>Ga0075327_1000300_pt1 | contig 13464 bp, 14 predicted proteins | sample MayberrySE_Catta_2_FD_120056 | JGI IMG/M metagenome (GOLD analysis project Ga0075327, IMG submission 120056) | Natural and restored wetland microbial communities from the San Francisco Bay, California, USA, that impact long-term carbon... | ecosystem: Environmental > Terrestrial > Soil >...
ACGCGCGCCGTCGCGGCGTTCACGGGCCCGAAGAGCTCGGGCATCAGGCAGCCCTCGAAGAGCGCGACGCGGCCGCGCCGCGCGCCCTCGGCCGGGAGGGTGCGCGGCAGGCGCCGTCGCGCGGCCGCGGGCGGGATCGCGGGGAGCAGCGCCCACGCCTCCGCGAGCCGGCGCGGGAGCAGGCCGGCCACGCGCCCGGCCCCGAGGCGCTGGGCGAGCGCGAGCGCGCGCACCGCGAGCGCGAGGCGGCGCGGGTGGGGCAGCACCGAGCGCAGGGCGAACCTCTCGAGCCGCTTGGCGAGACCCGTGCGGAGGCTCGCCTCCTCCACCGCGGCGCGCGTGCCCTCGAGCAGCGCGCCGAAGCGGACGCCGGAGGGGCACGCCGTCTCGCACGCGCGGCAGCCGAGACAGAGGTACGCCTCCTCGGCCACGACGTCGCCGAGCGGGATCCGCCCCTCGGCCACGCCGCGCATCAGGTAGACGCGGCCGCGCGGCGAGGACGTCTCGCGTCCCGTCTCGCGATAGGTCGGGCACGCGGAGAGGCAGAGCCCGCAGTGGACGCAGTCGAGCGTGCCGGGATAGAGCGGCGCGAGCGCACGGGCCGCCGGGGCGGCGCCAACTTCTTCACCTTTTCGACGAACGTCCCCGCCCCTCACAGGCCGCCCACGAAGCGGCCGGGGTTGAGGAGGCCGGCGGGGTCGTACTGGCGCTTCACGGCGCGCTCGAGCGCGAGCGAGGCCGTGGCGCCGCCGAACACCTCGCGGCCCTCGCGCGCCGCGACCGGCGCCTCCTCGAGACGGCGCGCGCCGCCGGCGTCGGAGACCGCGCGCGTCGCCGCGGCGAGCGCGCGGTCGACGCCACGCTCGTCCGCCGGGCCTTCGAGCGCAAAGCGCGCCCACGCCAGCCCGCGCGCCGGGTGTGCGAGCACCTCGCCGCCGGCCTCGCGCAGGCGCAGCGCCGCCGCGGGGGGCCGCGTCGGCCGCGCCGCGATGCGGATCCGGAGCGGCCCCGCGCCCTGCGCGCCGCGCGCTCGCTCGAGCGCGCCCGCCTCGGCGGGCAGCGCGCCGTGCTCCCGTGCGAGCGCCTCGGCGTCGGCCGCGACGGCCGCGGCGTCGCCCGCGAGCTCGATCACGAGCCAGCGCGGCGCGTCGCCCGGCGCCGCGTCGCCGAGCAGCGCGGCGTCGGCGAGCGCCGCCGCACGCACGCTCGGCCGGCGCGCCGCGGCGAGCGCGCTGGCGTCCTCCTCGGGATCGAGCCCGAAGGGTGCGACACAGACGCGTGTCTCCTCGGGCGCGGGCACGAGGCGGAGCCACGCCCACTCGATCACCCCGAGCGTGCCGAACGAGCCCACGAAGAGCTTCGCGAGGTCGTAGCCCGTGACGTTCTTCACCACGCGTCCGCCGCAGCGGATGCGCTCGCCGCTCGCGAGCACGACGCCGAGCCCGAGCACGGCGTCGCGCGGCTGCGCGAAGCGCGGGCCCGCCGCGGCGGCGGCGAGCGCGCCACCGAGCGTCGCGTCCCGGCCCGGCGGATCGAGCGGCAGCTCGAAGCCGCTGCCGGCGAGCGCGGCGCCCAGCGCCGCGAGGCGGCCGCCGGCCGCGCAGCGCGCGACGCCCTCCTCCGCGTCGATCTCGGGCGCGAAGTCGAGCCCGCCCGTCTCGAGCAGGACGCGCGCGCGGCAGGGCACGTTCGCGGTCGCGAGCCGACTGCCGCCGCCGCGCAGCAGGACCGGGAGCGCCTCCTCGCCGAGGACGCGGAGCATTTCGGCGAGCGCCTCGCCGCTCTGCGGCCGGAGCGTCGCCTCGAGCTTCGCGCCCTCGACCGCGCGCGGCTCGTGCAGGAACACGGCCTCCGGCCCGAGCGCGTCGACGAGCCGGCCGACTCCGGCGCTCATCGCTCCGCTCCCGGCCCGGTCACCCGAGCTCCACGCGCTCGTAGCCCCGCGCCTTCGGGTTCGCCTCCATGCAGAAGCGCGTGGTCGGGAAGATCTTGCCGGGGTTGCAGACGCCGTCCGGGTCGAACGCGGCACGCAGCCGGCACATGGCGCCGAGATCGGCGTCCGAGAACACCATCGACAGGTAGGCGCGCTTCTCCGTGCCGATGCCGTGCTCGCCGCTGATCACGCCGCCCGCCTCGACGCACACCTTCAGGATCTCCTCGCCGGCCGCGACCACGCGGCGGAGCTCGTCGGCGTCGCGGCGGTCGAAGGAGATGTTCGGGTGCAGGTTGCCGTCTCCCGCGTGGAACACGTTCGAGAGGCGCAGCCCGTAGCGGTCGCCGATCTCGCAGACGCGCTCCAGGATCTCGGGCAGCCGGCTGCGCGGCACCACCGCGTCGTGGACGTAGAGGTCGGGCGCGAGGCGCCCCATCGCGCCGAAGGCGCCCTTGCGCGCGCGCCAAAAGCGCGCGCGCTCGGCGGCGTCGCGCGCGATCGCCACCTCGCGGGCGCCCGCCGCGAGCGCGAGCGCGCGCACGCGCTCCACCTGCCGGGCCACCGCGACGGCGGGGCCGTCGAGCTCCACGAGCAGCACCGCGCCGGCGTCGGTCGGCAGGCCGGCGGCGTAGACGCTCGCCTCGACCGCGGCGATCGTGCGGCGGTCCACGATCTCGAGCGCGGCGGGCACGAGCCCGGCCGCGATCACCGCGCCGACCGCGCGGCACGCCGACACCACGTCGGGGAAGATCCCGAGCAGCGTCTCCGCATGCTCGGGGACCGGCGAGAGCCGCACCGTGATCTCGGTGACGATGCCGAGCGTCCCCTCGCCGCCGACCACCGCGCCGACCAGGTCGCTCCCGGCCGGGAAGCCGGTCGCCGAGCCGATCCGCACGAGCGCGCCGTCGGGCAGCACGAGCTCGAGCGCGAGCACGTGCTGGGTGGTGGTGCCGTACTTCAGCGTGTGCGGGCCGCCCGAGTTCTCGGCCACGTTGCCGCCGAGGGTGCACGCCATCTGGCTCGAGGGATCGGGCGCGTAGAAGAGCCCGTGCTGCGCCACCGCTTGCGACAGGTCCGCGTTCACGACGCCGGGCTCCACCACGGCCACGCGGTTCTCGGGGTCGATCCGGAGCATGCGGTTCATGCGCGAGCATTCGATCACGACACCGTCGTCGAGCGCGATCGCGCCGCCGGAGAGGCCCGTGCCCGCGCCGCGCGGCACGAAGGGCGCGCCGTGGGCGCGGCACGCGCGCACCACGCGCACGACCTCGGTCTTGTCGCGCGGCAGCACCACGGCGGCCGGCTTCGCGCCGTGCACGGTGAGGCCGTCGGCCTCGTAGACGAGCAGGTCCTCCGGCCGCGCCAGCAGGCCGCCGGCTCCGACGATCTCGCGCAGCGCCGCGAGCAGCCCGGGCCGGGGTGACTCCGCTCGGGCCGAGCCCTCGCTGCGCGCGGCGCTCCGCGCCGAGTGCATCAGCGCACCACCCCAAGATCACGGTTCACAGTCGCTCCCGGAACTCGGAGCCGAGCTGTCGTGACTCCGTTCGCCTCACGCGAGCAAAGCCTCGCGTGGGCTCACTGCGCGCGGCGCTCCGCGCCGCTTGCACTACGCGAGGCCCAGGCGCTCGAGATCCTCTTCGTCGAGACCGAGGTAGTGGCCGATCTCGTGCTTCACCGTGATCTGGATCTGCTCCACCAGCTCGGCGTGGGTGCGGCACACCTTCTCGAGGTTCTTCTTGTAGAGGATCACGCGATCGACGTCGCGCGCCTGCGCGGTCACCGCGGCCTCGGTGCGCGGCACACCGACGAAGAGGCCCAGCACCTGCGGCGAGATGCGATCGCGCTCGATCAGCTCGGACTCCGGGAAGTCGCGGATCAGCACCGGCACGTGCTCGACGTACTCGCGGATCGAGCGCGGCAGGTCGCCGAGCGCCTCGGACGCGACGCGCTCGAAGGCGGACTCCTCGACGCCGACGGGGACGAGGTAGTGATCGGCGTCGAGCGCGTTCGCCTGCTGGAAGGCGCGCTGCGCCTCGGGGCCCTGGCCGAGCCGCTCGAGCGAGAGCCCGAGGTGGTAGACCGCGTGCGCGGACTCGGGATCGAGCGCCACCGCGCGCTCGAGCCGGCGGCGCGCCTCATCGAAGCGGCCGAGCTCGAAGCAGATCTGTCCCTCGAACGCGCGGTAGACGGCGACCTCGGGCGCGACGCGGATCGCGCGCCGCACGAGGAAGAGCGCACCCTCGAGATCGTCGAGGTAGAAGAGCGCCTTCGACTTCAGGTAGAGGACCTCGGCCTCGGTGGAGCGGTCGGGGCGGGGCAGCGGATCGCGCCCGGCCAGCAGGCGGTCGCAGTACTGGATCGCCTGCTCGTGGTCGCCGAGCTCCTCGATGAGCAGCTCGATGCGGTTCAAATGCGCGGTGACGAACTTCGGGTCGGCCTGCGTCGCGAGCTCGAACTGATAGCCGGCCTCGTCGATGCGGCCCTCGTCCCAGAGGATCTCACCGCGTCCGTTGTGGGCCTCGGCGCCGTTGGGCTGCGCACGCAGCGCCTCGTCGAGCCACGCCAGCGCATCGTCGGTGCGCCCGCCATGCGACGCCTCCATGGCCCGGTCGAGGCAGTCCCAGTAGCGGTCCTTGTCGTTCATCGTGTTGGGGGTCCCACCCGGGGAAGACGGGCGAAGGGCGCGCCGAGCTTAGCAGAAACGAGGCCCCGACCGGCGTTCGGGATTCCGTCGGAGCAACCGCGCAACTGCTTGGAATACAAAGAGAAAAGCAACCTCGCCGGGCGTGCGCCAGGGTCGCCGACGCGCTCGCAGGAGAGCCCTCCAAACCGGCGTTTCACAGGCTCTTTTTCTCGCTCGCCTTGACAGGGCCCGCCCCCCGCGGTGCCCTTGGCCGCTCGCAAGGAGGGTGCTGCCGTGATCCTTTCGGACAAGACGGTGGTCGTGTCGGGGGTCGGGCCGGGCCTCGGCGGCGAGGTCGCGAGGATCGCGGTGCGCGACGGCGCGCGCGTCGTGATCGCGGCGCGGAACGCCGCGAAGCTCGACGCGATCGCGAAGGAGCTCGATGCCTCGGGCGCGCGCGTGGCGCCGCACGCCTTCGACCTCACCGATGCCGCCGCGTGCGAGGGGCTCGTGGCGTTCGCCGAGCAGCGCTTCGGCGGCATCGATGCGCTCGTGCAGGTGGCGGCCCTCGACGCCGTGTTCGGCGATCTCGCGACCACGAAGCCCGACGACTGGCGCCGCGTGATGGAGGTCAACGTGATCGGCACGACGCAGCTCTGCCGCGCCGCCGTCCCCGCGCTCGAGCGCCGCGGCGGCGGCGCCATCGTGCTGATCGGCTCGCAGAGCTGGATGCTGCCGCCCGACACGCCGCAGCTCGCCTACGCGTCTTCGAAGGGCGCCCTGATGGCCGCGATGGTCCAGATGGCCAAGGAGCTCGGCCCGAAGAAGATCCGCGTGAACACGGTCGTGCCCACCTGGATGTGGGGGCCGCCCGTCCAGGGCTACGTCCGCTGGCAGGCGAAGGAGCGCAAGCTCTCCGAGGACGCCGTGAAGGCGGAGATCACGAAGAAGTTCCCGATCGGCGAGATCCCCGCCGACGAGGACGTGGCCGAGGTCGTGGCGCTCTTCTGCTCCGACCGCATGCGGATGGTGACCGGGCAGTCGCTCCGCGTGGACGGCGGCGAGAAGATGGGGTGAGCGTCGCTACGGGATGGCGAGCCCGTACTTGCCCTCGGAGAGCTCGAAGAACGTGACGTTCGTGCTGTAGACCCGGCTGCCGACCGCCGCTCTTCGAGTCGATGCCGACCTTGACGGGTCCGCCGAGCGCGGTGAAGTCGCGATCCAGCAGCACGGTGGCGCTGTCCAGGATCCGGACCCGCAGCGTGCTCACGCCGGCCTCGTAGGCGAAGTTCGGGTCCGCGAGGAGCAGCGACAGCTTCGCGGTGTCGAGGCCCGGCCCCTTGAGGGCGAGCGTGCCCTTCGAGAGCACGAAGGCGGTGCGCTCGAAGGCGAGTGCGGGCCGGAAGCCGCCCTTCTCGTCGAAGCGGAGCCGCAGGCGCCATTCTTCGTCGCCGAGCGCAACGGTCTGGGACAGCACGCCCGGCACGCTCTCGGCGAGCGTTTCGTTCGAGGTCGACCAGGCGAGTGTCTGCTTGTCCGGCGCGAGCTTCGCGCTCTCGACCGGGACCTCGCCGCTCGCCGTCTTGAACGAGCACGCCTGCTGCGGGTCGCTGCCCGTGCACTCGCCCGGGTCGACGTGGAGCAGACGCGAGCCGAGCAGCGCCTCGAACACGTCGGTGCTCGCGTCGTAGCGGCTGCCGCTGCGGCGGTCCGCGTTGTAGTTCGCGGAGACGCGCCACGACTCGCGGCCGTCCTCGCCGAGCTTGAGCGAGGCGCGCGTCACCCAGAAGTTCACGATGATCTGCGAGACGCCGCCGCCGGTCGCGGGCAGCACGATGAAGGTCGTGCCCAGCGTGATCGTGTCCGTGCCGTCCATGGCCGTGAACGTGACCGGATACTCGCCCTGCTGGGTCGCAGTGCCCGAGAGCTCCCCGGTCGTCGCGTCGTAGTCGATGCCGCCCAGCAGGCCCTCGGCCGCGTAGGTGATCGGCCCGGCCTCGCCCTCGGCGCTGATGAGGATCGGCGGGTTCCGATCGTAGAGCGTGTTCACGAGCGCGGCCGGCAGCCCGAGGAAGTTCCAGTGGTGTCGTCCGGCGCGATGATCATCGACAGGTTCGTCGTGATCGTGCTCGTGCCGTCGTTCGCCGTGAGCGTGACGAGGAAGGTGCCCGCCTCGGTCGGCGTGCCCGTGACCTCCCCCGTGAGCGGATCCAGCGTGAGCCCCGCCGGGAGGCCCGAGGCGCCGAACGTGACCGGGCAGGCCTCGCCCTGGGTCAGGTACTGGTCGCAGAAGGGCGTATCGACCTCGCCGTTGTTCAGGAACTGCGTGATGAACTCGAAGACGTAGTCGTCCGTCGGCTCCGTCGTGTCGAGCGGATGGATCGTGATCGGCACGACCGAGGTCCCGATGTTCTCCTCGCCCGGCGCGAAGTCGTTGACCGTGTAGCTGATGTAGAAGGTGCCGGCCGGGGTCGGAGGCCCGACCCGCCGTTTCCGCCGCCGCCCGACCCCGGTCTTCCCGGACGGCCGCGTCGGCGTGGCGTTCTCGTTCACTCCGACCCCGGACGGCGACGGGCCCTTCGTCTTCGGCGGCTCCGACCTGCCGCCCGGCCTCACGCTGAACGGCGCCACCGGCGAGGTCGCGTGTGATGAACTGCGTGGTGTCTTCGGCTCGGAAGACGACGGTCTCGTTGCCGGACTGCGTCGCGAGACCCGTGAGGAGGCCGGACGCGGAGTCGAGGCTCAGGCCCTCGGGCAGCGGATCCGGGCTGCTCGGGTTCACCGTGAACGTGACCGGCCCGTCCGCGTTCGCGACCACGAGCTGACCGGTGAACACCGGCCCGTTCGTGCTGAGCGGCGGGAACTCGTCGTTCAGGAAGCGGAAGACGCCGTTGTCGGCGATGCACTCCTGGGCCGCGGCGGGAAGCGACGCGGAAGCGAATGCGAGCACGAACGCGGCGGCGAGACGGATGGAACGCAAAGGCCCGACCTCCGAGGAGAGGTCCCCGGGGTCACCGGCACGCCCCCGGCCGGGCCGGAGGTCCGGCAGTTACGAAAGCGTCATCGCGCGCGCGGCTCGGGCCCTGCCGAGGCGCGCGCGACCGCCTGCTCGAAATTGCGGCGGTGCCTCTCCACGACGAGCGGCGGCTCGCGCTCGGCGTCGGGGATTTTCTCCGCGACCACGAAGAGGTTCGAGCTGAGCAGCAGGGCGGGCGAGAACAGGTGGCGCTCGATCTCGCGGTAGAGCTCCGGCCGCGGGTTCCGGCGCTTCGCCTTCCGCATCGCCCGGCGCGAGGCGAGCCAGATCGCGGGCACGAGCGGCAGCAGCCACAGCGAGGTCCAGCTGAAGCGGTTCGCGACGACCTCGACCACGCGGAGCCCGCTGTGCCAGAGCAGGTAGCGGAGCTGGAGGTAGCTGATCAGGAAGGCGTGGCCGTGGTAGATGCGGCCGTCCTGGTAGCCCCAGACGGACGTGATCTCGTCCACCCACGTCTTGAACGCGCGGTTCCCGGTCAGCAGGAACGCGAGCCGCGCGCGCAGCGAGAGGAGGTTCGGCGTGGTGACGAAGAGCCGGCCTTGCGGGCGCAGCACGCGCGCGCACTCGCGCAGCATGGCGAGCTGGTCGGGCAGGTGCTCGATCGCCTCGGAGCAGAGGAGGTAGTCGAACTTCGCGTCGTCGAAGGGCAGGCGCGCCGCAAGATCCGCGGGCACGCACTTCGGCCCGATCCGCGTGTCGTAAGCCTCGGGGAAGAGGTCCGCCGGCACCACGTCGTAGCCGAGCGCGACGAGGCGGCGGCTGTCGTCGCCCCGCCCGGCCGGCAGGTCGAGCACGCGCCCGCGCGGCTGCCGCGCGAACCAGTCGGCCTTGAAGAACGAGAGGTCGCGTTCCGTGAAGTGCGCCCGAAGCGACGCCACGCCCGGAGGCTCGCACGGCCGGGTGCGGAAGCCGGTGACGATCTCGTCATCCGTCCCTTTTCGGGGCGCTCCGCGCGACTATGCCAGCCAGCGCCCGAGCGGCGTGCCCCAGAGCAGCCGGATGAACCGCTGCATGCCCTGCTGGGACTTCCGGTTGTACGGGTAGCCGCCCTGGATCGGGCCCTTGCCCTTCCGGTCCGCGAGGATCGGATGCGCGTGGCAGTAGCCGCGGATGCCCTGCGCGCCGTTCACCTGGCCGACGCCGCTCGCCTTGACGCCGCCGAAGGGCGCCTCCGGCACGCCGTACGTGATCGCCATGTCGTTCACGCACACGCCGCCCGTCTCCATGCGCTCGGCGAGGCGCTGCCCCTTCTCGGGGTCCGTGGTCCAGACGTTGCCGTTCAGCCCGTACTCGCTGTCGTTCGCGAGGCGGAGCGCCTCCTCCTCGTCGCGCACCTTCTGGATCGCGACGATCGGGCCGAACGTCTCCTTGCGCATGAGCTCCATGTCGTGGCTCACGTCCACCACGACGGTCGGCTCGTAGTAGAGGCCCGGCAGCGTCGGGTTGCGGCGGCCGCCGACGAGCACCTTCGCGCCCTTCGCGACGGCGTCGGCCATGTGCCCCTCGATGATCTCCATCTGCCGGTCCCAGAACACCGCGCCGACGTCCGTCTCGCCCGTGTCGCTCTGGCGCAGCTGCTGCGCCGCCGCGACCACCTTCTCGACGAAGGGGTCGTAGATCTTCTCGTCGACGTAGATGCGTTCCGTGCCGCAGCAGTAGTGGCCCGTGTTCATGCACGAGCCGAGCAGCGCGCCCTGCGCGGCGCGCTCGAGGTCCGCGTCGGCGCACACGATCATGGCGTCCTTGCCGCCGAGCTCGAGCGTCGCCGGGATGAGCCGCCGTCCGCAGGCCTCGGCCACCTTGCGGCCGGTGGCGACGCTGCCGGTGAACGAGACCTTGTCGACGCCGGCCTCGATCAGCGCCGCGCCGGTCTCGCCGTCGCCCTGCACGACCTGGTAGAGATCGGGCGGGAAGCCGGCGTCGTCGCTGAGCCTCTTCACGAGGAGCGCCGAGAAGGGCGTCACCTCGGAGGGCTTGTGCACGACGGCGTTGCCGGCGAGGAGCGCCTGCACCAGCGGGTTCACGGTCAGCACCACCGGGCCGTTCCACGGCGTGATGAGGCCCACCACGCCGAGCGGCTTGTAGACGAGCCGCAGCCGCTTCGCGAAGCCGAGGAGCCCGTGGATGCGGCGCTTCTCGGGCGCGAGGAAGCGCGGCGCGCGCTTCGCGTAGTACGCGATCGCGTCGCAGCAGGCGAACACCTCCATGCCGATCGCCTCGCTCCGCGCCTTGCCCGTCTCCTGGATCACCGCGTCGACGATCTCGTCCTGCCGCTTCACGAACTGGTCGAGCAGCCGCCACGCGTACGCCGTGCGCTGCGCCACCGTGAGCTCGGCCCAGCTCGCCTGCGCCTTGCGCGCGCGCTCGACCGCGGCGCGCACGTCCTCCGCCGTGGCGCACTCGAACTCGCCGATCGGCGCCAGCGAGACGGGGCTCCTGACGCGGTAGCGCCGCCGCGGCGCGTCGGCGATGCGCTCGTAGATGGCCATGCGAGTTCCTCCACTCGGGCGATTCTAGCCCCTCACTCGAACTCCGCGGACGAGCGCGCGCGCCCACCCGGGCCGCTGTAGGAGAGCGTCCAGCCCGGGGCGCGCTGCCAGTTCACCTCGGGCAGCGTGGCGAGCGCCGCGCGCCACGCGCCCACGAGCCGGTCCTCGGCGGCGTAGTCGAAGGGATCCTGGAGCACGGTCTCCTCCTGACCGCCCGGCGCGGGCGGATGCGCGGCGAGCCAGCGGGCCGTTCGCGCCACCGCCTCGCGCGCCGGCACCACGTCGCGGTAGCCGAGCTCGCCCCGGATCTTGCCGAGGTCGAACACGCGATGCGTCGGGAGCGGCTGCGCGAGGAGCGGGCGCGCGGGCACCGCGAGCCGCCACGGCAGCGAGACGATCTCGAGCGCATGGCCGAGCGCGGCGGCCACCAGCTCGACCACCTGCCGGAGCGTCAGCACCTCCTCGTCGGCGCAGTGGTAGACCTGGCCGGCCGCGGCCTCGGGCCGGTCCACCGCGAGGAGCACCGCGTGCGCCAGGTTCTCGGCGTAGCCGTGGTGGTGGAGCGTGAGCCCGTCCTCGGGCAGCACGATGAAGGGCCGCCGGTCGAGGATGCGCCGCACGATGCACCACTCGCGCGGCACGAGCTGGTGCGGGCCGTACACGTACGGGTACCGGTAGTGCGTGGCGCGCGGATGCGCGGCGAACACCGCCTCCTCGGTGCGCACGATGCGGAAGCCCTTCGCGTCCTCCTCCTCGCGCGCCACCTTCGGCGCGTCCTCGCGCACGGGGACGGGAAGCCCGGCCGGCTCGAAGAGCGCGGGGTTCATGAAGCCCTTGTAGGCGGGCACGCCGCCGATCGAGACGAACTGGCCGCAGCGCCCGACCATCGCCTCGGCCACGCGGCGGAGGCGCCCGTACGTCGCGATGCAGACGTCGAAGCGGCGCCCCCCGAGCGACGCCTCGAGCGCGCCGGGCGCGAAGGGGTCGGCGTGCACGTGCTCGACCTCGGGCGGGATCTCCGCGAGCTCGTGGCGGCCGCTGTGGAAGATCGTGACGGCGAAGCGGCGCGCCCGCAGGCCGTTCACGATCAGGTGCCCGGTCGGCCCCGTGCCTCCGATCACGAGCGCCCGCAAGGTCGCCGCCCGCCCGCCCGGCCTACTGGATGCCGAGCAGCTCGACCTCGAACACGAGCGTCGCATTCGGCGGGATCGTGGGCGGCGCGCCGGCCTCGCCGTACGCGAGCGAGGGCGGGCACACGAGCTTCGCCTTGCCCCCGACCTTCATCTGCTGGAGCCCCTGCGTCCAGCACGGGATCACGCCGCCCAGCGGAAAGCTCGCGGGCTGGCCGCGCTCGACGCTGCTGTCGAACACGCGGCCGTCGGGGAAGGTGCCGTGGTAGTGCACCTGCACCACGTCGCTCGCGCTCGGCGAGGGTCCGCTGCCCTCGCGCTCGTGCGTGATCTCGAGCTCGCCGCTCGCGGCCGCCCCCGCGCCCGCCGTGCCCGGGGCCGCCTCCTCGGCGTTCGAGCAGGCGAAGAGGAGCGCGAGCAGCGCGGCCGAGAGAGTGAAGGATTTCATGCGGTCTCCGAAGACGGGAGGGCGGAACATATCGTAATGTGGTGCGCATGCGGGCATGGCGCGTGCACGGCTGCGGCGAGCCCGGCGAGGTCCTCGTCGCGGAGGACGCGCCGCCCCCGGACGCGGGCGCGCTCGCGAAGCTCTGCGTCGACCTCGCCGGCCTGCGCCCGCTCGCCGGCCCGCACGAGTCCCCGGTCGCCGACTGGGTGATCCTCCGCGTGAGCCGCGCCGCGCTCGGCCTCCCCGACGTCACGATGGCGCGCGGAACCTACCCGGTGCCGATCGCACGGCCCTACACGGCGGGCCTCGAGGCCGCGGGCGTGGTGGAGGACGCCGTGCCCGCGCTCCGCGGCTGGCTCGGCAAGCGCGTCGTCGCCTTCACCCCGCAGCCCTTCGGCGCGCTCGCGCCGCTCGCGGTCGGGATCGCGAGCGCGCTCTACGAGGTGCCGCCCGGCCTCTCGGACGACGAAGCCGCCGCCTTCCTGATCGCCTCGCACACGGCCTGGCACGCGCTCGTGCGCCGCGGCGGGCTTCGCGCCGGCGAGACGGTGCTCGTGCTCGGCGCCGCGGGCGGGCTCGGTTCGGCGGCCGTGCAGCTCGCCGCCGCGGTCGGCGCGCGCGTCCTCGCCGTGGTGGGCGGCGAGGAGAAGGCGCGCTTCTGCCGCTCGCTCGGCGCGGAGCGCGCCCTCGATCACGCGTCCGTCGACTTCGCCGCGGAGGCGCGCGCCGCCACCGGCGGGCGCGGCGTCGAGCTCGTGTTCGATCCGGTGCAGGGCGAGCTCGGCGAGCGCGCGCGCACCGCGCTCGCGCCCGAGGGGCGCCACGTGCTGTGCGGGCACGCGGGCGGGATCCGTCCGATCGATCCGCGCTCGTTCTACATGCAGAACTTCACGCTGGTGGGCGCCACCATGGGCGCCTACCCGCCGGCCGAGGGACGCGCGATCGAGGCGGACGCGCATCGCGCCATCCTCGCGCTGCTCGACTCCGGGCGCTTCCGCCCCGTCGTGGGCCGCGTGATCGATTTCGACGACGTGCCGAAGGCGCTCGCCGAGCTCGCCGCGCGCCGCAGCATGGGGCGGATCGTCGTTCGCGTTCAGCCCTGAACGCGCGGGGTGGATTCCGCCTCGGCGAAGCGGCGCAGCGAGAACACGCGGCGGAGCGAGTAGCGCGCCTCCTCGCCCTCGAGGCCGAGCAGCACGCCTCGCCCCTCGAGCTCGACGCACGCGAGCGGCAGCGGGCCCGGCTCGCCGCTCGCGGCGCGGCGCACCGTCTCGAGCCAGGCGCGGCGCGCGCTCCGGGCGTCGCCGTGCTCCGCCAGCTTCACGTCGCGAACACGTTCACCGCGAGCGAGGTGCCGCTGCGCGGCGAGCCCACCACGAGGATCGGCGCGACGCAGCGCGCGCCGGGATGCAGGGCGCGCCAGGCGAACGAGCGGGTGGTGAAGCGCGGCGCGCGGAAGAAGTCGTGCACGGAGTACGGGAGCCGCCGGATCACGCGCACCTCGTGCGATGGGCGGGCGCGTATGGTAACAACCGGCGCGTGTCCGCCAACGACGAGCGGCTGCGCGTGGCAGTGCTCGACTCGATCCCGGCGTGGGGCGGCGGCCAGAAGTGGGACGTCGAGGCGGCGCTCGCGCTCGCGCGCCGCGGCCACACCGCGGCGATCGCGTGCGCGCGCGGCAGTGCGCTCGAGGCGCGTGCGCGGGCCGCGGGCCTCCCGGTGTGGACGGCTCCGGTCGGCCGGCTCGGCTGGCGCCTCGGCAGTGCGCTCGCGCTCGCGCGCTTCCTGCGGCGCGAGCGCATCG
>Ga0075327_1000301_pt1 | contig 13455 bp, 11 predicted proteins | sample MayberrySE_Catta_2_FD_120056 | JGI IMG/M metagenome (GOLD analysis project Ga0075327, IMG submission 120056) | Natural and restored wetland microbial communities from the San Francisco Bay, California, USA, that impact long-term carbon... | ecosystem: Environmental > Terrestrial > Soil >...
CGAGGCGGCAACCCCGATCTGGGAGTCTTGCGTAAGCTGCCGCGCCGCTCTCGTCTCGCGGTCGTACACGACGGAATCGAACGACCGTTCGTAGACCACGAAGCGATCGGAGAGCGCCGTGGGTCGTTCCTGGACGCTCCCGCCGGTGCTCGTGATCCGAAGCAGGGTGCCGGTGGGGGGTAGGCTCTCGGCCCGAGTCGGAGCGGTCGGAGCACCGCAGAATCCTGAGAGCGAGAGCAGAAACACCAGGCGTTGGATCCGCACTCCTCATTGTGTCATATCTGTTTAGCCTGGGTCGAGCGAAAGTCGGCCAACCAGGGCGTTCTGCGCAGCCGTGGGTTCGGGTGGGAGCTGACTTCCTTGGATCAGTAGGACGGCAGATGCGGACGCGCGCACTACGTGGCGCGCCCACCGACCCATCTAGTAGCGGTAGTGCTCGCTCTTGTACGGCCCCTCGATCGGGATCCCCAGGTACTCGGCCTGCGCGGGAGTCAGCTTGGTGAGCTTCACGCCGAGGTGGTCGAGGTGGAGGCGCGCGACCTCCTCGTCGAGGTGCTTCGGCAGCACGTAGACCTTGCGCTCGTACTGCTTCCCCTTCTCCGCGAGGTCGAGCTGCGCGAGCACCTGGTTCGTGAAGGACGCGGACATCACGAAGCTCGGGTGCCCGGTGGCGCAGCCGAGGTTCAGGAGCCGACCCTCCGCCAGCACGAGGATGCTCTTGCCGTTCGGGAACACCCACTCGTCGTACTGCGGCTTGATCGGGATGTGCTGGATGCCGGGCACGGCCTTGAGGCCCGCCATGTCGATCTCGTTGTCGAAGTGGCCGATGTTGCCGACGATCGCCTTGTCCTTCATGCGCGCCATGTCCTCGGCCGCGATCACGTGCGCGTTGCCGGTGGCGGTGACGAAGATGTCGGCGCTCTCGAGCACGTCGTCGAGCGTCGTGACCTGGTAGCCCTCCATCGCGGCCTGGAGCGCGCAGATCGGATCGATCTCGGTGATGATCACGCGGCAGCCCTGGCCGCGCAGGGCCTGCGCGCAGCCCTTGCCCACCTCGCCGAAGCCGCACACGACGGCGACCTTGCCGCCGAGCATCACGTCCGTCGCCCGCATCAGGCCGTCGGGCAGCGAGTGCCGGCAGCCGTAGATGTTGTCGAACTTCGACTTGGTCACCGAGTCGTTCACGTTGATGGCGGGGAAGAGCAGCGTGCCGGCCTTCTCCATCTGGTAGAGGCGGTGGACGCCGGTCGTCGTCTCCTCCGACACGCCGCGGATGCGGGGCGCGAGCTTCCCCCAGATGCCCGGGTGGCTCTTCTGCATGCCGCGCAGCAGCGCGAGGATGTGGCCCCACTCCTCGGGCTCCTTCTTCTCGTCGAAGTCGGGCACGCGGCCGCCGCGCTCGAATTCGAGGCCCTTGTGGACGAGGAGCGTCGCGTCGCCGCCGTCGTCGACGATCTGGTCGGGGCCCGAGCCGTCCGGCCAGAGGAGCGCGGCGGCCGTGCACCACCAGTACTCCTCGAGCGTCTCGCCCTTCCACGCGTAGACCGGCGTGCCGCGCGGCTGCTCGGGCGTGCCCTCGCGGCCCACCACCACCGCCGCCGCGGCGGGATCCTGCGTCGAGAAGATGTTGCAGGAGACCCAGCGCACGTCCGCGCCGAGCTCCTCCAGGGTCTCGATCAGCACGGCCGTCTGCACCGTCATGTGCAGGCTGCCCATGATGCGAAGGCCCTCGAGCGGCCGCTTGGCGCGGTAGCGCTCGCGGAGCGCCATCAGCCCGGGCATCTCGTGCTCCGCGAGGCGGATCTCCTTGCGGCCGAGCTCGGCGAGGGCGAGGTCCTTGACCTTGAAGGGCGGGATCTGGCTGAGGTTCGTCATGGTCTCCATCCGTTCATGCGGATGGAGTGTTTTCGAAGCGCCCGGTGGTGTCAACGGGCGGCCCTCGATGCCCCCAGGGGCCCGCTACGGGTAGCGCAGCCCGGTGAGCTGCTCGCTGACCTCCCAGAGGCGGGCGGCCAGCTCCGGGTCGCTCGCGTGCGGGCGGGGCTCCTTCTCCCGCTGGTCCGCGAAGTAGCGGCCGCTGATCCCCGCGAGCTCCGGGGCGCTCGCCACGTGGATCGAGCACGCGGCGCCCTTCTCGGGGCTCCGCATGAACACGCCGATCGCGCGCTGGAGGAGGTCGTAGAGGGGCCCGCTGCCGCGCCCGAGGCGGGTGGCGACGGCGCCGGGATGGACGGCGTTCACGGCGACGCCGGTGCCCTCGAGCCGGCGGGCGAGCTCGCGGGTGAACAGCACGTTCGCGGTCTTCGACTGCCCGTAGACCTTCAGCGGCTTGTACTCGCGCTCGTTCTGGAGGTCGTCGAAGTCGAGCGGGCCCCAGCGGTGCGCGTCCGACGCGACGTTCACGACGCGCGCATCCGGCGCCGCGGCGAGGAGCCGGGGCAGCAGCAGCCCGGTGAGCAGGAAGTAGGCGAGGTGGTTTACCGCGAAGGTGGTCTCGAGCCCGTCGGGCGTGGTGGTGCGCTTCATCAGCGTGACGCCGGCGTTGTTCACGAGCACGTGGATCGCCTCGCAGCGATCGATGATCTCGTCGGCGACGCGCCGGACCTCCTCCTTCCGTGCGAAGTCGCCGCGCACGATCTCGACGTCCTTGCGGCCGGTGGCCTTGCGGATCGCCGCGATCGTCTCCTCGGCCCGGCCGGCGTCGCGGCCGACGAGGATCAGCCGCGAATCGAGCTTCGCGAGGCCGAGCGCGGTGGCGCGCCCGATGCCCGAGGTCGCCCCCGTGATCACGATGGTCTTGTTCTTCCAGCTCACGCGCTCCCCCCGATCGACTCCATTCGCCAGACGTCGCTCGCCAGCGTAACGAGGACGAGGAGCGCGAGCATTCCGGCACCGAAGCCGACGAGCGCCGCGCGGGGACCGAGCTCGGCGGCCACGAAGCCGGAGAGCAGTGCCCCGACCGGCGCCGTCGCCATGAAGCCGAGGTGGTTCACCGCGAGCACGCGCGCCCGCTCGGCCTCGGGCGCACGCTCCTGGAACAGCGTCCGGCCCATGTTCAGGAACACCGCGCCGGCGAGCCCCCACACCAGCCCGGCCGCGACGACGGCCGGGAAGGGCAGGCCGAGCCCGCTCGCGATCACGCTCGCGGCCGCGATCGCGAGCGCGAGCACGAGCGCGCGGCCCTTCCTGCGGATGCCGCCGCGCGCGAGCAGCACGAGCGAGCCGAGGATCGTGCCGACCGGGAAGGTGAGCATCACCAGCGACACGTCCTGCACGTCGCCGCGGTACACCTCGCGCACCAGCACCGGCAGCACGACGTTGTACGAGGCGCTGAACAGGAGGCCGATGCTGCAGGTGAGCGCGAGCACGGCGCGGAGCGGCGAGGCGAGGACGATGCGGAGGCCCGCCAGGTAGTCGGCGGGGCGGGCGGGTCGCACGGGCACGGGCGCGCGAGCCGGCAGGCGGCGCGAGAGCCCGGCGCCGGCCGCGATGATCACGGCCTGCACGGCCAGGATCGGCGCCGTCCCGAGCCAGCGCGCCGAGCCCGCGGCGATCATCCCGGCGCCCTGCGACGCGAACTGCGCGATGGTGAGCCCCGTGACCGCGCGCAGGACGTCGCGGCCGGCCACCTGGGAGAGCAGGCTGTCGCGCGCCGGGTTCGCGAAGGCGTTGAGCGCGCCCAGCGCCGTGGCACACGCGATCACGATCCCGACCGAGAGGCGCTCGCCGGAGATCGCGAGGGCGAGCGCGAGCGAAGGCAGCGCGGCGAGCGCGTGGAGCCAGCCGAGCAGCCCGCGCGGATCGCGGCGATCGGCGACGGCGCCGCCCACCACGAGGAGCACGAGGCTCGGCAGCATGTTCGCCGTCTGCACGAAGCCGGCCCACTCGGCGCTCGCGCCGAGCTCGCCCACCACGAGCCAGGGCAGCATCACCTGCTGGAGCCCGAGCCCGCCGAACCAGGAGGCGGCCGTCGCCAGGTACCAGCGGTAGCGGGGATCGAGTCGCTCCGCGCTGGCCATCGGCCGCAGCATACGTCGGAGCCGGCGGCGACGACCCTCTACCGAGTCACTCTCGGGACGAACGAGGAGCGAGCGCTCGGATCAGGACGGCGGAACGGTGAACGCTCCGCCCGAGAAGCCGTCGGTCATGAAGTTCACCGAGGGCACGTATGCGTCTTCCGGCTCGAGCTTCGTTGCCGGGCCCGTCCGATCCGCGGCGGACACCGCGAAGGCGATCGTCGCGAGCAGGGCAGCCGCGAGGGCGGCGGTGGTGATGCGCTTCATGGTCGATCTCCAGGGGGGCGAAGGACTCGACGGTGCCAGAGCAAGGGACGTGCCAGCGCGGCGCGCGTTCTGCTGCGCGCTCGGCGTCGGTCGGCGGTGTTTGCCGCCATCGGGGATGGCGAGGCGCCACTTCGGATGGCAGCGGCACGAGGCGGCTACTGGTCTCCGGGCGGCGCAGTCGGGTCCGGCGGGTTGCCGGAGTCGGGCGGGAAGCCGCCGAGCTGCGGTCCGCGCCGTCCGCGCCGCCCGCGTCCGCCTCGGCGCCGCCCGCGGCGGCGCCCGCGGCGGCGCCCGTCCCCATCCGGACCCGGCGCCTGCGCGCCGTGCGGCCGCCGCTCCGGGAAGCCGGCGCCGCCCCCGTCCTGTGCCGGGCGCGGCCCGCGCCCGCGGGGCCGGCCGCCGCGCGGCCGGCGCTGGCCGCCGCCGCTGCGCCCCCGGCCGTTCTGGCTGCGGCGTCGCCCGCGGCGCCGCTCCTCGCCCTTCGGCGGCGCGAGCGGCTCCCAGAAGCTGTTCGGGCGGTCGGCCTGGCCGCGGCAGCGATCGCACATGCCGCACGGCTCGGCCTGCTCCTCGCCGAAGTAGTCGCGCAGGTACATCGCGCGGCAGCTGCCGCCGTGCGCGTACTCCGCGACCGCGTCGAGGCGGCGCGCGTCCTGCGTGCGCAGCGTCTCGAACTGCCCGGCGAGCTCGCGCGAGCGCGGCTCGATCTCGTCGGCCGGCACCACGACGTGAACCTCGTTCACGTCCCACTTCACGAGCTCGGCCTCCTCGAGCAGCGCGAGGAGCGCGCCGGTGGTTCGGCTGCCGAGCTCGGCGGAGAGCGCGAGCGCGGCCACGCTCGGCACCTTCTCCTCCTTCGCCCAGGCGGCGAGCGCGGAGCCGAGCCGGAACAGCTGCTCGGGCCGCACGCGGCTCCGGGAGAGGAGCGCCTCGTGGATCGCGCGGTCGCCCGACGAGAACAGCATGATGCAGTTCGCGCGGCGGCCGTCGCGCCCCGCACGGCCCGCCTCCTGCACGTACTGCTCGAGCGAGGCGGGCGACTGGTAGTGCATCACGTAGCGGATGTCGGGCTTGTCGATGCCGAGGCCGAACGCGTTGGTCGCCACCATCACCGTGCGGCGGCCGCGCGCCATGAAGCCGTCCTGGTTCCGGGAGCGCTCGGAGGGGCTCATCTTGCCGTGGTAGCGGTACGACGGCACGCCGAAGCGCTGGAGCACGGTGAAGATCTCGTCCACGTCGCGCGTGGTCGAGCAGTAGATGATGCCCGGGCGCCGGACGCGGAGCGCGAGGCGCACCAGCGCGCGGAGGCGCGCGCCGCCCTCGCAGTGCAGCACGTCGAAGGCCAGGTTCGAGCGGTGCGGAGAGGTCGCGACCAGGCGCGGGCTCCGCATGCCGACGAAGCGCATGATCGCGAGCCGCACCTTCTCGGTGGCGGTCGCGGTGAGCGCGAGCACCGGCGGCGCGCCGAGCAGACGCAGGCGCTCGCCGATCTGGAGGTAGGCGGGGCGGAAGTCGTAGCCCCACTCGGAGATGCAGTGCGCCTCGTCGACGGCGGCGAGCGAGATGCCCGACTGCGCGAGCGCGGCGGCCGCGTCGGGCGAGCCGAGCGTCTCGGGCGTCGTCATCACGAGCACGCGCTCGCCCGTCGCGATGCGTGCGAGCGCCTCCGCGCGCGCCTTGCCGCGCACCGTGCCGTCGAGCTTCACGCAGGGCACGGCGCGGCGCTGGAGCTTCTCGTACTGGTCGCGCATCAGCGCGAGGAGCGGCGAGATCACCAGCACCGGCTTCGGCAGGATCATCGACGGGATCTGGTAACAGGCGGACTTGCCGAAGCCGGTCGGCAGCACCATCAGCACGTCTTCGCCGCGCAGGATCGCGTCGATGACCTCGACCTGCTCGGGATGGAGGCTCGTGATGCCGAGCCGCGCGCCCGCCTTCTCCATGGCGAAGCGGCGCTGCTCGGGCGTCTCGAGCGGGACCTCGCCCTCGAAGACGGGGCCGGCCGAGAGGAAGCCCTCGTCCTCGACCGCCTCGTCCTCCTCCTGGGTGAGGGAGGCGGCGAGCGCGAGCAGCTCGTCCTCGCTGAGGCGGTCCGCGGCGACCTCGCGGCGGATCGCCTCGAGCGTCTCCTCGTCGATGGCGGTCTCGGGGCGCGAGAGGGCGTCGGCGGGCAGCTCGTCGGCCGCCAGCTCGGGCTCGCCGCCGTTGTCCGCGCCGGGCTCGGGGCGCGGCTGCGCCTCGCTCTCGGGTTCTTCGCTGCGGCGGCGGCCTCGACGCCGGCCGCGGCCGGGGGTGCGCTCGTTCAAGCGGTCGTTTCTCCAATGGAGCGACCCCGTTCACTTGCCGCGCGGGCGGGGCGAGAAGTCCGCAAGTCCGCCAGCGAGGCCCGGTTTCTGGGGTCGTCCCGGGATCGCGTCGTCCGTCCGTGGAGGCGTCGCGATGCGGGATGACTTAACGCAATCGGCCGTTCCGCAACAGGGGCAAGCGAGAAATCACGGTGATGCCCCCAGGGGAGCCGCCTCTCGGGACGCCTCGATCCGTTACGCTGCCCCGCTCGGGGAGATCGACCATGGCCGACAACCTGCTCACCCTCGGCCGCCACCTCCGCAGCCAGAAGGAGGGCGAGGCGCTGGCCGACGTGATCGAGGCGATCGCGCTCGCGGGCCGCGCGCTCGCGCACCGCGTGCGGCGCGCGCGCATCGAGGACGTGGTCGGCGAGGCCGGCGGCGTCAACGTGCAGGGCGAGGTGCAGCAGAAGCTCGACGTGCTCGCCGACCAGCTGCTGCTCGAGAGCCTGCGCGCGTGCCCTGCCGTCGCGCTCTACGCCTCCGAGGAGCAGGAAGGCGCGGCCGTGCTGCGCACGCGCGCCGCCGGCGCCGAGTACTGCGTCCTCGCGGATCCGCTCGATGGCTCGTCGAACATCGACGTCGCCGTGAGCGTCGGCACGATCTGGAGCGTCCACCGGCACGAGCGCCCGGACGCGGAGATCGAGGCGTCGGCCCTCCAGCCCGGCCGCCGCCAGGTCGCCGCGGGCTACGTCCTGTACGGCTCGTCCGTGGTGCTCGTGCTCTCGGTCGGCCGCGGCGTCGCGATGTACGTGCTCGATCCGCTGCTCGGCGACTTCGTGCTCGTGAAGGACGGCGTGCGCGTGCCGCAGGCCAGCAAGACGTACTCGCTCAACGAGGCCTACGTGAACGACTTCGACGACGGCCTCAAGGCGTACCTCGACTGGGCGCACGGCGCCGGCTACGGCGCGCGCTACGTCGGCTCGATGGTGGCGGACGTCCACCGCACGCTGCTGAAGGGCGGCGTCTTTCTCTATCCCGGCACGAAGAAGGCGCCCGAGGGCAAGCTGCGCCTGCTCTACGAAGGCAACCCGATGGCGTACGTGATCGAGCAGGCGGGCGGCCTCGCCTCGACGGGACGCGGCCCGCTCCTCGACGTCGAGCCGACCCAGCTCCATCAGCGCACGCCGGTGGTGCTCGGCTCGGCCGGCGAGGTGGAGCACGTGCTGCGCCATCTGCGCGGCTGAGCGCGCAGACGCCGCCCCCGGTGCGGATCGAGCGGATCGCGGCGCTCGAGGATCCGCGCGTCGCGCCCTATCGCGATCTGCGCGAGGGCCGGCTGCTCGAAGAGCAGGGCCTCTTCGTCGCCGAGAGCCGGCACGTGGTGCGCCGCGTGCTCGCGGGCGGGCGCTTCCCCGTGCGCTCGCTGCTCCTCTCCGAGCCGGCGCTCGAGGAGCTTCGCGGCGCGCTCGCCGGGCTCCCCGAGACGCCTCCCGTCTGGCTCGCGCCGCACGCGCTCCTCTGCGAGATCGCGGGCTACCACGTGCACCAGGGCTGCCTCGCGCTCGTGGAGCGCGGCGCTCCGCTCGCGGTCGAGGAGCTCGCGCGCCGCGCCGCCGCGGCGGGCGGGCTCGTGGTCGGCATCGAGCGGCTCGGCGATCCGGCGAACGTGGGCAGCGTCTTCCGCAACGCCCTCGCGTTCGGCGCCGGCGGCGTGGTCCTCGCGCAGGGCGGCGCGGACCCGCTGTTCCGGAAGGCCGTGCGCGTCTCGATGGCGGCGACGCTCGCGGTGCCCTTCGCCCGCGCGAGCTCCTGGCCCGACGCGCTCGACGAGCTCCGCGCCGAGGGCTTCGCCGTGCTCGCGTGCGTGGCCCAGCAGGACGCGCTCCCGCTCGAGGCCTTCGGCCGCTCGCTCCCGCTGCCGCCCCGGGTCGTCCTGCTCTTCGGGACGGAGGGTGCGGGGCTCGCCCCGGAGACGCGGCGCGCCGCCGACGCCGCGCTCACCGTGCCGACGGCGGCGGGCATCGACTCGCTGAACGTGGCGACCGCCTCGGGCATCGTGCTGCACCACTTCTCGCGCCTGGCGAGCGCGCGTTGAGCGCACGTGGCGAGCGAGCGTTGAGCGCACGCGCGCTCGTCGCCGGCGCGGGCTACGTGGGCGCGGAGCTCGCGCGCCGCCTCGTCGCAGCCGGGCACGACGTGACCGTGCTGCGGCGGAGCGCCGCGCCGCCGCCGGCGGGCGCGCGGGCGTTCCGCGCGGACCTCTCGGCTCCCGGCGCGCTCGCCGCGCTCCCGCCCGCGGACGTCGTGTTCTACACCGCGGGCGCCGATGAGCGCAGCGACGCCGCCTACGAGCGCGCCTACGTGACGGGCCTGGCAAGGCTCGTCGAGCGCCTCGCGCGCATGCCGGCGCCGCCGCGCCGGCTGCTCTTCACCTCGAGCACCTCCGTCTACGCGCAGCAGGACGGCGAGTGGGTCGACGAGACGTCGCCGACCGAGCCCGCCGGCTTCGCGGGACGGCGCCTCCTCGAGGGCGAGGCGCGCGCGCTCGCCGCGCCCTTCCCCGCGAGCGTGCTGCGCCTCGGCGGCATCTACGGTCCGGGGCGAACGACGCTCGTGGAGCGCGTGCTGCGCGGGGACGCGCGCGGCAGCGCGCGCTTCACCAACCGCATCCACCGCGACGACGCCGCGGCTGCGCTCGCGCACCTCGCCTTCGCCCCCGACGCCGCGGCGTGTCATCTCGGCGTGGACTCGGAGCCCGCGCTGGAAGCGGAGGTGCTCGCCTGGCTCGCCGCGCGCCTCGGCGCGCCCTCGTGCGCGAGCGCCCCGAGCGCGGACGCCCGCCGCGCGTCCGGCAACAAGCGCTGCTCGAACGCGCGGCTGCTCGCCACGGGTTTCCGCTTCCGCTACCCCACCTATCGGGAGGGCTACGAAGCGCTGCTCCGCCGGCGCGACGCATGACGGACCTCGCGGGGGTGAGGACAGCGTTCGCCGAGCGGCTGCGCGCCGCGAGCGGGGTCTCGCCGCGCGTCGCGGCCGCGTTCGCCGCGGTCCCGCGCGAGGACTTCCTCGGCCCCGGCCCCTGGCTCGTGCTCGCCGACGAGTCGGGCTACCGCTCGACGCCGGACGCCGACCCGCGCCGCCTCTACGAAGACGTCGCCGTCGCGATCGACCCGGCGCGCGTGCTGAACAACGGCGCGCCCGGATTCCTGGCGCGCCTCTTCGAGACGCTCGCGCTCCGCGAGGGGGAGCGCGTCGCGCACATCGGCTGCGCGGTCGGCTACTACAGCGCGATCCTCGCCGAGATCGTGGGCCCGCGCGGCCGCGTGCTCGCCGTCGAGCTCGACCCCGAGCTGTGCGAGCGCGCGCGCAGGAATCTGCGCCGCTGGCGGCAGGTCGAGGTGCGGCACGGCGACGGCACGAAGGAGCCCGACGAGCCGGTCGACGTGGTGTGGGTGCACGGGGGCGTCACGCATCCGCAGCCGCGCTGGCTGGACGCGGTGGGGCCGGGCGGGCGGCTCGCCATGCCCATCACCGCGATCCGGCCGCCCTCCCGGATCCGCCGCGTGGTGCGCGACAACGCCGGGCGGATCCTGCGCCTCGAGCGGCGCGCGGACGGCTGGGCCGCGGCGTTCGGCGAGATCTGCGGCATGCAGGCGCTGCTCGGCGGGCGCGACGCCGCATTCCAGGAGCGGCTGCGCCTCGCCTACCAGGCCGGGGGCGCCGAGAGCGTGCGCTCGCTCCGCACGGACGCGCACGCGCCGGACGCGAGCTGCTGGGCGCACCGCGAGGGCGCGTGCCTCTCGCGCCGCGCGCTGGAGGGCGCGTGAGGGCGGGCGCGCTGCTCGTGGCGCTCGTCCTCGCGGCGCGGGTCGCGGCCGCGGGGACGGAGATCACCGTCGAGACGCGCCGGGCGGGCGCTCCGCCCGACGCGAAGCCGCGGCAGAGCCTGATCGCGGTCGAGGGCCGGAAGCTCCACGCCGACGCAGGAAACGGTCGACACGCGCTGGTGTATCTCGGAGAGCAGGGGGTCCTCCGGATCCTCGACCACGCCGAGAAGAGCGTCCTCACGCTCGACCGCGCCACGGCACGCTCCGTGTCGCGCGGTGTCGGTGGCGCGCGCGGCGCCGTCCGCGGCCTCCCCGAGCCGCAGCGCCGCGCGCTGGAGCGGCTGCTCGGCACGGAGGGCGCGGCGGCCGCCGTGGAGCTCCGCCCGAGCGGCCGGAGCGATCGCGTGAACGGGGTCGCGTGCCGGCTGCTCGAGGTGCTCCGCGACGGCGCGCGCCTCGCCGAGATCTGCGAGGGCCCGCGCGGCGCCGCCGGCGTGACGCCCGAGGCGCTCGCGCCGGTGCGCGAGCTCGCGGCCTTCGCGGCCGAGGTCGGGGCGCTGCTGCCGGCGTCGCTCGCCGGCGAGGGCCTCGACGCGCTCGTGCTGGCCGAGCAGGTCGAGGGCGTGCCGCTCCGCGTGCGCGCCTGGCCGAAGGACGCGCCGGCGACGGAGTCGCGCATCGTGCGCGCCGTCGCGAAGCGCTTCGGGCCCGAACGCTTCCAGGTCCCGCCCGGCTACGCCTCGCGCCTCGGGGTCGGCGTCCGCGACTAGTCGTTGGGGGCGAACGACTCGAAGCGCGTCTTGTCGTGGGCCTTGCGCCAGGCCTCGCGCGGGTCGATGCGGCCGGTCTGCACGAGCGCGAAGAGCGCGTCGTCCATCGTCTGCATGCCGTCCTTGCGGCCCGACTGGATCAGCGAATGGAGCATCGGCGTGTTGCCTTCCCGCACCAGGTTCGCGAGGCCCGGCGTGCGGAGCAGGATCTCGTTCACCGCCACGCGGCCGCGGCCGTCCCGGCTCGGCAGCAGGAGCTGCGAGATCACGGCGGCGAGCGACTCCGAGAGCCCGAGCCGCACCTGTCCCTGCTCACTCGCCGGGAAGGCGTCGACGATGCGGTCGATCGTCTTCGCCGCCCCGCTCGTGTGGAGCGTCCCGAACACGAGCAGGCCCATCTCCGCGGCGGCGAGCGCCATCGAGATGGTGTCGCGATCGCGCATCTCGCCCACCAGCACCACGTCGGCATCCTGGCGCACGGCGCCGCGCAGTGCGTCCGCGAAGCTCCGCGTGTGCTGGCCGACCTCGCGATGGGAGAGTACGGAGCACACGTTCGCGTGCACGAACTCGACCGGGTCCTCGATGGTGACGATGTGCCGCGACGACTCGCGGTTGATCTTGTCGATCACCGCCGCGAGCGTCGTCGACTTGCCGGAGCCGGTGGGCCCGGTGACGAGCACGAGGCCTCCCCGCAGCTCCGCGAGCTTCGCGATCGCGGGCGGCAGCGCGAGGGCGTCGAGCGAGACCACCTGCTCGGGGATCATCCGGAACACCGCGGCCGCGCCGTGCTGCTGCTCGAAGTAGTTGGCGCGGAAGCGTGCCACGCCCTCGAGCCCGTAGGCGAAGTCGACGTCGTGCGTCTCGACCCACTCCTGCCAGTGCCGCTCGGCGGCGACCGGCTGGAGCAGCGCGCGGACCGCGGCGTCGTCGAGGACGCCCCAGCCCGGCACCGGCTCGAGCTCGCCGCGTACGCGGACGCGCGGCTCCATGCCGGCGGCGAGGTGGAGGTCCGAGCCGCCCTTCTCCTGGAGATACCGCAGTAGACGATCGAGCTCGGCCATCAGGACGGGATCCTCCGCGGGTCCTCGCAGTGACGGAGCGCCTCCTCGCGCGCGATCACCTTCTCGCGCACCAGGCGGGCGAGCGAGTCGTCCATCAGGCACATGCCCTGGGCCGCGCCCATCTGGAGGATCGAGTTCAGCTGGAAGGCCTTGTTCTCGCGGATCAGGTTGCCCACCGCCTTCGTGTTGACGAGCAGCTCGAGCGCGGGCACGCGCCGCTGGCCGTCGGCCGTCGGCACGAGCCGCTGCGAGATCACCGCGCGCAGTGACTCCGACACCATGCTGCGCACCTGGTCCTGTTGGTCCGCGGGGAACACGCCGACGATGCGGTTCAGGGTGCGGATCGCGCCGCTCGTGTGCAGCGTCGCCAGCACCAGGTGGCCGGTCTCGGCGGCGGTCAGCGCGAGCGAGATCGTCTCGAGGTCGCGCAGCTCGCCGATCACGATCACGTCGGGGTCCTCGCGGAGCGCCGCGCGCAGCGCGCGCGCGAAGGAGCCCGTGTGCGGGCCCACCGTCCGCTGGTTCACGACGCAGCGCTTCGGCGGGTGCAGGATCTCGATCGGGTCCTCGACGGTGAGGACGTGCTCGCGCCGCTCCTCGTTGATGAGGTCGACGAGCGCCGCGAGCGTGGACGACTTGCCGCAGCCGGCCGGCCCCGTGACGAGCACGAGCCCCTGGTGGTAGTTCGTGTAGCGGGCGAGCGCGGTCGGCAGCCCGAGCTCCTCGAGCGTCGGGACGCGCGCGGGGACCCTGCGGAAGACGCCGTCGAGGCCGCGGAGCTGCCGGTAGACGTTCACGCGGAAGCGGCCGAGGCCGGGCACCGTCCAGGCGAAGTCGAGCTCGCCGCGCTCGGCGAGGCGCTCCGCCTGCGCGGGGTCGAGGGCCGAGCGCAGCATCCGCTCCGCGTCGGCGGGCGCAATCGGTGCCTCGGAGGCGGTCTCGAAGCGGCCGTGGAGCCGGAAGCGGAGCGGCGTGCCCGCGTGGACGTGCACGTCGCTCGCCCCGCGCTCGGCGCCCGCCCGGAGCAGGGCGAGGAGGTCGCTCGGCCCGCCCGCCGCGGGGGTGCGCGTGCCCGGGCCTCCGGACACGCCCGGCTCGGGCACCGGCTGCGCCTGCGCGGCGGCCTGCTTCGCGCGCTGCTTCACGAGCAGCTGCTGGCGCGCGCGCAGCACCTGCTCGAGCTGGGCCTGCGTCAGCATGCCGCGCTCGACCAGGATCTCGCCGAG
>Ga0075327_1000302_pt1 | contig 13453 bp, 8 predicted proteins | sample MayberrySE_Catta_2_FD_120056 | JGI IMG/M metagenome (GOLD analysis project Ga0075327, IMG submission 120056) | Natural and restored wetland microbial communities from the San Francisco Bay, California, USA, that impact long-term carbon... | ecosystem: Environmental > Terrestrial > Soil > Wetlands...
CCCTCCGGCACCACGAGCACCTGGCGATAGCGGCCCTCGCCGACGCTCAGGGTGGCCACGCCTTCGGCCTCGCGGATCGCGACGTGGATGCTGCGCCGGTCGCGCGGGCTCATCGGGTCGAGCGCCACCGTGCGGCGGGTCTCCCGGGCGCGCTCTGCGGCCCGCTCGGCCACCCGGAACAGGAAGGCCTCGCGGCGCTCGTGGTTGCCCTCGACGTCGATCACGACCCGCGGCTCGTCGTCGCCGCGCCGGGCGGAGACCTGGTTCGCCAGCAGCTGGATCGCATCGGGCGTGCGGCCGTCCCCGCTCGTGAGCCCGCCCGCGGCCGCCCCCGTGATCTGGAAGACCTCGACTCCCTCCTGCTCGATGCGCTCGATCTCGAAGGCGCCGAGGTCCATCCGCTCGACCAGACCGCGCACGTACTCGCCGACATCCCCGAGGGGACCCCGCGGGGTGCCCACGGACGGCTCGGACGGCTCCGCCGGAGCTGCTTCGGCCGGCTCCTGGCGCTCGGCGCGCTCGCGCCGTCCCTCGAAGCGGCGCCCCTCGCCGCGGCCTCCGCGCCCCCCGCGCTCGCGGTCGCGGCCTCCCCGCTCGCGGTCGCGGCCCCCGCGCTCGCGCCCGCCGCGCCCGTCTTCGAAGCCGCGGGGCTCGGGGCCGCGCTCCCGGCTCCGCGTCCGTGCGTCGCGCGGCTGCGCGACGACCAGCACGCGCGCGCCGAGCCCGGACACGCCGGCGACCTCCCGCACGTTGAGCTCGGCCGCGTCGCGGCCGAAGTAGCTCGACGCCTTCTCGGTCGCCTCGCTCACGTCGTCGCCCAGGAACTCGCGGGGCTCGGACTTCGGGTCGTACATGGGGGACTCCTTCTGTCGGCTGGCTCGGCTGCGCTCGCTGCGCGTGCCCTCGGTGGACTCCGTCTCAGACCTTTCCGCGATTGGTCAGCACCTGCTGTCCGATCCCGAGCAGCGTGCTCACGAACCAATACAGCACGAGCCCGGACGCGAACTGATAGAACATCACGGTGAACATCACCGGCATCACGGTCAGCATGATGCGCGCCTGCGCCGGATCCATCGTGGTCGGCGTGAGCTTCTGCTGGAGCACCATGCTCGCGCCCATCAGGATCGGGAGCAGGCGCACGGGCAGCTCGATGCCGGGGATCACGAACAGCGCCTCCGGCATCGAGAGGTCGTCGATCCAGGCGACGAAGGGCTGCTGGCGCAGCTGGATCGCGCCCTGGAGCGCGTAGTAGAAGCCGATGAACACGGGCAGCTGGAGGAACATGGGCAGGCAGCCCGTCATCATCGAGAGCGGGTTCACGCCGGCCTCGCGATAGAGCGCCATCATCGCCTCGGACTGCTTCTGGCGGTCGTCGGGATGGCGCTCCTGGATCTCCTTCATGCGTGGCTGGAGCACGCTCATGCGCTTCATCGACTTCATCTGGCGCGCCATCAGCGGCGCCATCAGCAAGCGCACGACGATCGTGATGAGGATGATCGCGACGCCGTAGTTCGGGACGACGTCGTGCGTCGCGGTGAGCAACCAGGTGAAGAAGCGCGTCAGGCTCGGGAACCAGCCCTTCTGGATCGCCTCGTCGAGATGGGCGCCCATCGCGTCGAGGCGGTCGGGCTCCTTCGGCCCGAGGTAGAGCCGGTACTCGCGGTCGAGCCGGCCGCCCGGCGGGAGCTCCGCGCGCGCGAAGCCGATCTCGACGAGCGCGCGCTCGCCGGGGTCGAGCGGCGTGAAGCGCGCGCTCGCCTCGCGCGAGTTGTCCGGCAGCAGCGCCGCGACGAAGTAACGCGTGTGGGCCCCCGCCCAGTCCACGTTGCCCGTGAGGCTCGCGGGCTCGTCGGCCGCGCCGGGCCCCATGCCGAGGAACGCGGGCGGTGCGGCCACGAACCAGTTCGCGAGCTCGCCGTCCTGGTAGGCGGCGACCGCGTACTCCGTGAAGTCGGCGCTCTCGCGCCGCGCCACCGGCCAGCTCGTCACGAAGCTCGAGGCGACGCTATCCTGCGAGCCGTTCTCGACCTCGAGCCGCAGGCGGAGCGCGTAGCCCTCGTCGAAGAGATAGGTCTTGCGGATGCGGACCCCGCCGCGCTCGTGCGTGAAGACGAGCGTCCGCTCGTCGGGCTGCTCGGCGCGGTAGCTCGCGCGCGAGAGGTCGCCGAGGCCCAGGTCCGCGAAGGGCGTCCCGAGCGCGACCGGGTGCGCAGCGAACGTCGTCGCGATGTCGACGTGCGGGCGGCCGGGCTGCGACGGGTCGTCGTAGCGGAGGAGCGACCAGCGCACGAGCCCGCCCCCCCAGCTCGAGAACTCGGCGTCGACCAGGTCGGTGCGGACGTGCAGCCGCTCCTCGGGCGCCTGCGCGGGCTCGGGCGGCGAGGCGGGCGCCGCGGGGGCCTCGGGAGCTGGCTCGACGGCGAGGGGGCCGGGCGCCGGCGGCGCCGGGGCTTCGGCCGCCGGCGCGCTCTGCTCGGGCGGCGGCTCGGGCGGCTGCCGGCTCTCCGTCCACACGGTCCAGAGCACGAGGACGGCGAACGAGAGCGCCATCGCCAGGAAGAAGTTCCGGTCCACTACGGATCCCCCGGGGGAACCGGGTCGAAGCCAGCCGCGTGGAAGGGATGGCAGCGGAGCAGCCGCCGCAGAGCCAACCAGCTCCCGCGCCGGGCGCCGTGGCGGTCGAGCGCCTCGAGCGCGTACGCCGAGCAGCTCGGCTCGAAGCGGCACGAGGGCCCGAGCAGCGGGGAGAGCACGATCCGGTGGAGGTGGACGAGGCCGCGGAGCGCGCGGGTCGCGAACTCGCTGGCGGCTCGCCGGGGCGTCGTGAGCCGGTCGGGCGTTCCCTCCGGGCCGAGCCCGCTCATCGCGTGGCGAGCTCCGAGAGCTCGCGTGCGACGGCATGCGCGTCGAGCTCGGCGGCCCCGGCGCGGGCGATCACCACCCAGTCCGTGCCGGCCGGCAGCGAGGCGCGCTCGTGCCGGAACCACTCCCGCACGCGGCGCTTCACGCGGTTGCGCGCCACGGCGTTGCCGACGCGGCGGCTCACCGCCAGGCCGAGGCGCGGTGCCGGCGCGCCGGCGACCGCGGGCGCCACCACCGCGACGAAGTGAGGCCCCGCGCGCCGGACACCCGTCCGGTTCACGCGACTGAAGTCGCGCGCGTCACGCAGCCGCGCGGCTCGCCGCAGCGCCGCGGCCATGGGCTACTTCGAGCCGATGGAGGGAGTGAGGCGCTTGCGCCCCTTCGCCCGGCGGCGCTTCAGCACGGTGCGGCCAGCGGCAGACCGCATGCGCGCACGAAACCCGTGCGTGCGCTTGCGGCGGATGCGGCTCGGCTGGTAGGTGCGCTTCATGACGACGGACCCGTGGCCCGGAGCGGGGACGCCCCGAAGGCGGGCGAGCCTACCCGTCGCCTTCCGGAGCTGTCAAGGCGAGCGAGCCCTCGCCGAACGCGCCCGCACGCTCCCTAGAGCTCGATACCGACGGTGGAGCGCGGCTCGAGGGTGGTAGAATCCCGCCACGTCGACGGGGGGTCCGCGGGCGTTGCCGACGCAGTCGTCGGGATCCGACAAACGAGAAAGCTCCGCCAGCGCCTCGGCTTCGAGGGCTTCTGGCGGATCCGACGCGCGCTACTGCTACCACTTTCGAATTCGATCCGAGAGGACGTGAAGCCATGAAGCTCACCATCGAGAAGGCCGATCTCCAGCGCGGCCTCGCGCGGCTCCAGGCGATCGTCGAGAAGCGCAGCTCGATGCCGATCCTGGCCAACGTGCTCGCCACCGCGAGCGGCAAGGGCGAGAGCGGGCGGCTCGAGCTCGCCGCCACCGATCTCGAGGTGGGCATCCGCGGCTCGCATCCCGCGAAGATCGCGAAGGCCGGAGCGCTGACCGTCTCCGCGCGCAAGCTCTACGACATCGTGCGCGAGCTGCCCGACGAGCCGATCCAGCTCGAGTCGACGGCGAACGGCTACCTCGATCTCCGCTGCGGGCGCTCGCGCTTCACGCTCGCCGGCACCGACGCCGAGGAGTACCCGAGCCTCCCCGACTTCGCCCCGGGCCGCATGGTGCGCCTCCAGGCCGCCGTGCTCTCGCAGATGATCGAGGGCACCGTCTACGCCGCCTCGCTCGACGAGACGCGTTACAACCTGAACGGCGCCTACTTCGAGTCCGTGCCCGAGAGCTCCCGCCTCCGCATGGTCGCGACCGACGGGCACCGCCTGGCCCTCGTCGAGCGTACCGTCGGTCAGGACGTCTCGGGGCTCGCGAGCGGCGTGATCGTGCCGCGCAAGGGCCTCGCCGAGCTGAAGCGGCTCGTCGACGAGGAGGACGCGGACGAGATCGAGATCGGCTTCGAGGGCAACAGCGGCCTGGTCCGGAAGGGCGACGTCACGCTCGTGATGCGGCTCATCGAGGGCGAGTTCCCGAACTACCGGCAGGTGATCCCGAAGCAGTCGGAGCACCACATCACGTTGTCCGTCGAGCCGGTGATGCGCGCGCTGCGCCGCGTGGCGCTCCTCTCCGCGGAGCACAGCCGTGCCGTGAAGGTCGAGCTGGCGGAGGGCAAGCTGGTCCTCTCGGCGCGCACGCCGGACCTCGGCGACGCGCAGGAGGAGCTCGACGTCGACTATGCGGGGCCCGCGATCTCGATCGGCTTCAACGCCCGCTACCTGCTCGACTGCCTCGGCGCGCTCGGCGGCAAGGAGATCCAGCTGGGCCTCCGCGACGGCGCCTCGCCCGTCGAGGTGCGCCCCACGGACGACCCGGACAGCGTCGCCGTGGTGATGCCGATGAGGCTCTAGCCGGGCGCTCGCCCCGGCTCGAGTCCGGGCCCCGAAAAAGCCCCGAACGCACCGGAAGAGCACGGGTTTTACCCCCCGCGCCCCCCTTTCGGGGGAGGCTCCCGTTCGATACCTTCCGCCCGCTTCGTCCGCGCACCCCCAAGACCCGCGGGCCGAGCAGAACCCGGCGCCACCATCGGTCCCGAACGGAATCGGCCGCGGCATGCGCAGGGCGGAGCAGTGGTGAGCTACGACGCGAGTTCCATCGAGGTTCTGGAGGGCCTCGAGCCGGTCCGCAAACGGCCGGCCATGTACATCGGCACGACCGGGCCCGATGGCCTCCACCATCTCGTCTACGAGGTGGTCGACAACTCGATCGACGAGGCGCTCGCGGGCTTCTGCCGCGAGATCACGCTCACCATCCACGACGACAACTCGATCACCGTCGTCGACGACGGCCGCGGCATCCCGGTCGACATGCATCCGACCGAGAAGCGGCCGGCCGCGGAGGTGGTGCTGACGCGCCTCCACGCGGGCGGGAAGTTCGACGAGAAGAGCTACAAGGTCTCGGGCGGCCTCCACGGCGTCGGCGTCTCGGTGGTGAACGCGCTCTCCGAGTGGCTCGAGCTCGAGGTGAAGCGCAACGGCAGGGTGTTCACGCAGCGCTACCAGCGCGGCGAGCCGGTCACCGAGTTCAAGGAGGTCGGGACCAGCGACAAGACGGGCACGAAGGTCACCTTCAAGCCCGACGCGCTGATCTTCCCGAGCATCGAGTTCTCGTTCGACACGCTCTCGCAGCGCCTGCGCGAGCTCTCCTTCCTGAACGCAGGCGTCCGCATCCTGATCAAGGACGAGCGCTCCGGGAAGGAGCACGACTTCTGCTACGAGGGCGGCATCGTCTCCTTCGTCGAGCACCTGTCGCGCGCGCGCCAGCCGCTCCACGCGCCGCCGATCCTGATCTCGGGCGAGCGCAGCTTCCAGCAGCGCGAGCGGAGCGTGCCCGTCTCGATCGAGGCCGCGATCCAGTACAACGATTCGTACAACGAGGCCGTCTTCGCGTTCGCGAACAACATCAACACCGTCGAGGGCGGCACGCACCTGATCGGCTTCCGCACGGCGCTCACGCGCGCGATCGGCCGCTACATCCAGCAGCAGCAGAAGAACGGCAAGGTGCCGGCCGACGAGGCGGTCGCGGGCGAGGACGTGCGCGAGGGCCTCACCGCGGTGATCTCCGTGAAGCTGCCGCAGCCCGAGTTCGAGGGGCAGACGAAGGCGAAGCTCGGCACGAGCGAGGTGCGCGGCCTCGTCGAGGGGCTCGTCTACGACCGCCTGCTCGAGTTCCTCGACGAGAACCCGAACGTGGCGCGCGCGATCGTGGCGAAGGTGGTCGACGCGGCGCGCGCGCGGGCGGCGGCGCGCAAGGCGCGCGACCTCGCGCGGAGGAAGGGTGCGCTCTCGGACTTCAGCCTGCCGGGCAAGCTGGCCGACTGCCAGGAGCGCGATCCGGCGCTCTCCGAGCTCTGCATCGTGGAGGGCAACTCCGCCGGCGGCACCGCGAAGCAGGGCCGCGACCGCGCCTTCCAGGCGATCCTCCCGCTGCGCGGCAAGATCCTGAACGTCGAGCGCGCGCGCCTCGACCGCATGCTGTCCAACGCGGAGATCCAGGCGCTGATCGCGGCGCTCGGCTGCGGCATCGGCGAGGAGTTCGACGCCGGCAAGGCCCGCTACCACAAGATCATCATCATGACCGACGCGGACGTGGACGGGAGCCACATCCGCACGCTGCTGCTGACCTTCTTCTACCGCCAGATGAAGGAGCTGATCGAGCGCGGCTACATCTACATCGCGCAGCCGCCGCTCTTCAAGGTGAAGCGCGGCAAGAGCGAGCGCTACGTGAAGGACGAGACGGCGCTCCAGGCGTACCTCCTCGACCTCGCGCTCCAGAACGTGCGCATCGAGGTGGCGGGAGGCCGGACGCTCGAGGTCGCGGACGCGCGCCGCCTGCTCGAGGCCGCGAACGAGTACCGGAGGCTCGTCGAGCACCTCGGGCACCGGCGCCTCGACCCGCGCGTGGTCGACGCGGCCGTCCAGGCCGGCGTGCCGGGCGAGGCCGACCTCGCGGACGCCGCCGCGCTCGCGGGCCCCGTGAAGCAGGCGCTCGAGGCGAAGCTCGCCGTCCTCCAGCCGGAGCTCCGCGGCGCGCTCTTCTCCGTCGAGGCCGACGCCGAGCACGGCATGCAGAAGCTGATCGTGCTGACCCGCCGCTCGGGCAGCGCCACGCGCACGGTCTTCGACGCCGAGCTGATGCGCTCGGCCGACGTCCAGCGCCTCCAGGCGCTGATGCGGACGCTCTCCGAGATCGGTCCGGCGCCCTACCGCGTGGTCGAGGCCGACGTGACCGAGGAGAACGCACCGCTCGAGAGCGCGCCGGCGCTCCTCGCGAAGGTCCTCGCGCTCGGCGAGCGCGGCCTCTCGATCCAGCGCTACAAGGGCCTCGGCGAGATGAATCCCGAGCAGCTCGCCGAGACCACCATGCAGCCGCAGAGCCGCACGCTCCTCCAGGTGAAGATCGAGGACGCGGTCGAGGCGGACGACGTGATCACCACGCTGATGGGCGAGGAGGTCGAGCCGCGCCGCGAGTTCATCGAGGAGAACGCGCTGAAGGTGCAGAACCTCGATGTCTGACGAGGTCAAGACGCCGGGCGCCGGCGGCAACGGCGCCGGCATCCCGGAGCCCGTGCCGGTGAACATCGAGGACGAGGTCCGGAGCTCCTTCCTCGACTACTCGATGTCGGTGATCGTGAGCCGCGCGCTGCCCGACGTGCGCGACGGCCTCAAGCCCGTCCACCGGCGCATCCTCTACGCGATGAACGACGAGGGGCTGCTGCCGAACCGCCCCTACGTGAAGAGCGCGGGCGTGGTGGGCGAGGTGATCAAGCACTACCACCCGCACGGCGACGCGCCCATCTACGAGGCGATGGCGCGCATGGCCCAGGAGTGGTCGCTCCGCTACCAGCTCGTCGACGGCCAGGGCAACTTCGGCTCGATCGACGGCGACCCGCCCGCGGCCTACCGCTACACCGAGGCGCGGCTCCGCGCGATCGCGACGGAGCTGCTGCGGGACATCGACCGCGACACGGTCGACTTCGCGCCGAACTTCGACGCGTCCACGCAGGAGCCGACGGTGCTCCCGGCGCGCTTCCCGAACCTCCTCGCGAACGGCTCGCAGGGGATCGCGGTCGGCATGGCGACGAACGTCCCGCCGCACAACATCGGCGAGCTGGTCGACGCGGTACACGTGGTGGCGCGGAATCCCGACTGCACGGTCGACGATCTGCTCGCGAAGATCCCGGGCCCGGACTTCCCGACCGGGGCCCTCATCTGCGGCACCGACGGCATCCGCTCCGCGTACGCGACCGGCCGCGGCATGGTGACGCTCCGCGCGCGCGCCGGCTTCGAGGACACGAAGCGCGGGGGCCGCGCCATCGTCGTCACCGAGATCCCGTACATGGTGAACAAGGCGTCGCTCGTCGAGCGCATCGCCGAGCTCGTGAACGAGGGGAAGATCGACGGCGTCTCGGACCTCCGCGACGAGTCGGACCGGCGCGGCATCCGCGTCGTGATCGAGCTCAAGAAGGACACGCCCGAAGAGGTGGTGCTGAACCAGCTCTACAAGCAGACCCCGCTCCAGACCACGTTCGGCGTCAACATGCTCGCGCTCGTGGGCGGCCGCCCGCGCGTCCTCTCCCTGCGCGACGCCATCCAGCACTTCCTCGACTTCCGCCGCGAGGTGGTGGCGCGCCGCGCCGTCTACGACCTCGCGCAGGCCGAGGCCCGCGCCCACATCCTCGAGGGCTTCGCGATTGCCCTCGACCAGCTCGACGCGGTGATCGCGGTGATCCGCGCCGCCGCCGACGCGAGCGCCGCGCGGAGCGAGCTCCAGACGCGCTTCGCGCTCTCGGAGCGCCAGGCGCAGGCGATCCTCGACATGCGCCTCCGCGCGCTCACCGCGCTCGAGCGGCAGAAGGTGATCGACGAGCTCGCCGAGGTGCGCCAGAAGATCGCCGAGCTCGAGGCGCTGCTCGCGAGCGACGAGAAGATTCTCGCCGTGATCCTCGAGGAGCTCGACGAGATCAAGGAGAAGTACGCCGACGAGCGGCGCAGCGAGATCACCGCGGCCGTCGAGGGCCTCTCCCACGAGGACCTGATCGTCGAGGAGGACATGGTCGTCACCGTGTCGCACCTCGGCTACGCGAAGCGGAGCCCGATCACCGAGTACCGCGCGCAGCGGCGGGGCGGCAAGGGCCTGCGTGGCATGCAGCCGCGCGAGGAGGACTTCGTCGAGGCGCTCTTCGTGGCCTCGACGCACGCCACCATCCTGTTCTTCACGAACCGCGGGCGCGTGCACTGGAAGAAGGTGTGGGAGATCCCGCAGCTCGGGCGCGCGGCGAAGGGCAAGCCGCTCGTGAACCTGCTCTCGCTCCAGGAGCGCGAGCGCGTCCAGGCCTCGCTCGCCGTGCGGAGCTTCGAGGAGGCGGCGAGCGACTTCGTGGTGCTGGTGACGCGGAAGGGCGTGATCAAGAAGACCGCGGTCTCTGCGTTCTCGAACCCGCGCCGGGGCGGCATCATCGCGATCAACGTGGGCGAGGACGACGAGCTGATCGCCGCGCGCCGCACGAGCGGCACGAACGAGATCCTGCTCGCCAGCAAGCGCGGCAAGTCGATCCGCTTCCCCGAGGCGCAGGTGCGCCCGATGGGGCGCGCGGCGACCGGCGTGCGCGGCATGGACCTCGCCGAGGGCGACGAGCTCGTCGGCATGGAGATCCTCTCGCCCGGCGCCACGGTGCTCACCGTGACCGCGAACGGCTACGGCAAGCGCACGCCGCTCGAGGACTACCGCGTCCAGAACCGCGGCGGCATGGGCATCATCACGATCCGCACGAGCGAGCGGAACGGCGAGGTGATCGGCATCGCGCAGGTCGTCGACGACGACCAGGTCATGCTGATCACGAACGGCGGCAAGGTGCTGCGTTGCCGCGTCGAGACGATCTCCACGATGGGCCGCGCCACGCAGGGCGTGCGCCTGATGGAGCTCGGCCCCGACGAGGAGCTGGTCGCGATGGCGCGGCTCGCCGAGGAGGACAGCGGCGAAGGCGAGGCCTGAGCCGCGCGCCGATCCCCGGAGCCGCCCGGCGGCGCTTCGTAGAGTCCGCCGCGGTGGTTTCTGCCAAGTGCCGCCCTGTGTGCGCGCGCGCGCGGGCGGCTCGCGGCGCGCGCGGGTCCGCGTCTTGCATGCACGGCGCGCATGCAGGAGCCTGGGAAGAGCCTCGCCGAGTCCCTCTGGAACGACACGGCTCCGCTGCCGTCGTTCGCGCCCCTCGACCGCGACCTCGACGCGGACGCCGTGGTGGTGGGCGGCGGCATCACCGGGCTCACGACCGCCGCGCTGCTCGCGGAGAGCGGCAAGCGCGTCGTGCTGCTCGAGCGGAACCGGCTCGGCTCGGGCACGACGGGCCGCACCACCGCGCACCTCACGGCTGCGCTCGACGTCGACTACGCGAAGCTGGTGTCGCGCTTCGGCGAGGAGCCCGCGCGGCGGGTGATCGAGTCCGTGATGCGGGCGATCGACGAGATCGAGCGCGGCGCGGCCGCCTCCGCCACCGGCTGCGGCTTCCGGCGCCTGCCCGGCTACCGCTTCAGCGAGGACGCGCGCGACGCGGGCACGCTCGCCGAGGAGGCCGCGCTCGCGCGGAAGCTCGGGCTCGACGCCGCGCTCGTCGAGGAGGTGCCCCTGCCCTTCCCCGCGCGCGCGCTGCGGGTCGAGGCGCAGGCGGCCTTCCACCCGCTCGCGTACCTCGCGACGCTCGCCGAGCGCGTGGTCCGCGCCGGCGGGCACGTCTTCGAGCACTCGCCCGTCGTCGCGAGCGGCGACGACGAGGTCGCGGTCGCCCACGGCCCGTGCGTCACGGCCGCGCACGTGATCGATGCGACGCACACGCCCGTCGGCATCGTCCCCTCGATCCAGACCCGCGTCAGCGCGTGGACGAGCCACGTGCTCGTGGTGCGGCTCGAGCGCCCGCTCGGGCACGCGCTCTTCTGGGACTGCGACGATCCGTATCACTACGTCCGCACGGTCGACGACGCGGGCACGCGGCTTCTCGTCGGCGGCGAGGACCACCGCACGGGGCGCGAGCCCGCTCCGCACGCGCGCTTCGCCGCGCTCGAGGCGTGGACGCGCCGGCGCTTCCCGGTGCGCGAGGTGGAGGCGCGCTGGAGCCACGAGCTCTTCGAGCCCGCGGACGGCCTGCCCTACATCGGCCTGCTGCCGGGCTCGCGCTCGCGCTTCGTCGCCGCGGGCTTCTCGGGCACCGGCATGACCTTCGGCACGGTCGCCGCCCTCACGCTCCACGGGCTCGTGACCGAGGGCGCGAGCTCGTGGGCGTCGCTCTACGCGCCGAGCCGCGTGAAGGCGCTCGCCTCGGCGCTGCCGATGGCGGAGGAGAACCTGCGCATCGGCTGGCGCTTCGTCGCGGACCGGCTGCGGCGCGGGAAGCGCGACCGCAGCGATCTCGCGAACGACACGGGGCGCGTGGAGCGGGTCGACGGCGAGCAGCTCGCCGTCTACCGCGACGTGCGCGGGGACCTCCACTTCCTGTCGCCGCGCTGCACGCACATGGGCTGCATCGTCGCCTGGAACGACGCCGAGAAGACGTGGGACTGCCCGTGCCACGGCGGCCGCTTCCACCGCACGGGAAAGGTCCTCTACGGGCCGCCCACCGCCGACCTCGAGCACGAGGAGGCCGCGCCCGGCGCGGAGCCCGCGGGCGCGGAGCACGGGCGCTGAGCTGTCGAGTCCAAGCACGTTCGTCACAGCTGCGGGTGGGTCAGGCTCGAAGAGGCCGCTGGAGACCGGTGCCCGCTCCGGCTCCAAGAATCGGGTGATGTCGCCTCCGCGTGCACCGGTCTCCAGCGGCCGGAACTCCCGGAGCCGCAGCGCGCGCGCGTCCCGTTACACTCCGCGGCGTGGGCAGGCGTCGCAGCCAACCTCGCGGAGCGGGCGCGAAGTCGCGCGCGCTGCTGCGCCGCGCCGAGCGCGTGATCCCGGGCGGCGTGAACAGCCCCGTCCGCGCGTACGCCGCGGTGGGCGGCGCGCCGCCCTTCGTCGCGCGCGGGAAGGGCGCCTGGGTCTGGGACGCGGACGGCCGCCGCTACGTGGACTACGTGGGCTCGTGGGGGCCGCTGATCCTCGGCCACGCGCATCCCGCGGTGGTCCGCGCGGTCACGCGCGCGGCGGCGCGCGGCACGAGCTTCGGCGCGCCGACCGCGGGCGAGGTCGAGATCGCGGAGGCGATCTGCGCGGCGCTGCCCTCCGTCGAGATGGTGCGCTTCGTCTCGTCGGGCACCGAGGCCGCGATGAGCGCGATCCGCCTCGCGCGCGGCGCCACCGGGCGCAAGCAGATCCTGAAGTTCGAGGGCTGCTATCACGGCCACGCCGACGCGCTCCTCGTCGGGGCCGGCTCGGGAGTCGCGACGCTCGGCATCCCGGGCTCGCCGGGCGTGCCCGAGGAGTTCGTGCGCCTCACGCTGCAGGCGCCCTACAACGACCTCGCCGCCGCCGAGGACGCCTTCCGCCGGCACGGCCCCGAGCTCGCCTGCGTGATCGTCGAGCCGGTGGCGGGCAACATGGGCCTCGTGCCGCCGGTGCGCGGCTTCCTCGAAGGGCTCCGCGAGCTCTGCGACCGCGCCGGGGCGCTGCTGATCTTCGACGAGGTGATGACCGGCTTCCGCGTGGCGTGGGGCGGCGCGCAGGCGCTCTACGGGATCCGCCCCGACCTCACGTGCCTCGGCAAGGTCGTGGGCGGCGGGCTCCCCGCCGCGGCCTACGGCGGCCGCCGCGAGCTCATGCGCGAGATTGCTCCGTCGGGCCCCGTCTACCAGGCGGGCACGCTCGCGGGCAATCCGCTCGCCGTCGCGGCGGGGCTCGAGACGCTGCGGCGCCTGTCGAGGCGCGGCGTCTACGAGGCGCTCGGCGAGACGACGCGCATCCTCGTCGACGGCCTCGCCGCGCGCGCGTCGGGCGCGGGCGTCGAGCTCAGCACGGCGGCGGTGGGCGGCATGTTCGGCTTCTTCTTCCACCCCGGCCCCGTCACGTGCTTCGAGGACGCGAAGAAGTCGAGCGGCCCGCGCTTCCGGCGCTTCTTCGCCGAGATGCTGGCGCGCGGCGTGTACCTCGCGCCCTCGGCGTACGAGGCGGGCTTCGTGTCGCTCGCGCACGGCGAGCGCGAGCTCGCCAGGACGCTGCGGGCGGCCGAAGCCGCGCTCGCCGCGGCGGCTCGCGCCGATTGAGCCCGCGGGCCTCTCCGGCTATCGTCCGCGCCGCTCCGGGCCGGGCGCCGGTCTGGAGCCCAGCGTGAAGGACGACGAGCGGGACCAGGACCAGGAACAGGGCAAGGGGAGCTCGGGGCCGTTCGGCCGCCACGGCGCCAGGGCCTACCAGGCGGCGCTCGAAGCGGTCTTCGCGATTCCGATCGCCGGTGGGCTCGGCTACTGGGCCGACTCGAGCTTCGGAACCGAGCCGATCCTGCTCCTGCTCGGGCTGGTGTTGGGCTTCGCCGCCTTCGTGGTGCGGATCTCGCGCATGCGGAGGCTGGTGGAAGCGTCGGGCGAAGGCGAAGAG
>Ga0075327_1000303_pt1 | contig 13435 bp, 13 predicted proteins | sample MayberrySE_Catta_2_FD_120056 | JGI IMG/M metagenome (GOLD analysis project Ga0075327, IMG submission 120056) | Natural and restored wetland microbial communities from the San Francisco Bay, California, USA, that impact long-term carbon... | ecosystem: Environmental > Terrestrial > Soil >...
GGATGTCCTCGAGGTTGATGCCGCCGAAGGTGGGGGCGATCAGCTGGACGGTGCGGATCACCTCCTGCGGGTCCTCGCTGTCGATCTCGATGTCGAACACGTCGACGTCGGCGAAGCGCTTGAAGAGGACGCCCTTGCCCTCCATCACCGGCTTGCTGGCCAGGGCGCCGATGTTGCCGAGCCCGAGGACGGCGGTCCCGTTGGAGACCACGGCGACGAGGTTGCCCTTGGTCGTGTAGCGGTAGGCCTCGTCGGGCCGGGCGGCGATCTCGAGGCACGGCGCGGCGACGCCCGGGGTGTAGGCGAGGGAGAGGTGCTGGGCGGTCACCGTCTCCTTGGTGGGGACGACCTTGATCTTCCCCGGCCGGCCCTTCGCGTGGTACTCGAGGGCCTCGTCCTTCAGGCTCACAGAGCTTCTCCCGGATGCGCCCTCGGTCGGACCGCTGGGGCCGCGAGCCGGGGCTCGGCGGAGGGCACGAAGGCCGGGGAGTCTATCAGATCACCTTCCCCGCAGGAAGCGTTGGAAGATCGGGGACTTCCGGCCGTTCTCCCGCAGGGGACCGGCGCGCCGGTGGCGCTATTCCTTCAGCAGCTCGCGCGCGATCACGAGCCGCTGGATCTGGTTCGTGCCCTCGTAGATCTGCATCAGCTTGGCGTCGCGCATCAGCTTCTCGACCGGGTACTCCTTCGTGTACCCGTTGCCGCCGAAGACCTGGACGGCGTCCGTGGTGACCCGCATCGCGATGTCCGTCGCGAAGCACTTCGCGAACGACGAGTGCTTCGAGGCGCGCTGGCCGTGGTCGATCATCCAGGCGCTCTGGTACGTGAGGAGCCGCGCAGCCTCCACGTCCTTCGCCATGTCCGCCAGCATGAACTGCACCGCCTGGAAGCCGGCGATCGGGAAGCCGAAGGCCTTGCGCTCCTTCGCGTACGCGACGCTCTCGTCGAGCGCGCGGCGCGCGATGCCGACGGCGAGGCCGCCGATCGAGGGGCGCGTGCAGTCGAGGGTCCGCATCGCGATCTTGAAGCCCTCGCCCTCCTGGCCGAGGCGCTGGGCGGCCGGCACGCGGACGTTGTCGAAGTGGATCACGCGCGTGTCGCTCGCGCGCTGACCCATCTTGTCCTCCTTCTTGCCGACGCTGATGCCGGGCGTGTCGGCCGGCATCACGAAGGCGCAGACGCCCCTGTGGCGCGAGCCGCGGTCGAGGGTGGCGAAGACCGTGTAGAGGTCCGCGACCCCGCCGTTCGTGATCCAGCACTTCGTGCCGTTCAGCACGTAGGCGTCGCCGTCCTTTTCCGCGAGCAGCTGGAGGCCCGCGACGTCCGAGCCCGCGGCGGGCTCGGACAGGCAGAACGAGACCATGCGGAACCGCTGCGTGAGGTAGGCGAGCCACTCCTTCTTCTGCTCCGCGCTGCCGCCCACCAGGATCGGCGTCAGGCCGAGGTCGTTGCACATGATCGAGGTCGCCATGCCGGCGCAGCCCCAGGCGAGCTCCTCCACCACGAGCACCGCGTCGAAGAGCGAGAGGCCGACGCCGCCGTAGTCGGCCGGGACCGAGGCGCTCGAGAGCCCGAGCTCCCACGCCTTCCGCATCACGTCCATCGGGAACTCGCCCGTCTGGTCGTGGTGCGCGGCGATCGGCGCGATCTCGCTCCGGGCGAAGCGGCGCGCCGTCTCCTGGAGCGCGAGCTGCTCGTCGGTCAGGGCGAAGTCCATCGCTGACTCCCGGTCATTTCCCCTGCGCTGACAGGGGATTGCGACCGGCAGCTTAGCGACGTGGAAGCCCCGTGCTCTCGGCCCCCGCGCTCACGCTCCCGCACCGAGCCGGCGCGACAGGTCGTGCGCCGCCGCGGTCACCGCGGGCACGAGCCGCTCGTGCAGCGCCTCGGGCCCGGCGCGGAACACCGGAGCCGAGATCGAGAGCGCCGCCACCACGCGGCCGTTCGCGTCGCGCACCGGAGCCGCCGCGCAGCAGAGGCCGGGTGCGCTCTCCTCGAGGTCGAGCGCGAAGCCCAGCCCCGCCGCGTTCCGCAGCTGCTCGAAGAACTTCTCGCGGTCGGTGATCGTGGCTCCCGTGACCGCGGGCAGCTCACCGCCGCGGATCCAATCGCGGTCCACGCGCGCCCACGCCTCGGGGTCGCCGCAGGCGAGCAGCGCCTTGCCGAGCGCGCTCGCGTGCGCGGGCAGCCGTTCGCCGGTCCGCACGCGGCTCGCGATCAGCTGCCGTGGCGACTCGCCGTCGAGGTGCACCACCTGGAAGCCGTCGAGGACGGCGAGGTGCGTCGTCTCGAGCGTGTCCCGCGTCAGGCTCTCCAGCACCGAGCGCGCCAGGCGCGTCAGCGTGCGGGTGCGCGCGAACGCCTGGCCGAGCTCGAGGCAGGCCGTGCCGAGCCGATAGCTGTCGTTGTCGGCGACCTGCTCGACGAAGCCCATCTCCTCGAGCGTGGCGAGGAGGCGGAACACGTTGTTCTTGTGCAGCCCGAGACGCCGGGCCAGCGCCGTCACCCCGAGCTGGTCGGCGTACCGGAATTCCTCCAGCAGCCGCAGCGCGTTGGTGACGGTCTGGATCACATAGTCGCTCTTCTGCCTTCGCATGGGGGGATTTCTCGTAGACGTTCCGGGCAACCCGTCCGAGCCCGGTTACGTCCGGTTGCGGACCTTCTCCCAGTCGGCCAGGAACCGCTCCAGCCCGATGTCCGTGAGCGGGTGGGCGGCCAGCTGCTGGATCACCTTGGCGGGCATCGTCACCACGTCGGCGCCCATGAGCGCGGCCTGCACCACGTGGATCGGGTGCCGCACGCTCGCGACGAGCACCTGCGTTTCGTAGTCGTAGTTGCGGTAGATCGTGCAGATCTGCTCGATCAGCTGCATCCCGTCGGTGGAGACGTCGTCGAGCCGGCCCACGAAGGGCGAGGCGTAGGTGGCACCGGCCTTCGCCGCCATCAGCGCCTGCGTGGCGCTGAAGATCAGCGTGCAGTTCGTGGGGATGCCCTGCCCGGAGAGCGTGCGGAGCGCGCGCAGGCCGGGGAGCGTCATCGGGATCTTCACCACGACGTTGTCCGCGATCTTCCGGAGCTCGAGCGCCTGGGACACCATGCCGTCGTGGTCGACGGCCGTGACCTCGGCGCTGACCGGCCCGTCCACGAGCTTCGTGATCTCGCGCAGGATCTCGCGCGGGGCGCCGGCCTCCTTCGAGAGCAGGCTCGGGTTCGTGGTCACGCCATCGAGCAGCCCGAGCGCGGCGGCCTCGCGGATCTCCGAGACGCTCGCGGTGTCGATGAAGAACTTCATGCTTCCCGCGAATCTCCGTCGGTGTCCGTCGGTGGAGGCGGCTGCTGCCACCCGGGCCCGCTCTCGCACGCGCTACTTACCGCAGTCGCGGAGCGCATGTCAAGCGAGCGATGCACACAATCTTCCGGCGCCCTCCGACGGAGCGCGCGCCGGACCTACACCGCTCTGTGTCAGTCCCGCGCGGGCACGCGGACGGAGCTTCCGGCGTCGCTCCCGGGGGGGTCCGCGATCGCCTCGCCCTCGCTCACGAAGAGCTCGAGGACGAGCAACGCGACGCCGATCACGATGAAGGAGTCCGCGAGGTTGAAATCCGGCCACGAGTAGCCGGCCCAGAGCCGGATGTGCAGGAAGTCGATCACCTCTCCGTGCAGGAGGCGGTCGATCAAGTTGCCGACGGCTCCCCCGAGGATGAGACCGAGCGCGAACGCCGCGAGCCGCTCCCCTGGGGAGAGCTTGCGCAGGAACGAGATGATCAAGCCGATCGCGATCAGCGTCACCACGATGAAGAACGGCGTGCGAAGCTCCGCGGGCGCCGTCGCGAAGAGGCTGAACGCGGCGCCCGGGTTGCGGACGTGCGTCAGGTAGAAGAAGCCGTCGATGACGCTCACCCGGTCGGTGAAGGCGAGCGTGTCGACGATCCAGTTCTTGGTCACCTGATCGAGCACGAGCGAAACCGCGAAGGCCGCGAGAAACAAGCGCGATTTCGACGACATCGGCGGGCGAACCTATCACCGCAGCTCGGAGGCGTCGAGCACGCCGTCCGCCCACGCGCGCGGTGCGCGCTCGCGCGCTTCCCGCAGGAACGGCTCGCCGAGCGGGCGCCTTCCGATCGCGACCAGTCCGGCGCCGCGAATGCCGGCGAGATGTGCCGCCGCCCGCTCGTCCGTGCCGAGCAGCGCCTGCGCCTTGTCGAGATGCGCGAGGCCCCGATCGGGATCGCCCTCGAACACCTCCTGGCGCGCCAGCGCGAGCCACGCGTACGGGTTGTTCGGATCGACCTGGAGCGCGCGCTGGTAGCTCGACGACGCCTCCGCACCGCGCCCGCGCTCGTCGGCGTCGAGGCCCGCCATCACGAGCCGCATCGAGGCGCGCCGCGCCGGATCGCCCACGGACGCGAGCTGCGCGAGGTGCAGCGGCTCCCCGGGGAAGCGGCCGCCCGGCGCCGTGCGGCAGCCCGCGGCCACGAGCGCGGCGAGGGCGGACGCGAGCAGGACGCCGAGCCTCACAGGCGGTCGAGCCAGGAGTCGAAGAGCCGCTCGAGCAGCCCGGGGGCGCCGTCCGGACCGAAGCGATCGGCCCAGCCCGGACACGTGCTGACCGGCTCCGTGCCGTGCAGGAAGTACTCGGTGCGCCGGCTCGGGCAGCCCACCAGCGCGAGCGCCCCGGTCTCCGGCTCGATCTCGAGCTCGTCCACCTCGGGCGGCCGCAGGAACGCCCCGCGCACGGTGCCGCCCGTCGCTTCGCGCAGGAAGCGCGACCAGATCGGCAGCGCGATGCCGCTCGCCGCCACGCCGAGGCTCCGCGGCTCGTCGAAGCCGACCCAGACGACCATCACGAGCTCCGGCGTGTAGCCCACGAACCAGGCGTCGCGCTCGTCGTTGCTCGTGCCCGTCTTGCCGGCGATCGGCCCCACCAGCCCGGCGCGGCGGAGCGCCGCGGCCGTGCCGCGGTCCACCACCCCCTCGAGGAGCGACGTGACGAGGTATGCGGTGCCGCCGTCGAGCACGCGCTCGGACTCGATCGGCTGGCGCTCGAGCGCGCCCGCCACGGGATCCACCACGTCCTCGAAGGTGCGGATCTGGGGCCGGATGCCGCCGTTCGCGAGCGTCGCGTAGGCGCGCGCCAGCTCGAGCGGCGTCAGGTCGGCGGCGCCGATCGCGAGGCTCGGCACCTCGGGGAGCGGGCTCTCGATGCCGAGGCGGTGCGCCATCTCCGCCACCTCGGCGATGCCGACCTGCTGCCCGAGCCGCGCGGTCGCCACGTTGTAGGAACGCTCGAGCGCCTCGCGGATCGGCACGCGGCCGTGGAACTGGTGGTCGAAGTTCTTCGGCCGCCAGGTTCCCGCGGGCGTCTCGAGCTCGAGCGGCACGTCCTCCACCCACGCGGCGAGCGTCAGCAGCGGCCCGCCGGCGCCGGGCTCGAGCGCGGCGGCGTAGACGAAGGGCTTGAACACGCTGCCGGCGGGCCGCCGCGCCTGCGTGCAGCGGTCGAACTGGCTCTTCGCGTAGTCGCGACCGCCGACGAGCGCGACCACCTCGCCGGTCTGGGGCCGGAGCGCCACGAGGCAGGCCTCGAGACGCGAGCCGCCCTCGGGCACGAGCTTCGGGTAGCCCTTCTCGAGCCGCGCGAGCTCCTCGGCCACCGTCCGCGCCGCCGCCCGCTGGAGGCGCAGGTCGAGCGTCGAGTAGATCTGGAGGCCTTCGGTGGTGAGCGTGTCGGAGCCGTAGAAGTCCGGGAGCTGGCGCTGGAGCGCGTCGAGGAAGTAGCGCGCCTCGCGCGGCTCGGGCGTGACCTTCGCGACCCGCACCGGCTCGCGGAGCGCCGCGGCGAGCGCCGCGTCGTCGATGCGGCGCTGCTCGCGCATCAGCTCGAGCACGAGGTCGCGGCGCTTGCGCGTGCGCTCGGCGTCGGTGTGGGGCGAGAGCCCGTTCGGGCTCTTGATGATCGCCGCGATCAGCGCGGACTCGGGCAGCGTGAGGTCTCGCACGCCCTTGCCGAAGTAGAAGTGGGACGCCTCCCCCACGCCGTGGACCGCGGTGGAGCCGCGCTGGCCGAGGTAGATCTCGTTGAGATACGCCTCGAGGATGGCGTCCTTCTCGTAACGGGACTCGACGATCAGGGCCATCACGGCTTCCTGGAGCTTGCGCTCGAGGCTCCGCTCCGGCGTGAGGAAGAAGTTCTTCACGAGCTGCTGGGTGAGCGTGCTGCCGCCCTGGCGGATGCCCCGCGCGCGGAGGTTCGCGACGAGCGCGCCGACGATGCGGCGGAAGTCCACACCGCCGTGCTCGTGGAAGCGCTGGTCCTCGACCGCGAGGATCGCGTCGATCAGATGCCGCGGGACGTCGCCCACGCGCACGAGCTCGCGCTGCTCGTGGTCCGGCCCGTAGTACGCGCCGACCAGCTCGGGCTCGAGGAACGCGGCGCCGAGCTCGCGACCGCTGTCGGCGTCGAAGAGCTCGCTCAGCACGCTGCCCTCGAGCCGCAGCACGAGGGTTCGGGCGGGCTCGGCGCGCGTCGGGTGCTCGAAGGCGCGCCGGTGGACGCGGAGCTCGGCGCCCCGCTGGTAGTAGCGGCCGAGGCCGAGCGGCTTCCGCTCCGCGCTCTCGCGGTAGCCGAGCCGCTGGAGCGTCCCGAGCAGGTCGACCTGCTTCCAGTCGAGGCCCGGATAGAGGATCGTCGGCGCGGACAGCACGCGCGACGGCACGCGGAAGAGCCGGCCCTCGAAGCGCTCGCGCACGACGCCGTCGAGGCGCACCACCATCCGCGCGGTGGCGAATCCACCCGCGAAGCCCAGGAGCAGCAGCGCCCCGGCGAACCAGCGCAAGCGCCCGCGCGACGCGCGCCCCTTCCTGCCCGCTCGTCTGGCCAAACCTCCCCCCGAACACGATAAGGCTGACACACGGAGACCCCGCGCGGCAGGCTCCGGTTCGTCCCGCACGGGAGGGTGCGGTTCATCGGTTCGAAATCTGAAGGGGGTCTCCTAGAGTAAGTGGCGATGGCGTCCGAGGAACGCGGCAAGCTCTGGGGCGGTCGCTTCCGGGAGCCGACCCACCCGAGCGTCGAGCGCTTCAGCGCGTCGATCGGCTTCGACCGCGCGCTCGCGCGCTACGACGTCCGCGGCTCCCGCGCGCACGCACGAATGCTCGGCGCGGCCGGGCTGATCCCGGCCGCGGACGCCGAGGCGATCGTCCGGGGCCTGGACGAGATCGAGCGGGAGCTCGAGGCGGGGCGCTTTCCGTTCGACGAGAAGCTCGAGGACATCCACATGAACGTGGAGGCCCGGCTGCGCGAGAAGATCGGGCCCGCTGCCGGCCGCCTGCACACGGGCCGCAGCCGCAACGACCAGGTCGCCACCGACCTGCTGCTCTACCTCCGCGACGCGGCGCGGGCCGCCCGGCGCGGCATCGCGGCGCTGCGCGAGGTGCTGGTCGGGCGGGCGCGCGAGCACGTCGACACGGTGCTGCCCGGCTACACCCACCTCCAGCGCGCCCAGCCGGTGCGCCTCGCCCACCACTGGCTCGCCTTCGAGCGGATGCTCGCCCGCGACGCCGCGCGCTTCGCCGACCTGCGGGGACGGCTCGCAGAGTCGCCGCTCGGCGCGGGCGCGCTCGCGGGCTCGACGCTGCCGCTGGACCGCGCCGCCACGGCGGCCGCCCTCGGCTTCGCGGGCCCGAGCCCGAACAGCATGGACGCCGTCGCCTCGCGCGACGCGGCGCTCGAGTTCCTCGCGGCGGGCGCGATCTGCATGGTGAACCTGTCGCGGCTCGCCGAGGAGCTCGTGCTCTGGTCGAGCGCCGAGTTCGGCTTCGTCGAGCTCGCCGACGCCTATGCCACCGGCTCGAGCCTGATGCCGCAGAAGAAGAACCCCGACGTGCCGGAGCTCGTGCGCGGCAAGAGCGGGCGCGCGATCGGGAATCTCGTCGCGCTGCTCACGGTGCTGAAGGGCCTTCCCCTCACCTACAACCGCGACCTGCAGGAGGACAAGGAGCCGCTCTTCGACACGGCGAAGACGCTCCGCGACTCGCTCGAGGTGATGGCGGGCGCGCTCGCGACGCTCACGGTCGACACCGTGCGCATGCGCGCCGCCGCGGACGATCCGCTGCTCCTCGCGACGGACCTGGCCGAGGCGCTCGTGAGGGAGGGCGTGCCCTTCCGCGAGGCGCACGAGGCGGTCGGCAAGATCGTGGCGCACTGCGTGGCGGGCCGGCGCGACCTGCGCACGCTCGGCCGCGAGGAGCTCCGCTCGTTCCACCCGGCCTTCGCGAGCGACGCCGGCGCGCTGCTGTCGCTCGAGCGCGCGCTCGAGGGGCGGGAGCTCGCGGGCGGCCCGGCGCGTGCGCGCGTCGTCGAGGCGCTCGACGCCGCCGCCGCTGCGCTCGCCGCCGAGCGCGCGGCGCTCGACGCAGAGGAGGGGGCGCCGTGACGCGGCCGGCCCTCGTGCTCCTCGCGCTCGCCTCGTTCTCGCTCGCGTGCGGCAAGTACGGCCCGCCGCTCCGCGCGGGGCAGGCCCGGGCCGAGCGCTCCACGCCGAAGCTCGAGGTGCCGCTGCCGGCGCCGCCGGAGGCGGAGCCCGAGCCCGCGGCGCCCGAGCCCGAGGGCGGCGTCGAGCAGGAGCCGCCTCCGGAGGGCGCGCCGTGAGCCGCACCCTCCCCTTCACGAAGATGCACGGCGCGGGCAACGACTTCGTCGTCCTCGACGGGCTCCGGGGCGAGCTGCCGCCGCTCGAGCCGCTCGCCCGGCGGCTCGCGGACCGGCACGTGGGGATCGGCTTCGACCAGCTGCTCGTGGTGCGCCCCTCGCGCACGGCCGACTTCCGGATGGAGATCTACAACGCCGACGGCTCGCAGGTGGAGATGTGCGCGAACGGCATCCGCTGCTTCTTCCAGTACCTGCGCGAGGCCGGGCACACGGAGGCGGAGGAGCTCCGCGTCGAGACGCTCTCGGGCGTGGTGGTGCCGCGCTGGGCCGGCCCGGGCCGCGTCACGGTCGACATGGGGCCGCCGATCCTCGCGCCGGCGAAGATCCCGACGCGCCTCGGGGACGTGGCCGGCCCCGGCCCCGTGCTCGACGTGCCGCTCCCGGGGCTCGACGGGCGGGAGCTCCGCGTGAGCAGCGTCTCGATGGGCAACCCGCACTGCGTCGTCTACGTCGAGCGCGTCGATGACGCACCCGTCGCGACGCTCGGCCCGCGCATCGAGACGCACGACGCGTTCCCGAACCGCGTCAACGTCGAGTTCGTCGAGGTCGTGAGCCGCGGCCACCTGCGTCAGAGGACGTGGGAGCGCGGCGCCGGCGAGACCCTCGCGTGCGGGAGCGGCGCCTGCGCGGCGGTCGTGGCCTCGATCCTGCGCGGGGCGACCGACCCCGCCGTGCGGGTGGAGCTCCGCGGCGGCGAGCTCGAGATCGCCTGGGCGGGCGGGGACGCGAGCGTCTTCATGACCGGCCCGGCCGCTACCGTCTTCACCGGGACCGTGGCGCTGGAGGCGGGGTGATGTTCGAAGGTGTCCTCACCGCGCTCGTGACCCCGTTCCACGAAGGGGCGGTGGACGAGCGGACGCTCCACGAGCTCGTCGAGCTCCAGATCGCGGCCGGGGTCGACGGGCTCGTGCCGTGCGGCTCCACCGGCGAGGCCGCGACGCTCACGCACGCGGAGCACCGGCGCGTGATCGAGGTGGTCGTGGCCGCGGCCCGCGGGCGCGTGCGCGTGCTCGCCGGCACCGGCTCGAACTCGACCGCCGAGGCGATCGAGCTCACGCGCCACGCGAAGGAGGCGGGCGCGGACGGCGCGCTCCTGATCTCGCCCTACTACAACAAGCCCACCCCCGAGGGCATCGTCCAGCACTACGCGGCGGTCGCGCGGGAGACGGCGCTCCCGCTCGTCGTCTACAACATCCCGGGCCGCACCGCGTCGAACCTGCTGCCGGCGACGATGGCGCGCCTCGCGGAGATCGAGCAGGTGGTGGGCGTGAAGGAGTCCTGCGGCGACCTGCACCAGGTGGCGCAGGTGATCGCCGCGACGCCGAGCGACTTCCGGGTGCTGTCCGGCGACGACTGGGCGACGCTGCCGATGATGGCGCTCGGCGGGGCGGGCGTGATCTCGACCGCCTCGAACGTCGCGCCCGCCGACGTCGTCGAGCTCGTGCGCGCCTTCCGGGCCGGCGACCTCCCGCGCGCCCGCGACGTGTTCTATCGGCTGCTCCCGCTCCTCGACGCCCTCTTCAGCGAGACGAATCCGATCCCGGTGAAGGCGGCGCTCGCGCTGCGCGGCGTGATCCGGGAGGAGCTCCGGCTCCCGCTCGTGCGGCTCGGCGACGCGAACCGCGCCCGCCTCCAGCTCGCGATGAAAGAGTTCGGGCTGCTGTGACGCGCCGGCCCGTCCTGGTCGCCGGGGCGATGGGGCGGATGGGCGAGCGCCTGTGCGCCCTCCTCGCCGAGGACCCCGGCCTCGCCCTCGGCGCCGCGCTCGAGCGGGCCGGCCATCCGGCGCTCGGCCGGGAGCTGGCGCCCGGCGTCCGCCTCGGCGCCGACGCGGCGGCGGCGCTCCGCCCCTGCGAGATCGCGATCGTGTTCGCAAACCCGGAGGGCACGCTCGCGCTGCTCCGCGCCGCGCGCATCCCGTGCGTGGTCGGCACGACCGGCTTCCGCCCCGAGGAGAGGAAGGAGCTCGAGGCCCTCGCGCGCCGCATCCCCGTCGTGCTGGCGGCGAACTTCTCGGTGGCGGTGAACGTGCTCTTCCACCTGGCCCGCGAGGCCGCGCGGCTCCTCGGCGCGGGCTACGACGCGGAGGTGCTCGAGCTCCATCATGCCGCGAAGGTCGACGCGCCGAGCGGCACCGCGCTCCGCCTCGCCGAGGCGATCGCGGAAGGACGCGGCTCGCGCGAGGAGCGCCTCGTGCTCGCGCGGGAGGGCGAGACGGGCGCGCGCGCCGCCGGCTCGATCGGGGTGCAGGCCCTGCGCGGGGGAGACAACCCGGGCGAGCACAGCGTGCTCCTGCTCGGGCGCGGCGAGCGCCTCGAGCTCGTCCATCGCGCCGCCACGCGCGACCACTTCGCCCGGGGGGCGCTGCGGGCGGCCACCTGGGTCTCCGGGCGTCCGCCCGGCCTCTACGACATGGAGCAGGTGCTCGGTCTGCGCTGAAACGGGGACGCAGCCGGGCGCGCCGCTATAGAATGGCGCGCGGAGGCAGCCCCCCATGCCGCGCTACGGCTACGACCGCCTCTCCGCGCAGGACAACTCCTTCCTGCTCTGGGAGACGCCGTACGTGCACATGCACGTCTCCTCCACGCTCGTCTTCGAGAGCGGGCCCTTCGCGACGGCCGACGGCGGCGTCGACATCGAGCGCTTCAAGCGCGCGACCGAGGCCACGCTCCACCGCGTTCCGCGCTATCGCCAGAAGCTCCACTGGATCCCGGGCTTCCAGCACGCCGTCTGGGTGGACGACCCGCGCTTCCACCTCGACTTCCACGTCCGCCACACCGCGCTGCCGAAGCCGGGCAGCGCCGAGCAGCTGAAGCGGCTCGCCGCGCGCGTGATGTCCCAGCCGCTCGATCGCAAGCGCCCGCTCTGGGAGAACTGGGTGGTGGAGGGCCTCGCGGGCGGAGAGCGCTTCGCGCTCATCACGAAGATCCACCACTGCATGATCGACGGCGCCTCGGGCATGGACCTCTCGCAGGTGCTGATGTCGCCCTCGCCCGAGCCCGAGGAGCCCGAGCCGCTGCCGCCCTTCGTCGCGAAGCCCGCGCCGAGCCGCGCGGAGCTGCTCTCCTCCGAGATCGCGCGCCTGCTCGGCACGCCGCTGCGCGTCGTCCGCGACTTCCGCCGCTTCTCCGAGGAGAGCGCGGACGTGCGGCACGAGATCCAGACGCGCCTCCTCGCAGTCTGGAAGATGGCCGGCATGGGACTCTCCGGCGACGACACGCCGCTCAACGGAAGGGTCGGGCCGCACCGCCGCTTCGGCTGGTGGCGCGTGCCGCTCGCCGAGCTGAAGGCGATGCGCCAAGCGCTCGGCTGCACGATCAACGACGTGGTGCTCACGATCGTGACCGGCGCCGTCCGCGAGTACCTGCTGCTGCGCGGCGTCGACCCCGCGAGCCTCACCTTCCGGATCTCGGCGCCGGTGAGCGTCCGCAGCGACGAGGAGCGCGGCAGGCTCGGCAACCGCGTCTCCTCGTGGGTGCTCGCGCTCCCGATCGCCGAAGCCGATCCGCGTGCCCAGCTCGCTGCGCTCCACGAGGAGACGGTGCGCCTCAAGGAGGAGCGCACGGCGCTCGGTGTCGAGACGATCATGAAGCTGGCGGACTTCACGCCCTCGACGCTCCTCACGCTCGGGGCGCGCGCCGCGTCGGGCCCGATCAACACGATCGTGACGAACGTGCCCGGACCGCAGTTCCCGCTCTACCTCCAGGGCGCCCGCCTGCTCGAGCTCTACCCGCAGGTGCCGCTGCTCGACGGGCTCGGCCTCGGCATCGCGCTCGCCAGCTACGACGGCTTCGTGCACTGGGGCTTCAACTCGGACCCCGACCTCGTGCCGGACGCGGACGTGTTCGTGGAGCAGATCCGCGCCAGCTACCGGCGCATCGCGCAGCTCGTGCCGGCGGCGCCGGCGAGGCCGGCCGACGCGGGCCGGCAGCCGCGGGCGGCGCGTCCGCGCAAGCCCGGCAACGGACCGACCGCGGCGGCGACCTGATTTCTTCAACCGAGGGGAGGAGCGATGGCGGCTCGAAGAGGCTCGCAGTGGATGGCGGAGTTCGAACGCAACCTGCGCAAGCTGGAGCGGCAGCTGCCGACGCCGGTGCGGCGCGTGCTGCGCCAGCTCGTCCAGAACCTGCGCGAGGCGCAGCGCCAGCTCGAGGCGGCGCGCTCCGAGCGTGACGCGCGCTGGCAGAAGCTCGCGAAGCAGCTGCGCGGCGACGCCGCGCGGCTCGTGCGGCAGCTGCGGCAGGCCGTCGAGCCGTCGCGCTCGAGCGCGCGCCGCGCGCGCCCGGCCCGCAAGCGACCGGCGCGAAAGCGCGCGCGGCGCCCGCGGAAGAAGTGACGGGGAGGCCGGGCGGCGCCCCGCGCCGCCGCCCGGCCGCCGGTCACGCCGCCCGGCCGGTGTCACGCCGGATGCCCGCTCGGCTGGCGCCGCACGGCGCCGGCCGCGCCGGCCGTGGCCGTGGCCGTGGCCACCGTGCCGTGCGAGGCATGCGTGCCGCTCGCCGCGCCGAACACGTACGCCGTCTCGCTGTGCTCGGCGAGGTCGATGCCCTCGAACTCGGCCTCCTCGTCGAGGCGCAGCGAGCCGAAGGCCAGGCGCAGGACGAACAGGATCAGGAGCGTCGCGAGCGGTGCGAACACCGCGGTGAACGCGATGCTCTGGAGCTGGATCCAGATCTGCGCGCCCCGGCTCACCCCCTCCGGAAGCGCCCAGCCGGCGATGAACAA
>Ga0075327_1000304_pt1 | contig 13435 bp, 8 predicted proteins | sample MayberrySE_Catta_2_FD_120056 | JGI IMG/M metagenome (GOLD analysis project Ga0075327, IMG submission 120056) | Natural and restored wetland microbial communities from the San Francisco Bay, California, USA, that impact long-term carbon... | ecosystem: Environmental > Terrestrial > Soil > Wetlands...
ACGTTGAACGTCTCGTTGGGCTCGTCGATGACGTCTCTCAGCACTACAACCGTCGCCGTCTCGCTCACGTCACCCGGCGTAAACGTCAACGTCACCGGTGTCGTGATCGCGGTGTAGTCGGTCCCTGCGGTGGCGTCGCCGGCTGCTGGTACGGTCGCGTACTGGACGGTGACCGTCTGTGCACTCGGGGCCGACAACGTGACCAGGAAGTTGGCGTTGGTCGTGCCGGGGGGGTTGCCTTCCGCAACCGTCACGTCACCGATCGAGATCGTCGGTGAGTTATCGTCGTCGTTGATCGTCCCGACGCCCGTCGGATCCGCGATCGTCGCGTTGTTGGGGTTGCTGAGCGTGACGTTGAAGGTCTCATTCAGTTCGTCGACGTTGTCACCTTGGACGACCACCGTCGCAGTCTCGCTCACGTCGCCGGGAGTGAACGTCAGGGTGACCGGTGGATTGACTGCCGTGTAGTCGGTTCCGGCCGTCGCGTTCCCGCCGACGGGCACTGTCGCGTACTGCACCGTCACCGTCTGGCCGCTCGGGGCGGACAGGGCCACGGTGAAGTTGGCGTTGACAGTCGCTGGTGTGTTGCCCTCCGTGACAGCGACGTTGGTGATGGAAAGAGTCGGCGTCGCGTCGTTCTCCAGGATCGTGACGGTGTGCACGGTGATCCCCCCCTGGGTCGCGCCTGAAGGGGTTCCCATGGTCACGACCACGGTCTCATTCGACTCGTCGACGTTATCGTCGACGATCGAGACCGTGATGGATGCCGTGGTCGATCCGGCGCTGATCGTCAGCGGCGTCGGCGTCGGTATCGAGTAGTCGGCCGGACTCGTCGCCGTGCCGCCCACCGTGAAGGGAACCGAGACCGCCTGGCTGGACATCGCAGAGAGCTGCGCGGTGACGGTCACGCTTCCGGCGTTCTCATTGGGCGACTGGCTGGCCACCGTCCAGGCCACGGTCGGGGGGTTGTCGTTGTCCAGGATCGTGACGGTATGCGTCGTAGGCGCGGTCGCCGTCGCGTTCGTGGGCGTGCCCATGTTGACGATCACGGTCTCGTCGGGCTCGTCGATGAGGTCGTTGACGACGGTGATGGTGATGGACGCCTGGGTCGACCCCGGTGCAAAGTTGAGCGGAGTCGCGGTCGAGATCGTGTAGTCGGCGGGACTCGCAGCCGTGCTCCCCGCGCCCACGGAGAACGGCACCGCCACGGCGAAGCTCGAGATCGCGGAGAGCTGCGCTGTCACCGTCACGGCGGTGACGCTCTCGAGGTTCGACTGGCTCGCCGAGGTCCACGACACCGTCGGCGGGTTGTCGTCGTCGTTGATCGTGACGGTGACCTGCTGGGTACCCGACTCCGAGGCAGCGGCGCTCACGCCGGTGATGTCGACGATCACGGTCTCGTTCGCCTCGTCGATCGCATCAGCCGCGGCATTGATCGTTACAGTGCCGCTGGTCGACAGGGCGGGGATCATGATTTGCGTGCCCGAGCGCGTGTAGTCGGACGTGAGCGTCGCGGTCCCCGTAAAGCCGAGGTCGACGGTCACTGCCTGGGTCGTCGGATTCGAAAGCGTTGCCGTGATCGTGGCTGGGCTGTCCGAGCCGTTCTCGTTCAGGGTCGCCTTGTTCGTGGTCAGCGTGACCACGGGCGGATTGTCGTCGTCCACGATCGTGATGGTCGCCTGCTGCGTGCCGTTTTCCGTGGCATTTACGACGCTCGCGATATCGACGATGACGGTCTCGTTCGGCTCGTCGATGTTGTCGATTGCCGCGTTGACGGTGACGCTGCCCGACAGCGACCCGGCGGGAATCACGATCTGTTGGCCGGACCGCGTGTAGTCCGACGTGAGGGTGGCTGTCCCCGTGAAGCCGAGGTTGACCGTGACGGGCTGTGACGAGGCCACCGAGAGCGCCGCCGTGACCGTGGCGGGATTATCGGCCCCCGATTCCGAGATGCTGGCCTTGTTCACGCTCAGCGTCACCACCGCGTCGTCGTTGTCGAGGGTGGTGACCGAGACCGTCTTCGGGCTCAAGTTTCTGTACGCCGCGTCGGAGTTGAGCGTGTCGACCCGCACGGTCACCAGGCTCACCACGTCACCGTCGTCGATCAGGTCGTCCTTGCCCTGTAGGGTGATCGGCTGCGGCTGGTCCCACGTCCCCGCCACGAAGGTCACCGAGGGCGTGAGGACTCGGACCTCCGTGGTGTCCTCGGCCGTGATCGTCAGCCGGACGGACGATACTTGTGACGTGAGCACGACCATGAATCCGGCGGTGCTTCCAGCCTCCGTCACGGTCAACGATTGCGTTCCCGAGAGCAGGAACTGCGCGCCGTCGTTGTCGAGCACCGTGACCTGCACCACCTGATCGGGGAGAGGATCGTATAGGTCGTCCGATTGCGCGTCATTCACAGAGATCGTCACGGGCACCTGCACGTCCAGGTCGACGTTGGCATCGTCAATGGCCGTGACCGTGATGACCTGCGGGACGTTCCAGGCCGCAGGGCCGGTCGGCGTGAATGTCAGCGAGGTCTTGTCGATCGTCGCCTGCGCGGGCGTTCCGCCGATCGCTACGCTCAACACCACGTTCGACGTCGGCTGGGACGTGAGCACCACCGTGATCGAGTCCGTGTGCCCTACGCCCATCGCCTCCGTCACCTGCGTTGAGCTGCCGCTCTGTGTGACCTGGATGCCGGCCCCATCGTCGTCGACGGTCGTGACGGGCACGAGGACGTCTGCCACCGGATCGTATGCGTTGTCCGAGGAAGCATCGTTGACGGCGATGACCACGTTGGTCACCTGGTCGTTGTCGTCGAGCGCGTCGTCGACGCCCGTGAGGGTGACCAGCTGAGGCTGGCTCCAGTTGCCCGTGGTGAACGTGAGCGACGGGGGGCTCACCATGAGCTCGCTCGGGTCGGCCGCGGTGACGGTCAGCTGCACGCTCGAGCTCGGCGGCCCGTTGAGCGAAACCAGCAGGTCGTCGGTCGGCGTCCCCGACTCGTGCACCACGGAGCTTCCGCCACTCTGCACGACGACGATTCCCGCGCCGTTGTCCTCGGTGGTGACCTGCAGCGTGATGTCGTCGAGCTCACGGAACGCCGGATCTGAGGCCGCATCGTCTACCGAGAGGACGACGTTCGTGACCACGTTCCCGTCGTCGATCAGGTCGTCGTGACCGGTGACGATGACGTTACGCTCCGCGCTGTAGTTGGCGGGCGTGAACGTCAGCGTGGTCGGGCTCACGGTCACCTCGCCCGGGTCGAGGCTCGTGACGCGGAGCACCACGTTGGAGTTCGGCGGAGTGGCCAGGGCGAGACGGAACGTGTCCGTCTTGAGCCCCTTCTCGTCGACGACCGTGCCTGCTGCGGTCTCCGTGACGGCGAGGCTGGTCAGCCACAGGATCACCTGCAGCGACCTCGGGCTCGTCGGGTCGTCGGGGCTGCAGATCTGGACCGTGGCACGGTAGAGGCCGGCCGAGAGCCCGGTGATGTTGGGCGTTACGGTGAGCGTGGTCGTTGCGACCGGGCTCGTCAGAACCGCGGTCACCCAGCCCATGCCGTCCTGGTAGGTGATGCCGCAGACGCTCAGGCCGACGAGTTGCCCCCCGCCCACGTTGGTGATCTCCACAGGCTTGGCCGCGGGTTGCGGCCCCCCGGGGACCGCGAGGAACACCAGGGTATCGGGCGTCAAGTCGATGGTGGGAGCTGCGATCACGTTGACCGTGCCGCACCCGACCACGCCGAGAGACTCGGCGCAGACGGCTGCTTGCCCGACCTGAACCGCCGTGGCGAGTCCGTCCTGGTCGATCTGCACGTTGACCGGATTCATGCTCGTCCAGGTGATGTCCGCTGAAGTCACCTGGTTGCCATGGTCGTCAGTCACCACGGCGATGAACGTGTGCGTCTGCCCCTCGATGAGGTTCTGGCTCGAGGGACTGACAGCCACGCTTCCGATGATCACCTGCACGACCTCCCTGCTCGTACAGGCTTGCACAAGCAGGAGCGCGACCGCCGCGGCCGCCAGGCTGACGAAGGCTGCCCGGCGCCTCTCCGAAGGCACGGTCAGCGGAACCTCACCCCGATGAGGTTGAGGTCCACCTGTGTCCCCGAGCCCGAGATCGAGGGGCCGACCACGCGGAACCGGGCCTCAGCGGTCGGCGTCCCGCCTCCGAGCTCCTGGGCCGCCTCCGCCTGCGCGGCCCGCTGGTTACGCGCGCGGATGTACGCTTCGACCGCGGCGGCCACCATCACGACTCCGGTCACGATGAGCGCAGGCCCGAGATAGGGGCGCTCAGTGATCTCATCGTGGACCGGACCCGGGCACTCCCCGTCTACTGGAGTGACCGTGCAGACGACCGTGACCTCCTTGTAGGCGAAGCCCGCGACGACGATCGCGGCCGCGGCGCCGAGCACGATGGTGCCCTGGCGGTTCCGGCCCGTGTAGTACTGCCCCATGCCGGGGAAGACCACCCCCAGCGCCAGGGCGTTGCCCGGACTGGGCGTCGGGCGTGTCAGCTCTCCCCCGAGCTCGCCGATACGCCTCGCCACGTCGGCCACGACTGGGTCGACCTCGCTCGGGGTGAGCTCGAGGTACCTCTGGTACTCGGCAATGCTCTCGGGCAGCCGGCCGAGCTGCTCGAGCACGAGCGCGCGGTTGTACACGGGGGCGGGCCAGGCGGGGTTCTCGTCGATCGCGACCGCGAAGAAAGCGGCCGCCTGATCGTACAGGCCGAGGTCGGCCTGGTCGAGCCCCGACACGAACGCCTCCAGCGCACGCTCCGAGAGCCGCTCGCGCACGACCTCGTAGAGCGCGTCGAGCCTGTCGCGGGCGTCGAGGATGCCCACCTCGGGCGCCCCGAGCGCGAGAGCGCGGCAGTACTCCTGGATCGCGGCGTCGGCGAGGTCGAGGTCCTCGAGGATCCGGGCGTGCCGATACGCCAGCTCCGCGTCCGTGCCGTCCGCGGCCGTGGCTTCCGAATACAGCGTGCGTGTCCGCTCCAGGTCGCCCAGGATCTGCGCCTGGAGGGCGTCGGACATGAGCTGCGCGGCCCGCTCCCGCTCGTCCTCGGTCGGCTCGACGGGCAGGAGGGGGGCGGGGCACACGTAGGGCCCGGGGCCGGGATAGTCCCGCTGCAGCGGGAGTTGCGGGGGCACCTGCTGCCCCGCGACGGGGGCCGTCCCTAGGGACGTCAGGACCGCCGCGAGGAGGAAGGCCCTGGGGGCGGGCCGCGCGTGTGGGGGTGGCATGCGTCTGAAGGCAAAAAAACCGGTGCCGAAGGGTCCGAACGCGGCACCGGGCAAGGACGAAGTCGTATTTCCAAAGCTCCGGGCGAAAGCTCGCTCTGTCAAGCAAAGTGTTCGCATACAGGACTCCGGTTGTTCTGTATCGAGTTGCGGGCATTTCGAACGGTGGCACGGACTGTGCCGGAAGGCCGCGCCGACGCTTCCGGAACCAACCCGGCACGGGGTGCGTAGACTCCTACGCCGCGAGCCGAAAGACGGCGTCACGGCTCGGTCCCGACCCGACCTCGGCCACGCCACGCCAGCGAGGCGCCCGACCCTTGCGTCCCAAATACATCGCCCTGGGCCTCATCTTTCCCCTGATCCTGGTGGCCGACCTGGTCACCAAGCGCTGGGCGCTGCGAGCGTTGGCCATCGAGCAGAGCGAGATCATGGGCGGACTCGTGCCCCTCACGCTCGCCTTCAACAGGGGCGCTGCCTTCGGGATCCGCATCGGGGACGACTCGCGCTGGTTCTTCGTGCCGGTCACGATCGTGGCGCTCATGCTCCTGGCCACGCTCTTCCGGCAGGCGGCCGACAGGGATCACCTGCGCGTGGTGTCGATCGCGCTGATCGTCTCGGGGGCCGTTGGCAACCTGTACGACCGCCTGCGCTGGGACCGCGGGGTGGTTGATTTCATCGGCCCGATCGACCTGGGCCTCTGGGACTTCCCGATCTTCAACGTGGCCGACATGGCCATCACGTGCGGCGCGGTCCTGCTCGCGATCAGCTTCTGGCTCGAGGAGCAGGCGGACGCGGCTCAGGCCGCCGCTCCGGTGGCTGCTGCGTCACCGCCTCCCGGCCATTCGGGATGAAGAGAAGGTACTCGATACGCCGCCCCTTCATGTGGGTCACGCGCAGGTGGCCGGTGTCCAGGTCGACCTGGTCGCCCACGACGGGAATCCGGTTCAGGCGGCCGAACACGAAGCCGGCCAGCGTGTCGTAACCCTCCTCCTCCTCGGTCGGATCGATGCCCAGGCGGTCGTAGGCAGCGCGTAGGGTGGTGCCTCCCCAGATGCGCAGTCGCCCGCCGAAGAGCACCTGGAAGTCGACCGGCTCGTCGCCCTCGTGCTCGTCCTGGATCTCGCCGATGATCTCCTCGATGAGGTCCTCGAGCGTGACCACGCCCGCGGTGCCTCCGAATTCGTCCACGACGATCGCCATCTTCGTGCGCTGCTGCCGCATCTCGGGGATGAGGTCCTCCACGGCCTTGGAGGCTGGCGCGAACGGCACCGGGCGCATGATGTCGTCGAGCTGCGTCAGCCCGTCCCGCTGCGCGCGCCACACGTCTCGTCCGATCACCACGCCGACGATCCTGTCGAGGCTCCCTTCGTAGACGGGCAGCCGCAGGTGGCCGGTGTCGAGCATGAGGCGCTGGGCCTGCTCGATCGTGGCGTCGCTCGGTATGGCGATCATGTCGGTGCGCGGCGTCATGACCTCGCCGACCGACATCTCGTCGAGCCGCATCACGTTGGACACCACCTTCCACTCGTCCTCGTCGAGCGCGCCCTCCCGGCGCCCGATCTCCGCCAGAACCTCGAGCTCGGCCCGGCTGATCGTGGGCCGCGCGGTGGTCGGCGTGATGATCCTGGAGAGCCAGCCGAGCGGCTTCAGGATCGGCTTCATGACGATGATCATGCCGCGGATCACGTAGGCGGACGGCTTGGCGAGCTGCTTCCAGTACGTGGCGCCGAGCGTCTTGGGGACGATCTCCGTGAAGACCAGGATGATCAGCGTGAGCGCGGCGGAGAAGGCGGCCACCCACGCGCTTCCGAACGCCTGCAGCGCGAAGGCCCCGCCCATGGTCGCTCCCACCGTGTGCGCAATGGTGTTGAGCGTGAGGATCGCGGCGATGGGCTCCTCGACGTTCTTCTGGGCGGATTCCAGCCACTCGCCCGCCCACTCGCCTCGATCCTTGAGCAACGCCACGAAGGAGTGCGAGACCGAGAGGAAGACCGCCTCGAGAATCGAGCACAGGAACGACGCCGCGAGCGTCGCGACGAGGATCCAGACGAGCGTCGACATGTCTCCTGGGTTCACGGGCTGGGGCGCGAGCCACGTCGGGGCCAACATAGCGGAGCCGCCCTGGGGGGTCGACCTGCGAGGACCGTGGACCGGGCGCGCGCGCCGGGGTTAGCATGGCGGCCATGAGAAGAGCGATCCGGCGCCCGTGAGCCCCGACCGGGAGGAGCTGCGCGCCTGGTACCGGGAGGCCCTGACGCGCCGCTCGGATGAGCTGCGAGCGCTGCGCGACGGGCTCGCCCGGGGGGAGCTGGCGGCGCGCGACTCGGCCCGCGCGGTGGGTCAGGCGCTCCGAGGCTCGGGCGACACGTTCGGCTTCCCCGACCTCTCCACCCAAGCGGCGCTCGTCGAGAGCTCGGCCGACTCGAGCCTCGCCCGCCGCGTGGAGGGGCTGATCGAGCACCTGAACGCGCTGACGTGCGGCTCCACCGAGCCGGCGACGCGGCACGCCGAGTGGCTGATGCTCGCGGCGGGGGTCGCCGTCTCCGAGCCGACCGGCTTTGCGGACCTGGCGAGCGCCTGGCGGCACGCCTCCGCGCAGAGCGGAGTGCCGCCCTCCCAGTTGGCGGAGCGGGCCGCGGAACGCCTCGGCATCGCGGCCGGCGACCTCGGACAGCCCAGCCGGGCGGCTCTACGCCTGGTTCCGGAGGCGATGATGCGCCGGGAGCTGCTCCTCCCGCTGGGGGAGGACGCGGAGACGATTCGGGTGGCCGCCGCCGATCCGACGTCGCTCGCGACGGAGCTCGAGCTGATCCGGCTGACGGGAAGGGAGCCGCTCTTCACGGTCGCCCCGCCCGAAGCGCTCGAGCACGCCATGGCCGCGCTCCTCGGCCTCGCGCCCGTCGAGCCCGCTCGCAGCCGGAGAGCGCTCGCGGTCGAGAAGGGCGGTGCGGAGGGCGGTGCGGACCGGGTCCTGGTAGTGGACGACGACGGGTCGTCGAGGCTGCTCGCGCGCGCCGTTCTCGAGAAACACGGTTATGCCGTGGCGGAGGCTGAGGACGGCGAGGAAGCGCTCGATCGCCTGCGCTCGGTCCGACCGATCGCCCTCGTGGTCGCCGACCTCAACATGCCGGTGATGGACGGCCTCGAGCTGCTCTGGGAGATACGGGCCGACGCCGACCTCTCGCATGTCCCGGTGATCGTGCTCACCGGCGAGACGGACGAGACGCTCGAGACGAAGCTCATCGAGGAAGGCGCCGACGACTACGTGTGCAAGCCGCTCGACCCGCGGCTCTTCCTCGCCCGCGTGGGCGCCACCATCCGGCGCGCCGACTCGCGGGCGGGCGTGTGAGCGAGCGGCCTGACCCGAGAGGCCCGGAGCCGTTGATTTTCGCGGTGCTTCGAACGATGGTTGGACGCTTTGCCCGCCCTCTGCGACGCCCCGATGCGGCGGGGGCGTCGCGCCCCGAACCTCAGCCTCACGAAGCGGCAGTCGATCCGTGGCCGTTGCCATCCCCTCGCCCGTAGAGCGCTGGTTCGCCGGCTTCGGCCGCGCCGCCCGCGTCACGGTGGAGCACGCGGGCGCCTTGGGTGTGCTCGCCTGGCAGGTCTTCTCGGCCATCGCGCGACTCAAGGTCCGCTACCGGGACGTGCTCACCCAGACGTACATCATGGGGATCCAGAGCCTCCCGATCGTGTTCGTCACGGCCTCCCTCGCCGGGATCGTGACGAGCCAGCAGGGCGGGTATCAGATCGTCTCGACCTCGCCGCGCTACCTGCTCGGCACGCTGGTCGTGCAGAGCGTGGTGCTCGAGCTCGGGCCCCTGCTCACGGCGATCGTGCTCGTCGGCCGCATCGGTGCGCGCATCACCGCCGAGCTCGGTACCATGGTGGTCTCCGAGCAGATCGACGCCTTCAAGTCGCTCGGTCGCGACCCGGTGGCGATCCTCGGCGCGCCGCGCGTGATCGCGGGGGTGATCACCATGCCGCTGCTCGTGGGCTTCGCGGACATGATCGGCATCGCGGCCGGCATGATCGCGGCGAACCTCGACAGCGGCCTCGGCACGGAGACGTTCCTCTACGGCGCCCGTCTCTTCTGGCACTCGTGGGATCTGTTCTACGGGTTCAGCAAGGCCGTCGTCTTCGGGTTCGTCATCCCGCTGATCTCCGTCCACATGGGGCTGCGGACGACGGGCGGGGCGGAGGGCGTGGGCCTGACGACGACGAACGCCGTCATGTTCATGATCCTCACGATCCTGATCCTCGACGCGATGTTCCCGCCCCTCATGCTCCAGTGAGGTCCGCCCCTTCGTGATTTCGTATCGCAACGTTCACAAGGCGTTCGACAAGCCGGTGCTGCGGGGAATCGACTTGACCGTGGAGACTGGCGAGATGTTCGCGCTGTTCGGGCCCTCCGGGACGGGCAAGAGCGTGCTGCTCAAGACGACCATCGCCCTCGTCGTCCCGGACCGGGGCGACGTCGAGATCGACGGCGTTTCGGTCTACCACGGCGGGCGGCGGGCGGCGGACGCCGTGCGACGGAAGTCCGGCTACGTCTTCCAGTACGCAGCGCTCTTCGACTCGCTCAACGTCTTCGACAACGTGGCGATGGGCGTGCCCGAAGACGAGCTGGCCCGCATGCCGAAGCGAGACGTCGCGCGCCGGGTGTGGGACTCGCTGGAGACGGTGAACCTCGAGCCTCGCGAGGTGCTCGAGAAGATCCCCTCCGAGCTCTCGGGCGGCATGAAGAAGCGGGTGGGGATCGCGCGCGCGATCGTGGGGCGGCCCCAGATCCTGCTCTGGGACGAGCCCACGACCGGGCTCGACCCCATCAACACCGCGGCGATCGAGCGGCTCATCCACCGGCTGTCGGAGGAGCTGGAAGTCACGTCCCTGCTCGTGACGCACGACGTCGAGGGCGGGCTCGAGATGTGTGACAGGGTCGCCATGCTCGATGGGGGGACCTTGCGCTTCTGCGGCACCCCCGAAGAGTTCAGGAGCTGCCCGGACCCGGTGGTCCGGGCTTTCGTGGATCGTGCTGCGGCCGAGGCCGCTCTGGACATGGTGACGGAGTCGCGATGACAGACAACTCGAGCGGCGCTCCCCGGCGACTGACGGACGAGGAGCTCCTCAAGGCCGTGCCGAGCGGCACGGGCGGGAAGGAAGCGAAGGTCGGGTTCTTCGTGCTCCTCGGGCTCGTTTCCTTCGTGGTCGTCCTCTTCTGGATGACCGACCCGGCCACGCTGCGCGGGCGCTATCTCGTCGTGACGGTGGTCGACGATGCCGGCGGCGTGCGCGCGGGAGATCCGGTGCAGATGCAGGGTGTGAACATCGGGCGCGTGAACGGCTTCGAGATGGTCGGCCCGGGGCGCGTCGACATCACCCTGGAGATCGAGGGCGAGTGGAGCATCCCGGAGGGCTCGCGCACGGTCATGGGCGAGGCGGGCCTCTTCGGCGGAAGGACGATGGTGATCGAGCGAGGAGCTGCGAGCACGATGATCGAGCCCGGGGATACGATCCTCGGCGAAGGCGCCGCCGGCGGCGGCCTCCTGGGCTCGGTGGACGAGCTCAGCGCGCAGGCGGGCGACGTGCTGACCGCGATCGACTCGCTGCTCAACCCCGAGACGATCGGCAACGTGCAGGGGAGCGCGCGAGAGCTCGAGGGCCTCCTGACCGAGCTCTCCGCGATCGCCCACGAGCAGCGGGCGACCGTCGCCGAGCTCACCGCGAGCCTGTCGAGAGCCGCGAGCGGGCTCGAGACGGCGGCGGGTGCCGGGCCCGACGTGGCCCGCGCGGCGGCCCGGGCGGACACCGCGATGGCCATGCTCTCGGCCACCACGGAGAACCTGGACGCCGCGACCGCCTCGCTGCGCTCCGTGCTCGCGCGCATGGACGCGGGGGAGGGGACGCTCGGCCGGCTCTCGACGGACGACTCCCTGTACGTGAACCTGAACGCCGCCGTCCAGAGCATCAACGCGCTCGTCCAGGACCTCCAGGCGAACCCGAACCGCTACATCAACATCTCGATCTTCTGAGTCCGCGCCGGAGCACCCTCGCGATCGTTCCAGTCGTGGCGGCTTGCATGGGGTCCGTGGCGCCCACTGCGTCCGGCGTGGTCGACCTCACGGCTCCGGAGGACGACGCGCTGCGCCTCGTCTACCTCGGCAGCGGCGGGTGGATCATCGAGCACGGCCAGGACATGGTCCTCACGGGCCCCCTGTTCACCAACCCGAGCCTGGTGGCCACGGGGCTGGCGCGCATCCGCTCAGACACCGTCCTGGTGGACGAGCACATGTCCCGCTACGACGTCTCGCGAGCGCGCGCGATCCTCGTCGGGCACGCCCACTACGACCACCTCATGGACGTCCCGAGAACCGCTGCGAGGCACGCGCCGCGCGCCCGCATCGTCGGCGGGCGTACGGTCGCCAATACCCTCGGCACCTGGTCCGGCCTGGAGGGCAGGGTCGACCTGGTGGACGACTCGGCGGGCGACCAGCGCCACGCCGGTCGGTGGCTGCGATACGGCGGCGTGCGCGTCATGGCGCTCCGCTCCCACCACGGGCCACACTTCGCGGGCTACGCGCTCTATCGCGGCACGATCTCCGAGCCGCTCACGCGGGAGCCCGAGCTCGCCACCGACTGGGTCGACGGCGAGACGTACGCCTTCCTCATCGACTTCATGACCCCCGAGGACTCGGTGGCCTTTCGCGTCTTCTACCAGGACGCCGTCGCCGAGCCGCCCTTCGGGCTGGCTCCCGAATCGCTCATCGCGGAGCGGCGCGTCGACGTGGCGATCCTGGTGCCGTCGACGTTCGAGGAGGTGCCGTGGCACCCCGAGGCGAGCATCGAGAACCTCGACCCCCGGCGTGTCCTCCTGGGCCACTGGGAGGACTTCTTCGTCCCGGTGACGGACCCCATGCGCCCCTCGCCGTTGACGGACCACGCGGAGTTCGACCGCCGGCTCGAGCGCGTGTTCCGTGGCGCGTGGTGGCGGCCCGCGCGCTGGACGGAGTTCCGCTTCGACCGCGAATGAGCGGCCGGGGGGTCAGCCCGGTGATTCGGAGGCCGAGCCCCCCTGGTACAGGGCCGACGCCCTATAGCGGTCGATGCCACGCCTCAGCAGCAGCTTGATGACGGCCGCGAGCGGGACGCCGATGAGCAGCCCGACGAATCCGAAGAAGAAGCCCCCGAGCGACAGGGCGAGCACGACGCTGACCGGGTGCAGTCCGACGGAGTCGCCCACGACCCGCGGGCTGATCACCGACCCGTCGAGGAGCTGGGTGAGCCCGTAGACAATGCCCACCTTGAGGAGCGAGACGCCGATGCTTCCGCTCACCAGCGCAATGAAGACGGCGGGGATGAGGCTCAGAACCAGGCCGAGGTAGGGCACCACGTTGAACACGGCCACGATCAGGGCGAGCAGGCTGGCGTGGGGGAAGCGCGCGATCGAGAGCCCGATCCAGGTCAAGGCACCCAGAATGAGCGCGACGGTTACCTGGCCGTGGAGATAGCGGGAGATCAGATGGTCGCACTCGCGGCCGAAGGCGACGAAAGCGTCGCGACGGTCGTGGGGGATGAGTCCCCCGACGGCGCTCATGAGCAGGTCCCAGTCGCGGAGCAGGTAGAACGTCAGGATGGGGGTGAGGACCACGTAGCCGAGCACGGTGAAGACGGATCGCATGCCCCGCCCGAGGCCCAGGACGCCCCCCCAAACCCAGGCACCGAGCGCCTCCCTCTGTTGCTGCAGGAACGTGACGACCCCTTCCGAGTCGATCTCCTGGATGCGGGCCAGCAGCTCGGCCAACACGGGGATGTTGGCGCCCACGCCGCGGGCGGTCGCAGATCCCACCCACGCGACGAGCCGCTGGACGAGCACGGGGACGTCCTGCGTGACCTCGCCGAGCTGACGGATCCCCGCGGGTACCGCCAAGATCAGCCCCACCGCGAGGAGGCCGAGCGCGGTCGTGGTCAACATCGCCATCGCGATCGCGCGGGACACCCGTCGTCGCTCGAGCCGATCGACGAGCGGGTCGAGCATGTAGGCGAGCAGCACCGCCAGAATGAACGGGGCGAGGACCGAGCCCGCGGACGACAGCAGCCAGAACGTGGTCACGATCGCGGCGGTCGTGATCAAGGCGTTGTGCCCGCGCGTGCCCCGGAAGGGGATGAGCACCGCCCAGAGCAGCACGAAGAGCAGGAGCG
>Ga0075327_1000305_pt1 | contig 13435 bp, 10 predicted proteins | sample MayberrySE_Catta_2_FD_120056 | JGI IMG/M metagenome (GOLD analysis project Ga0075327, IMG submission 120056) | Natural and restored wetland microbial communities from the San Francisco Bay, California, USA, that impact long-term carbon... | ecosystem: Environmental > Terrestrial > Soil >...
CCGGCGCCTTGCGGTGGCGCCGTCGGACGTCGTCTTCGTCGGCGACGACGAGGAGGCGGACATTGCGGGTGCGCGCGCCGCGGGCATGCGCGCCGTGCGCTGCGACGCCTGGACGCGCCATCGTCGGCCTTCGGCCGCTCGCGCGATTCTCACCCGCCTGCCGGACCTGCCGGCGCTCGCCCGCACGCTGCTCCTGGAGGAACCGACCCGTCATGTCGCCTGAAGTGCCTGAGATCTGGATCGACGGCCGGCGCATCTCGCGCGCGCTGCCGCCGTTCGTCATCGCCGAGATCGGTCTGAACCACGGCGGGTCGAGTGACCGCGCGCTGGCGCTCGTGGACGCCGCGGCCCGGGCCGGCGCGCACGCCGTCAAGCTCCAGAGCCTGGAGGCCGCGGCGCTGGTCGCGCCGTCGTGCCCGGCTCCGGCGCACGTCGCTGCGGCCTCGCTCGTCGACTTCTTTACCCGGTTCGAGCTCGACGAGGCCGCGCACGAGGACGTCGTCGCGCGGGCGCGGACCCACGGGCTGCGCGTCCTCTCGACGCCGTTCTCCGAGGCGGCTGTCGACATGCTCGAACGGCTCGATGTCGACGCCTACAAGATCGCCAGCGGCGACCTCACGTGGGACGCCCTCATCGCGCGCTGCGCCGCGACCCGCAAGCCCCTGATCATGTCGACCGGCATGGCGACGCTCGCCGACGTGCAGCACGCCGTGTCCGTCGCGCGCGGCGCCGGCGCGAACGACATCGCGCTGCTCCACTGCGTTTCCGCCTATCCGGTACCGCGAGGGTCGGAGAACCTCCAGGCGATCGCCACGCTCGCGGGTGCGTTCCGCGTGCCCGTCGGCCTGTCCGACCACGCCAGCGACACGTTCGCGCTGCCGCTCGCCGTCGCGCTCGGCGCAACCATCTACGAGCGACACCTGATTCTGGACCGCGACGGCTCCTCGGTGGACGAAGCGGTGTCGAGCACACCCGCAGAGCTGGCCGCGGCAATGGCCGAGGCGCGCCGGGCCTGGGATGCGCTCGGATCGGGCCAGAAGGCGTGTCTGACGGCCGAGGCGCCGAATCTCGTCCCCAGCCGGCGATCGCTCTGCGCCGCCCGCGACCTGCCGGCGGGCACGATGCTGCGTCGCGGCGATCTGATCGCGCTGCGTCCGGCCACGGGGCTGGCGCCATCCATGTTGCCGCTGATCGAGGGTCTCGTGTTGAGCCGTCCGCTCGGGCGCGGCGAGCCGCTGACCACCGAACATCTGCATTCCCCGTCCGTCAGGGAGGCCCATCGTGTCGCCTAACGTCCTCATCACGGCCGGATCGCGACGCGTCGCGCTCGTGCAGGCGTTTCAGCGCGCGCTCCGCCTTGCGGGTGGGGGAGCGGTCATCGTCACCGACGTCAACCCGCTGTCGCCGGCCGTGCACGTCGCCGATCACGCGTGTCAGGTGCCGCTGTCGACCGACCCGGCCTATCCCGACGTCGTCGCCGACATCTGCGTCCGGCACCATGTGGGGCTGCTCGTGCCGACGATCGACGACGAGCTGCCGGTGTTCTCGGAGCAGGCCGCCCGCTTCGCCCGGTCGGGCGTGCGCGTCGCGGTGTCGCCCGGCTGGACGACGCGGACGTGCAACGACAAGTTCGAGACCAGTCATGCGCTGGCGGCCCGCGGCATCGACGCGGCCCGAACCTGGCTTCCGTCGGACCTCCCCCCCGCGCCGGGCTTCCCGCTGTTCGTCAAGCCGCGCACGGGGCGGGGCGGCGTCGCGGCGTTTCCCGCCAGGAATGCGCGTGAGCTGGCGTTCTTCCTCGACTACGTCCCGGATCCGGTGGTCCAGACCTACCTGGAAGGGCCGGAGTTCACGATCGACGTGTTCTGCGACTTCGACGGCGAGCCTCTCATGGTCGTCCCGCGCGAGCGCGTTGTCGTCCGCGCGGGGGTGGTCGATCGCGGGCGCACCGTGCACGATCCGGCGCTGATCGATCTCGGCGTGGCGTGCGCACGTGCGCTGCCCTGCGTCGGCGCGATCAACATCCAGTGCCGGGTCGTCGACGGACGGCCGGTGGTCTTCGAGATCAACCCGCGGTTCTCCGGCGGCATCCCGTTGACGATCGCCGCGGGCGCCGACTTCCCGCTGGCGCTCGTGCAGCTCGCGCGCGGTCGTCAGGTGCCGGCCACCATCGGCCGATTTCGCGATCAGCTGTGGATGACCTGCTACGAGACGTCGGTCTTCCTGAGTGAAAGTGCCATCGGGTTCACCGATGGGCGTCCGGCGGCCCGCATTCCGGAGGTCGCCTGATGTCCGCCGCGGTCATTCTCCAGGCCCGGCTCGGATCGCGCCGCCTGCCCGGCAAGGTCCTCGAACGGATCGGCGCGCGGACGATGCTCGACCATGCCGTGACGCGGCTGCAGGCCAGTGGCCTGCCCATCGTCGTCGCGACGACATGCCTCAGGCAGGACGACGCCGTCGCCAACGAAGCCGGAAGGCTCGGCGCGCAGATCTTCCGTGGCGATGCCGAAGACGTCCTCGCCCGCTACGTGGCGGCCGCCGAATCGATCGACGCCGCGATCGTCGTCCGGGCCACAGCCGACAACCCGTTCGTCGACGGCACCGGCCCCGGGCGCATCGTCCGGCTCTGCGGCGCGCTCGGTGCCGACTACGTGATCGAGTCCGGATTGCCCGTCGGCGCCGCCGTCGAGGCCGTGACGCTCGACGCGCTCCGCGCCGCGGCGGCGGCGACCACCGAGCCTTACGACCGGGAGCACGTCACGACCTTCGTCCGGCGCGACCCGCGTTTCAAGCAGTTCCGGGCGATGCCGCCCGGTCAGCTGCGGAGACCGGGACTCCGTCTGACCGTCGACACGCAGGCGGACCTCGACTTTGCCCGCGCGGTGTTTCGCCGGCTCGTGGTCCGGGGAGCGTTGCCGCCACTCGAGGAAATCATCGCGGCTGCCGATTCCGTACTGGCCGACGCGCTCGCGCACGAGCTCGAGATGGAGCGCGGCGCCTGATGGACCGGACCCCGGCTCGACGATGATGACTACTGAATTCACTCCGGCGGAGCTGGAAGACCTGCTCGGACGTCCGGCTCGGGCGCGGCTGGGTCCGGCCGAGCGGCACGCGTTTGCCGGCCGGCGGGTGCTCATCACCGGTGCTGCCGGGTCGATCGGATCGGCGCTCGCCCGTGAGCTCGCCGCCTGTCAGCCGGCCGGCCTGATGCTGGTCGACCAGTCCGAACTGGGCCTGTTCAGCCTCGAACGCGAGCTCCGGCGCGAGTCGCAACTGGCGCTCGACGTCTCCCTCGCCGACGTCTCGCATCGCTCGTCGATGCTCCGCGTCTGCCGCCGGTTCCGGCCCGACGTCGTCTACCACGCCGCCGCGTACAAGCACGTCACGATGGCCGAGCGAGCGGTCTCCAGCGTCGCGCTCGTCAACGTGATCGGCACGGCCGAGGTCGCCGCTGCGGCTGCGGACGTCGGCGCGCGGTTCGTGCTGATCTCGTCGGACAAGGCGTCCGATCCCCGGAGCGTGATGGGCGCGACCAAGCGGCTGGCAGAACGCGTCGTGCTCAGCGTGGCATCCGCACGGTTCAGGCCGATCGTCGTGCGCTTCGGCAACGTGATCGGCAGCAGCGGAAGCGTCCTGCCTCTCATGCGTGAGGCGGTCCGCCGTGGCCAGCCGATCCAGATCACGGATCCCGACGCGACCCGGTACTTCATGACCGCGTCCGAAGCCGTCGCGCTGGTTCTGCGGGCCGATCTGCTCGGCCGCACGGCCGAGACGTACTGGCTGGACATGGGCGATCCGGTCCGCATCGGGGACCTCGTCACGCGGCTGCTCGAGCTGGAGGCGCGGGCGGGACATCCCGCCGTGCCGGTCGAGATCATCGGTCTGCGACCCGGGGAGAAGCGCATCGAGTCACTGTCCGATCCTCATCTGGTCTTCGAACGCACACTGGATCGCCGCATTCGGGTCGCGCGCGAGCGCGCGGTGCCGGCGCGGGAGCTGCGCGAGATCCTCCAGCGGCTCCGGCACGCCACCGCCAGGGCCGATGACGAGCTGACGCTGGGGATTGTGGCGTCGGCGGTGGCCGGCTTCGTGCCCAGCGCGGAAGCGCAGGCGATCGCTCGCGCCGGCACGGACCCCGGGGCGCCACGCCGGCGGGACAGGGTGAAACAGGGAGGCCGGGCGGCGTGAGGATCCTGCACCTCACCACGTTTCTGCAGGGAGGCGCGGGCCGCGCGATCGTGACCCTGGCGGCCCGACAGCAGCGTGCCGGGCACGAGGTCACCGTGGCGGCGTCGCGCACCGGCGCGCCCGGGTACGGCAACTACGAGTCCTACATCCGGCAACTGGCCTGCGCCGGAGTCGTCGTCCTGCTGGTCGACTCGATGTTCGCGCGCGACCATGCGGCCACGCTGAACGTCGTCCAGGCGCTGGACTGTTTCATCCCGCCCGGCTGCGAACCCGACGTGATCCACGCGCACGCCGCGGTGCCCAGCCTGGTGGGCCTCACGTTCGCGGGCACGCGCCGTGCGCCGACCGCCATCGTACAGACGATGCACGGCTGGGGAATCGCGAAGACGGCCGGACAGGCGGCGGCCGATGTCGCCGCGCTCAGCCTCGTGGACGCGATCACGGTCCCGTCGCGACATGCCCAGCAGCAGCTCGAGTCGCTCGGTGTGCCGGGCGACCGGATCCGCGTCATCGACTACGGCATCGACGATCGGGTCGGGCCACTCACGGCATCGGACGAACCAGTCGTCTCGCGCCTGCGCGAGGCCCGCGGGCGCGGGGCGCTCGCCGTGATCTGCGTCGGCACGCTCGGGCCGCGCAAGAATCAGGCTCTGCTGATCCGGGCGATCGCCGAGCTGCGCGGCCGTTGCGATGTCTTTGCCGCCATCGTCGGCGACGGGCCGGCGGAGCCGCTGATCGAAGCGATCGATCGCCTCGGTGTGAGCGGCGCCGTCGAGATCTTCGGCTTCACACCGGCGGCCCGCGCGCTCGTCAGGGAAGCCGACGCGCTCGTGCTGCCATCACGCAACGAAGGGCAGCCACTCGCCGTGCTCGAGGCGTTCGCCGACGGCGTGCCGGTCATCGTGAGCGACACGCCCGAGCTCCAGGAGCTTGTCCGCGCCGGCGAGACCGGACTCCACTTCGCCGCCGGGGACGCGGCGTCGCTCGCCGCCGCGCTCGAGCTGTTCGCCGGGACGCCCGCCGACTGCAGATCTCGCATGGGCCGGAACGGCCGAGCCCTCTATCGCGCGCGGTTCACGGCCGATGGGATGGTGGCGGGGTACGAGGGAGTCTATCGTTCGTTGTCGCGTCCGGGTTCCAGGTTCCGGGTTCAGGGTTCGCGGGCCGGGTTCCGGGTTCGCAGGTTCCGGGTTCCGGGTTCGCAGGTTCCGGGTTCTGTGTCACGCGGACGGCAATCTCGAGACAGCTGATCCGGAACCGGTGAACCGCGAACCCGGAACCCGCGAACCCGCGAACCCGGAACCCTGAACCCGGAACCCGGACGCCGCGAAGCTACACCCTTATCTGAGTAGCCACCACCCCAACCTGGACCTGATCCAGGTAATGCACGAAGTGCTTGCCGTGCCGGAATCCGAGCTTCGACAGCTGCGAGAAGATCGCCGGCTTCCCGGCGAGTGACGCGACGATGACGAGGTCGAAGCCGCCGTGGCGCAGTGCGTCGGGCGCGCGGACCGTCAGCCCGTGCGCGGTCGTGTGCCACGCGGACGGGTTGTTGTCGACCAGCCAGGGCACGCTCCAGCCGCACTGCGAGGCCAGATCGAGGGCCATCCGCCCGGCGGCGCCCGTGCCGAAGACGACGGCGCGCCGCACGTGGTCGAGGCGGAACGCCTGCCTCGAGGATTGCCCATGCTGTCCCGCCAGGTGGGTCAGGGGCCGCAGGTGCGGCGGGAGCATCTGGAGGTACGGCCGCAGCGCCCGCATGCGGTTCTGATGAGTGGACGTCGAGCTCAGCATTCCCTGCGTGCTCTGGCGATAGCGCACCAGCGGCTCGGGGACGACTTCCAGCCTGAGGCCGGCGAGCACCGCCCGCGCGAAGAACTCCCAGTCTTCGCACCCCACGCCGTAGTCTTCCGTGAATCCGCCGATGCGATCGAACACGTCCCGCCGGACGAAGGCGTTGGCGTCGCCGAACACGTTGCGCAGCACGCCCGGCGCGAGCGCGCCGCCGAGGAACGGCCAGACGTGCGTGGCGCCACGCTCCGGCACCGGCCTGGCGCTCTGGAAGATGTTGAGCAGACAGGTCAGGATGTCGGCGCCGCTGTGGGAGGCGGCGCGCACGAACGTGCTGACCTCCGTACGCTCGGCGAGGTTGTCGTCGTCCATGAACAGCACCCACGTCCCGCGGGCGTGGCGGAGGGCGGTGTTGCGGGCCGCGCCGAGGTAGCGGTTCGGCTGCCGCACGAGCGTCCAGCCACGCCTGGCGAAGTCGGCTTCGAGGCGCGCCAGAGCGCGGTGCGCCTCGGGCGTCGTGCTGCCGTCGTCGACCACGATCGCCTCGATGTGGGGATAGTCCTGGCGGCGGATCGAGTCGAGCGCCGCCTCGAGGAACGCCGGACGGTTGTAGTGAGTGATGCAGACGCTGACCATAGGGGCGCGAGTCGTCACGGCCGGTTTGCGCCGCGTTCGCGGCCGCGCGGCAGTCTCACCGGCGTGCCAGCGAAGCCAGTCGGCGAGCGTGCGAGCCGGCGCGATGCGCGGTCGCGCGGGCGTCAGGCCCGTCGTCACGACCTCGGTCAGCCGGCTGGCCAGCGCCTCAGCGGTCAGGTCGAACAGCACGTGCGGCCGGTCGGCCGCGCGCACCAGCTCCGGAATGCCGCCCGTCGCAGCGGCGACGAAGGGAATCCCCGAGCCGAGGCACTCGAGCACGGTGTACGGCGAGTTGTCGATGCGTGAGGGCATCACCGCGACACGGCCGTCGCCACGCAGGTAGGACATCGCCTGGTCGCGATCGCGGTCCGCGATGATCGCCCACGGCCAGGCCCAGGCGGACCCGCGCCGGTGGAGATACTCCTCACTGGCCTCCCCGGCGACGGCCGCCGGTTTGCCGAGAAACGTCACGCGCGAGGGCCGGCAGCCACGCGCCTGCAGGCGATCGAGCGCGTCGCAGAACAGGTCGAGGCCCTTGCGCGTTTCCAGCCGTCCGAAGAACACGAGCTCGGGCGCCGGCCCCACTCGCGTCGACGCGCCCGGTGTGGCGTCCAGCAGCACGTTCTGCCGGATGAGGACCCGCCGCGGCAGCTTCCATTCCTCACGCCGCATCCAGTCGACCAGATACCGGCTTGGACTCCACAGCACGTCGGCCAGCTCCACGGATTGCCGTTCCATGAAGTCGACCTCCAGTGCCTCGGCGTCCGCCAGCTCGTTCATGCCCTCCAGATGCCAGAGTGTCGGGCTGTGCGTGCCGATGCAGAGGGTCGTCTGGCCGAACGCGAGTCCCTGATGTTTGGCGAGCGCGACATAGAATCCGATGCCGCGCCACTCGTGGCAGTGGATGAGATCGAACCGGCGCGACTTCAGCCAGACGTACGCTCCGTAGGCCATTCGCAGCGCATGCGAGCCTCGCACGGCCGCCTCGGGCATCGCGACGAAGGTGATGCCCCGGCGGCGGTACCATCGCGTCCAGTGAGCGATGGACTGCTGCTCGCAGTAGCGGCCCAGCGCGTAGAGCACCGTCACCCGGTGCCCGGCGCGGGTCAGGGCCGCCGCCATGTTGCAGTACGCGGTGCCGATCCCCCCGTTGCGGATGGGGCCGGCGATGTCGCAGGTGACGAGGCAGATGTCGCGTGTGCGCGTCATGACGGGATGACGGCCGGCGTGCGGGCGAGCTGCCAGGCCAGGTACTCGGGTGATTCGAGCATGCGGTGAATCGCGGCCATCGGCGCGGCCTGGCCGGCGAACGCCTGCCACGCCGCGATCGTGTCGGGTTCGCCACCCGCGAGCACGCGATCCACCCGTGACAGCAGGCGGCCCGTATCACCACGCGCCGATCGATGGGCGCGGCCAATCGCGTCGTCGAAAACGCGCGGGTCGAGCACCGGCGATGACCGCAGCGCCTCACAGGCCAGGCTCTGCTCGATGCGGGGACCGGACAGGATGCCGGCGCCCGTCGCGTTGACGAGGCGCGGCGCCGCCGGTTCGGCGGCGCGTCCGCGCAGCCAGTCCCGGAACGACACGAGATGCGGCGCCGTGCGGACCGGCCGGCCGTGCACGTCCACTTCGTGGACCTCCGGCCATCGTGCGATCAGCGCCTGCCAGATGCTGCGGTAGTCGCTTCCGCCACCGGCCCAGCTGGCCCAGAGCGGTTCGAACGACGTGCCGCGGCAGTACGGCCGCTCACCCGTGAAGGCGAAGTCCGCGCCGGCGAGCACGACCGGATCGCAGCCGAGCGCGTGCGCCAGCGAGTACGCCGTCGTGGCGACCGATCCCCAGGTGTCCAGACGGACCCGATCCAGATCGATTTCGCGCAGCCAGGGCCAGGGCGCGTGATCGGAGACCCGGAAGGCGAACACGCGCCGATCGAAGTGCACGAACGCCGACGGATGCAGGCTGCCTTCCGCGACCAGCCACGAGCGGCTCGGCGGCAGCGACGACAGGTGACCCGCGTTGGCGCGGCTCGAGTCGCTCGCCACGATGAACGTCGGCTCGATGCCGGCGGCGATGAGCGGGCGCGCCGCCGTGTCGCACGCGACGATCACGGCGCGGTCGCGGACGAGCGCCAGATCGTGGACGTTGCGATCGAGCGACGGTCCGGCCGCGACGACGATGGCGGGCAGGCCGGGAAAGAGGCCGGCCAGCGCGCCCGCATCCGATTCGCGCGCCAGGCGCGGCGCATTCGCCAGCGTGTGCAGCAGATAGCGCGCGGCCGAGGCCGTCCGGGCGCCCTGATTCGCGCTGGCTTCGAACCGCAGGCGATCGAGCAGCGCTCTGGCGCGGGCCACCTCGTCCGGGCGCTGCGACTCCAGGTCGGGATCGACGAACAGTGCCGCCGTATGCAGATCCGTGAACTGCCGCGGCAGCTCCGACGCTCCGGCATACGCCGGGCCGGCGAGCACGCGGAGCGTACCCGCCGCGACACGCGAAGGCCGGCTGCCGGCGGCGGCCACCGCCCGGGCCACCGCGACGTCGGGCTCGAAGAGGACGATCCGCGGTACGGGGTTCCGGGCCTCGAGCTGGTCGAGCAGGGCGCCGTGCCCGCAGCCGATCAGGGCGGCCACCGGTGGTGCTCCAGAAGTCGTGCGGTCCATGGGCTCCTTCGCCGGGTGACGGCTGGCCGACACCCAGGGCCGGGCTGCCGTTCCGGCGGCCACGCGAATCAGGCCGGAAATGGGCGATGCCACACCGCCGATCCGGCACCGAATCTCATCTGTGCAAGCGGTGTGCCTCGTTCGGGGCAGCTCAAGGAAGGCCGGGTCCGGCCGATTTCCTCAGTGCCGCGGGTGGTCCGTCCGCAGGCCCGCGACCGGGCCGGCGCGCGGCCGCCCACCGGGCCCGAGATGCTGGTCATCGTTGGACTCGTGATCGTGTTTGGCTCCGTCGCCGGAGGGTATCTCTGGCACGGGGGCAATCTCATGCTGCTCAGCCAGCCCGCCGAGTTCGTCATCATCGGCGGCGCGGCGATTGGCATTCTCGTCGTCAGCACGCCCCTGCCGGTGATCAAGGAGCTGGTGCACCAGTGTCTGCGCCTGTTCAAGCCGCCGCCGAGCAGGACGGAGTACGCCGAGCTGCTGGCGATGATGTATCAGCTGTTTCGTGTCGTGCAGTCGACCGGTGTCATGGCGCTGGAGCCCCACTTCGACAATCCGGCCGACAGCTCGATCCTCTCGAGATATCCGAAGTTCATCGCGCGCAAGTCGGCGCTGTCGTTCCTGGCCGACTCGGCGCGCGTCATCATCGTCGGCGGCATCTCGCCACACGACTTCGATCACCTGATGTACGAGGATCTCGAGGTCCGGCATCGGGACAACCTGCACGGCTCGAGCACGCTGATGAAGGTCGCCGATGCGCTGCCGGCCCTCGGCATCGTCGCGGCCGTTCTCGGAGTCGTCATCACGATGCAGCATATCGACGGGCCGCCGTCGGAGATCGGCCAGAAGGTGGGCGCCGCGCTGGTCGGGACGTTTCTGGGCGTCCTCCTCTCCTACGGGTTCGCCAATCCGCTGGCCACGATCCTCGAGCACCGCGTCAACGAGGAATTGAACGTCGAGCAGGCGATCAAGGCCGGCCTCCTGGCGATCTTCAAGGGATTCTCCCCGGCCATCGCGGTGGAGTTCGCCCGCCGGGTGATTCCGGAAGAAGTGCGGCCGACGTTCGAGGAAACCGAGGAGCTGTGCCGCCAGGCCCGGTCCGAGTCGACGGCGGTGGCTGCGTGACCCCGGTCCCGCCCGGTCCCGAGTCATGAAGGCCAAGGAACATCCCGTCATCGTCGTGCGCCGCAAGAAGGCGCATCACCGCCACCACGGCGGCGCCTGGAAGGTCGCGTACGCGGATTTCGTCACCGCGATGATGGCGTTCTTCCTGGTCATGTGGCTCTCGGCGCAGGACAGCCGGATCCGCGACGCGGTGGCGGGCTACTTCCGTGAACCCGGGCTGCTGCCGAACGAGACCTCCAACAGTGTGCTCGCGTCCGGCAACGGCGGGATCGACAGCACCGGGATGCCCATCCTCGACCGGCGGCAGAACGACATCCTCCGGAGCGAGCAACGAGCGCTGGTGGCGACGGCCGACCAGATCCGCCAGAAGCTGCTGCAGGCGTCCGAGGCCGCGTCGCTGCGGGACCAGATCGAAGTGTCGGTGACGGCCGAGGGCCTGCGGATCGAGCTGGTCGACGAAACGGGGTCGAGCTTCTTCGACAGCGGGAGCGCCGTCCTGCGCGGCGAGAGCGAGAAGATCCTGAGCTTGATCGCCGGCGAGATCGGCAAGCTGCAGAACGACGTCGTGCTCGAAGGCCACACCGACAGCCGGCCGTACGGGCAGGATCGCTACGGGAACTGGGAGCTGTCGGCCGACCGTGCGAATTCGGCCCGCCGCGCGATGCTCGCGAGCGGCCTGCAGCCGGATCAGATCAGAGCCGTCCGGGGCTTCGCCGACACGCAGCTGCGAATCGCCGGCGATGCGTACGACGCCCGCAACCGGCGCGTGTCGATCGTCGTCCGCACGCAGGTCGCCGCCTCGGTCGAGGCGGCGGTGCGAAACAGCCGTATTGAAAGATGATCGCCGGGCCTGAAAAAATCGCCCGATGCAGGCCAGATGCAGTCCGGGCCTTCACAGTCCCGGCGGACGCGGTCCGGCTGTCGGCCAGATGTAGGCCGGGCCTTCAGGCCCGGCGGACGCTCAACCGAACAGCGCCCTCAGGCGTGAGCGGCGTTTGGCGACGACGCGATTGCGGCCTTTGGATTTCGCTTCGTAGAGGGCTGCGTCGGCGCGCTGAATCAGCTCCTTCTCGTCGTCCTTCGTCGACCACTGCGCGAGGCCGCAGCTGACGGTGAATCGGAGCGTCTTCGACGGGTCGCTGACGTCGTACTCGTATTCGCGCTCGGCTACGGTCCGGACGAGTTGGGCGAACCGGCGTTCGGCGCCGTCCAGGTCGCCGCCCGGCAGAATGACGGCGAACTCCTCGCCGCCGTAGCGTGACACGAGGTCGTCGCGGCGCACGCCCGATTCGAACATCCGCGCTGCGCACAGCAGCACGCGATCCCCGACGGGATGTCCGTACGTGTCGTTGATCGCCTTGAAGTGATCGATGTCGAGCAGCGCCAGCGTCAGGGCCTGGCCCTTCTTGCGCGCCGCGGCGACGGCCCTCGTCAGGGCCCGGTCGAACGCCCTCCGGTTGGCCACCCTGGTCAGTGGGTCGGTCGTGGCTTCTTCCTCGGCTCGGGCCAGGTTGACTTGGAGCTCTTCGACGCGCTGCGTCAGATCCACGAGCGCCTGGCTGTCCTCGTGCTGCCTGGCTTCCGTGACCTGCTGGAGCGTGTCGACTTCGCCGGCCAGGCGCGCCTTGAGGTCGCGGACGTCGCTGAGCTGGACCAGGCCGCGCAAGCGCTCGGTGCGCTCCAGGATCTCGGCCGTGAACTTCGAGGAGTTGCCGAGCACCGACTCGGCCGCTTCGCGGAGAATCGCGATGAGGTCAGCGACCTCCTGATCCTTCGTCGTATGGAAGTGCCGCGACGCCTTCAGAAAGCGTTCGCAGGTCCGCAGCGTCGTCGCGGCGATCCCACGGAGTTCCTGGGCGTGCGGCGATCCGCCGAGCAGGTTGCGGATGTCCCGGACCTGGTTCGACAGGTCCTCGAGGTCGGCCGGATCCGCGTCGGGCGCCAGCGACGCCATGACGTCGAGGAGACGCTTGAGGAAAACGGAAAGGTCGGATTCCTGGGCAGGGGCTTCGGACAGGTGAGGCGCCGCGGCCGGCGAAGCGGGCAGGGGTTGCCTCAGCCCAAGCTCGGTAATCCCGTCCATTCCCCCTATATCATCGGTCAAGCTCCATAGGACTTTAGCGGACTCTAACGGACTCTTTGGACAGGTACGTCGGGTACGACGGGTACGACGGGTACGTCAGGTACCAGGAACCTGCTGTCGCTTGTCAGCTTCTTTGGGTGCTGGCCGTGTCACGCTGTCTGGGTGCCGTCCCGGTGGAGGCCGGGTCTCGAGACCCGGCGACAAGAACCACAGCCAGCACCTGAAGAAGCTGACAAGCGACAGCAGGTTCCTGGTACCTGAAGTACCTGACGTTACCCGTCGTACCCCGTCGTACCTGCCGGCTGTCCCCGGTGGAGGCCGGGTCTCGAGACCCGGCGACAAGAATCACAGCCAGCACCTGAAGAAGCTGACAAGCGACAGCAGGTTCCTGGTACCCGACGTACCTGACGTACCCGTCGTACCCGTCGTACTCGTCGTACCTGCCGGCTGTCCCCGGTGGAGGCCGGGTCTCGAGACCCGGCGACAAGAATCACAGCCAGCACCTGAAGAAGCTGACAATCGACAGCAGGTTCCTGGTACCCGACGTACCTGACGTACCCGTCGTACCCGTCGTACCTGCCGGACCGGCCGGCTACAGCGTGAGTGCCAGGACGCGGAGGGGGCTGCCGCTGCCGTTGACGATCTTGAGTGGGGCGGCGACGACGATCGCTCCGGTCGCGGGCAGCTGGTCGAGATTGCACAGACTGGCGAGGCCGAACTTGCCCGCGCCGTGCATGATGGCGTGATTCGGGAACGGCGGCTCGAACGTCCCGGCCTGGCCCGCGTCGGTGCCGACGGTTTCGACGCCGACGCCGAGCACGTCCCGGTCTTCGGCCAGCATTCGCGACGCGTCCGCCGAGAACCCCGGGGTGTGGGGGCCGCTGGCGGTGACGTTCAGGAACTCCGCCGCTTCGGTCCGCCGGCTCCAGTCGGTGCGCAGCAGCACCCAGGCGTC
>Ga0075327_1000307_pt1 | contig 13409 bp, 12 predicted proteins | sample MayberrySE_Catta_2_FD_120056 | JGI IMG/M metagenome (GOLD analysis project Ga0075327, IMG submission 120056) | Natural and restored wetland microbial communities from the San Francisco Bay, California, USA, that impact long-term carbon... | ecosystem: Environmental > Terrestrial > Soil >...
GCTCGCGATCGAGCTCGGCGCCGACTACGTCGACGTGGACGTGGTCGCCACGAAGGACGGCCACCTCGTCGCCCGCCACGAGCCCAATCTCGTCGACAGCACGGACGTCGCGGACCTGCCCCGGTTCGCGAGCCGCAGACGCCGGGCAACGATCGACGGCGTCGAACAGCTGGGCTTCTTCGCCAGTGACTTCACGCTCGCGGAGCTCCGCACGCTGCACGCCGTGCAGCCCTTCCCCGGCCGCGACCCACGCTTCGACGGCCGGTTCGCGATCCCGACGTTCGACGACGTGATCGCGCTCGTGAAGCGGAAGTCGGACGAGGTCCGGCCGCAGGGTCGGCGTCTATCCCGAGCTCAAGCACCCGACCTACCACGAGTGGCTCGGCCTCGCGCTCGAGGACCGGCTCGTCGCCGCGCTCGAGCGTGCGGGCTGGAACCGGCGGGACGCGCCCGTCTTCGTCCAGTCGTTCGAGACCGCGAGCCTCCGCCGTCTTCGCGGCCGCACCGGTGTCCGCCTCGTCCAGCTCCAGAGCTGGGCCGGGGCGATGCTCCTGGCGCCCACGACCGTCGTGGCCGATGCGCACCGCGCGGGCCTCGTGGTGCATCCGTTCACCTTCCGCAACGAGGCGTCGCAGATGGCCCCGGCCTTCGGCGGCAACGCCGTGGCGGAGTCCCTGCGCTTCTACGAGCTCGGCGTGGACGGCGTGTTCAGCGACTTCGCCGACACGGCGGTCGCCGCGCGCACGATGTTCCTGCTCGCGACGGAGCCTTCGTACGCGGACTGTCTCGTCGATGCAGGTCGTTGCCGCGATGACCACGACGACTGACTTCACGCCTTCGAGCGATTGCGTTTGTACAATGCCCACAGAGGGCGCGGAGCACCGGACCCAGGCTCGGTCCCGGACGCTCCCCGCCCGGGCGCGGCGCTTGCATGTCGGGCGCCGCAGGAGGTTCCAACCATGGACTTCATCTGGATGCTGATCGTCGGGCTCGTGGCGGGGGCGCTCGCCAAGTTCCTGATGCCGGGGGACGACCCGGGCGGAATCGTGGTCACGATGTTGATCGGCATCGCGGGCTCGCTCGTCGCAGGGTGGCTCGGAAGCGCGCTCTTCGGCTGGTACGGCCCCGACGAGGCGGGCCCCGGCATCCTCGCGTCGATCGTCGGCGCCATGCTGCTCCTCGCCGGCTACCGCCTCGTGATCAGCAGGCGCTCGAGAACGCCGCGCGGCGCCTGAACCCGGCGGCTACGCACAAGCACGTAGAGACAGACGCCGCCCGTGGAGGGAAGCTCCGGGTCGAGGTGTCTGGCATGCGCAACGCAAGATCCGTACTGCAGCTTCTGGGACTGATCGCGCCGCTGCTGGTTCCGCTGGCCGCCCGGGCGGAGCTCGGCGACTACACGGCCTGGCAGGTCGTGCGCAACCTGCTGGTGCCGCCGGGGCCCGACGATCCGGTGAGTGGCGACGAGCAGACGGGCCCGTTCCCGCTCCTCGCGAACCCGCCGGGCTTCGACGACGGCTTCGACCCGGCACGCTACTACGAGTGGCAGACCGTGCAGCTCCATCCGGACACCGACTCCGTGTGCGGCAACGGCTCGCCCTACAAGTTCTTCGTGAACCGCACTCCCGAGACCCGCAACACCATCATCTATCTGGAGGGAGGTGGCGCGTGCTGGGACGGGCCGAGCTGCCGCGGCGAGTCCGGGATCCGCGGCGCGCGCAACCCCGACGGCATCCCCGACGACTACATGAGCCTGCTGAATCCGGGCGCGAGCGCCGTGAGCCCCTACGTGTTCCGCGCCCATCCCTACTCGCGCGTGAAGACCCAGGACTGGAACATGGTCTACGTGCCGTACTGCACGGGCGACATCTACGTCGGGGATACGGTCCAGGTATACGCCGATCCGGACGGGATCGAGCCGCCGCTCGTCTGGCACCACAACGGGGCGCGTAACGTGGTGGCGGTGCTGGCCTGGCTCAAGAACCACCTGCCGCGGCCCACGCAGATGCTCACGGCGGGATGCAGCGCAGGCAGCATCGGTGCCTTGGCCGGCTACGAGCTGATCCGCGGCCACATGGCGCCGACCCGCGGCTACCTGATCGACGACTCCGGCCCGGCCTTCCCCGCGCCCCAGGGTGGCGATCCCGCCGAGCATCCGTCGATTCCGCTCCACGAGCGGATCCGCGAGGCGTGGGGCCTCGACGGGGCGCACGCGCCGATCCAGTACCTGAAGACGCGGCTGCCCAAGCTGAACACCACGGACCTGGGCTCGATGTACCGGGCCCTCGCCGACAAGTACCCGAACGACCGCATGGGGCAGACGCACTTCTGGGAGGATCTCAACTACTCGTCCTACTCCTACGAGCGCTTCTACGAAGAGATCGAGAACGCCCCGAGCCCGGAGACGAAGGAGCGGCTGATCCACGAGCGCTGGGTTTTGGACACCGAGAACCTGATGGAGGAGCTTGCCGCGCTGCCCAACTTCGGCTTCTACCTCCCGCGCTACCGGGCGCTGAACGAGAGCCACTGCACCACGATCGTCGACTTCGAGAACGGCGACATCCAGGAGGACGGGCTCGAGCTCTCCGACTTCATCGACGACGTGCTCGAAGGCAGCGGTCCCGTGATGCAGGCCTCCGAAGAGGACACGGTGAGCGACTTCCAGAAGCCGCCCAATCCGCTCTACATCGCGATCGACGCGCTGCTGCAGTCGGGAGGGATCTGAGCCGGGCGAGTCGTCGAGTCCAAGCACGTTCGTCACAGATGCGTCGCCAGTCAGGCTCGAAGAGGCCGCCGGAGACCGGTACCCGCTCCGGCTCCAAGAAACAGGTGATGTCGCCTCCGCGTGCACCGGTCTCCGGCGGCCGGAATTCGGACTCGATCTCAGCGACGGACGGGAGACGCGAAGCAGCCAGGTCCGCGGGCCGGCGGAGTCCCCGCTCTGCGGAGGCGACATCACCCGATTCTGGGAGCCGGAGCAGAGTGGGGGCTCCGCCGGCCCTGGCGCCCGGCTCGACGTGTGACAGCTAGTCGGGCCCCGGCGCGGCGCTTCCGGAGTACACCTCGCTGCGCAGCTCCCGGAGACGGCGGCGCAGGTACTCGTCTCGCCCGAGTCCTTCGGGGATCTCCTCGAGCGTCATGACCTCGCGCACGATCTCCGCCTCGCGCGCCTTGTAGGTCTCGAAGCGGGGGTCCGGAGGCGCGGGAGCCCGGGCGGCCTGCGCGTCGCGATAGGCGTCGCTGAGCATCCGGGTCTCATGGTCGAGCACCGCCGGGTCGTCGATGGTGACGCGCAGCAGCGCGAGCCTCAGCATCAGCGCCTGCTGCGGGAGCAGCGCACCGGCGCGCTCCCGCTCCTCGATCTGCTCCCGAAGCGCGGCGGCGCGGGCCTCGCGCTCCGCGTCGGGAAGCGTCTCGGCCGCGTCGAAGAACGCGCGAGCCGCGTCGATGAAGGCCTTCTGCGCGGGGTAGCGGCCCGGCTCGGCGGGCTGCGCCGCGGGCTGGGCCGGCGGCTGCACGGGGGCGGCCGTCTCGGGCTCGGCCCGCACGGTTTCCGCCGGCGCCGCAGCTCCGCCCCGGGTGGGCGAAGCGGATCGAAGCACGAGCCAGAGCGCGAACGCGCCCGCGACGGCGACGACGGCGATGAGCGCGGCTCGGACCACGGGGGTCACCAGGTTGCTGCGGAGCCTAGCGGCTCCCGGAGCCCGGTCGGGGCGAGGCGCGCGCGCGCAATCGCTTGCGCTTCTGCGCCGGCACCGCGCGCGGCTCGAGCAGCAGCGCCGCGTCGGGGCCGACGAGCTCGCGGTGGAGCGCAGCGATCGCGCGAGCGAGCTGCGCGAGCTTCGCCTCGCCGAGGCGCTCGGCCAGCTCGCGGCGCAGCTCGGCGTCCACCTCGGCGACGTCGCGCATCAGGCGCCGGCCGCGCGCCGAGTAGCGCACGAGCCTGGCGCGCGCGTCGCTCGCGTCGGCGACGCGCTCCACGTAGCCCGCGAGCTCGAGCTCGTGCACCAGCTGGCCGGCACGCTGCACGCTGACGCGCAGGAGCGAAGCCAGCTCGGTGAGCCGGAGCCCGCCTGCGGGCAGGTTCGGGATCACCGCGGTGTGGGAGGGCTGGAGGTCGTGGCCGCGCGCGATCAGGCCGCGCCGGATCCGCTTCCGCACCGCCAGCGCCACGCCGAGCAGCTCGCGCACCAGGTCCTGCGGGGCTTGCGTCACGCGCCATTGATAAAGGCTCTTGACGAAATGTTCAAGTCCCTTGAGAATCGGCGTCCGAGGAGGGCCGCCGATGTCCGCCGCCACCCCCGCCCGCGAGCGCCTCGTCTCCGCCGACTCGCACGTCCACTTCACCGACGACTGGGTGAAGGCGCGCCTCGCCGCGCGCCTCGCGCCGCGCTGGGACGAGGCCGTGAAGCAGCAGGCCGAGTTCGACGCGAAGGAGCTCCGGCACGGCGCGCCGAACCTCGCGCTCGAGGACTTCGTCGACATGAACGCCGCGATGGACCCCGGCCATTTCGAGCCGCACGGCAAGCTCGCGGCGATGGACCGCGACGGCGTCGACGCCGAGGTGATCTTTCCCGAGGTCGGCGGCGCGAAGATCGCGGCGCCGCGCTGGCTCGGCGACGACTGGCAGCCCGTCCTCTCGGGCTACAACGACGCGATGGCCGACTTCGCGTCGGTGGATCCCGACCGGCTGCTGTGCGCGTACCAGATCCCGCTCTACGACGTCGACTTCGCGGTGAAGGAGGTCGCGCGCATGGCCGCGAAGAAGGCGCGCTGCGTGCAGATCCCGCCCTTCCCCGCGGAGCACGGCCTGCCCGACTTCGGCGACGGCCGCTACGACCCGCTCTGGGCCGCGCTCTCCGAGGCGGGCATCACCGTGATGAACCACCTCGACCTCAAGAACTCGCTCTGGGAGGTGTTCCGCCGCGACCCGACGCCGCAGAAGGGCATCTTCACCGCGATGCCGGCGATGGCGCTCGCCGAGCCGCTCACCTTCTGGATCCTGACCGGCACGCTGGAGCGCTTCCCGAAGCTCCGCGTCGTGCTCGTCGAGCCCGGGCTCGGCTGGCTGCCCTGGTACTTCGAGGTGGTGCTCGATGCGCGCATGCACCAGCACTACACCTTCCCCGGCGTGGAGCTCCTCCCGAGCGAGTACTTCAAGCGCCAGATGGGGGCGACCTTCATGTACGAGCCGAGGGGGCTGCGCGCGGCGTACGAGGCGTTCGGGCCCGACTGCCTCTACTGGTCGACGGACTTCCCGCACCCGGCGACGTGCTGGCCGAACTCGCAGCAGCAGGTGAAGGACCAGTTCGCAGCGGCCGGCATCGAGGGCGCGGATCGCCGCAAGATCCTCTGCGACAACGCGCTCCGGACCTTCGCGCTGTGAGCGCGAGCCCGGGGAGCGGGCGGCCCGGGGGGCTCGACGGGCTGCGCGTGATCGACCTCTCGTCGGGCATCGCGGGCCCGCTGGTCGGGATGCTGCTCGCCGACCACGGCGCGGACGTGATCAAGATCGAGCCGCCGGGCGGCGACCCGGGGCGCCGGCAGCTCGGCTACCGCGTCTGGCAGCGCGGCAAGCGCAGCGCGGTGCTCGATCTCGAACGGCCCGCGGACCATGACGACCTGCTCGCGCTCATCGCGCACGCCGACGTGCTGATCGAGAGCCTCGAGCCGGACGAGCGCGAGCGCCTCGGCCTCGCGCCCGAGGCGACGGCGGCCCGGAACCCGCGCCTCGTGCACGGCTCGATCACGGGCTACGGCGACGACCCGCGCTACCGCGGGCGCCCCGCGCTCGACGCGCTCGTGCAGGCGCGCACCGGCCTCCACTTCGAGCAGCGCGGCTGGCCCGAGGGCGCGATCCATCACATGGCGCGGAAGCCCGACCGCTACGCCGACCTCGAGATCCCGTGGGACGACGTGCAGGGGGCCGCGCGGCCCGGCCCGCTCTTCCCGGCCTCGCCCTGGCCGAGCCTCGGCGCTTGCTACGCCGCCTCGCTCGGCATCCACGCCGCGCTCCGCGCCCGCGAGGTGACGGGGCGCGGCCAGCACGTCGCCACCTCGCTGCTCCAGGGCGCGCTCGCCTGCGCGGGCGGCGTCTGGCAGCGCGCCGAGGACACCGAGGCCGCGATGTTCGACAGCTGGATCCTCTGCAGCCGCTCGCCGAAGGGGCACTTCCGCTGCAAGGACGGGCGCTGGATCCACAACTGGGTGCCGAACCCGCGCTTCCTGCTGACGGCGTCCGCGGGCGAGTCGCTCGCGGCGACGCCCGACCTGAAGGCGAAGAACGACCCCGACCGCTTCGGCACCGCACCGGGCGAGCTGCTCGTGATGCTGCACTACCAGCCGCAGCTCGCGGAGGCGGCGCTCCGCTTCACGGCCGACGAGTGGACGCAGGCGGCCGCCGGCGCGGGCATGACGATCCAGCCGGTGCGCTCGCCCGAGGAGGCGCTCGCCGATCCGCTCTTCCTCGCCGACGGCTGCGTCGCCGAGGTGGAGGATCCGGAGCTCGGCCCGATCCGCATGGCGGGCGTGCCGTACCGGCTCGACACGAGCCCGGGGAGGATCCGGAGAGGCGCGCCGCGCGTCGGCGAGCACAGCGCGGAGGTGCGGGCGGAGGCGGCGCGGCTCCGCGCGGCCGCGCCCGCCGCGCCGCTCCCGTCGCAGGGCCGCCTCGGCGCTCCGCTCGAGGGCATCACCGTGCTCGACCTCGGGCTCGCGATCGCGGGCCCCTACGGCACGCAGCTGCTCTCCGACCTCGGTGCAACCGTCATCAAGGTGAACGCGCTCCACGACGTCTACTGGCACTCGAACCACATCGCCTACAGTGCGAACCGCGGCAAGAAGAGCATCGCGCTGAACCTGAAGGACGCGCGTGCCATGGCGGTGCTGCACGAGCTCGTCGCGCGCGCCGACGTCGTGCAGCACAACATGCGCTACGAGGCGGCCGAGCGGCTCGGGATCGACTGGGCGAGCCTGCGGGAGCGGAACCCCCGTCTGATCTACTGCCACACGCGCGGCTTCGAGACGGGGCCGCGCGCGAGCCTGCCCGGCAACGACCAGACGGGCGGCTGCCTCGCGGGCGTCCAGTACGAGGACGGCGGCATGGGGCGCGGCGGGAAGCCGCTCTGGAGCTTCACCTCGCTCGGCGACACCGGCAACGGCTTCCTCTCGGCGATCGCCATCGTGCAGGCGCTCGCGCACCGGGACCGGACGGGCGAGGGGCAGTTCTGCACCACGTCGATCGTGAACGCGCAGCTGCTCGTGAGCTCGACCGTGATCGCGCGCGCGGACGGCACGCCCCTCGAGCGCCCGCGCCTCGACGCGGTGCAGACCGGCTTCTCGGCGCTCCACCGCCTCTACGAGTGCGCCGACGGATGGCTCTGCGTCGTGGCGACGGAGGACGCGCAGGCGGCGGCGCTCTGCCGCACGCTCGGCGTGGCGCGCGCCGCCGATGACGAGGCGCTCGCGCGCGCACTCGAGGCGCGCTTCCGCACGCAGCGGGCCGCCGACTGGCTCGCGGCGCTCGACGCCGCGGCCGTCCCCGCCGAGGTCTGCGACCCCGGGTTCGCGCTCCGCCTCCACGACGATGCGGAGGCGGCCAAGCGCCGCCTCACCGTCTCCTACCGCCATCCCTTCGTGGGACGCCTCGACCAGATCGGCCTCGTGTACTCCCTCTCCGAGACGCCCGGCCGCATCCAGGGTCCGCCGCTCGTCGTAGGACAGCACACGCGCGAGCTGATGCGCGAGCTCGGCCACACCGACGCGCAGGTGGACGAGGCGGTCGCGGCGAAGTGGGCGGGGGAGTGGAAGCCTCCCGCTTGAGCACGTCGACGCGACCCGATCCGATCGAGACGCCCGACACCGCCTTCTTCTGGGCGGCGGCGGCGCGCGGCGAGCTGGCCGCGCTCGCCTGCGCGGACTGCGGCGAGCTACGGCATCCGCCGCGTCCGATGTGCCCGGCCTGCCACTCGACGAGGCGCGTCGAGAGGAGGCTGTCCGGGCGCGGGCGCGTGCTCACCTGGATCCTGCCGCGCCATCCCGCGCCGATCGGCTTCGCGGAGCCGCCCGTCGTCGCGCTCGTCGACCTCGCCGAGGGCATCCGCCTGGTCTCGAACCTGGTCGGCGTCGCGCCCGAGGCGATCACGGTCGGCATGCCCGTCGAGGTCGAGTTCGCGCCGACGACGAGTGGCCGCGCGGTGCCGGTGTTCCGGCCGGTGCGCTGACGTGGCGCGCGAAGGACGAGAGACCGCGCTCGCGGGCATCGGAGCGACGGAGTTCTCGAAGCGCTCCGGGCGCAGCGAGCTCCAGCTCGCGGCCGAGGCGGTGAAGGCGGCTTGCGACGACGCGGGCATCGCGCCCGCCGAGATCGACGGGCTCGTCACCTTCACGCTCGACCCGAGCGACGAGATCGGGCTGATCCGCTGCCTCGGCGTCCGCGACCTCGCCTTCACGACGCGGATCCCGGGCGGTGGCGCGGCGTCGGTCGCGACGCTCCACCAGGCGAGCGCGGCGGTCGCCGCGGGCGCGGCCGAGGTGGTGGTGTGCTGGCGGGCGATGAACGAGCGCTCGCAGCTCCGCTTCGGCCAGCCGCAGGCGGGCGGGGCGTTCGCCCCCGGCAGCGGCACCAGCTCGCTGCTCTGGTGCATGCCCTTCGGCGCGCAGACGCCGGGCGCGTGGGCCGCGCTCCGCGCGCGCCCGTACCTGGACGCGTTCGGCGTCACGAACCGCGACCTCGGCCGCGTCTCCGTCGTGCAGCGCGGCTACGCGGCGAGGAACCCCGCCGCCTGGTTCCACGGCAAGCCGATCACGCTCGAGGACCACCAGGCCTCGCGCTGGGTGGTCGAGCCCGTGCTGCGGCTCCTCGACTGCTGTCAGGAGAGCGACGGCGGCGTCGCGCTCCTGGTGACGACGCTGGAACGCGCGCGGCGCCTGCGCCAGCCGCCCGTGCGCATCGTGGCGAGCGCGCAGTCCATCCCCGCCGAGGTGGAGGTGATCTCGAGCTACTACCACGGCGACCTCACGTCGATGCCGGAGGCGGTCGGCACCGCCGAGCGGCTCTGGGCGCGGAGCGGGCTCGGCCCCGGCCACGTGCAGGCCGCGATGCTCTACGACGCCTTCACGCCGCAGGTGCTCATGCAGCTCGAGGCCTTCGGCTTCTGCGGGCGCGGCGAGGCGAAGGACTTCGTCGCGGACGGGCAGCTCGCGCTCACGGGCCGCCTGCCCGTGAACACGCACGGCGGGCTCCTCGGCGAGGCCTACATCCACGGCATGAACAGCATCGCGGAGGGCGCGCGCCAGGTGCGCGGCACGTCGCCGAACCAGGCGAAGGACGTCGAGCACGTGCTGGTGTCGTGCGCGATGGCGGGCGCCATCCTCGGGCGCGCGTGAAGCGCGAGCGCGCCCCCGCGTCCTTCGCTAAAGGGGCAGGTCGCCGGCGGCGCTCGTGACGCTGCCGGTCTTCGTCCACGCCTCGATCGCGCGCTGGGCGATGCGCCACTGGTGCACCTCGTCCGCGCCGTCGGCGAAGCGCGCCCAGCGCGCCTGCGTCGCCATCTTCGCGAGCGGCGTGTCGGTCGAGTAGCCGAGCGCGCCGTGCACCTGGATGGCGCGGTCGATGATCCGGTTCAGCGCGTTCGCGACGAAGTGCTTCGCCATCGACACCTCGCTCTTGAAGTCGAGGCCGCGGTCGATCCGGTACGCCGCGTGGAGCACCATCAGCTTCGATTGGTACAGCTCCATCGTCCCGTCCGCGATCATCCACTGGATGCCCTGCTTCTCGGCGAGCAGCGAGCCGTGCGCGTAGCGGTGGAGCGCGCGCTCGATCGTCATGTTGAGCGCGAGCTCCGCCTGGCCGATCCAGCGCATGCAGTGCGCGAGGCGCGCCGGCCCGAGCCGGTACTGGCCGAGCAGATGTCCCTGGCCGCGCCCGCCGAGCAGGTTCTCCTTCGGCACGCGGAGCCCCTTGATCCGGATCTCGCAGTGGTTGTGGCCGCCGCTCATGGTCTCGACGTCGCGCACGACCTCCCACCCCTCCGACGGGATGTCGACAAGCAAGGCGGAGTTCGCCGCCTGCGGGATCTCCGGGTCGTCCTCCGTGCGCGCGATCAGGATCGCGAACGAGGCGCCACGCGCGCCGGAGATGAACCACTTGTGGCCGTCGACCAGGAAGTGGTCGCCCTCGAGCCGGGCGCGTGTCTGGATCAGCGTCGGATCCGAGCCCGCCACCTCGGGCTCGGTCATCGCGAAGCACGAGCGGATCCGCCCGTCGCAGAGCGGCTTCAGGTACTTCTGCTTCTGCTCGGGCGTCGCCCAGTGGTGGAGCGTGTGCATGTTGCCCTCGTCGGGCGCCTGCGCGTTCAGCGCGAAGGGGCCGAAGCCCGTCTTCGCGGCCTCGGCCGCCACCGCGGCCATCGCCACGTGGCCGAGGCCCATGCCGCCGTACGCCTCGGGCATGTGCGGCAGCCAGAGCCCCCACTCGCGCGCCTGCTTGCGCATGTGGATCACCTGCTCGACCAGCACCTGCCGGCTCTCGCCGCTCGCCTCGATCTTCTCCTCGGCGGGCCGCACGACCTGCTGGCAGAACTCGCGCACGCGCGCGACGACCTGCTGCACCTCTTCCGGGAAGCTGAAGTCGATGGCCATGGGGGACCTCCTCGCACGCCACCCAAGCTAGTGCAAGCGCCGCGAAGCGGCGCGCGCAGCGAGGCGCAGGCGAGCGAAGTCATCGAAGCGACAGCTCCTGCTCCCAGTCGACGATCAGCTCGCGGCGGGCGAAGCGCCACACGCCGGCCTCGCGGCGGCAGCGGTCCTGGTAGCGGATCGCCCAGTCGAGCTTGCGCCGCTCGCCGTCGCGCTCGAAGAGGTGGTTCGCGAGGCAATACGTCTCGCCGCTCGCCTCGTCGCCCCGGATCTCGAAGAGCTGGTTCAGCACCGCGTGGAAGGTGGCGCGGTAGCGCTCGACGCTCCGGAGCCCGCGCACGACCGCGTCGCGCCCGGCGAGCTCGAAGCGCGGGCCGACCAGCACCGCGTCGTCGGTGAACAGCTCGGGCGCGAGGGTCCAGTCGCGGCGGTCCACCGCGCGCGCGTAGCGGCAGGCCAGCTCGCGGAGCGCGAGGCGATCCGCGAGCCGGCGCAGCTCCGCGTCCGGAACGATCGGCTCCCGCCCGCGGGCTAGCGGCCCTTGGTCAGGCGGCCCACGTCGATGAAGCGGCGCACCTTGCCGACGCTGTCCATCGGCGTGCCCGAGCGGTTCCAGAACTCGATGCGGTTGCCCGTGCCGGTCTGCACGTTCACGATCGTGTCCGAGACCACCGTGAGGTCACGCGGCTCCGGCACGTCCTTCCAGCCCTTGTACTCGGTGTAGCCGGGCTCCTCGCTCCAGCGGTGGTTGTGCCAGATGATCTTCCACAGCTCCTTCTTCTTGTCGTAGGCGAAGGAGTAGAGCGGCTCCATCGAGTTCTTGTCGATGTAGATGTCCTTGTGGCTGTACGGATGATCCGCGTTCTCGGGCGTGAAGCGGAACTTGATCGCGTGCCGCAGCTCCCAGCGGTCGTCGGCGTAGGACAGGCCGTAGGGGCCGAAGTTGTGGTCCTTCTCGTACGGGTACGCCTTCACCTTGGTGCGGGCGGGCGCGAGGATGTCCATCTCGCCCAGGCAGGTCCATTCGTACTGCGGCACGATGCCGTTGAAGCTGAACAGGTCGTCGAAAGTGAAGTCGGTGCCGGAGACCGCGTCGGTGCGCTGCGCCGACGAGATGCGGCGCACGCGCCGCAGCGTCGGCACGTAGACCCAGGTGTCGTCGTTCTTGGCCGTCGCTTTGGGGCCGTACGACGCCTTGTAGCGGTACGAGAGCAGCATGATGCCGCGCGCGTCGAAGGGCGCGTCCACCGAGGGGCCGCTCGCCTCGTAGCGCTTCTCGTTGCGGAACACGTCGCCTTGCGTGTCGTCGTACTCGGATTCCGGGCGGAACGCGAGCTGGACGCCCTGGCTCGTGCCCTGGTAGTAGAGCGGCAGCTCCTCGCCCCGGTCCCAGTACGAGTAGTAGAAGTCGACTGCGGTGCCGCCGAAGCCCTCCCAGCGCCGCACGAAGTTCCACGCGATCTTCGCGCCCGCCTGCGGATCGCTCTTGCAGTCGAGCTTCTCCATGGGGAAGGGCTGGCCGGCGCGGTAGTCCACCAGGCTGTTCTCGGGGCCCAGCTTCACGCTGCTGCTGTACTTCTGCGTCGCCTGCTTGTACACGTCGGGGGGGCTGTAGTCGGCGAACGAGGGCCCGATCTCGAGCTGCATGCCCTCGTAGAAGAAGAAGTCCCGGTTGTCCCAGAACTCGGGCGGCAGGAAGGGCTTGAGCTTCTCGATCTGGTCGAGCGAGATCACGTCGCCTTCGTTGAAGGTCGGGGCGCCGGGCTTCACGTCCTCTTGAGCGAGAGCCGGAGCGGCGAGCGCGAGAGCGAGGGCGAGACACACGAATCGGCACACGGGCACGTGCTTTCCTCCCAGAACGGCCGGGCATCGTCGCACAGAGGGACGCCTGCCGCACCGGTCCGGTTTCAACCCTGCCGGACGGCCCCCCGGGCCTCCGCGCGCCGCCGGCGCCGCCGCAGCCAGGCGAGGAGCGGCACGGCCGCCGCGAGCTCGGGCCCGATGCCGCACGCCGTGCCGCCGCCGCCGCCCGTGCCGGTGCCCGTGAACTTCGCGGTCACGGCCTTGTTCGCGTCCATGACCAGCGCGAGCGGGTTGGCGCTGCCGCTGGCGTCGCCGCTCCAGCTGCTGAACATCCAGTTGCCGTTGGTGGGGATCGCAGTCAGCGTCACCACCGTGCCGGGCGCGTAGGGGCCCGTCTGCGGGTCGCGCGTCACCGTCCCGCCGCCCTGGATGGTGATGTGGAGCGAATACCCGGCGAGGCTGAAGCTCGCGCCGACGGACTTGTCGGCGTCGACGGTGAGGAGCTGCGGGCTCGCGGTGCCGGTGAGGTCGCCCGTGAAGCCGTCGAAGACGGCGTTCACGTCGGGGGTGGCGGTCACGGTCACGACGGTGCCGGGGGCGTAGGGGCCGACGGGCGGGTCGAGGGTGACGGTGCCGGGGCCGGTGCTCGAGACGGAGACCGTGTAGTGCTGGGTGAAGCTCGCGCCGACCGACTTGTCGGCGTCGACGGCGAGGAGCTGCGGGCTCGCGGTGCCGGTGAGGTCGCCCGTGAAGCCGTCGAAGACGGCGTCGACGTCGGGGGTGGCGGTCACGGTCACGACGGTGCCGGGGGCGTAGGGTCCGGCGGGCGGGTCGAGGGTGACCGTGCCGGGGCCGGTGCTCGAGACGGAGACCGTGTAGTGCTGCGTGAAGCTCGCGCCGACGGACTTGTCGGCGTCGACGGTGAGGAGCTGCAGGGTGGCGGTGCCGGTGAGGTCGCCCGTGAAGCC
>Ga0075327_1000308_pt1 | contig 13396 bp, 22 predicted proteins | sample MayberrySE_Catta_2_FD_120056 | JGI IMG/M metagenome (GOLD analysis project Ga0075327, IMG submission 120056) | Natural and restored wetland microbial communities from the San Francisco Bay, California, USA, that impact long-term carbon... | ecosystem: Environmental > Terrestrial > Soil >...
GGGGCGCCCGTGGCCCGGCGCTCCCGGTTGATCCGGTGCGCCAAAGCCTCGCGCGCGCGTCCGAGCCGGTAGTCGTAGCTGATCGGCGTCTGCATCGTGCCCGAGTGCTCCAGCACATCGAGCAGGTATCGCAGGAAGTCGGGCAGCGGTGGTGGGCGGCCGATCATTCCGCGGGCGGAGGAACCACCACCAGCTCGAGCGTGAGCTCACCCGACACCGCCTCGCCGGGAACCACGTTGATGTCGGCGCCAGCGGTGATCCGGTTCTCGTCGGGGCCCTTGCGGCCGTCGAACGCGACCTCCACCCGGCAGCTCCCGAGCTCCTTCATCTCGACCACCGCATCGAACGGATCTGCGTCCGGATCGGTCACCTCGGCCACGTTCGGATCGGTGCTCGACCACTGGATCCCGGCGACATCGTCGTAGTCGCGGGTGATCGCCCCGCCCACGTCGCGCATGGTGAGGACGGCTTTCGGTGCTTCGCCCACGTGCCAATCAGCCACTTCGATCCTCCTTGCTGGTGATGGTGACCTCGCCGCTCGCGGCCTCGCCCGGCGGCGCATGGGTCTTCACGTACGCGAGCAGCCATTCCACGGTCTTGCCGAAAGCGACCAGCCACCAGTGGATCGGCTCGGGCGCGCGCTTCATGGCACGCCGAATAGCGCACCCTGGGGCTGGCGGCAAGAATCCCGGATCAGATGGTTGGGCGGCGCAGGCGCTTCTTCACCGTCGACCCAAGAGGATATCCAGGATCAGACTCATGTCCTCCGGACGGAGGATCGGCCGCGGCAGCATCCTGCGAGTGCCGTACTGCAGGAAGATCGGATAGGGCGCGCCCCGCCGGGAGCGCGCCGTGACGGCCACCGAGACGCGGATCCCGTGGCCGGTGCTGGTCTCGGTGAACGACCGGACCGAGCGCAGCAACCGGCCGGTGCGCCGGCGCGGAGGCTGCCCTGGTCGCGAGGCAGGCGGGTACGGAAGCGCGAGGCGCGCCTTGACCTGCCGGGTAACGGCGGTCGCCGCCCTGCGCCCGCGCCGGCGCATTTCCTGCGAGACCGCGTTCAGGATCCGTCCTTCCGACCAGATCAATCGAGCCACGACAGCGATCCGATCATGGTCTCGAGCCGACGGATCTCCTCGCGGATCGCGTCGCCGCTGCGCCAGGGTCCGTACCGCGCCCTCATGTCCAGGTCGTTCCTCGCGTCCTCGGCGTGCCTGGCCGCGCCTGCGGCGCTCAACGCCGCGCCGTTCTGGTGCCAGAAGGCCCCGGCGGCCAGAGCGATCCAGACGACGGTGAGCGCAAGCCAGAAGCGTTCTGACAGTTCCATCACGCAGCTCCTAGTCGTAATTAGCCGCAATGCAATACTTATATATCGCCCGGCGGCAGAGTGCAACCTCTAGAGCGTCTCCACCTCGAACCCGTGCGCAGCGAGCCAGGCGTCGGCGCCTTGCACATGCCACGGTCGCGGTAGGCCGTGGCTCACGATGATCCTGGCGTCGGCCAGGTTCTTCGCACCCCTCGAGAGAACTTCCAGCCGGAATGAGTATAACATATCAGGGAGGATCTGCTGCCACCGGGTCAGGCTCCGCGCCCGTTGCCACATGAACATCTGGTCCGACCAGTGCCGCGGCAGCACCTCGGGCGGCCATGCCGCTTTCGCGCCGGCCGGATCCGCGGCGAACTCCTCGTACAGGTAACTGACATCACCCGCCCACGCGTTCACCGATCCGTTGACCAACGGCGGATCGCAGTTCCAAAAGTCACCTGACATGACCAGATGGTGCCGTTCGGCCTCGTCGAGGAACGGAATGATCGAACGCACCAGCGTCACGTCGAGATCGAGGTAGAGCGCCGGGCCCTCGTAGAGGGTCGTCGCCAGCTTAGGCCAGCACCCTTCCATCCCCCACGACAGCTGGGTCGCGCTCAGTTGCACCGTGTGGTCGACGATGCCGCGCAAGTCTGACGCCCGGTCGCTGAAGCACACCACCTGCGTTTCCGGGTAAGCGAAGCGCCTGACCTGCCGGACCATGCGATCGACGTGGCGCGGCTCATACTTGCCGCCAGAGACGAGCAGCAGGAGGACCGTGGTCGTCAAGCGGCGCCCCTGATGAGCCCGGTCGCGATATTCTGGTCGATGCCGCCGCGCTGCCACGGCTTCGGCGCTCCGTGGCTCACGATCACCGCGGTGCGGCCGGTGTCGATCCCGCGCTTGATCACGTCTTCGCGGTACGACATGACCGCCCCAGGCAGCACGTCCTGCCAGCAGGCCCAACGGCCGTCGCGCTGGTCGCGGAGATACCCCTGGTCGCCCCAGCCACGCCCTGGCTCAGTCCATCGCTCGGAATCGTCGTAGGGCGCCATGTGCCCGGCCGGATCGGAGCGGAACTCGCGCAACAGCGCGGTCATGTCGCCGCGCCACCCCATCACCGCCGAGTTGATCACGTGGCCGCACGGCTGGAAGTCCCGGGCGACGAGGAGGTCGTGCTCGGCGATCGCCGTGATCATCCGCGCGAGCGAGCCGATGACGGTACACCCGAGATCGAGGTAGAGCACCGGGCCAATCAGCTTGAACGCCTCGAGCTTCGACCACCATCCGGGCCAGCCGTGCTCGAGCGCGACCACGTTGTTGACGCGCTCCAGAGCCTCGACCTCCGCAACCATGTCGGTCAGGCATACGATCGGGCAGTCCCCTGGAGCGTGGCGGTGGAACTGGTCGGCGAGGCGGGCGACGTGGTCCGGTCCGAACGCCCCGCCCGAGCGCAGCACGCACGCGATCGTCGTGGTCACCTCGGCAGGACAATCACGCTCAGATGGTGATGGACGCACTCCTTGAACCAGACCAGGGTCTCCTCGTCGTCTGCCCCTTTGCGCGCGTAGATCGCGAAGACCTCGAGCAGGTGCTGCTCCCGTTCGTCCAGCGCCACCTGCCGCGAGAAGCTGGCGATGTGGTAGTGGTCCTTCACGTGCCAGTTCTCGCCGCCCTGCCAGATCGTCGCGCCGTCGAGCTTGACGGTCAGACTCGTCCATACGCGCCAGTCGATCGACCTCCTGGCAAGCTCAGGCTCCCGGTGCGGCTTGGTGTCCTCGACGACGAAGCTCACCTTGCCGTCGATCAGCGCGAGCCCGACGCCTGGAAACACGATCCGCATGCCAGGCACCAGAGAGCGGGCGTCTCCCTCGTCCTTGTCGGACACGAGTTGCTCTGGTCTCGGCTTTTCCTCGCTTGGGCGCACCAGCCACGTCGGGATCGTGGCCTGGACGAAGGTCGGTGCCATTTGTCACGGGCTCCTCTTGCTGATCGTCACGTCACGTCTCCGGGCCGCGATCCGCCCTCGTACACCTGCATCACCGGCTCGAACCAGGCGAGATCCGCGATGTCCCTGCGCTTGGTCGCGCACGCCCAGAGGATCGATCCACGGGTGCGGAACCGCGTGGTCCAGTGATGGTCGATCACGAACCCGTTCTTCGCGATGAAGCACAGGATCGCCTCAGGGACGGTCTGGTGCAGGCCATGGTTGAGGGCGCCGCTTTCGTGATCGCGCCAGCCGTCGATCGGAGAATGGGTCACGAACGTGCCGCCCACGGCGACCGCCCGCAAGGCGTTCGACCAGGCGCGATGGACGTCCCAGACATGCTCCAGGGTGCCGAGGTTGCACACCGTGGCGAACTCGCCCGCCAGCTCGAACAGATCGTGGTTGAGATCGAGCCGCAGATCGCCGCCATCCAGGTCCAGCTCGAGGTACTCACCGCCGGTCACATGGACGAAGAAATCGCGGGCCTTCGGCCATTGCGGCATGATCGAGGTTTGCGCGCCGAGCATCAGCATCGGCGCCCGGAACGCGCCGGCGGTGACGAGCCGCTCCAGAGACGGCATGATCTCCGGGATGAGCATCAGGCCCCTCTGATCGACGCGCTCACCAGCAGCCCGCCGCCGACCATGCTGGCCAGCGCCGCCATCCGGAGATCAAACGTCACGCAGACGAGCCCGAGCGCGAACCAGCACAAACCTTCCACCAGGGCCGACACGTTGATCCTGATCTCGGTCATGCGACCACCTTTCTGAGCCACACGGTGTTGCCCTCATCGACGTCGTAGGCCAGCCCGAGCCTCGCCGCGAACCGCTTGACCGCCGCGTCCACGCCGAACCTGAACCGCGGATCCCGGTTCGAGAAATCGTGCGATCCCAGCGCCCCGCCGGATCGCACCACCGGCCACCAGGCCAGAAGATCCGCGCTGACGCCCTCGGCGCTGTGGTCCGCGTCCAGGAAGACCAGATCGATGCTCTCGCGCTCGATCCGGACCGCCGCCATCAGCGAATCCATCTGATGCACGGTCACGCGCTCCCCGTGCGTCTGCAACCGTTCGCGCGCAAGCGCCCTGATGTCGTCCTGCTCCCGCTGGCTCAGCGTGGCGTGGGCGTCCCCGCTCGCCTTGTAGCTCTCTGGCTGCAGCTCACCGGCGAGCCAGCTGTCGACGCAGTGCAGGGTGAGATCGTGCCGCTGCGCCAGGAGATAGGCCGCGAGCAGGCCGCCGGCGGTTCCGACCTCGACCATAGAGCAGGGTCCGGCGGGCAGACGGCGCAGGATCGGGCCCGCCCGCGCGTGCATCTTCGCGATCGACTTCACGATCTCGGACGTCACGGCAGCGCCTCCTCGAGCGGCAGGTTCTCAAACACCTTGATCGCGCTGTTCGGGGTGCTCTGGATCACCCGCGTCCCCATGTCCTCGAGATCCGGCAGCATCGTCGCGAAGTTCGGGATGTAGTAGCTCTGCAGGTGCGAGGACGGCGGATCGTCGGTCGAGGCCATGCGGTTGCGGTAGTGCGCCTCGCACCGGCGGGCGTCCTCGGGCGCGCCGAACCAACCGAGCTCCAGCTCTCTCCCACCCCACTCGATCGCGGCGCGATGCTTCCGCACCATCCCGCTCGGGTCGAGCGCGCCTTCGGCCTCGTAGCTCGGCTGTCCGATCGGCCACCCCTTGTGCCAGTGCTTCCCCCGCGCTTGCAGGCCGAGGGTGATGATCGGATTGCCGCCGGCCAGCGCCGCCGCGTTGATCGACTGGTAGCCGCCGTTGTTGCCGCGCACCATCGTCGGATCACGCGATAGCCCGGTGTGCCACTCGGACCCGGGATGCCACAAGATCCTCACCCCCTGCTCGGCCAGCACCGGAAGGTTCGCCTTCGCCGGGGCTGGGCTCTCGTCTGAAGCGAGCGTGATCTTGGTCGCCTCGAAATCCATCGCGTCGACGTCCTGGCGCAACCGGATCGACCCGGTCTCCCACAGCCAGAAGCGGCCGGAGTCCGCAGCCCACAGCCAGTCGCTCCACGGCGCCAGCTCCCACGACCGGTTGATCGCGATCACCGCGCACCGGCCGGCGTCGTGCCTGGCCCGCACGTAACGGACCTGCTCGATCGTGAGCGATGATCCTCCGGCCAGGATGACGACCGGGCGCCCCTCGAAACACCGCGGGATCGACCAGAGCTCCACGTCGGCGGTCATGCAGCACCGTCGTGACGGTATCGACCGCTCGCGTAGGCGCCGCTCCGGTGCTTCGATCCGCGGGCGAAATCCACCATGGCGACCCCGCCACGCCCCTCGCGCCGGTACACGAACACGGTCTCGCCAGGCCTGGGCTCGTCGCCCGGCTGGTCGAGCGCGTCCCAGGTGCCATCCTCGGCGCGCACCACCCGCAGGACCTCCGGGGCGCTGCGCAGAAAGAGCGTGACCCCTTCGGCCGGGCCGTCGAGGAACCGGATCAACGTTCTCCCTCCCACAGCCGCAGCAGCACCAGATACGCCTTGTCCGCGAACCGCCGCATCCACGAGCACTCCTTGCGGTCGTGACCCCAGCTCACGTAGCCAGCCCGCTCGCCGTCGTGGAACAGGATCACCACGCCAGACAGCCGGTGCTTCTTGCCGAACGCCCGGGCGTCAGCGACCTGGGGCTTGATCATCGCTTGCTTCGCACCAGGCACCGCGGGTTGCGGGCGGCCACGCGCGCCAGGAACGCCTCCAGGTCCTCGCGCGGGACCTCGATCGGCCTGCCGTCAGGATCTCCGCGGATCCGCTCCTTCAGATCCAGCCAGAGCTCGTCGACGCCATGGCCGCACTCGGGCCAGTGCATCCCGATCTCCGGCCGCCCAGGAAGTCCACTCCAGGTCATCCGCATGGTCGACGACGCGCTTCCATCGCCGAGCGGCTGCTGGCAGACGAAGCACAGCGGATGCCGGCGCGGCATCACGCTGGCTCCGGCACCAACGGCCGCGGCACCAACGGCCGCGGCACCGGGAATGTTTCTGTCCCGGCCTGGCGGGCCATCGCCACGTGCCGTTCGCAGAACATGCAACTCTCAGGAGAGAGAGGCTGGCCGCACCGCTTGGTGCTCCGGCGCCCGTTCTTGACACGCTTCCAGCAGCCATCAACGGCTCTGCTACTACGCCAGCTCACATCCGCCTCCGTCATCGTACAGGTCCGCGCAGTCTCGACAGCCGAGCGCCAAGCGATAGCCGTGGCGGCAGAGATCGGGATCGACTCTGGGGTCGTCGTAGCGATCGTCTCGGATGCCGCGCGGGTCCGCGTCGCCCCAATCGCGGTCGTCGTCCCCATTCCACCAAGTGGGCTCTGGAAAGCTGTCCATAATCATCACATGCGTTTCGACCGCTCGCGCCACTCAGCCCAGAGCGCCGAGCCCGAGCGGTCGATCCACGGGCCGCCGTTTGGGTCGGAAAGGTGGGACCAGTGAAGCATTTTCGCTCCTTCGGGCTCGATCGAGCGTTGCGCTCCTGGAACATAGGTCCTGACATCATCCCGCGGACCGCCGTCCAGGCCGGCGCGCGTCGTCTCGACCTGCGCCACCTCGAAACCGCACAAGGCGTTCCACTCCGGCGGCAGCTCAGCGATCTGGTCATCGGCGAAGTCGCGCAGCCGCATCAGGCGATCGTCTGACGCGTCCTCGACCGTGCGCGGCTGCCAGATGTGCATCTGCGAGCAGTCCATCAGCATCAGCGAGGCCCACGAGCGCGGGCGGTCATGGCGTGGCACCAGGCGGTCGGGCCGATGCTTGACCACCGCGAGCGGCCGGTCCTGCATGTCAAACTCGGCCAGCTCGCGCACGTCGCCCAGGCATAGCTGGTCGCAGCAATCAAAAAAACACGCCCGGCCCTCATACCCGCATAGCCAGGGCACAAGGAACCGGCTGTACGTGAAGCCCGTCACCCCGGCCCTGGTGAACGGCATCGGCGGCGGTCCAGAACCAGCTTCGTTCGGCGAGCACAGCATGCCGTTCGCGAGCTGAAGGAACCTGATCTCCACCGGGACGCTCGCGTGCGCGTGCACCGAATAGGCGAACACCGCCGCGGCCTCGGCCTGCCGGTGGTCCCAACCGGAGAAGACGCGGAACGGGGGCGTCGTCATCGGGCGAAGATCCTCGCGATCCACCGGTCCAGGGATTCCCGCGCCAGCGATCCGCAGCACCGCTTGATGTCGTCGAGCGTGATCAGAACGTCGTCGGGCTGATCGCCGAGCAGGAAGTACACCCGGCCGTCATCGAGATGACCTACGCGGATTTCGGCGACCATCTCCGGCAGAGGCGCCGTCTGGGCGCGCGGTCGGCGGCTCACCAGAGCCACGTCCATAGGACCAGACCCGCCAGCCAGATCCCGGTCCCGATCACCGCCCACGCAGCGACCTGAACGAGCGGATCCTTGCGGAGCGGGCCGCCGCGATACCGGACCACCAGCGGCTCGCCGTCATTCAACTTCACGTCCTCGCGCCAGTCGTCCGGAACCTGATCTGTCATATCGTGCCCCTCCCGCATCACACGTCATGCGCCGAGTATGCGCTCGACCACCATGGCCTTGGTGTACGCCGGCTCCGATGGCGGCATCAGCGCCGTGACGTGGTAGGTGACCCCTGCGATCACGACCTCGTCGTCGACCGCGAGGCGTTGCCCGGCGAGGAAGTAGATCGCGTGGGTCGCCTCGAGCCCGGCGTTCAGGGCGAGCATCCGGTCGCGCCGGCCGAGCCGGGAGCGCCGCGCCGGGACGTGCTCGGCCCGCACCACCTTCTCCTCGGGCCAGGCGCCGCCGGTGCCGCGCGTGCGCCGCAGCTGCCGGATCGTCGCCCGCTGGTCCAGGAACGGCAGCAGCAGCGGGTCCTCGACCGGCGCGCCCTTGTCCGGCACGAACGGCACCGAGGCGATCAGCCAGCCGGACGCGCTCGCCCCGTCCGCCCCCTCGCCGAGCGCGATGTCGCCGGACACGATCAGCCGCGCCACCGCCGCGAACTGATCCAGCGGCGATTCGACCGCGGCCAGGTCGCCCAGGCGCGCCGGCGGCGCTTCCGTGATCAGAGCGGTGTCGAGGCCTTCCGTCGCCTCCAGGTCGCCCTGGATCAGCAACCCGCCAGCGAGCGCCGCGACGTCCTGGCCCTCGACCATCGGCGCCGTGCCGGCGACCAGCACCGCGCCTGTCGCGGCAGCCTGATCTCCCGCCTCGACCGCGGCGATCGCGCCGCCCACGATCAGCGAGGCATCGCCCGACGCGGTGTCCGCGTCATCGACCGCCGCGAGCGAGCCGGAAGAGGCGACGCCAGCCGACAACAAGGCGATGTCGGTCGGCTCGACTGCCGCCAGATCGCCTTGGACCCGCACCTCGCCGGCTGCAGAGGCGACGTCTGCGGCTTCGGTCGCCGCAAGCGAGCCTGCGACCAGGACCGCGCCCGCAAGCGCCGCCTGATCCGGCTGTTCCTGGACGGCCAGGTCGCCCTGGACATGGACCGACCCGGATGCGGTCGCGGAGTCCCCGGCCTCGACCGCCGCGAGATCGCCGGTCGCGGCCACGCCCGCGAGAAGCAGCGCGACATCGGCATCCTCGAGCGCGGCGAGATCGCCCTGCACCAGGACATCGCCCGCGAGCGCGGCGGCGTCCGTGTCTTCCGTGGCGGCCAGGTCGCCCGACACGAGGACCGCGCCGGCGGCCGAGAGCGCGTCAGCGGCCTCTGTGGCAGCGAGGTCGCCCTGCGCCAGGCCGGCGCCGACCAGCAACGCCACGTCGGCGTCTTCGGTCGCGGCCAGATCGCCCTGGACCAGCACCTGCCCTGAGGCGGCGGCGGTGTCGACTGCCTCTTGCCCGGCCAGATCGCCCTGGACCAGGATGCCCCCAGCAGCCGCGAGCGCATCGGCCAGCTCGACCGCGGCCAGCTCGCCCTCGGTGAAGATCTCTGCCCCGGCGCTGGCAGCGAAGACGTCCGGGGTTTCGACCGCGGTGAGGTCGCCCTGGACCAGGACCTCGCCGGCAAGCTCGGCCGTGTCCGCGTCCGTCTCGGTGACGGCCAGCGAACCCTCGACCCGGACCTCACCGGAGAACGCCGGCGTGTCTGCGGCCTCGGCCGCGGCCAGATCGCCCTGGACGATGGTCTCGCCCGAGAGCGCGGCGACGTCGGTCGCCTCGACCGCTGCCAGACTGCCCGTGGCGACCGCGCCGCCCGATGCGGCCAGGACGTCCTGCGCCTCGGTGGCGGCAAGGTCGCCCTGGACGAGAACCTCGCCTGCGGCTGCCAGGACATCCGCGGCTTCCGTCGCGGCGAGATCTCCGGTGACGAGCACCTCGCCCGAAAGCGCCGCGGTGTCGGCCGCCTCGGTCGCGGCCAGGTCGCCCTGCGCCGGAACGGTTCCGAGCGCCGCGGCGACATCGACCGGCTCCGTGACCGCGAGATCGCCCGCAACCACCGCGCCGCCGGACGCCGCCAGCACGTCTCCTGCTTCGGTCGCATCCAGGGCCCCCTGGACCAGGACCTCGCCGGCTGCGGTCGCGTCGTCTTCCGGCTCGGTGGCGGCAAGGGAGCCCTGGACCAGGACCTCGCCGGCCATGCTCGCGGTGTCGATCCCGGCATCGGTGGCCGCGAGCGCGCCCTCGATCTTGACCTCGCCGGCGGCCGAGAGCGCGTCAGCGGCCTCTGTGGCGGCGAGATCGCCCCTTGCGTGGTCCTCGACGGTGCCGCTTGCGGCGAACGTGTCGGCGCTTTCCGTCGCCTCCAGATCGCCCTGGACCAGAACCTCGCCCGCGAACGTTGCGTCGTCAGCCGCTTCCGTTGCGTCGAGATCGCCCGCGACCAGGACTTCTCCAGCCGCAGTTGCATCGTCCGCGGCTTCCGTTGCGGCCAGGTCGCCCTCGGGCTGGGTGACCGCCTTGTTGACCGTGATCGTCGCGGTGTTGGTGTAGGTCGCGAAGTCGGTGCCGTCGGCGAGCTCCACCCGCAGCTGGACCTCGTCCTCGTCCGAGACGTCCGCGGCCACGAGCTGGAAGGCGAGCACGAACTCGACCGCGCCGGTCGCCGGGAATCCTGCCGGCAGGGTCGGGGTGCCGTCCTCGCTGGCAGCGTCGTTGTTGCTGGCGTACGAGCCGCTGCCGCCGATCACCTCGGGCACGTCGTCGCCGTCGGCGAAGCTCGCGGCGTTGACCGCCTTGACCACAGAGGACGTGGTCGTGACCGGAGTCCAGGTCCCACCCTCGTGCGAGTAGATCCAGCGGAACGCGGTCGCGCCGGCGCCGCCGGTGTTCTCGACCCGAGCCCGGACCAAGTAGGCCGTATCGACCTCGAGCTCGACGGGGGTGTTGGCGGCCGCGATCGCGGTTGGGCCCGGGGGCCGTAGCGTGAACTGGAAGCCCGTCGCATTGCGGGCGCCGGCGCTGTCGGTGACCCACAGGTAGGCCGGGGAGAGCGGCAGGCTGAGCAGCGTGGCGAGCGCGGCGGCGTCGCTCTCCTGCCGGAGCGTCACCGTGATCGAGGTGGCCGACCAGGCGGTGACGTCGACCTCGACCTTGGTGCCCGAGGCGTAGGTCGCGTTGTTGCCGACCTCGACCTTGGCCGATCCGGTCTCGGAGGCACCGAAGCCGGTGCCCGCGATCACGACGCCAGTGCGGGTGTCGACCGTGTCGTTGTCGGTGTCGATCGAGGTGAGGGTAGGACCGCGCAGCGGGACCAGGGCGAAGCCGATTGACGACCACAGATCGCCGGTGGCGCCGTAAGCGATCGAGCCGCCGCTGATCGTGCCGGCAGTCGCCATGCTGGCGGTTTGAATGTCGAGCGTGTTTCCGGTGCCGGAAGTATTCTCGAACTCCGCGACGGCCTGGGTCCAGTTGCCCCCGCTTTCTCCGGTGGCGGAAGCCGGGTTGCCCGCGTCGTCGTTCACATAGCTGAGCGCGACCGCCAGGCATTCGTCGATCGGGGTCGTGACGCTCGGGGCGTCGATGACGGTGTCGCCGGTCGCGGTAGTCCCGGTCGTCGCCGTGCCGATGTTCTGGACCGGATTCGCAGCCCAGCCGTCGGCCGAGCTGAATTCGTACATGCGCGCCACGAGCGCATCCGTGCTCGTGCCGCCTGATCCCACGACGGCGACGGTGCCGCCTGCCGTGTCGACGTCCTGCTCAGCGATCTTCCAGAAGAAACTGACGTGGGCGTTCGCGGCTCCGTAAGGATTGCCCGGGGCCGCGTTCCAATCTGCGGTGCTTACGCTGGCGCTGGAATTGCCGTTGGTGTTCTTGGTGCCGACGTGCAGGATTAGCAGGTTGCCGGCCGTGATTCCTGTCCGACGGCCGACATTGTGCGTTGTCGGGAGGGTCGCGGAGCCATACCCCGTGCCCGCTCCGACGAAGACCGGCGCTGCCATCTAGGCGGCCTCGCCGCCTTAGATCGTGGCCGCGGCCGCGAGCGCGTTGAGCAACGTCACGAGCGGCGCGAGCAGAGCGGCCGGGATCGTTGGGGTCTCGACCGCGCCGTCAGAGACACGTTGCACCAGCAAGTAGTCCAGGTTCGCGCCCATCTGCGCCCTCACGGCATCCTGCTGCCCGGCCGGCACAGCAAGGGCATCCATCGCGGCGTTCAAGGTCGACCGGACGGTCGGGTAATTCTCCTCCAGGAAGTCGACGCACGCCTGGGCGGCATCGATGATGCCCTGGATCGTCGCCACCCAATCGAGGGTAGGCTTGTCCCACTGCTTACGGCATTCCTCCTCCATGCCGGTCCTGTCCCGTGCGACTATGGCTTGCGCGATCACACCCTTCAGGTAGGTGTGGACCTGCACCACTCGATCTCGAGGCGTGTCCGTGGTGAACTGGCTCGCCAAGAGCAGAGAGTGGTCTCGCACATGGTCGATCGCCGCATTGATCCGCACAAAGGTGTCGTCCAGATACGCAGGCATTGCTGCTGCTCTCCTCGTTACGCCGCTTCGCCAAGACCGCCCTGCGAATCATCGTTGAAAACCTGATAGTCGCTCTGCTCGTAGACCGGGTCGCTGGGGGCTGCCTTGAACGCCGCGATGCCTGCCGCCCAAATCCCGGCAACGCCCGTCCAGGTGTGCCCGACCGTCCCTGGATCGCCGGAGATGATCTTGAAGACGAAGGACGTCGGCTGCCCAGGCGTGTCGGTCTCGTGCTCATTGGAGAGCGTGAACCCCTCCCCGCCAGCGTTCTCGGTGATCGTTCCGGCACCGCCGCCGACCACCGCCAAAGCTAAGACGTCATCGTCTGGAGGAGCAATCGTGCCAGGGTTCTGGGGATTGCCGCTGCCGGTGGCGCTATTGGCCGATCCGCTCTGCGGCGCGCTCAGCGCGCCGCCGGCGAATTCGTGGACGAAAATCGACTTGTTGCCTGAGCTTGAATTGCAGGTCAGCGTGACCGTGATGTTCCCGCCGGCGTTATTCGGGAACACGAACAATCCGTTCCGCTGATCAGTGTTGGCCACGTTCACGATCGGGCTGCCATAGCTGCCGTTGACATCATCGGCGACGGCGTGACTTGAGGATAGCCAGCTGGACGTCGCGACCGCGATCATGCTCCCGGCCGCGGTGCTGTTGAGCGTGGCCTGGACCGTCAGCCCGCTGCTGACGTGCCCCTCGTTCTTCCGCCCAGTATCGGTCCAAGCCATTTAATTCGGCGACCCGGCCGCACGCGCCGCGCGAGGGTCATCCGTGGGTGATGGTCGCCGCTCTAACCATGCGTGATCGTGGCACTATTGATCGTCACCGTTTGCCCGGCGGTGATGTTGACGCTGTCGAGGATGATGTCGGTGGCGGCGATCCCGACGGTCAGCCCGGTCACCACGTCGTTGTTGTCGCTGTCCCGGACGCGCGCCGCTGCCGCGGTCCCGCCGGCGTCGGCGTCAGTGTCTGAGCGCGGCATGGTGAAGGTGAGGACGCCCACGCCTCCGACCGTTCCGGCCGGATCGGCAAGGGTGATCGTGGCAAGGACCAAGGCCATGCCGGCGGTGCCGATCTCGAGCTTGCCGGCGCCGGTGCCCGCGTCGATCGCGTTCAGCACGGCGGTCATGCGTGAGTTCTTCAACGCGGTCGGGTAAACTACGGACATCGGTTGCTCCTCATGCTCCGGGCTGCCTCTCGACC
>Ga0075327_1000309_pt1 | contig 13396 bp, 13 predicted proteins | sample MayberrySE_Catta_2_FD_120056 | JGI IMG/M metagenome (GOLD analysis project Ga0075327, IMG submission 120056) | Natural and restored wetland microbial communities from the San Francisco Bay, California, USA, that impact long-term carbon... | ecosystem: Environmental > Terrestrial > Soil >...
GCGCCGAGGACCAGGATACCCTTCGCCTGACGCTTCGGAGGGGTGATCGCGAGTACGACGTCGAGCTGCCTCGCATCGAGCCCTGGTAGGGACAGCCGCCCAACCTTGCATGGTCCCGGGGATTGTGCCGCGGGAGTGACGCCTCGGATTCCGGCCAGCGCCAGGGGCATCCGCTCCTCGCCGGTGCCTGAGCCCGAACCTACCGGTCTTCCTCCCCCTCCTCGTCTCTTGCGGCGCTGGGGGTCGCACGCTCGGGTCGTGCCGGGCGCGCCAGAGAAGCCGAGCCCCTTCGCGCCGTTGCGCGGAGGGGCTTCCTCCGTTCGGGGGGTCGCGCGTTCGGCTATTGCCGAGGGCCGTTCTCGATGCTCTCGATGCGGCCGTCTCGCAGCGAGACGATGCGGAGCAGTGCGCCCTCTCCGCCGGAGTACACCCACTGCTCGACGAGCGACTCGGAGACGACTGCGGGGGCGGCGGGGCCCGGGGGCTCGTCGACGAGCCCGGTGGCGTCGCGGGAGGCGGGCTCGCCGCACTTCTGGAGGACCGTGGCGGTCGCGTCGCCCGCCTCCACCAGGCCTGCCTCGCAGCGCATTCCGTCGCCCACCAGGCGGCCCGCCTCGAAGCGCAGGAGCTGGTACTCGCGCACGCCCGCCGTCTGGTACGACCACGTCTCGACGTAGCTCGATCTCACCTGCTTGCCGTTGGCCAGGGCGCGCACGACTGCCACCACGTCGCGCGAGAGGGGCTCGCCGCAGGCGGACAGAAGACGCGCCTTCGGGTCGCCGACCTTCAGCAGCTTTCCGTCGCAGCGCAGCGACTCGGCGGACGCCCCGCTCGAGAACACCACCACGATCGCAAGCACGACGAGGGCGCGGATCGCGTGCGCGTGGCTGGCGGGGATGCGGGGCTGCGGTACTCCTCGGCTCTGTCGGTGATCGATCATCCTGGAGGCCTCCCGGGTCCTCGGGTCATCGGATCGTCCGGCCCGGCCCGGAACTGAACCACCCCGTCCGCCTTTTACCCTTAACCACCGGAGTCCGGCCCGCGCTGGTTGGGGGACAGCATCGATCCTGTATCGTGTCGGCGGAGAGAGACGGACCGACGAACGCCTCCGGGAGGCCGTGGCACGTGATCGCATGCGAGTTCTGCGACCTGCTGCATCGGCCGCCGCGCCTGGAGGCGGGGCAGAAGGCGTACTGTGCGCGCTGCGGTGGCTCGATCGCCAAGCGATCGCGCAACCCGATCGAGGGAACGTTCGCGCTGACCCTCGCCGCGCTCATGCTGCTCGTGCTCGCGAACTACTTCCCCTTCCTGAGCTTCGCCCTGGAGGGGCAGGTTCAGGCGAACCGGATCGTGACGGGCGTGATCGGCCTGTGGAACGCGGGCCAGGCCGGCCTGGCGCTGCTGATCCTCTTCACGACGGTGCTCGCACCCGCGGTGCGCATCCTCGGGCTTCTTTACGTGTTGGCTCCGCTGGCGGCCGGTCGCGTGCCGCCGGCGGTCGCCGGCGCGCTTCGCTTCCAGGAGGGGCTCATCTCCTGGGCGATGCTCGACGTGTACATGATGGCGATGCTGGTGGCGATCGTGAAGCTCTCGCAGATGGCCGAGGTGCACCTCGAGCTGGGCGCCTATTGCTTCGTGGCGCTCTTCGCGATGCTCACGGCGATGGCGACCGCCTACGACCGCGAGGCGCTGTGGGACCGGGTGGAGGAGCTCGCGTGAGCAGCGACGCCCTGGCCGCCGGGTTCGTGCGCTGCAGCTCGTGCGAGCGGCTGTGGCCGGCCGCGCAGCCCGAGAAGGCGGCGCGCTGCGGCCGCTGCGGCGCCGCACTCGCCGCTCGAAAGCCGGACTCGCTCCGCCGCAGCTGGGCGCTCCTGATCGCGGCTGCGATCTGCTACGTCCCGGCCAACCTGCTCCCCGTCATGATCGTGTCCGGACCGGGCGGCAGCGAGGCGGACACGATCCTGAGCGGCGTCGTCTCCATGTTCGGCGCCGGCTGGTACGGGGTGGGCGTGCTCATCTTCTTCGCGAGCATCACCGTCCCCGTGCTCAAGATGCTCATCCTGTTTGCGCTGCTGGTCTCGGTGCAGCGGCGTTGGGCCTGGAGTCCGCGCGACCGCACCCGCCTGTACCGGATCGTCGAGCTGGTGGGACGCTGGTCGATGCTCGACATGTTCGTGGTCTCGGTGAGCGTCGCGTTGGTGCAGCTCGGCGCCGTGGCCACCGTCGAGCCCGGAATCGGCGCGACGTTCTTCGCGGCGGTGGTGGTGCTGACGATGTTCGCGGCCTCGAGCTTCGACCCGCGTCTCATCTGGGACGCGACGCCCAGGAAATGAAGGAGAGGGGATGAGCGCTGACAACGGCCCGGGCACGGCGACCGGGCAGGATGCGGGTCCGCAAGAGCCCGTCGTGAAGGGGCGCCGGCGCCTGTCGGCGATCTGGCTGATCCCGGCGGTCGTGGCGGTCGTCGCGGGGACCCTGGCCTATCGGGCGATCCTCGACCGGGGTCCGCAGGTCGTCGTCGTGTTCGAGTCGGCGGAAGGGCTGAAGGCGGGCAAGAGCAAGGTCCAGTACCGCGAAGTGGAGGTGGGCAGCGTCGACGAGGTCAAGGTCCGGGACCTCGAACACGTCGAGATCCACGTCTCGCTCGACCCGAGGCTGCATCCCTTCGTGACACAGGACATGGCGTGGTGGGTCGTGCGTCCGCGCATGAGCGGCGGCGTGATCTCGGGTCTGCAGACGATCGTCTCCGGCGCGTACCTGACCTTCGAGCCGGGCAGCAAGGGGAAGCCGCAGACGCGCGAGTTCACGGGCCTCGAGGAGCCCCCGATCCCCGCGAGCAACCGCCCCGGCCTCGATCTCGTCCTGCACACGGACGAGGTCGGCGGACTCCAGGCCGGCTCGCACCTCTACTTCCGCGACATCGAGGTGGGGGACGTGCTCCACTACGCCCTGGCCCAGGACGGCAAGTCCGTCGAGGTGCAGGTGATCGTCGAGGATGCCTACGCCAGGTGGGTGACGAGCCACAGCCGGTTCTGGAACGCCGGCGGGGTCGACGTTTCGGTCGGAGCCGAGGGTCTCGACGTCAAGACCGAGTCCCTGGCCTCGATCGTCGGCGGTGGCATCGCCTTCGACTCGCCCGCAGGGGGCGAGCCCGCCAAGGACGGGGACGTCTTCTGGCTGCACAGCTCGCGGGCGGACGTGGCGCAAAGCGAGTCCACGCACGGCGGGCTGGGCCTCGTCCTCGAGACGGGATCGCTGGGCGGTGTCTCGCTCGGCAACCCGGTCTACTACCGGGAGCTGCCGGTCGGAGCGGTCGTCTCCCATGGGCTCGCGAAGGACGGGCGAACGGTCCAGGTGCGGGTCAACGTCGAGCGGCGCTACGAGTCGCTCGTCCGCAGCAACACGGTCTTCTGGAACGCCAGCGGCATAAGCGCGGACCTGGGCCTGTCGGGCCTGCACGTCCACGCCGAGTCCCTGAAGTCGCTGCGCAGCGGCGGCGTGGGCTTCGCGACGCCGCCGGAGCCCGGTCTGCCGGTCGAGGACGGATCGGTCTTCGAGCTGCATCCCGAGGTGAAGCAGAAGTGGCTCGAGTGGCAGCCCGACTTCAGCGCCGGGAAGCCCGCTTCGCCGGGGGAGCCCCACGCAGGCGCCAGCTTCTTCCACCACGAGGGCAAGACGGAAGCGCAGGCCGCCGAGGCGGCCGCCGAGCCCCAGCCGGGGGCACAGAAGCACGGCTTCCTGCGCCGGCTCTTCGGCGGCCACGACGGAAGCGCGAAGCCGAAGTAGGCTGCCTTCGCCCGGCGGGAATCAGCGTCCCGAAGTCAGCGGCAGACCTTCCTGGCCGAGACGTTCTGGCGCAGGCGGTCCGACATCTTCTTCTGACCGAGGGACCGCTTCATCGCGACCATGCCGTTCCAGCGGTCCACCCAGACGCGCTCGATGAACAGGAGCAGGTTGTCCTTCGTCCTGGCGGAGGGCAGCACGACCACGGCATTGAGGGCCGAGTCGAAGAACTGGGAGACGTAGAAGTCCCGCTCTGCGAGCACGGCCCGGTCTCCCGCGACGATCTCCATCCGGTGGGTCAGGATCACGGCGGGCCGACCGTCGATCGCCACGCGCGTGACGAGGAACCGTTCGGGTGCGCCCTCGGGCAGGCCCTTGGGATAGTCGTTCCAGGCCTCGGCGAAGCCCGGGAACAGGGGTGGACGGACGCGGAAGGCGCCGTAGGACTGCTCGAGCTCCCAGGCCGGTCGGCTCTGCTTGCCGCCTTCGCGCGCGTAGGGCGCCACTCCGGCGAGGCCCGCTCGTGCGAATCCCGAGAGACGCTCCGCGATCAGCGTCCGCAGCACCTCGTCGACGCGCTCCAGGCGCGCGGCCTGCGGCGTGTCCGCCAGCGCGTCGAAGCGCGCGATCTCGGCCGTGGCGAGGTTGAGTCCGAACCCCGGCACCGCCTCGACGAAGCGCTTCGCTTCGGCATCCGCGCCCGCGCCGAGCGTGAAGGCAGCCAGGGCAGAGCCCGCCTCCGCGACGGGGACCTCCTTCACCCACTCGGCGGCCGATCCGGCCGACAAGGGATGGGGATCACCGCGGAACTTCTCCAACACGCCGGCGGGAGACTCCGGGGTGAGACACACCAGTACGATGGCCAGCTCCTCCTGGGAGACCTCCTTCGTTCTCACCACGACGGTCTCGCCGGCCAGCAGCTCGTGGATCTCGTCGCCCGAGAGGATTCCGTCACTGAGGACGGCGACGGGATCGAGCGCGATCTCCGGTGCCTCCGCGCGGCTGGCTGCGGGTGCCCAGGCGACGAGCGCCAGCGCGAGGGCGGCGAGCGCGCGCGCTCCTCGCCTCCTCGTCGCAGGGCCGACCCCAAGCGATCGACGCGACATGATGGTGCTCCTCGGGTGTTGCGGGGCCGCCAGTCTAGCCCCTCGCGAACACGCTGGAGCTCCCGTCCAGCCGCCCGGGGCAGGACTCTCCGGTCGCCGAGGTCGGCCCGCTCACGCCTCGTCGTCTCCGTCGAACAGCTCCCCCCAGCGCGCCTTCTTCGCGCGCCGGTAGGCGGCCTTGTCGCGGCGCGGGACGCGCAGCTGCTCGAGGCCGGCGGGGCCGCACAGGTCGAGGAGCACGTCTCCCTTGGTGACCTTCGGTGTGTGGACCAGGCGGCTGCCGGCGGCGCTGCGCGGGGCTCTCGCGGCAGCCACGTACGCGTAGCGTTCGTCCTCGTAGCCGAGGCTGCCGCCCTTCACGATGCGGTGCGTTCGCGACCTCGGCACTCGCGTCGAGAAGTGACACCAGTCGGGCGGGCTCATCGGGCATGGGGCGTCGTGGGGACAGGGCGCGACGATGTGGGCGCCTCGCTCGACGAGCCGCGCGCGCGCCTCGAGGATCCGCGCCGAGCCCTGGGTGGTGCCCGGCTCGACCGCGACGAGCAGCCCCGTCGTCGCCTCCCAGGCGTGCTCGACGACGCGCGCGCGCTCGCGACCCGTCAGCTCGCCCAGCAGGTTGCAGATCGTGACGAGCTCGAAGGGCTCGCGCCGGTCGCTGTCGCCCGCCATCTCGTGGCGCCACTCCGCGCCGGCCAGCCCCGCCGGTGCACCCGCGGCCAGCCGCTTCCCCAACCCGACGAACACCGCCGATTGCTCGACCAGCGCGAAGCGCGAGAGCGATGGCCACACCGCCGACGCCGCCCACATCGCCGTGCCCGGACCCGCGCCGAGGTCGAGCATCGACGTGGGCGCCAGGCCGTCCAGGCAGCGGGCCGCCGACCGGAAGGCGTCGTACGCGGAGGCGAACGTCGCCGGTAGCCGCCACGCCGCGTAGGCGAGGGCCGCCTCCTCCGAATCGACGAGCGGCTCCGCGTAGCCCTCGGGGCCTCGGGAGCGGTAGAAGTCGGACTGCTCGGCGGCCAGACGCCGCAGCGGCGCGAGCGGCTGCTCGGCGAGCGCCGCGTCGATCCCGGCGCGCAGCGACGGAGGGATCTCCACTACGCCAGGGCCCCGTGACCCGCCTCGGCCCGGGTCAGCTCTCCGCGCACGCGGACGCCGGGAGCCGCCCTGCGCGCGCGGCCTCGAGCTGCTCGCCGAGCAGGGTCTCGAGATGGGGGGTGACGCCCCAGTACGCCTTCAGCCTGTCGTACTCCGCCAGGGCTCGCGCGGCGCCCGCGCCGGACGTCCGCTCGGCGCGGATCAGCACGTTGCGCGGGGTGTGCTCGGGCGACACGAACTCGATGGCACCCGTGCGGTAGCCGAGCGCCCCCAGGATCGCCACCCGGAAGGCGTCCGTCAGGACGTCGCCGAGCCGCTCCCGCAGCAGCCCGTGGCGCCGCACCGCCGCGAACGCGTCGCCTCGCTCGCCCGCCCGCGAAGCGGCCTGCTCGTCCCTCTCCTCGAGCTGCGCCTGCAGGTGGTGGTGGCAGCAGGTGGCCACGGCGATCACCTCGCTCCCCCACTTCACCGCCTGGGCGATCGCCTCGTCGCAGGCGGTGTCGCAGGCGTGCAGCGCGAAGGTGAGGTGCGGGGGCTCTGCCGGCCGGAAGTCGGCGTTCGGGCAGCACTCGAAGGCCACGTCCTGCCAGCCCAGCTCGCGCGCCACCGCGCGGTTGCGCTCGATCAGGTCCTCCCGGACGTCCACGCCCACGAGGGTCGCCGGAATGCCGGCCTTCTCGTTCAGGTAGTGATGGATCGCGAAGGAGAGATAGGCGTTGCCGCAGCCGAGGTCGGCGACGCGCAGGGGTCGCTCCTCGATCGTCCGGAGCACGGGCAGCGACGTGACGGCGCGGATGAACTCGTTGATCTGCCGGTACTTCTTCTGCTTCGCGGCGCGGATCGTGCCGTCCCGGGCCATGATGCCGATGGCCTCGAGGTAGGCGTCGCGCTCGCCCTCCGGCAGCGGTCGCTCCTTCCTGCGGTCGTGGGCGAGGTCGGGGGCGTCGCGCCGCTTCGAGGGCTTCCCGCGGCTCATCAGCGGGCGTCCCCGCTTCGAGAAGCCGACGTGGACGCTCGCCGTCGTCGACTCGACCTGGATGTTCCGGAAGGGCGCCTCGATCAGCGCGTCGAGGGCGTCGTGCGCCTCCGCCACGGGGAAGTTGCGCGCGCTGCTGGTGCGCTCGTCCCGGTACTCGAACTGCAGGTGACGCCCGCCCCGCAGCGCCACCGGACGCACGATCACGCGACGCCAGGGCAGCTCCCCGCCGCCGCGAACGCCCGAGAAGACCGCCCGGACGAAGTCGGGGTCCTCGAGAACGGAGTCGCGTACGACCTGGGCGTGCTCGGCTTCTACGGGCATGGGAATTCCTGGCGGGCGTTCGCGCTGCTCCCGGACGGGCCCGGACACCGCGAACGAGGGCGGGTCGCCGGATGGGCGGAAGGCCGCAGCCGGACGGCGAAGCTATCCGAGCGCACGGGGTGCGGCAACCGAAGACGGCGGACGGTCGCGCCTACGCGCCCGGGTCGGCCGGCGGCGCCTCGCTGAACTCGCAGCGCTCGAGGGTGTCGCGGTCGCGCAGGTAGGTGCTCGCGAGCTGGTAGCCCACCAGCCGGTAGGCCTCGAAGGTCTCCCAGTCGAACCACTGCTGGAGGGTCGTGGTGTGGGGGTAGCTCTTCTTGCGCTTGCGGAATGCCCGGATCTTGTCGATGCGGCCGTCGCGTTCGGGGTCGCCCGTCGTCCGCATGTGGGGACGGCCCTCGTAGGCGTTCGACTTGAGCAGCAGCAGCGTCGACACGAGCTCGTCCGAGTCCTGGCGGAGGATGCGCCAGCGGTAGTGGCCCACGCGCTCCGACTTGTCCTTCGGCCGCTCCGACTCGAGCCGCAGCCCGATCTCGCGCAGGCGGCCGCGCAGGTTCTTCACGTCGGAGAACTCGAACTTCGGGTCGGCGCCCGCGTCGACCGCGACGATGCACGAGACGCCCCGCCGCGCGAGGGACAGGATGCCCAGGTTCTCGTAGTGACCGCCGTCGGTGATCTCGATCCAGCGCGCGTTCGTCGACACCCAGGGCGCGATCCGCTGCCAGGTGAACATGCGAAAGTAGTCGTAGATCGTCCCCCAGCCGTCGAAGCGCCGGGAGAAGTTCCAGGTCTCGTAGCCCAGGTTCAGGTTGAGGGGCGAGGCCGCCCAGGCGGTGACGCCGCGCACCCACTCGCGATCGATGCGCGCCACCAGGCCGTCGGGGTCGAAGGCCGCGCCGACGGCCGCCAGCGCGTAGGAGAGCGGGAAGGGCTCGGACGCGAGGCCGGTCGTCTCGACGCTCACCTGCCTGGGCACGCCGGCGTCGTCGTGGTGGACGCCGGCCACCGGCCGGTCGAAGGCCTCCGACGGCAGGTAGCCGAGGCCGTCGGAGCCCGTGAAGTCGCGCGTGAACTCGAAGTTGAACTGGCGCGTCCACGGAACCTCCCGGACGGCGCGCGAGCCGCCGCGGTTCACCAGGTTGCCGTTCAGGATCAGGTACGGGGTGGCCTTCTCGTCGAAGTTCGCCAGCGCCAGGGCGAGGTCGCGCTTGTGGATCTCCCCGTCCTCGGAGCTGCCGCGGAAGTAGGTGCTCTCGAGGCGCTGCTTGTAGATGTCCACCAGGTGGCAGCGGTTGATGCGGCCCTTGAGGTGGATGACGACGTCCACGACGAGCGCGCAGGGCCAGCGCCACAAGTAGCTCCAGCCGAGCTGCAGCCCCTCCCACCAGCCGCCGCGATTCAGGAAGCCCGCGTGGGTGCGCAGGTGCTCGACGTGGTCCGCGTGCGGGTCGAGCAGCTCGTCGAGGTGCTCGGCCGCCACCCGGTAGCCGTCCTCGTCCACCTCGAGGCCCTGGGCGCCGGCGCCGAGGTGCGCCTGCACCCAGGCCGCCGTGTAGGCGCCCCCGGAGACGGCGCTCATGTAGTCCATGCGCTCGAGCACCCCGCCGTCCTGCAGCGCCTGCAGGACGCCGAGGCTCACGGTGGCCGAGCGGATGCCGCCGCCCGACAGGGCGAGGCCGCGCAGGTTGGCGGCCTCCGGCGGCACCTGGGAGCCGAGCAGGCGCCGCCGCTCGCGCACGAAGGCGAGCTCCTCCGCGTAGTCGCTCGCGTGCCGCTCGGGCATGTACGCGTAGGCGCGCTGGCGGATCGGGTAGCTGGCGGTCTGCGCGCAGCCCGCGACGGTGGCGGTGGCGAGCGCGAGCGCGGCCACGAGCTGCGTTCGCGTCCGCCCGTTCCGCCGGCTCATGGCCTGCAGGGTATCGCTCGCGTCACGGCGCCGGTGTATACCGGATTACGTTCGCCCGGCGTCGCGGGCGAGCGACCCGGCGATGGCTCGGCCGAGCTCCCGCAGCAGGCTGGCCTCGGCTTCGACGACGCCCGAATAGCCTTCTCGCGGCAGGGCCGTCGAGCTCGCGAAGCGGAACTCGACGCCCTCGCCGGAATCGCCGCCCGAGGTGATGCGGTAGCGGGCCTCCAGGACCGCCGTGCCGTCCATCGTCCCGTGCAGGCGGTCGATCGACACGTCCACCCGCTGGTCCCAGGCGGGGCGGTCGAGGTAGCTGGCGCTGAGCGGGTAGCCGAGGGCGGCGCCGATCTCGGCCGACAGGAAGCTGCGGATGCCCGCCTCGATGGGCTCGGCCCACTGGTGCTGGTTGGCCGCCTGCACCTGGCCCGGGGCGGTCTCGATCACGATCCCCTCGGCGCCGGACAGGTACGGGGCGACCACCAGCCGCGCGAGCACCACCCGTGCCGGTGCGTCGACGCGACCGGACCCGGGCACGAGGTCGCCGCGCAGCAGGTAGCGGGTGACGGGCGGCGTCGAGCTGCTGCACGCGAGGAGCGGGAGGAAGAGCGCGGCTGCGATGGCGACCTCCCTCATCGCGCGCCCACCGGCGGCAGCGGGTCGGCCTCGAGCTCGCGGTTGAAGACGAGGGCGTTCGGCTGGCGATCCAGGGTGTCGAGCACCCGGCGGAAGCTCGCGAGGGTGCGATCGAGCTCGGCGATCGTCGGCAGCAGCTGCTCCTGGAGCTGCGAGTCCCCGGAGAAGGAGGCCAGGGTCGTCTCCAGCTCCCGGAGGGTGGCGTCGAGGGAGGTGGGCAGCTCCTGCATGCCGCGACTGTTGAGGAGCTTGTCGAGGCCCGCCAGGGTCTGCTGGGCCTCCTTCACGGTGCCTTCGAGGGGCAGCGCGTTGAGCTTGTCGAGCAGGGACGCGAGCTTGATCTCGAGCCCTTCGAGGCCCGTCGCGACCGTCGGCAGCTCGGGCCGACCGGCGAACTCCCCGATCTCCACGACCGTCGGGTCCCCGTGGTTGTCGAGCGCGACGAGCAGGCTGCCGGTGATCAGGCTGCCGGTGGCCAGCGAGGCGCGCATGCCGTTGGCGACGCCTGCCTCCACCGCGTTGCGGAGCTGCTCGACACCGGCCTCGGTGTCGGGAAGTGCGAGCCGCCCGGGCTCGAGGCGGATCAGCACTGGGACGGGCGCGCCCTGCCCCGTCGCGCCCTGGCCCAGCAGGTCGGAGACCATCACCCGCTCGACCTGGCCCGCCGGGATGCCCCGGTACTCCACCGGGGCTCCCGGCTTGAGACCCCGCACCGACTGCGAGAACCGCACCACGTACTCGATGCCGTAGCGGTGGGGTCGCTCGTTGACCATCGCGTAGCTGTCGTAGAGCGCGAAGACGGCTCCGTCCTCGACGGGGGGGCCGGCGCCGACGCCCTTGGGCTGGCCGGCGGCAACGCCGCCGACGAGCAGCGTCTCCAGGGACGCCAGGTCGGCCTCCACGCCGTTCGCGCTCAGCTCGAAGGAGATCCCGCTGGCGTTCCAGAAGCGGGTGGAGGTGGTGATCAGGTCGTCGAAGGGGGCCTCGATGAAGGCCGCGTAGGTCATCGTCTGGGTCTTCAGGTCGAACTCCCCGCTCTCGACCCGGCCGATCCGATGACCCTTGTAGAGGATCGGATCCCCGGTGCCCAGCGAGTCGCCGTGGTCGCTCGTGAGCGTGATCCGGAGGCCGGGCGTGCCCGCCGGCGTGACGGGGGGATTCTCGAGCCCCACGTAGTCGCGGCGCCCCTCCGGGCCGGTGCCCGGAGCGAGCTGCAGGTAGGCGCCCGACAACACCGTATCGAGACCGGACACACCGGCCGCCCCGATGCGCGGACGCACCACCCAGAACTGGGTGTCCTCGCGCAGCAGCGGGGTGGCTTCCTTGTCGAGTCGCGCGGTCACCACCACGCTCTCGAGGTCGTCCCCGAGTCCGGCGCTCTCCACCAGTCCGATCTCGACGCTGCGGAGCTTGATCTTCGTCTTGCCCGCCTCGATGCCGTCGGCGGTCGAGAACACGATCGTGATCTCGGGGCCCTGGCTCTGGAGCGTGTAGATCAGCATCCAGATGCCCAGCAGCAGGGCGACGATGGGAACGATCCAGATCGGCGAGATCCTTCGCCTGCGGCTGACGTCCGCTCGTGCCTCGCTCATCGGTACTCCTCCTCTGCTCCCGCGTCTTCTCCCGCCTCTTCTCTCACGTCTTCTCTCGCGTCCTCTGCGTCGTCGGCCAGCCGGTCCCAGATGAGGCGCGAGTCGAACGACTCGGCCGCCAGCATCGTGACGATCACCACGCCTCCGAAGGCGATCGCCGCCGCCCCCGCCTGGATCGACAGCAGGCCGCCGAGCTGGATCAGCGCGACGAGGATCGCCACCACGAAGACGTCGGTCATCGACCACTTCCCGACCAGCTCGGTGACGCGATACATGCGGGTGCGCTGCTGCCGGGAGGTGGTGTGTCCGCGCGCGACCGTCCAGGCGAGCCAGCTGATCGCGAAGAGCTTGCCGAGGGGCACCAGCACGCTCGCGATGAAGATGACCGCCGCGATCGGGTAGGAGCCGTGGTGGATCAGGAGCACGACCCCGCCGAGGATCGTGCTGTCCTCGGGGCGGCCGAGCTGGTTGGTCGTCATGATGGGCAGCACGTTCGCGGGGATGTAGAGCAGGCTCGCCGTGATCACGAGGGCCACCGTGCGCTGGATGCTGTCGGCCTTGCGCAGGTGCAGCGCCGAGCCGCACAGCGGGCACTCGTGGAGGGTGGCCGGCGCCAGCTTGCGGCACACGTGGCAGCAGGCGAGCCCCGCGGCCGCGGCGGTGCCTTCCGGGTAGGCGGTCGCGTGCGCTCCTGCGTGTGCGCTCATGCGACGCAGGCCTCGATGTCGCGCCAGAGCTGCACCCGGTCGAGGCTCGTGATCATCAGCGTGAAGCAGATCGCGAAGGCCACGTAGGCCCAGAACGAGATGCCCATGACGACGGTGGCCATGGCGCCGATCTTGACCAGGCTCACCAGCACCCCGATCACGAACACCTCCACCATGCTCCAGGGGCCCAGGAAGGAGAGCAGCTTGCCGGCGGGCACCAGCCACGGGGTGGCGCGCCCCCGGCGCAGGGGAATCAGCAGCGCCGTCGCCGTCGCGACGATCAGGGCCGGGATGCCGACGATCGGACCCATGACGAGCACCGCGATGGTCGTGTAGCCGCCGCGGTACAGCTCGACGGCGCTCCCCGGCAGGGTCATCACCTGCTCGAGACCGCTGGCCTGGAGGGACAGGAACGGGAACAGGTTCGCCGCGAGCAGCAGCATCGCGGCCGCCAGCGCGAACGCCAGGGACTTCGTCCAGCCGTCCTCGGTGCGCGCCGTCAGCACGCTGCCGCAGCGGGGACAGGTGGCGCGTTCACCGCCTGCGAGCCCGTCGATGCGGACGAGGAGATCGCAGTCGACGCAGGCTGTCCGGCTGGGGGGAGACGGCATTCGTTCGGGTCTGGCGGGGCTCGTCGGCTCAGCGCGCTCCGAAGTAGGCGTCGAGCTGGTCGAGGCTGGAGAGCGTGGTCTCGGCCTGGCTCCGGAAGTCGTCCGGCAGGAACTCCCAGCTCTCGGACTCCCGGGTGTCGCGCGAGATCTCCTTCAGCCGCTCGTAGCTGCCGAGGGTGTCGTCGTAGCCCTTGCCGTCCTTCAGCTTCGCGTGCAGCCCGGTCGCCTCCTCCTTCATCTTCCGCAGGTTGTCCAGGGTCGACCCGTAGGCGCTGCGCTCGCCCGCGAACTCCGGCTCCTTCAGGGCCGTGTCGTACAGGCTCGAGAGCTGGCCCTCGAGCTGGGCGGAGAGCTGGGTGACGAGCTGCTGGCTCCACGGCATCGTGGGTTGGGCCCCCGAGCCCCCCGGCATGCTCTCGCAGGCGAGTGACCCGGCCAGGCAGAGCGCGAGGGTGAGCGCGATGGTGAAGGTGAGGCTCAGCACGTGGACGTCGTTGCGGTTCGAGAGCATCCCGATCCTCCTGCTGGCAAGCCCGATACCAGCCCTGATGTGCATTCGTCGTCTTCCGCCCGCCTCGGGTCGGCTCCGAGTGCACGGTGCGCGGTCCAGGCTGCCGGGTCCCACGAGGATCCCCGTCAGCGTGACGCTCCAGTGTACGC
>Ga0075327_1000310_pt1 | contig 13353 bp, 12 predicted proteins | sample MayberrySE_Catta_2_FD_120056 | JGI IMG/M metagenome (GOLD analysis project Ga0075327, IMG submission 120056) | Natural and restored wetland microbial communities from the San Francisco Bay, California, USA, that impact long-term carbon... | ecosystem: Environmental > Terrestrial > Soil >...
CTCCGACCCGGCGCTGGTCTACTACACCTCGGGCACCACCGGCCCGCCCAAGGCCGTGCTCCACGCGCACGCCTACACCTGGGCCCAGCGCTACACCGCAGAGACCTGGCTCGGCCTGCGCGGAGACGACCGGCTCTGGACCACGAGCGACACCGGCTGGGCCAAGGCAGCCTACAGCGTGATCTTCGGGCCCTGGAGCGTCGGCGCCGAGGTGTTCATGTACGGCGGGCGTTTCGAGCCGCGCCGCGAGCTCGAGCTGCTCGAAGAGGCGGCACCGCACGTCTTCTGCGCGCCGCCCACCGAGTACCGGCTGCTCGTGAAGGACGAGAAGCTCGCGGGCCTCCGCGTGCCGCGCCTACGCGAGTGTGTGTCGGCCGGCGAGCCGCTCAACCCCGAGGTGATCCGCGCCTGGCAGGAGCACACCGGCCTCACCATCCGCGACGGCTATGGCCAGACGGAGTCCATCCTGCTGATCGGGAACTTCCCGGGCAACCCGGTGCGCCCCGGCTCGATGGGCCTGCCGATGCCGGGCCACGAGCTCGCGGTGATCGACGACGACGGGCGCGTGCTCCCGCCCGGCGAGATCGGCGACGTGGCGCTCCGCGGCTCGCCGCCGAGCCTGTTCCGCGAGTACTGGAAGGATCCCGCCGCGACGGCGCGCACCCGGCGCGGCGCCTGGTACGTGACCGGCGACCGCGCCTTCGTCGACCCCGACGGCTGGTTCTGGTTCGTGGGCCGCGCGGACGACCTGATCATCTCGGCCGGCTACCGCATCGGCCCCTTCGAGGTGGAGAGCGCGCTCGTGGAGCACCCCGACGTGCTCGAGGCCGCCGCCGTCGCGGCGCCCGATCCCGACCGCGGCTCGATCGTGAAGGCCTACGTGGTGCTGCGCCCGGGCGTCGCCGGCGACGACGTGCTCGTGCGCCGTCTCCAGGACCACGTGAAGTCGGTGACCGCGCCGTACAAGTACCCGCGCCAGATCGAGTTCGTCGCCGAGCTGCCGAAGACGGTGAGCGGCAAGATCCGGCGCGTGGAGCTGCGCCAGCGCGCGCAGCGCTGACCCCGACGAGGAGCCCCCATGCGCTTCCGCGTGATCCTCCACGAAGGCGTCGTCCCGGAGGGCGCGCAGCCGGCGCTCGCAGCGGGCCTCGGCGTGGCCTACGCGCGCCTCTTCGGCGGAGCGCCCGCGGACGTCGGCGTCGACTTCAGCGTGATGCCGCGCGGGCGCTTCTTCACGGCGGGAGCGCCATCCGCGAGCTCGATCATCGCGGGGACGGTGCCGGCCGGGACGCCGGACGAACGGCGCCACCGGCTGCTCGCGGACGTGACGGCGCTCTGGTGCGACGTCACCGGCTGCACGCCGCACGAGGTCGTCGTGACCGCCGCGGACGCGCGTGCCTGAGGGAGGTGCCATGCCCGTCTATCACTGCAGCATCCCGGAGGCGCGGCTCGACGACGCGCGGCGCGAGCGCATCGCGCGCGAGATCACGCGCATCCACTGCGAGAAGACGGGGGCGCCCCCCGAGTTCGCGCACGTGCTCTTCGCCGACGCCGTGGACGGCGCCGCCGTGGTCGGCTCGATCCGCGCCGGCCGGAGCGCGGCGCTCCGCGCCGAGATGGCGGACGCCATCGCGGCCGCCGTGGCGGACGCCGCCGGTCTCGCGCCCGTGCGGGTCACGCTGCTCGAGGTGCCGGCGGCATGGGTGATGGAGGGCGGCAGCGTGATGCCCGAGCCCGGCGAGGAGGCCGCCTGGCTCGCGCGCCACGGCGCTCAGAACGTCCCGGTGTACACCGCGCAGGAACGGCACACCGCCGGCGGCTCGTCGGACGCGAGCGCGTCGCGGAAGGTGCGGTAGGCGGGGCCGTTCCAGATCTCGGCGAGCGGACGCTCGCCAAGAGCGCCGAGCTCGGCGCGGTCGGGCGTCGAGATCATGCAGCACGGCATCACGCGGCCGTCGAAGCTCACGTAGGGGCCGCGCCAGGGCCAGTCGCAGCGCTTCGGCCCGGGCGTGCCGGCCGGATGGGGCCGCGGCCGTGTCCGCGGCAGGCGCAGCTCGACGCCCGCCCTGCGCGCGGCCTCGCGCGCCTCGGCGAAGCAGCGCTCGACGAGCGGCTCGTCCTCGCCCGCGAGGGTCTCGGCGGCCACGAAGTCGCGCATGGGCCGGTAGCGCTCCGGCAGCGTCTCCTCGCCGAAGTCGTGGCAGAGGTGCTGGACGAAGACGGTGTCGACGCCGTGCGCGTGCGCGAGCCGCACCACGTCCGCGAGCTCGCGGAGGTTGCGGCGCATGGCGACGACGATCCAGCGCACCGAGGGCGTGTCGCTCCCGAGCCGCGCGCGCGCCGCCATCAGCGTGTCGAGGTTCCCGAGCACCGCCGCGAAGCGGGCGCGCACGCGGATCCCCTCGTACGTCTCCGCGCTCGCGCCGTCGAGCGAGACGTGGATCGCGTCGAGCCCGCTGGTGACGCAGCGCTCGGCGCGCCGGCGCGTCAGATACGTGAGGTTCGTGTTCGTCGACACGCGCACGCCGCGCGCCACCGCGGCCTCGACCATCTCGAAGAAGCGCGGGTGCATGAGCGGCTCGCCGAGACCCTGGAGCTGCAGCTCCTCGAGGCCCGGCAGCTCGTCGAGGACCCGCAGGAAGCGCTCGAAGTCGAGGAAGGCGCGCGGCCCCGGCGGCGCGCCGTCGCCGCGAAACTGGATCGCGCACATGCGACAGCGCAGATTGCACTCGCCGACGGGCTCGATCTGGAGGAAGCGGGGCGGCGCTGCCGGCGCTTCGTTCGCCATCGGTCCTCCTCGGGCACGCATGAGCGCGGCCTTCCGGCGGAGGAGCACGAAGCATGCCAACCGGCGAGCTGCAGAAATTACATGTTGACGGCGCGCTTCTCGCCGCCCTCGGCGGGGCTCTCGGCGGCACGGCTCTTGCTGGCATCCGTGGCATGGACACCGAGCGGGGCCCGAGCGCGACGCTGCGGCCCGCGCCGCTCGAAGCGGCGCTCGCCGGGAGCGAGGCCGAGCGCGCCGATCAGGCGCTCGCCCATCAGGCGGCGCAGCTCGATCCGGTCGACCTGCCGCACTTCGTGCACGAAGCGCCGGAAGCCCCACGCCGAGACGAGCCGGAGCGCGGCCGAAAGAGCGAAGACGGCGTAGAAGGGCGCCATCCCGTCGGAGCCGGCCCACGCCACGATCCAGCCGCCCGCGAGGGCGCCGGCGCTCACGCCGAGGCCGTTCAGCACGTTGAAGTAGGCGACGCAGGCGTGGCGCTTCGCGGGCGTGACGGCGTCGTAGAGGAAGTTCGTGGCGGAGAGCGAGAGCCCGCCCCACAGGAAGGCGCCGGCCACGTTCGCGCCGAGCATCCACGCGGGATGGTCGAACACGATCCAGAGGGCGGGCAGGAGCGCCACGCCGACCGTCGTCCAGCGCAGCACCGCCTGGTTGCCGACGCGATCGCCGAGCTTTCCCCACCAGGGGCCCACGCACATGCCGGTGAGCGAGCCGCCGAGCATCACGAGCGTGTACTCGGCGTAGGAGTAGCCCGCGCGCTCGAGCAGGTAGACCGCGAAGAACGGCGCGGCCACGTGGGTGGCGAGGCTGTTCGCGGACATGCAGAGCGTGAAGCGCGCGAAGTTGCTGCGCGGCGCCGCGCGCAAGAACTGGAGGAACGAGAAGCGCGCGTGGGGCTCCTCGACGTGGCCCCGGTCGTGGAAGCGGGTGATCGCGCCGAACGAGGCGAGGCGCGCGAGGCAGGCGCTCGCACAGAGGACGGCGAAGCCGGTGACGGCGTTGCCGCGGTTCAGCTCGAGCGCGCCGCCCGCGGCGAGGCCCGCGACGGTGGCGGCGATGCCGGCGAGCCGGGCGCGCCGGCCGAACTGACGCCCGCGCTCGCCGGCCGGCGTGTAGTCGGCGACGAGGCTGCTCCACGCCGGGCCGCCGAGCATCGCGCTCGCGCTGCCGAGCGTGTAGCCGACGATCACCGCCACGACGGCGCCCGCGCCGAAGATCGGCTGCGCGAGCGCGAGCGGCAGCCAGAGCGCGGCCTGCAGCGCGACCGTCCAGAGCACGAGCGAGCGCCGCGAGCCGACGCGCCGGACCAGGCCCGGCGAGAGCAGCTGCACGCCCGCGAGCACCAGGTTGCGGCACGAGCTCAGCAGGCCCGCCTGGAACGGCGTCGCGCCGAGCGCGAGCACGTAGGGGATCATGAACGGCTCGGTGAGCCCGTTCATCACCGACGCAAGCGCGGCGTCCGCATCCGCAGCGCGCCGGCTGCCGAGGAGCTTCCGCTCCTCGGCGCCGAGGAGCTTCCGCTCCTCGGCACACACCTCCCCACCCCCCCTCGACAACTGCCCCCCCTGGCGAGTGCGCGAGCGCCCGAGCCGCCGTGCGCCGTCCTCTCGACGCCCAGGCGCCGCCTGCACTTCGGCTGCGGCCCGAAGATCGCGAGTCGCTTCTTGAACGTCGACTGCCGGCGTGCGCCTGGCGTCGACGTGGCGGCCGATCTCCGCGGCGGGCTGCCCTTTCCCGCGGGCAGCTTCGACGCCGCCGTCGGCATCCACGTCTTGCAGGACCTCGCGTATCTGGACGTCGTGCCCGTGCTTCGCGAGCTCCACCGCGTTCTGCGGCGGGGCGCGGTGCTCCGGCTGGGCCTGCCCGACCTCGAGCGCGCCCTCGACGCGTACCGTCGGAGCCACGCCGCGTACTTCCACGTGCCCGACGCCGACGCGGCGAGCCTCGGCGGCAAGCTCGTGGCGCAGCTCGTCTGGTACGGCTCGGTCAGAACGCCGTTCACCTTCGACTGCGTGGCGGAGATGCTCGCGAAGGCCGGCTTCACGAACGTGCGGCGCTGCGCCTTCGGCGACACGGCGAGCGGAGATCCCGAGCTCGCGAGCCTCGACGACCGCGCGCGGGAGAGCCTCTTCGTCGAGGCGGAGCGCGGGCCATGAACGCGGAGCCGCTGATCGCGGTCTCCCCCCATCTCGACGACGCCGTGCTCGGCTGCGGCCAGATCCTCGCCGCGCATCCGGGCTCGGTCGTGGTGACGCTCTTCGCGGGGCGGCCGCCCGACGACCAGCCGCTCACGTCCTGGGACGCGCGCGCGGGCTTCGAGGCCGGCGACGACGTGGTCGGCACGAGGCGTCTCGAGGACGCGGAGGCGCTCCGCGCGCTCCGGGCCACGCCGTGCTGGCTCGAGTTCCGCGACGCGCAGTACGGCGGCTGCGCGGAGCCGCTCGGGGCCGTCACGGCCGCGCTCGCCGCGGTGCTGGCCCGGCTGCCCGGGCCGGTGGTGTTCGGCCCGCTCGGCCTCTTCCATGCGGATCATCGCCGCGCGCGCGAGGCGCTCCTCGCCGTGCGCGCGCGCGCGCCGCGCGCCCGCGACTGGTTCCTCTACGCGGACGCGATCTACCGCGCCGAGCCGGGCGCCGTCGACGCGGTGCTCGCCGAGCTCCGCCGGCGGCGCATCTGCGCGCGGCCGGTGGCGCTCTCGACCGGCTGTCTCGCGCACAAGCTCGCCGCGATCTCGCACTACCGCTCGCAGATCCGCGCGCTCGGGAGGTCGTACCGCACGGGCATGGCGGACGCGCGGCGCCCCGAGCGCTTCTGGCGGCTCGAGGCGTGAGCGACGCGCGCGCGGCGCTCGTGGGCGACGAGCGCGTCGCGCTCGTCGTGCTGACCCACGAGCGCCGCGAACGCGTGTGCCGGACGCTCACCCACGCGCTCGCGCTGCCCGAGGCGCCGGAGCTCGTCGTCGTCGACAACGGCTCGCGCGACGGCACGGCCGCCGCCGTGGAGAGGCTCGCGCCGGATGCCTGCGTGATCCGGAGCCCGCTGAACCTGGGCGCCGCCGGACGCAACCTCGGCGTGGCGGCGACCTCGCGGCCCTACGTCGCGTTCTCCGACGACGACACCTGGTGGGAGCCGGGTGCGCTGCGCCGCGCGGCGGACCTGCTGGACGCCGCGCCCGCGCTCGCGGTGGTCTCGGCCCAGGTGCGGGTGGCCCCCGACGGCCGGCTCGATCCGACCTGCCGCACGATGGCGGAGAGCCCGCTCGGCCGCCGCGCGGACGGCGGCATGCGGCTCGTCGGCTTCCTCGCGGGCGCGTGCGTGGTGCGGCGGAGCGCGTTCCTCGCGGCCGGCGGCTACGACGCGCGCCTCTTCCTCGGAGCGGAGGAGTCGCTCCTCGCGTTCGAGCTGCTCGCCCGCGGCTTCGAGATCGCCTACTTCGCCGACGTCGTGGCGCACCACGCGCCCGCCTCCCGCGACCCCCGGCGCAGGCGCGTGCTGCTGCTCGGGAACGAGATCCAGGTCGCGTGGCTCCGGCGCCCGCTGCCGCGCGCGCTCGCCATCACGCGGGAGCGCCTCGCCGAGGCGCGCCGGCAGGGCGCGCTCACGGCCGTCGCTGCCGGATGCCTGCGCGCGTGGCCGCGCCTCGCGCGCGAGCGACGCGTCGTGTCGCCCGCGCTGGAGGAGGCGCTGTGCCGGGTGGAGGCGCTCGGCGCCTCTCCGCGGTGAGGGCGCATTGAAAGGGCGCCCCGCTCCGGATGAGCGGGGCGCCCCTCCTCGGCTCGGGCGTTGCTCTACTGGGACTCGCTCCTGGAGCTCGAGCTCGAGCTCCCGCGGCTCCCGCTCGTGCCCGAGCGGCTGCCGCTCGCGCCCGCGGCCGACTGCGACTCACCGCGCTGCTCGCCGCGCTGCGAGAGGCGGATCTCGTTGCGGACGTCCTTCACGCCCGGGAGATCCTCGATGCACTCCTCGGCGAGCCGCTTCATGCGGCGCTCCGGGGCGCTGCCCTTGAGCACGATCTCGCCCTGCGAGCACGTCACCTCGATCTCGCTCGCGTCGATCTCGGGGTGGTCCTCGAGGGCCTGGTTCACCTCCTCGAGCACGCGCTCGTCGGAGCGGCGGTAGCCCTTCGGCCCGCGGCCCGCGAAGGGGCCGGCCTGGTGGCCGTAGCCGCCCTGCTGTGCGTAACCGCCCTGATAGCCGCGGCCCTGCTGGCCCCAGCCCTGCTGGCCATAGCCGCCCTGCTGTTGGCCGTAGCCGCCCTGCTGCTGGCCGTAGCCGCCCTGGTAGCCGCGGCTCTCCTGGCCGTAGCGCCAGTCACGCTCGCCCGCGTAGTCGCCGCCGCCCTGCTGCCCGAAGCGCTGCTGGCCCTGCTGCCCGAAGCGCTGCTGGCCGGCGTAGCTGCCGTAGCGGCCCTGCTGCCCGTAGCCGCCGCTCTGCTGCCCGTAGCCGCCCCTCTGGCCGTAGCCGCCGCGGCCCCCGCCGCCCTGCTGGCCGAAGCGTTCGCCGCCTTCACCCCAGCCCTCGGCGCCGCGGCCTCCGCCGTAGCGCTCGTACTCGCCCGGGAAGGACCCGCCGAAGCGCTGGCCGCGCTGCTCTTCGGGACCCTGGCCCCAGTCCGACTCCTCGCCGCCGTAGCCGCTGCCGTGCCACTCCGCGCCCGCCTCCCATTCCTCGTCCATTTCGCGGCCGCGCCGCCAGTCCTGCTGCTGCTGGCCCTGCCGCCAGCGCTGGCCGCCGTCGCGCCCGAACTCGCGGCGCTCGCGGCCGCCTTCGTACTCGCCGTGTCGCTCCCCGCCGTGTCGCTCCCGATTGGCCATGCGTCCCTCCGGTTTCGATTCGAACTTCCGACCGACTCGAGAAGCGAAGCAAGCCGTGTGCCCGTGACGCGCTTCTGTGTCGGCACGAGGCCGGTGGCCCCTGCGCCGCCACCCGAACCACCCGGCAAAAGCGGAAATTCTTTGTTCAATCTGCGCCGCCCACTCGCGGTGCTTGCGCCGGACCACCGGCTTCTCCGGCATGCTTCACCGGCGTCACGCCGGGTCCTCCGAACGGTCCACCGGGCGCGGATCTTGCACCGGCCCCGCCGCATGCGGCAGCCCGGAGCGAGCGCTTCCGAACCGGTGAGCCCATGGCGGCCGTGCTGGGCATCAACGCCGTCTTCCACGATCCCGCGGCGGCGCTCGTCGTCGACGGATCCATCGTCGCGGCCGCCGAAGAGGAGCGCTTCACCCGTCGCAAGCACGGCAAGCCGTGCGAAGCGTTCGGCACGTGGGAGCTGCCCGAAGCAGCCGCGCGCTTCTGCCTGAGCGCCGCGGGCCTGGCTCCCGCCGACGTCGATGCCGTCGCCTACTCGTACGATCCGCGGCTCGCGCACGGCTGCGACGCTTCCGCGGGTGATCTGGTGACGGCGCTCACCAAGGATGCGTGGGAGCCGCTGCGCACGCTCTACGCGACGCGCGCGCCGCTCTTCCTGAAGAGCGCGCTGCCCGGGCTCGATCCGGGACGCGTGCGCTTCGTCGCGCATCACGTCGCGCACGCGGCCTCGGCCTATCTGGCCGGCCCACATCGCAGTGCCGCCGTGCTCGTGGTCGACGGCCGCGGCGAGTCGAGCTCGCACCTCGCGGGCGTCGCTCGCGACGGCGCGCTCGAGGTCTTCGCGAGCCAGGCGCTGCCGCACTCGCTCGGCCTCTTCTACGAGCGGGCGACGGAGCACCTCGGCTTCCGCCGGAGCTCCGACGAGTACAAGGTGATGGCGCTCGCCGCGTACGGTGAGCCGCGCTTCCTCCCCGAGCTGCGCGAGCGCGTGCGCGTTCTGGGCGACGCGTTCTTCGTCGACGAGATCGACTGGGCGCGCCTCGCACCGCGCCGGGGGCGCGACGAGCCCGTGGAGCCCGTGCACGCGGATCTCGCCGCGAGCGTGCAGGCGCGGCTCGAGGAGGCGTTGCTCGCGCTCGCGCGCGCGCTCCACGCGCGCGCCGGTGGCAGCGCGCTCGTGCTCGCGGGCGGCGTCGCGCTGAACTGCGTCGCGAACGCGCGGCTCGCGCGCGAGGGCCCCTTCGAGCACGTGTGGGTGCAGCCGGCGGCCGGCGACGCGGGCACCGCGCTCGGCGCCGCGCTCCACCTCGCGCACGCGCTCGGCGAGCGCGTGGAGCCGATGCCGAGCGCCGCGCTCGGCCGCGCGTTCTCCGACGACGAGCTCGCCGCGTGGCTCCGCCCGCTCGAGGTCCCGCACCGCCGCCCGGCCGACCTCTGTGCCGACGCCGCAGAGATCCTGGCGCGTGACGGCGTCGTCGCGTGGTTCCAGGGGCGCAGCGAGTTCGGCCCGCGCGCGCTCGGACATCGGAGCCTCCTCGCGAACCCGTGTCACGCGCACAACCTCGAACGGCTGAACGCGATCAAGGGCCGCGAGTCGTTCCGTCCCGTCGCCCCGGTGGTGTCGGCCGGGCGCGCCGCCGAGATCTTCGACGGCCGGCTCCCGAGCCCGCACATGCTCTTCACGCACCGCGTGCGCGAGAGCTGGCGCGCGAGGATCCCGGCCGCTCTCCACGTCGACGGTACGGCGCGCGTACAGACCGTGGACGGCCGCGACGAGCCGCTGCTCGCCGGCCTGCTCGGGGCATTCGAGGCCCGGACCGGCGTGCCGGTGCTCGTCAACACGAGCCTCAACACGGGGAACCGCCCGATGGTCGACGATCCGCGCGACGCGCTCGAGTGCTTCGCGTCCGCGCCGATCGACGCGCTCGCGCTCGGCCCCTTCCTGATCGAGCGCCGGGGCGTGTTCCGATGAGGCTGCCGTCGTACGACGTCGTGATCCCGACGCTCGGCCGCGCTTCGCTCGGCGCGCTGCTCGGGGCGCTCGCGAAGGGCGCCGGCCCCGCGCCGCGCCGCGTGATCCTGGTCGACGACCGCCGGCAGGCAGAGCCCGGGCTGCGCCTCGCGGGCGACGCGGCGGCGCTCGGGCCGCTCCGGGTGCTCGCGAGCGGGGGCCGCGGGCCGGCCGCCGCGCGCAACCTCGGCGCCGCGGCGTCGCGCGCGGATTGGATCGCGTTCCTCGACGACGACGTGGTGCCCGCGCCCGACTGGCGCGCGCGGCTCGCGCTGGACCTCGCGAGCGCCCCGCCGAACGTGGCCGCCTCGCAGGGCCGCCTCCGCGTGCCGCGGCCGGCGGGCCGCGCGCCGACGGACGCCGAGCGGCGCGTGATCGCGCTCGAGCACGCGCCGTGGATCACCGCCGATCTCGCGGTCCGGCGCTCCGCCTTCGTGTCGCTCGCCGGCTTCGACGAGCGCTTCCCGCGCGCCTACCGCGAGGACACGGAGTTCGCGCTGCGCGCGCTGCGGCGCGGCTTCGAGCTCGCGCGGGGTACGCGCTCGGTCACGCACCTGCTGCGCCCGGGCGGCTTCGCGTCGAGCCTCGCCGCCCAGCGCGGCAACGCCGACGACGCGCTGCTCGCCGCGCTCCACGGCCGCCGCTGGCGCGAGCGGCTCGGGCTGCCGCGCGGCCGCATGCGCGGCCACGTGCTCGCCAGCGCGGCGCTCGCCGCCGCCCTCGCCGCGGCGGCCGCCGGTGCGGCCCTCGCCTCGCTCGCGGCGGCGGGCGTCTGGGCGCTCCTCACGCTCGAGCTCTTCACGGCGCGCGTGGCGCCGGGGCCGGCGAGCGCACGCGAGATCGCCGACATGGCGCTGACGAGCGTGCTGCTCCCGCCCTGGGCCGTGCTGCAGCGCCTGCGCGGACACGCCCGCGTCGCGCGGCTGCGTGCGAGCGGCGCGCTCGCCTGGCCGCCGCTGCGCCTCGTGCTGCTCGACCGCGACGGCACCCTGATCGCGGACGCCCCCGGCAATCGCGACCCGGCGCGCGTCGAGGCGCTGCCCGGCGCGAGCACGGCGCTCGCACGGCTGCGGCGGCGCGGCGTGCGGCTCGCGATCGTGACGAACCAGGCCGCCGTCGCCGACGGACGGCTCAGCGAGGACGACCTCGTGCGCGTGAACCAGCGCGTCGACGAGCTGCTCGGCCCCTTCGACGGCGTGTTCGTCTGCACGCACGCGGAGGGCATGGGCTGCGGGTGCCGCAAGCCGGCGCCCGGCCTGCTGCTCGAGGCGATGCGCGAGCTCGACGCGCGCCCGCTCGAGTGCGCGCTGATCGGGGACACGGCGGGGGACCTCGAGGCCGCGCGCGCGGCCGGCGTCCGCGCCGTGCTCGTCCCGAACCAGGCGACGCGCCGCGAGGAGGTGCTCACCGCGCCCGAGCGCGCGTGCGACCTCGAGGCCGCCGTCTCGCTGCTGCTCGGAGCGCGCGCATGAACGTGTTCGCCTGGCACGTCCACGGCTCCTGGATGACGGCCTTCGTGCAGGGGCGCTGGCGCACCCACGTGCCCGTGCTGCCCGACCGCAGCGCCTTCGGGCGCGGACGCGCACGCACGTGGACCTGGCCCGACGCGGCCGTCGAGGTCGCTCCCGAGGAGGCGCGCCACCTCGACGTCGACGTGCTCGTGCTCCAGCGCCCCGAGGAGCTCGAGCTCGCCGCCCGCTGGCTCGGCCGGCGCCCGGGCATCGACGTGCCCGCGCTCTACGTCGAGCACAACGCGCCGCAGGGCGCCGTGAACGAGATGCGCCATCCCGTCGCGAACCGCCCGGAGCTCGTGCTCGTGCACGTGACGCACTTCAACCGGCTGTTCTGGGACGCGGGCAGCACGCGCAGCGTCGTGATCGAGCACGGCATCGTGGATCCCGGGCCGCTCTACACGGGAGAGCTTCCGCGCTGCGGCGTGGTGGTGAACGAGCCGCTGCGGAGGGCGCGCGTGACGGGCACGGATCTGCTGCCCCGCCTCGCGAAGCAGGCGCCCATCGACCTGTTCGGGATGGAGACGGAGCCGCTCGGCGGCGTCGCGCTCCCGCAGGCGGAGCTCCACGCCGAGCTCGCGCGGAGGCGGCTCTACCTGCATCCATTCCGCTGGACCTCGCTCGGCCTCTCGCTGCTCGAGGCGATGCAGCTCGGCATGCCGGTCGTGGCGCTCGCGACGACCGAGGTCGTCGAGGCCGTGCCGCCCTGCGCCGGCGTCGTGACGAACCGCCTCGACGCGCTCGAGGCCGCCGTCGCCAGGCTGCTCCGCGAGCCGGACGAGGCCCGCGCGCTCGGCCGGGAGGCGCGCCGCTGCGCGCGCGAGCGCTACGGGCTCGAGCGCTTCCTCGCGGACTGGGAGCGGCTGTTCGCGGAGGTCGTGGCATGAGGGTCGCCATGGTCTCCGAGCATGCGAGCCCGCTCGCCGTGCTGGGCGGCGTCGACGCCGGCGGCCAGAACGTGCACGTCGCGTCGCTCGCCCGCGCGCTGGCGCGCCGCGGCGTCGAGGTCACCGTCTACACGCGGCGCGACGCGGAGGCGCTGCCCGAGCGCGTCGCGTTCGGCCCGCGCGTCTCGGTCGAGCACGTGGACGCGGGTCCGCCCGAGCCCGTGCCGAAGGACGGGCTGCTGCCGTACATGGACGAGTTCGGCCGCCGGCTCGCGCGGAGTCTGCGCACCGAGCGGCCCGACCTCGTGCACGCGCACTTCTGGATGTCGGGCGTGGCGGCGCTTGCCGCGGCGCTGCCGCTGGGCCTGCCCGTGCTCCAGACCTTCCACGCGCTCGGCGTCGTGAAGCGCCGCCACCAGGGCGCCGCCGACACGAGCCCGCCCGAGCGGCTCGCGATCGAGCGCGACCTGATCGGGCGCGCGACCGGCATCGTCGCCACCTGCCGCGACGAGGTGGAGGAGCTGCGCGCGCTCGGCGCCTCGCTGCCCCGCGTGCGCATCGTGCCCTGCGGCGTCGACCTGTCGCTGTTCCGGCCCGACGGCCCGATCGCGCCGCGCGGCAACTTCGCCCACCGCGTGGTGGTGGTGACGCGTCTCGTGGAGCGCAAGGGCGTGGACGTGGTGATCCGCGCGCTCGCGGCCCTGCCCGACACGGAGCTCGTCGTCGCGGGAGGCCCCGAGGCGGCCGGGCTCGGCGCGGACCCCGAGGCGCGGCGGCTGCGCGGCATCGCGGCCGAGGCGGGCGTCGCGGAGCGCGTCACGCTGCTCGGGCGGCTCGAGCGCGAGGAGGTGCCGGCGCTGCTGCGCTCCGCCGACGCCGTCGCGTGCTGCCCGTGGTACGAGCCCTTCGGCATCGTGCCGCTCGAAGCGATGGCGTGCGGCGTGCCCGTGGTGGCGTCGGCCGTGGGCGGGCTGCTCGACACGGTCACCGACGCGGTGACGGGCATCCACGTGCCGCCGCGCGATCCGGTCGCCGTGGCTGCGGCGCTGCGCCGGCTGCTCGGCGACGGAGCGGCGCGGAGCCGCTTCGGCGCGGCCGGCGCCGTGCGCGCGCACCTCGGCTACGGCTGGGACCACGTCGCGGCGGCGACGCTGTCCGCCTATCGCGCGCTCGCACTGCGGCGCGGGCGGCACCCGCGCGCCGTGCCCGCCGCGGCGGCGCGCGCGCGCGCGCGCAGGGAGGAATCGCTCCATGGCGTCTCGTGATGCGAACGCGCCGGTGCTGGTGACGGGAGGCGCCTCGGGGCTCGGAGCCGCGATCGTCGAGGCGCTCCGCAAGGCCGGGCGC
>Ga0075327_1000311_pt1 | contig 13348 bp, 12 predicted proteins | sample MayberrySE_Catta_2_FD_120056 | JGI IMG/M metagenome (GOLD analysis project Ga0075327, IMG submission 120056) | Natural and restored wetland microbial communities from the San Francisco Bay, California, USA, that impact long-term carbon... | ecosystem: Environmental > Terrestrial > Soil >...
CACCGACAGGAGGAGGGCCGCCGAGAGCCCCCAGGGGGTGAGCGTGGAGCGTATGCGCAGGTCACCCTCGCCGGGTGTAGGAAGAGTCGCGACGCGAGCCCGGGGCGGCCGGACCGATCATCCTACCTCCCCGGCCTCCGCACCGACACGTGCGAGCGCGCGACGAGCGGGCTTTCGCGCGCTCCCCGGTTGCGGCATCGTTGGCCGTCACGGTCACCCCGAGGTCGCTTCTTGGCGCACATTCCGCCGTTCACGCCCGACCGACGGCTCTTCCCCTTCGAGTCGCGCTGGCTCGAGAGCAGCGTCGGTCCGGTGCACTACATCGACGAGGGGGTGGGGCGGCCGATCCTCTTCCTGCACGGCAACCCGACTTGGAGCTTCCTCTATCGCGGGATCGTCATCCGCCTCAAGCCGCGGTTCCGCTGCATCGCCGTCGACTACCCGGGGTTCGGGCTGTCGGCCCGTCCAGACGACTACGGGTACACGCCGGCCGAGCACGCGGGCGTGGTCAGGGAGCTCGTGAGGAAGCTCGATCTGCGCGAGCTCACGATCATGGGACAGGACTGGGGCGGCCCGATCGGCCTGCGCGTGGCGGTCGACGAGCTTCCGCGGCTACACGCCCTCGTCATGGGCAACACCTGGTATTGGCCCCTCGAAGGCTGGCAGGCCAGGGCCTTCTCGTACGTCATGTCGATGGATCCGCTGCAGTCGATGATCCTGAACAAGAACCTCTTCGTGGAGCGGGTCATGCCGCTCGGCGTGAAGCACGCCCTCGCGGAGGAGGTCATGGAGCACTACCGGGATGCACAGCCCACGCCCAAGAGCCGCGTCGGGGTGGCCGAGCTTCCGGTGCAGCTCCTGGCGGCAACGGACTGGCTGGCCGAGCTCGAGCACGACGTGCGGGAGTCTCTCGCCCACGTGCCGCTGCTCCTCGTCTGGGGCATCCACGACGTCGCTTTCCCTCGCCGCTACATGGAGCGCTTCCGAGAGGACTTCCGGCTCGCGCGCGTGCACCGTCTCGACGCGAAGCACTACATCCAGGAGGACGCGCCGGGCGAGATCGCCGAGGCGATCGAAGCGTTCCTGTCGTCGCTCCGGCCGGCCGCTTCGCCGGGCGCCTCGTGACGCTCCTCGTGGTGGGCCTCGGCGGCGCGGCCGGAGCCGTGTCCCGGTACCTCGCGAGCGGGTGGGTCCAGTCGCTCGCGGGCACGTTCTTCCCGTGGGGCACCTTCGCGGTGAACGTCTCGGGCTCGCTGGCCCTCGGCTTCTCGTGGGTGTGGCTCCAGTCGACCATCGTCTCGCCCGAGCTGCGCGATCTCGTGATGATGGGGTTCCTGGGGTCGTTCACGACGTTCAGCACCTTCAGCTACGAGACCCTCGCCCTGGTCCGCGACGGCGAGTGGTGGCAGGCAACCGGCTACGCGCTCGGCTCGCTGGTGGTGGGCCTGCTCGCGGTGGCGGCGGGCGCGGCGCTCGCGGCGACCCTCCACGAGGGGAGCGCCTGACCGTGCCTCACCGATTCGAGGGCGAGCGCACGCTCATGCGCGTCTTCCTCGGCGAGAGCGACCGGTGCGCCTCGGGGCCGCACTCCGGCAAGCCGCTCTACGAGGCCATGCTCCTCACGCTGCGCGAGCAGGGTTGCGCGGGCGCGACCGTCGTGCGAGCCATCGCCGGCTTCGGCGCGAGCGCGAAGCTGCACACCGGCAAGGTGCTCCGCCTCTCGAACGACCTGCCCATCATCGTCGAGATCGTGGACGAGGATGCGAACCTCGAGCGCATCCTCCCCCAGCTCGAGGAGATGATGGGAGGCGGGCTCATCACGATGGAGCGCGCCCGCGTGATCCTCTACCGATCGACCTGACGCCGGACCTACGCGTCGCTCACCCGCACGTGTCGTCGAAGGGCCCGGGCCCCGGGTCGCTCGCGGTCGGGTCCTCGACCAGGCCGACGAACAGGATCGTCCCGGAGAGCCGCTCGCGGATGGCGAAGACGAACGGCCGGTCCGCAATCAGGCCGGTGAACGACGTGGGCCCGATCCCGACCGCGGTCACCGCGGCCGCGCGTGTGCCGCGCTCGTCCACCTCGACGAACGTCTTCTGGCGCACGAAGTCGATGCACATCTGGTCGCCGCCGGGAGAGAGGCGCGTGAAGTCCGCCGCCGGAGTGAACGCCACCTCCATCCCCAGCGCCTTCAGCGTCTCGTTCAGGTAGGCGTCGTACGAGAGCGTCAGCTTGGGGATCTCGAGCGCGTCCAGCTCGTGCGGCGAGAGGCCCACGATCAGCTCGTCCCACGCCTCCTGGTCGAGCGCGGCCGCGAAGTCGCGGGCGCTCGAGCCGTGCGGGACCACGACGACCATCGAGTACGCCTCGCCCCCGTACGGCATCTCGACCGCCTGGTAGCCGGCGCCGCCGCCGAGCGGGAGCTCGACCCCGCTCATCGACATCATGTCGACGTCGACCGTCGAGCCGTCGGGGCGCGTGAAGCTCCGCGTGCGCGTGTCGTCGGGGTCGAACTCGGTCGTCCAGGCGCCGTCGAAGTAGATGGCGTTGACGAGGAGCATGACCTGCTCGGGGTCGAGCTCGTCCAGGATGCGGTCGATGAGCCCGCCCGTGCTCTCGTCGACCCACGCGTTGATCGCGGCGAGCGTCGCCGGATCCGCGAAGTCGCGCGACTCGGCGCTCGCGTCGAAGGCCGCGGCCACCGCGTCGAAGAAGGCCTGGTGGAAGGTGTGCTCTTCGTTCGCCCAGATCGCGTTGGCGATGGTGAACTCGACGGCGGGATCGAGGCCCGTGAGGAGATCGATCAGGTCGCGGTACGAGGCGTTGATCTCCTCCTGCGAGAGGCCGCCGAAGCCCAGCGAGCCGCGCATCGCGTCGAAGGTCGCCCCGCTCGCGCCGTTCAGCGTCATGCCGAGCGCCATGGAGGCGCTCAGCGGCGAGAGCACCACGTTGGGGCGCTCGTCCCCCGCCACCACGCCCGCGAAGAGCGCGAGCCCGAACTCGTTCGAGGCTCGGATCAGGGAGAGCTCGGCCGCGCTCAGCGCACGCGGGAGCTCCGTGATCGGCGCGCCGGGCTCGCCCGGACCGGTGGTGTCGTCGCAGGCGGCGAGCGCGAGCGCGGCGACGACGGGTAGGAGGCCGCGGAGGATCGAGGTGGCGCGCATGGTGGACCGGTTCGAGAACGGGTTGCACGTCCGTTGCATGTCCATGCAACGAGCGGGCCGCTCGGAACGTGACGGCGCCGCCACGGGACGGCCGCGGGGGCGTGCGGTCCACCCCGGACGACGGAGCCGCCCGGGTCCCGCCAGGCACCCGGAGCGGCTCGGAGTGGTCGCTGCAGGACTTGAACCTGCGACCCCCACGATGTGAGCGTGGTGCTCTACCAGCTGAGCTAAGCGACCGGCGCCGGGGCCGTTGCAGCGACCGGCTGGTGCGGGTGGAGGAGGCCCGGACGCCGTGCCCGCACCTCGCTCCTTTGCTATACCCCCACGGGGACTCGAACCCCGGTCTACGCCGTGAGAGGGCGTTATCCTAGGCCACTAGACGATGGGGGCGCGGCGACCCTCCCGGTGGCAGGAGGGCCCAAATCTTAAGGATCGCTCGTCTCAAGCGTCAACCCCTCAACGACTTGGCTTCTCGGGGTGTCCAGGAGGTGTTGCGGATTCCTGCAGACGGGGTTTTTTCGCGATGACGCGAGCCGGGGCGGCGGAAAAGGTGAACGCCGAGTCGATCAAGGGGTGGCTGACCGTTCGTAAGGGATGGAAGCGCCGCGCCAACAAGCTCACGAAGGACTTCGGGTTCGACTCGTTCCGGGACGCGATCGTGTTCGTCAACCGCATCGCGACGCTCGCGGACGGGATGAACCATCACCCCGACATCGACGTGCGCTACTCCACGGTCACCGTGACCGTGACGACGCACGACGCCGGGGGCATCACCGAGAAGGATCTCGACCTGGCGGAGCAGATCGACTTCGCGACGTCGGCCGAGTAGGCTCGGTCGCCAGCAGCTCGTCGAGGGTCTCCAGGAGGTAGTCCGGCCGCTCCGCCTCGAGCGCCGCCCTCGCGAACGCGCCCCACGATACGGCAGCGGTACGGGTCCCCGCGGAGCGACCCGCGCGCAGGTCGAACGGCGAGTCGCCCACGAAGAGCACCTCGTCCGCCCGGTCCGCGAGGCGAAGCGCGTCCAGTGCGCGATGCACCGGCTCGGGGTCCGGCTTGCCGCGTGCGACGTCGTCGGCTCCCACCACGACGTCGATCGCGTCCCAGAGGCCGCACACCTCCATCGTGCGACGGGCGACGACATTGCGCTTGCTCGTGACCACGGCGAGCCGCGCGCCGCGCGCCCGGAGCTGCCCGAGCACGCCGACTGCGCCCGGGAACGGCCGCACCATCTCGTCGTGGATGCTCCGCTGGAAGACGGTGTACGTCTCGAGCATCGCCTCCGCCTCGCTCTCGTCGCGCGCGAAGTCGCTGAGCTGCGCGCGCAGCGGCGTCCCCATGGTGGACAGCCAGCGCTCGTCCGGCGGCGCGGCGCCGAGATGGGTCTGCATCGTGTGGCGATAGCTGCGCAGGATCAGCTCGATCGTATCCGCGAGCGTCCCGTCGAGGTCGAAGAGGACCCCCCGCCAGGTGCCGCCCGGGCGGGTCACTCGCGGCCGCTGTCGGCCGTCGATGCGTCCGCGCCCTCGAGGAAGTCGATCACGACGCGGAAGACCTCGTCGTCCTGGAGGAGGCCCGCGTGGGTCGGGCAGCAGACGGTGCGATCCTCCACGCCTGCGAGCGTCGCGCTCTCGCCGGGCAGCACGAGGGCGTCGATCGGCGTTCGCACCGTGAGCGCGGTGACGCCGTCCGGCAGGGGTGGAGCGCCGTTGAGGGTCTCGAGGAAGTCGCTGCCTGGCGTCATCTCGTCGCCGCCGACGCCCCACGCGAGGTGCGCCGCGAGCGTGCCCTGATGGGGCGACCCGAGGAACGCGGCCCGCCGGACCGGCGCGGGGTCCTGAGTCATCAGGTACCAGCGCGTGGCGAGCCCGCCCATGGAGTGCGCGACGATGTCCACCTCGGAGGCTCCGGTCTCCGCGAGAATCTGCGTCACGACCGAGTCGATCTCCTGCGCGTGATCGCGGTTGCTCCCCGTGGGATCGCGGAAAGTCAGCGTCTCGACGTGCGACCACCCCGCCGCCTGGAAGCGGATCCGCAGCGCGGCCAGGTCTCTCGCCGTGTCCAGCCACCCGGGCACCAGGAGCACCGGGACCCCCGTGCTCGCGGCCGGCGTGTCGAAGTCCCTCCCCGCCGCCATCGCCGCCGCGGTGAGCGAGCCCACGAGCCCGATCCCGGCAATGGCGATGCCGACGAGGGCGGGCGCCCGCCGTCTCAGACGACCTCTCAGATGACCTCCTGGATCGCGCTCACCAGAGCCTCCACCGCGTGATCCGCCTGCGTCTCCGTCAGTGCCACCGGAGGCGTGAGCTCCACCACCTGGCCCGCGTCTCCCGCCGGGAGCACGAGCACGCCACGACGTAAAGCAGCCACCGCCACGCGCGCCGCGGCGCCCGGACGGTCTTCAGACTCGGCGAGCTCGATGCCGATCAGGGCGCCGAGCCCGCGTATCCCGGCTACACCCGCGGCTCCCGAAAGTCGCTCGCAGAGCCCGCTCCGCAGCCGGGCTCCCAGCTCCTCGGCCCGGGCCGGCACCAATTCCGCCTCGAGACCGTCCAGCGCGGCGAGCGCCGCGGCGCAGGCCAACGGATGTCCCAGGAACGTGCTCGTGTGGATGGCCTCGCCCTCGCTCGGCGGCCAGGCGTCCATCACGTCCCCGCGTCCCAGGCAGGCCGAGAGGGGGAGCCCGGCGCCGAGCGCCTTCCCTAGGCAGACCAGGTCGGGCGCAAGCCCCACACGCTCCGAGGCGAGCACCGCGCCGCAGCGGCCCATGCCGGTCAGCACCTCGTCGGCGATCACGAGCGCGCCGGCGTCGGCCGCGAGGCCCGAGAGGTCGGCCATGAAGCCCTCGGCCGCAATACGGACGCCAGCGCGCCCCTGCACCGGCTCGACGATCACCGCGCCGATGGGGTCGCCGTTCGGGGCGCCTTCGCGCAGCAGCCTCCGGACGCTCTCGAGAGAGGCCGCCGCCTCCCCGCCGGCGTGGTGTTCCGTGCCCTCGCCCACGCTCGACGAAGCCTGCGGGAAGGGCGCGAACGCGACGCCTCCGTAGAGCCTGCTCGCGAACGGTGCGCGGAAGTGCGGCCGCCACGTCACCGCGAGCGAGCCGAGCGTGAGGCCGTGATAGCCGCCCTCGAAGGCGATCACGCCGGGCTTGCCGGTCGCGAGGTGGGCCGTCTTGAGCGCGACCTCGACGGCCTCGGATCCCGTCGAGGCGAGCACGCCCTTCGCGACGCGCCAGGGCATCGCGCCGGCCAGCCGCTCGAGCAGCGTGACCTTGGCCGACGGAGGGTGCACGTCGCCCAGGCCGTGCACGAGCCGGTCGGCCTGCCGCGCGAGCGCGGCCTCGACGCCCGGGTGCCCGTGGCCCAGGAGCGCCACGCCGAACCCGCCCGTGAGGTCCACGTACACGTTGCCGTCCGCGTCGCGCACGTTCGCCCCGCGCGCTTCCTCCCAGAAGACGGGCCAGTCGTCGTCGACGTACGTGACGTTGCGCGACTCCACCGCGCGCAAGCGCCGCGCGAGCGCGCGAGACGCGGGCCCCGGTGGGGGGACGCGGACAGCCGGGAGGAGCGTGCCGAGGGCGCTGGGGCTCACCGTGTCGCCCGTCGTTACTCCGGCGAGAGCTGCGCGTCCGCCTGCATGCCCATCGCATGATAGCCCTTGTCGACGTGCAGGGTCTCGCCGGTGATGCCGGACGCGAGGGGCGAGCAGAGGAACGCCGCGGCGAGCCCGACCTCGTCGGCGGTGTTCGCCTCGGGAAGCGCGGCGTTCGCGCGGTAGTAGTCGACCATCTTGTCGATCGTGCCGATCGCCTTCGCGGCGCGGCTCGCGAGCGGCCCCGCGCTGATCGCGTTCACGCGCAGCCCCCAGCGGCGGCCCGCCTCGTAGGCGAGTGTGCGGGTATCCCCCTCGAGCGCGGCCTTCGCCGAGCTCATGCCGCCGCCGTATCCGGGGATCACGCGCTCGGCCGCCAGATACGAGAGCGAGACGAGGGCGCTGCCGGGCCGCGCCAGCGGACCCAGCCGCTGGAGCATGCTCACCATCGAGTAGGCGCTGGCGCTCAGCGCGGCGAGGTACCCGGCGCGGCTGGTCTCCAGGAGAGGCTTCTGCACCTCGGGCCCGTTGGCGAGCGAGTGGACGATCACGTCGAGGCACGGCTCCCCGAAGTCCGCACGCAACCGATCCGCGACCTCCTGGATCGTGTATCCGCTCAGCTCGACGTAGCGCTTGTCGGTCCGCACCTCCTCCGGCACGTCCTCGGGCGTGTCGAAGACCGCGTCCAGCGGGTAGATCTTCTCGAAGACGATCTCACCACCGCCCGGGAGCGCCCTGTCGAGCTTCCCGCGCTCGAGGCTCTTGGTGAAGATCCGCAGCGTCGGAGGCCAGGTTCCCACGCAGATCGACGCCCCTGCCCGCGCCAGCGCGCGGACGATCGCCCACCCGTACCCCCTGTCGTCGGCGACTCCAGCAACGAAGGCGCGCTTCCCGGTGAGGTCGATCGGCAGCATCCAGGCGTCTCCTCGCTAGTCCGTGGAGGTGCTAAGCTATCCGCGGTCGAGCGGGTCGCCTACCCCGCGCCCTCCACGTCGTCTCTGCCGGTGCGGCCCGAGAGCCAGAAGAGGAGGGCCGCGGTGGCCGCTAGCGCCGCGACGGCGCCGAGCGCGCCTCCGCGGTCCACGGCCCAGTACCAGAGCGGCACGATGAAGGCGAGCGCCGCCGTCCCCATCAGGCTCCGGAAGCCGACCGAGCTCGCGTACGCGAACGCCGCGACAGCCGCGCCACCGACGAGCAAGAGCGTGAGCTCCGGAGGCCCGTCGAGCGCCTCGAGGGCCGTGACGAAGCCGAGCACGATCCACGCGAGGAGCAGCCAGGCGAGCACCCGGCCGAGCCACTCGCGGCTCAGGCTCGGGGGTCCCCGGTGCACGCCCCACACCGTCAGCGCGACGCAGACCGCGAGCCAGAGGTCGAGCGGCCAGACCGCGTCGTCCGTGAGGCCGAGCGGCCCCACCGCGGTCGTCGCCACGAGGACGAACCCGGCGAGCATCGCCATCACGAAGGCGTTGAGCGCCCAGGGACTCCGCTCACCCGAAGGGTCGCGCGCGAGCAGCCTCACGAGCGCGAGCGCGGCCACGACCAGGACGCCGTCGAGCACCCACACGATCGCGTCGCCCGAGAGGGGCGTCGCGCGATCGAGGAAGACCGCGAGGAAGCCCAGCCCCATCGCCAGGTGCACGGCCGGCATGACCACGTCGCGGCGCATCGCCCTCGGCGCCAGCACGATCGGAGCGGCGAGCGAGAGGACACCCGTGGCGATCCCCCCCGCCGAGAGGTCCGACCAGGCGCCCTCCGAGTAGACGAAGGCACCGAGCAGCAGGCCGAGCCCGGAGGTCTGCATCAAGTAGGATGCCGGCCGCCAACGCCGTGCGCCTCCGATGCGCACGCCGGCCGCCAGCACGCCGACGCCCACCGCGGCCAACACGAACGAGCGAGCCGCCCGGTCGAGCAGCGGCCACGCCCAGTCCAGGAACACGCCACCCGCGATGAGGAGCACCGCGCCACCGGTCCCGGCCAGCAAGTACTGCGACAGGCGGCGTGTCCCCGCGCTCGACGCCTGCGCGACGTCGGCGCGCAACCTGCGCGCGGCGGTCTCGTCGATGAGGCCGGCGTCCTCCCACCGGTCGATCGCCTCGAGGACGGCATCCGCGTCCCTGGTCATAGGAGTATGATTCCCGCCATGAGGTACGCGCCGACGAGAATCGCCCCTTCCCAGCGCTGCACGCGCCACTCCGTGCGCAGGAGCGGGAAGAGCAGCAGGGAGAGCGCGAGAAGGGCGGGCAGCTCGCGGGTGAGGACGTGCGCCGGCATGGCGATCGGCTCGAGGACGGAGGAGATCCCGAGAATGGCGGCGATGTTGAAGATGTTGGACCCGATCACGTTCCCGACGGCAATGTCCGCCTCCTTGCGGGCGGCGGCAACCAGCGAGGTCGCGAGCTCGGGAAGCGAGGTCCCCACCGCCACCACGGTGAGCCCGATGGCGATCTGCGAGATGCCGAGCGCCTCGGCGACACCCACGGCCCCCTCGACGATCACATACCCCCCCGCGACCAGGAATGCCGAGCCCGACGCGACAAGCGCCACGTCCTTCCGGCGCACGCTGGGGCGACCATCGGCCGTCGCGCGCACGAACTCCTCGTACTCCCCGAGGACGGCCGGCGCCTCCGTTTCGAGCGACTGGAAGACGAACCCGAGGTACGCGACGAGCGCGAGCAGGAGCAGGACTCCGTCTCCCACGCTGAGCTCCCCGTCCCAGGAGAGCGGATAGAGCGCGAGTGTCACGAGCAGCATCACGGGCATCTCGCGCCGCACGACCCGGGACCGCACCGAGAGCGGCGCGACGATCGCGGAGAGGCCCAGGATCAACCCGATGTTCGCGAGGTTGGAGCCCAGCACGTTGCCCACGGCGAGATCCGCGTTGCCGCCCAGCGCGGCGACCGTGCTGACGACCAGCTCCGGCGCCGACGTCCCGAAGGAGACCACGGTGAGCCCCACGACCATGGGGCTGACGCCGAGGGACCCGGCGAGTCGGCTCGAGCCCAGGACGAGCCACTCGGCCCCGAAGTAGAGCACCAGAATGCCCGCCACGAGCATGCCGACGTCGAAGGCCAGGCCCGTCACGTCGCCTTCCGAGCGAGCCAGCGCTTCAGGCCCTGCAACGGCCGGGTGTTGAGCACGTCGGCCGCCTCCAGCCAGCCACGGCGGGCCTGCTCGACCCCGTAGCGCATGTCGTCGAGCCCACGGGGAGAGTGCGCGTCGGTGCTAATGACGACGGGCACGCCGAGCTCCTTGGCGCGGTGCACGTGCACGTCGCTCAGGTCGAGCCGGCGTGGATTGGCGTTCAGCTCGACCGCCACGGAGTGCTCGGCCGCCGCTTCGAGCACCGTCTCGACGTCGAGCTGGAAGGGCTCGCGGCGGCCGAGCTGCCTCCCGGTCGGGTGGGCCAGGATGTCGACCGCGGGGTGGGCGATGGCCCGCAGCACCCGCTCGGTCATCCTCTTCTTGTCCAGGTCCATGAGCGAGTGGACGGAGACGACCACCAGATCGAGCTCCCCGAGCACGTCGTCGGGCAGGTCGAGCGCGCCATCCCGGAGGATGTCCACCTCCGCGCTGCGCAGGATCTCGATCTCCGGCACCCGCTCGCGCACCTCGTCGAGCTCCTTCCACTGCTTGCGCGCGCGCGCGGGAGTCAGCCCCTCGATCATGGCCATGGCCTGGGTGTGGTCGGTGACGGCCATGTACTCATATCCGCGCTCCACGCACGCGCGCGCCATGTCTTCGATCGACGCCTGCCCGTCGCTCCACGTGGAGTGCATCTGCAAGTCGCCGCGAATGTCGTCCAGCGCGACGAGGTCCGGCAGCTCGCCGGCGAGCGCGGCCTCCACCTCGCCGCGGTTCTCGCGCAGCTCCGGCGCAACCCAGCGCATCCCGAGGGCCTCGTACACCTCCTCCTCGGTCTTGCCGGCCAGGCGCTCGCCGTCCTCCTTGCCGAGCTCCTCGGGGTCGGCATCCTCGGGCACCCGGAAGACACCCCACTCGTTGACGCGAAGACCGTCTCGCACCGCGCGGGTGCGGATGTTGACGTTGTGGTCCTTCGAGCCCGTGAAGTAGACCAGCGCGGCGCCGAACGAGCGCCGGGGCACGACGCGCAGGTCGACCTGGAGGCCGGAGCCCAGCACGATGCTGCCCTTCGTCGGCCCGGCGGCCTCGGCGCGCGCCGCGCCCTCGAACGCCGAGAAGTGCTCGACCACCGCGGTCCCGTCGCCTTCGTGCTGCACGAGCAGGTCGACGTCACCCACGGTCTCCTTGCGGCGCCGGAAGCTCCCGGCGACCTCGATCCTGTCCGCGCCCGGAGCCTCCCGCATGTGGTCGAGAAGCCCGCCGATGAGCTTCTCCACCTCGTCGAGACGGAAGCGGCCCGTGTGCTTCCGATGGTCGGCGATCGCACGGGCGATCTTCTCGACGCTCCTCTTGCCGAAGCCTTCCAGCTCCTCGACGCGTCCCGACTCGATCGCCCCCTCGAGATCGTCCACCGTACGGACGTCGAGCTCGTCGAAGAGCTTCTTCGCCTTCTTCGGGCCGACGCCCTCGAGGTCCATCAGCTCGGCCAGAGTGCGCGGGATCTCCGCCTCGACCTCGCGCAGCCGGTCGATGCTCCCGGTCGCGAGCAGCTCCTCGATGTGGGCCGCCACGTTCTTGCCGATGCCCGCGAGCTCGGTGAGGTCCTCGCCCGCGGCGACCATGGCCTGGAGCGGCCGGCCGAGGCTCTTCACGGTGTTCACCGCGTTCCGATACGCGCGGATCCGGAACGAGTTGGCGCCCTGGATCTCGAGGAGATCGGCGAGCAGCGTGAGCGTCCGGGCGACGTCGAGGTTCTCCACTACGCGTTCACCACGTTCGCGTCATCACGGCTCGATGGCGCCGCCGTGCTCGCGGAGGCGCTCGAGGAACTGGTCGAAGTCGAGGACCTCGACACCGAGCTTCTCGGCCTTCTCGAGCTTGGAGCCCGCGTTCTCTCCGGCGACGACGAAGGCCGTCTTCTTCGACACGCTGCCGGCCGTGCTGCCGCCCACGCGGCGCCACGCCGTCTCCGCCACCACGCGCGGCACCGGGATAGCGCCCGTGAACACGGCGGTCCCGAGGTCGGGGAGGTCGGCCGCGACGGGCTCGGTCACTTCCGGCCGCACGCTCCGCTCCAGGATCGCGTCGACGGCCTCGCGCGTGCGCTCGTCGCCGAAGAACCCGGCGATGGCCTCGCTCATCTTCGGCCCGATGCCGGAAACGGCCTCGAGCGCCTCGCGGCTCGCACGCCGAACGCGGTCGAAGTCCCCGAAGTGCGCTGCGAGGTCACGCGCCACCGCGACGCCGACCTCCGGGACGCCGAGCGCGACGAGGAAGCGCGCGAGCTCCGGCCGCATCTTGGCGCGGATCGCCTGGACGAGCGCCGTCGACGACTTCTCGGCGAAGCCCTCGAGGTGCATGAGCTGATCGGGCTCCAGGTCGAAGAGCTCGGCCAGCTCCGTCACGAGCCCGCGCTCCACCAGGAGCTTCGCTGTCTCGTCCCCCAGCCCTTCGATGTCGAGCGCTTCGCGCGCCGCGAAGTGCACGATGCGCCCCTTGAGCTGCGCCGGGCACTCGAACCGGTTCGGGCAGACGGTGCGCGGGCCGTCCTCGATCACGGGCGTGCCGCAGGCGGGACACTCGGTCGGCATCCGGAAGGGACGCGCGCGGTGCTCTCCCCGCTCCACGACCTCGACGACCTGCGGAATGACGTCCCCGGCTCGCTGGATGCGGACGGTGTCGCCCTCGCGCAGATCCTTGCGCTTGAGCTCCTCGCGGTTGTGCAGCGAGGCGCGCGACACGGTCACGCCCCCGACGACGACGGGGAGGAGGAGCGCCACCGGCGTCAGCACGCCGGTCCTGCCCACCTGGACGTCGATTTTGTCGATGCGCGTCACCTCCTGCCGCGCCGGGAACTTGAACGCGAGCGCCCAACGCGGGTGGTGCGAGGTGGCCCCCATCGCGTCCCGCGCGGCGAGGTCGTCCAGCTTGATCACCACGCCGTCGATCTCGTAGTCCAGGTCGTCGCGCTCCGCCGCGAACGCCGCGTGGTACGCGAGGATCTCCTCGACGGTGCTCACGACCTCGATCCGCTCCGGTACCTTGAAGCCCCAGTCTCGAATCGCTTGCACCCCCGCCGAATCGCTCGGGAAGGCGGCGCCGTCGGCGACGAGCACGTCGTACGCGATGAGGTCCAGCTTGCGGCTCGCCGTGACCGAGGAGTCGAGCTGCCGGATGGCCCCGGCCGCAGAGTTGCGCGGTGAGGCGTACGGCTCCTCGCCCCGCTCGACGAGGCGCGCGTTGAAGTCCTGAAAGTCCGAGATGTTCATCATGACCTCGCCACGGATCGCGAGCAGGTCTGGAGCCGGTCGGGCTTCGGTCCTGAGCCTCAGCGGAACGGAGTGGATCGTGCGCACGTTCTCCGTCACGCCCTCGCCGGCGCGGCCGTTGCCGCGCGTGACCGCGCGAACGAGCACGCCCTCCTGGTACACCAGCTCGATCGACGCGCCATCGAGCTTCGGCTGCAGCACGTAGCTGGGCTCGATGCCCTCGCCGAGGGCCTTGCACACGCG
>Ga0075327_1000313_pt1 | contig 13322 bp, 9 predicted proteins | sample MayberrySE_Catta_2_FD_120056 | JGI IMG/M metagenome (GOLD analysis project Ga0075327, IMG submission 120056) | Natural and restored wetland microbial communities from the San Francisco Bay, California, USA, that impact long-term carbon... | ecosystem: Environmental > Terrestrial > Soil > Wetlands...
GACCGGGCCGGGGTGGAACACGAACTCCTTGCGGCCCTCGCGCTCCTGCAGGATGTGGCTGCCGGTGATGTCGGTCGGAAGGAGGTCCGGCGTGAACTGGATGCGGCGGAAGTCGAGCGACAGCAGCCGCGACAACGCCTTGACGAGCTCGGTCTTGCCGAGTCCCGGAAGGCCTTCGAGCAGCACATGGCCTCGAGCGAGGAGCGCCGCGACTACCTCGTCGATCGTCTGTTCCTTGCCGAGGATCACCCGGCGGAGCTCGTTGACCAGCCGCGCGACTTTTGCCTGGCCATCGGCCAGGCGATCGGGGGCGATGAGTGCTCCTCCGTCTCCCATCATCATCGGCTCATTTCTCGAAGTATTTCTTGACGGCGCTCTGGTGGCGCGGCGCGAGTGTCCGGCGCCAGGCGGCCTGACCGGCGACGGCAGCATACTGTCTCGCGGCCGACGGCGTACTCTGCGCGGCCGATTCCTGAGGCGCCCCTGGCAATTCGACGACCGGCGCCCAGTCGTCGGGACTGCGTGCTGCCCCCGGAGGCAGCGCTTGCGCCTTGAACCGATCGAGGGGCAGCGATTCCTTGCCCCAGGTGAGCTCGGCATCGCCGCGGCCGCGGTTGATGCCGCCTCGTCCCGGGTAGCCGTCGCCATCAGGCGATGACTCGCCCGGGTCGAGCGGAAACTCCGATGGATCGAACCGTCCGGCCTCCTTGCCCAGCCTGTTGAGGCTGCCGAAGCGTCCGTTGGTTTCGGCGAGATACTTGGCCATCGTAGCCGTGAGCGCACGCAACGACGCCGCGTCGGCCGGAAGTTTGCCGCTCTTGAGAAGCCGCTGCAGGTCCGCCGGCGCACCGGCCAGCAGTCCGCTCTGGGCAAGCTTTTCGAGCGCCTTCATCAGTTCGGCGGCATGGGCGTCAGACACCGCGTCGCCGCCCGCACCAGCCTGTGCCGCGGCCGCGTACCGAGCGAGGCTCTCCTCCGCCCATTTCACGGCGTTCTGCTTCTCGGATACGCCCGCGGCGACCTTTTCACGCAGCGCATCGGCCGCCTCCCACGACGACGCGTCGACGCGCTCCTCGGCACCGCGTCGGATGCGCTCGATCTCCTCTTCCAGCCGGCTCTCCTCCTCAGGCGTGATCAACTCCTCTTGCTTCAGTTCCGTCACGGTCGCCTCGAGATTGGCGGCAATTTCGGCGGCCAGAACCGTGCTCGTTCCCTGAGGCATGCGCTGGGGAAGCCACAACGCTGTGGCCAGAAACGCCACCGCCGGCACGAGTGCCGCCAGCTTGCGCCACGGACGCAGTCGCGGGAGCGAGAGCGTCGCGGCGTGTTCGGCCATTGGCGAGCCGGCCCACGCAGGGTCGCTCGTTTCGAGAAGCGTCAGCAGCATCCCATGGCCGCCGGTCAGCGAATCGGCCAGCGCGGCGACCTCGGCTGGCCGATACGACCGCCTCACGCAGATCAGGAGCGCCGGAAGTGCTGCGAGGGCGGGCGCGAGCCACAGCCAATGCAAGCTCGACGCGGCGCCCGGCAGGAACAGGCGGCAGACCAACGCCGCGAGACCGGCCGCAAGAAGGCTCCCGGCAGCCCAGGCCGGCCACACGTCCAGGAAGAGGCCGATGGAGAGGCGGCGCGCCAGCCGGCGCAGGGCCGGCTGAACCGACACGGGCATATCAGTCATTGACGTGTTTAGACCCCGGTCGGGTCAGATTATCTCTCAGAGACCTGCGGCCGGAAGGAAGGAACGAGGGCGGGCGCGGCGCGGGGCGCCGGGTGACCGCTCACCGCGAACGAGGAACAGAAGCGGGACATTCTCTATCGCAACGCGCAGCACCGCAACCATCGCTCCGAACGGGCTCCGTGAACGGCTCGACACCTCGTCACCGTTTTGAAGAACCGGGCAGGCCGTGAGGCCCGCCCGGCACACGCGTGACGGATCAATTGCTCGCGCCCGTTTTCGCAACCTTTTTCGCAAAGACGTAAATATCGTCGTTCAGACTTTGCCCGGACGGAACGGGCAGGCGATCCCCGGCATCCCGAGGCATCTGCAGGATGATGCCGTCGAGGGCAACGACGTCTCCGAGAGCAAGCGACGCCATGTTCGATCGCGCGGGTAGAATGAAGAGGGTTTCGTTCTGACGCGTCGTGAAGAAGCCTCCGCTCTTGGCCATTCTCTCGACCTTGACGCCGCTCAGATCCACCGCTCGACCAACCTGACGCTCGTCAGCGTTGATCAGAGTCGCGACGTCCTTGATTGGTGCCTTGGTCACTGTTTCGGCCGTCCCGGTCGGCGTCCCACCCTTGGTGTCCGAAGTCGTGTCGGTCGTGTCGATCAGCATCGCCAGATCGCTGTTCCCTCCCACGACCCGAGTCGCGACCAGGACCGGACGCTTGGCAAGGTCGGCTTCAACCTGACGATCGAGACCACTCCAGCCCCACTCGCGGTCGACATCGACGGACACGTAGCGCTTGATCGTTCCCGTGATGGTGACCCGGTCGTTCTCGCGAACCGGTGCGACGTGGGACGGGGCTAGATGTACGAGAATCTCCCCTTCGAGATCTCCCCAGTCGGGCTCATCTATCGTAAACAGACGAGGCCCGTACACCCGATCAATTTCGGCGTCGACGCTGACTGTCTGGCCGACGTACTTGGCCGGCTGTTCTTCCAACGTCCCAACGTTGACTCGCGTACCGTGAAGTCCGGTCTCGATGGCCGGAGCGGTGGCCCTCTTGCTCGCCCACTCACGCCACTCGGTCATCGTTGCGGGATCGCCGCGCCAGTCGCCGTATATGCCTTCCGCGTTGTACACGCGCAGCGTACCTCTTTCGAGATCGGACCCGGGAACATCGATTGACAAGACGACGGTCTTCGTCCGCTGCGCGATGTCCTTCGCCTGCCGATCGGTATAGACGAACTCATGTCCGTAAACTGAACCGGGATAGAACCATCCCTTGATAGCCGGGGGGGACCCAGTGGCGGTCGGGCTGAACCTGAGGACGACGTCCCCCTTTGGATCGAGCCGCTTCATCGGTACCGCCTGAGCAAGTGCCACAACCTTCCCGCCCTTCCCGCCGTTTTCGGTGCTGATCTGCACCAGGTGACGGTTCACGTTCGAATTCATCAGTTTGAACACATACGTGCCCGGCTGCAGCGTCGCACCGGGCACCATCACCGGCTCCGAAAACTTCAAGATGGTCTTCTCGTTCCATCGTGTTTGACTCGCGCCGGCGGCCGCGGCCGCGACAACCAGGACCGCCGTGAGACAGGCACGCCGGCAGAGCGCTTTTCGAAGATCCAACTGCATTCGAGGTCCACCTTTCCTCCGATGTGCGACCGCTTGCGCGGCCGCAGTGTGATCTTGAGTCGATGCGCGAGTGATGAGATCGCCGTTCAGGTCAATCTGGGCATCACGCACGGAGTACACTCACGCTCGCAATCTCTCGTGCAAAAGGCTGTCCCGCCTGGCCGTGGCACGGGGCGGCGCGTGATTCGCGTCGGTGCGATATTTCGTTGCGACGTCATGACATTCTGGCGACATGTCGCCGATCGTGGTCCACCGCCCTTGGCGGGGCTGGCTCAATCGATCTGCACAGTGGCTCCACGACGGACCAGTCGGTCGAGGTAGGCGCGAGCCGACTGATCGGTGGTACTCGCCGGCGTCAAGCGCAGCGAAAGCGGCGGTGTTTCATGTTCCAGCGCCGGTCCGCACAACCGTTCGAGGCGGCCGAGATCGTGTCCCGTGAGGTGCCCGCTGACCGTTACACGATAGCGGCCTGCCTCGGATCTCACTCGCATTCTTGCCATGGTGGTAATCGCAGCGGTTGACTGGACCTCCTAAACGAGGTAGCGATTCCAGCTGCCGAACTGCTCCTCGATACGACCGCGGCGGACGCTCAAGGCGACCAGAGCTGCTCCCGCGATCACGTCGTACCATTGTGATCCCGCATCATGCCCCGACAGCAGCCATGGAGCCATGGCGATCCAGCTCCCCATCGCGATATTCAGAAGACGCACGGGACGCGCGATCTCGCCAAACGCGATTACGGCCCACGTGATTACGAGGGCCCCTGACAGATAATTGCTCTGAGCCCCGGTGCCGGTCACGCCGAGCACTGCCGGCTCGACCATCAGCCATGCGCCAAGGCCCGCGCTGATCAACAGATTCCATGGAACACGGCGCAACTCCATCGCTCCGAGGATCTGCGCGGCCAGCGCGTGCCGAACTGTTCGCGCCGGCATCGATTGGCGGTCCCCGGCCCGGTACCCATCCAACGTGCCGCCGATCCAGAACGTCTGCCAGAACGGTTTGCCTTCACGCCGTGCGCCTGAGAGAAACTGGCACATGGCGACGACTTCATCGAGGGCCGGCGAAATCATGATCAGCATGGCCACGGCCGTTGCGAGACAGAGCGCACACCAGGCGCCAACGGCCACGGGCTGAAGGATCACCAGCGCGATACTCACGATGCCGAGAGGCACGACGAGAACGCCGAACATGACAACCATCCACGGCATGGTCCGCCAGCGGTTCCGGCCACCCATCAATCCCGACAACGCCTCGACCGCGTATGAGACCGCGCCCAACCCTGCATCCGAGATCGGCCACGCGCGCGAGACCTCCGAGTCCAACACTCGTCGTGTTCCATCCCCGAAGAGCGGATCCCACGGATACGCGATGTGGCCCAGTTGGTAGGCGGCAAGGTAGCGCGACAGCAGGAATCCGACAAACGCCATCGCGATGATCGGCCCGCGCTGCACCCAACCAGAGGGGTTGTACGACCAACCCGGCGGTGTGTCGGGACCGGGCATCGTCATCGCTTCGTAATGCGCACGACCGGGCATCATCGGAACGAGCACGGAAAAGCCAATCACCAGCGAGCCCACCAGAGTGTCGTTAGCGTAGGCGCCCGGGTCGGGCGTCCAGAAGACCAGCGGAGCACACAGTAACCAGAGCCCGACGCAGCAGAGCCCCCAGCGGGCCGGCTCGAATCGTGGCGACAGCGTGAGCAGACCGAGAACGACGATGGTGCTGCCGCTCAGAACGTCACTCCAGATCATCGGGACGTCGCGATATCCGAGCGTGAACGGGCTGGCGACGAGCCACGCGCCGAGGATGATGTTGAGGAAGTCGCGCCAGATCCACTGGCGCAGCATCCGCGCATGATCACTGCTGGCGTCCGAAGGTGCGCGCGTGTCGAGGCGCAAGCCGTTGCGCGCGATGGGCTCGTTCGACGTGCTGCCGCGTGATCGCCGCGTCGCTGATTCGGTGGGTGCCACGACGTTATCCTGCCTCGGCGTCGTTACGTGGACCTCGGGCCGACGGGCTCTGGAGCGTCGAAGGTTGGTGGCGTGCCTTGGCGTGTGTGCGCCTGATACCACCGGTGAGGATCGGCCTTCAACGACTCCACCATCATCGGAAGTGTGTCCAACAGGTTTCGGTGCGGTTTCCAGCGCAGGAGTTTCTGGGCCCGTGAAATATCCAGTGCGTAATGGTCATCGGCCAGATCGATCATCCACGGTTTGATGAACGGTTCCTCGAGGCCCGGAGTCATGTCCTGCACCCAGGCGCCTGCTTTCGCAACTGCCTTTGGGATTTGAACGGTCTTCCATGCTTCATCCCCGTGAATGAGCACGCCGAGCGCCCGCTGAAGAGTGTCGTAACTCACTGGGTCCGGCTCACCGACGAGGATGACGGATTCTGGAGGGAGCGCCCAGCGGTCCATCAGAGCCATTCGGATCGCCTGAACCAGATCGTCGAGGTGGACAAATGACTGGCCTCGGAACGTGTTGCCAGGGAAGACGTTGGCCGTGAGTCGGCGCTCGTAGATGCGTTGGATTTGGTGTGCGAGCGGAATGGAGTCGCACCGGTTGGTGTAGACGCCGGCGATTCTCAGAATCAGACACGGCATCCTGCCGCGCTCAGCTCGGATGATCCGTTCAGTCTGCAACTTGGACCTTGGATAGTCCCATCGCGGCTCGAGCCGCCATTCCTCGTTGATATGCTCTCCAGGCTCGCAGGGAGCATGCACGAGCATCGTGCTGGAGAAAACGAACTGCTCGACCACGAACCGCGTGAGCAACCGCAACAGGCGTTCCGTACCCTGAACGGTCACTTGCTCGTACCGTGGACTGGGCTCCCCCGAAAAGTCGTAATACGCGGCCAGGTGAATCAACGAGGCGATCCGAGTGCCGAACTCATGCTGGACTCGGTCGAGGGCCTGGAGCACACTGGTTTCTGACGTCATGTCGCAGGGAACGTTCTCGGCGCTGGCCGGGGGGTGGGGAGCGCCGGGGCGATCGAACCCGACGACCTGACAGCCTTCCCTTGCGACTACGTCACACACAGCGGATCCAATCAACCCGCTGCTTCCGGTGACGACCACGACCGGCCTGTTCGGATCCATCGGCACCTCGTTTCGCTTCGACTCGGGTCCTACTTGCTTGCCTGACCTGAGTCGACTTCCAAGACGCATGCCCGCCGCGATCGCTTGGCAGACGACATCTGGCGTACGGTTGAAGTGACAAATGGACCATATTTCGTTACTTGCAGACGGTATGTCGCCAGTGTCCCGGAACAGTAATCCGTTTGCATGCATCCCGGAGCGCGGCGCCCGGATGGCAAGGCGCGACGACCGAGAATATTGGGCATATTTTGACGGAGGAGCAACGCCGCCAGCCGGGATGCCCGGCCCGGGAGTTAATAGACGAATTACTGTTCCGAGTGTCGAGCCGCGAAGCAACGAACGACCGCTCAAACGCCTCAGGCACGGAATGACCGTTGCATCGTTTGTTTCGTCGATCGCTTTGTCGAAACCGAGTCTTGCCACTTCGGTCGGGTCGTTGCAGCCCCGGACTTTCGTCGGTGGGCAGGTCGCGTTGGAGACGCTGAACAGGCGATGCCGCGCACTGCCGCCGAGGTGCCGTTGCGAGGCGTGGTAAACGTGGAACTCGCTCAGGTACTGGACGCCGTCTGCTCGCAAATCCCGGAGTGCCGCCGGGACGTTCTGGAATCCGCACTTGCCTTGGTTCTCGAGATCAGCCGCGATGGACCTGAGGGCCGTCCGATCGGGGCGTTACTCACCATCGGTCGCGCGAACGACGTCCTTGCGAATTCACGCCCGCTGATCCTGGATCCGCTCCTCGGCCACGAGCCGGGCTCGACGCTCATTACCGACGATCGACTCCGTGGAACGATCAAGCAGCTCGCGCAGCTCGATGGCGCGTTCGTCGTCACGGGAGACGGCACGGTGGTATCGGCGTGCCGCTACCTCGATGTGCCAGCCGCGTCCATCACACTCCCCCTCGGACTCGGTAGCAGGCATGTCGCCGCTGCCTCCATTTCCAAGCGGCTTGGTGTCGTAGCGATTGCCGCCTCCGCGAGTGGATCGATTCGCGTGTTCTGCAAGGGCGAGATCATCGCCACGTTCGAGCATCCCTGACGCGTTCACCGTTCAGGTGCGCCGATGACCTCCCTGCTGCGCACACACGTGCGGGTGTGTCACGTCGCCTTCCAAGAGGTCGGTCAGAGAAGGAATCGCGTCACATTGACTGCCGGTTGAGGAACTGCAGACTCGCAACATTTCGCGACCGATCTCTCGAGGACACCGGCAATCCAGTCGAGATTGCCCGGTACGACTGTTGAAACAGGTACTCCCATGGCTGACCACATCCGAAGCACCTCATCGGTGCCGCGGCTCAGAGCCGCAGTCGCGTTCGTTGTGATTCTCCTCCTTGCGCTAGCCGTTTCGACCGCCGGAGCACCTTTCGCAGGTTCCGACCGCCCGCTGCGCGATCACTGGCTCGACGCCTGGCTGACGATGAAGATCTCCGCGCAGTATGCTGTCGACGCCGATGTCTCGAGCCGTGATGTGCGCGTCGATACCTTCGATGGACACGTAACGCTCAGCGGTCCGATCGCGAGCACCGACGCACGTTGGCAGGCTGTGGCAATCGCGCGAAGCACGGATGGCGTCCGGGATGTCGCCGATCGGCTGTGGGTTCCGGGACACGACGGGACCAATCTCACCGGCATGCGGAGGGATGAGTCCATAATCACGCGCCTGCGCGCAGCCTATTTCAACGATCCCGAGCTCAAACATGAGTCCATTTCAGTGGCCTCCTCCGACGGCCGGGTTGAGCTTGCCGGGGCGGTCGCGACGACCGACGAACAACACCGAGCCATCGAGCTGGCGTGGCGGATCAAAGGCGTCGAATCTGTTGACGCAAAGCACCTGGCCGTGATCGCCCGGGTTCCGCAGTCGGAGGGATGAACGTCCGACTTCAGGGTGAGGGCGCAACTTGAGGGCAGCGTCCTACCAACCTTTCCTCCTTACGGCCGAGACCATGTTCTGCGCCACTTTGTCCATGTGCTGGCGGGTCATCCGCAGTCTGGCTGAACTCCACGGTCGCAGTCTCTTCGAGGCCCTGGAACGCGTGTCCAGCCGGTAGGTGGCAGGTGGAGTGGCGAACGGCACGTTCAGTCCACAGAACGTTGACGGTGATGTTGCCGTCGGCAGAGCGCTCGTGACTGATGGGAGCGCGATTTGCGGACGATCACAGGAATCGAGGCGGACGCTGGTTCGAGCCTTGGTTGCGGACGTGCCGTCGTGATGTGATCGTAGCGGCGATCCGGCTGTGCAAGCATCGAAGACACTCGCAGGAGTCGGACGTCGCACCCGGATCACCGCTCGCGAGCGCACGCGTCGGCGAGGGTTCCGGACGGGTAGAATGCGACCACAGCATGGGGAAAGACAGACGTTGACCCTCCCGCTTGAACGGTACGCCGTGATTGGAGACTGCCAGACCGCCGGTCTCGTCGGCTCAGACGGGTCCATCGACTGGTTGTGCTTGCCACGATTCGACTCGGCTGCCTGTTTCGCAGCACTGCTCGGTACAGCGGAACACGGGCGATGGTGCTTGAGACCGACGGAACCCGTGCACTCGACGGACCGCCGCTACCGAGATGACACGCTCATCCTGGAAACCGAATTCGCGACCGAGAGTGGAGTCGTCCGTCTCGTGGATTTCATGTCGCTCCGCAGTGACGTCGCTGACGTCATTCGAATCGTCGAAGGCGTGCGCGGCAAGGTTCCCTTTCGACTCGACCTCACGCTGCGCTCCGACTACGGCGCCGTAGTCCCGTGGGTCCGTCGCACCGAACAGGGATTGATCGCGATCGCCGGGCCGGATCTTTTCCGCGTCCGGTCCCCCGTCCCTCTCGTCAACGAGAACTTCACGAGCCATGCCGAATTCACCGTTGCGGCAGGCCAGCGGCTGGTGTTCGATCTCACGTGGACTCCGTCGCACCTGCCCATCCCAACCGAGCTCGACGCCGAGCGTTCGCTCGCGGACACCGAACGCTTCTGGACTCGCTGGGCGGGCCGGTGCACCTATGAGGGCCCGTGGCGAGCGGCCGTGATCCGCTCGGTGCTCACGTTGAAGGCCCTCACCTATGCGCCCACCGGCGCTATCGTTGCGGCTCCGACAACTTCGCTCCCGGAAAAGCTCGCCGGGGTCCGTAACTGGGATTACCGTTACACCTGGCTGCGAGATGCAACATTCACGCTGCTCGCGCTGATGCGGGCGGGGTATGCCGCCGAAGCGCGTGCGTGGCGCGAGTGGCTGCTCCGGGCCGCCGCCGGCAAGCCCTCGCAGGTACGCATCATGTACGGACTGGCCGGCGAGCGACGACTTCCCGAGTTCGAGCTCACACACCTGCCAGGCTATGAAAGGTCGCGACCCGTGCGCGCCGGCAACGACGCTCACGTTCAGTTCCAGCTCGACGTGTTTGGTGAAGTCATGGACACGCTGCATCAAGGCTACCGGAACGGACTCGAACCCGGAGAGTTCGGCTGGCGCATCGAGCGAGCGCTCGTCGATTTTCTCGAATCCAACTGGCAACGTGCCGACTGCGGTATATGGGAGGTCCGGGGTCCGGCGCGTCATTTCACACACTCCAAAGTCATGGCCTGGGTGGCGTTCGACCGGGCCATCAAGGCCGTTGAGGGATTCGGGCTCGACGGGCCCTCTGATCGCTGGAAGACCCTGCGGCAGGAGGTCCACGCAGACGTCTGTCGTCGGGGATTCAACGCCGATCTGAACACGTTCGTGCAGTCGTACGGCACGACGAGACTCGACGCAAGTCTGCTCATGATGCCCCTGGTCGGGTTTCTGCCCCCGGAAGACCCTCGCATACGCGGCACCGTTGCCGCCATCGAACGGCACCTGACGCGAGACGCGTTTGTTGCGCGGTACCAGACAACACCGGAGGTGGATGGACTCCCACCAGGGGAGGCCGCGTTTCTCCTCTGTTCATTCTGGCTCGCGGACAACCTCGCTCTTGCGGGCCGACACGAAGACGCTCGACGACTGTTCGAACGCGTTCTGGACGTCCGGAGTGATGTCGGTCTGCTCGCGGAATGCTACGACCTGGACGCCGGACGGATGTTGGGGAACTATCCGCAGGCTTTCTCGCACGTCGGCCTGATCAACACGGCGCTTAACCTCGGGCGCCCGAGAGGACCGGCAGATGAACGGCGAACGAGCTGATGGCGAAATATTGAGCCCGGCGAATCTGCTGGCGAAAATATCGCCCGTCGAATGCCCCTCAGAGCGAGGGAAACGTGAGCCCGAAGCGTCGACACAGGTCCGGTACGCTGTCGAAGCGCGTCTCGAGTGCGTACGTGGCATGGACCGCCGCGAATCTCGACAGATCTCCCCAGCTCTCCGCGACTTCGCGACAGTAGTTCTCGAAGCCGGCGGGCGAGATGATCTCGATGACCTCACCAGGCGTATCGCCGGCATTCCAGAACGTGTGCCATTGCTGCCGCGGCTTCCGCACCCATGTTCCCGGCGGTGCGACGACGACGTCGTCGCCGAGCAAGACTCCGAGCGACCCGGCGAGCACATACGAGAACTCGTCTTCGTTGTGGACCCGATTCTCTTTGACTCCCTCGCAGTGGCCAGTATGATCGACAGAGGCTCGGCTCGTATTCGGTCAGTCCGGTGCTTCGACCGGAACAGCGTCATGTCCTCAAGGTCACGAAACGCCTCCGGCACTCGTTCCTGGCGATACGGAGACGTCGCTGCGCTCCCCCCGCCGCCCGCGATCGAGGATCATCTTATCGTCGCGCTGAAGAGGTTGGGGTCCTCACTAGATGTCGAGAGCGTGTGCGAAGCTGTCCTCAGCGGCGTGGAAAACGCATTTGGAGCGACCTCCAGTTGGATCATGCTCCATGACGCGAGCAGGAACGTGCTGCGCACGGCAGTATTTCGTGGGCGCGGGGCCGACGTCTATGCCGACGTCACGATTCCGGCCGACGCGGGGGTCGCCGGCCTGGCGTTTTCTCGCGCCGAGATCCAGTTCGTCCCGGATGTGAGCCAGGAGCAACGCTGGTTCAATCCCGATCGTGTGCGTGCCTCAGGACTTCAGTCGGTGTTCGTGCTGCCGTTGGTTGCTCGCGATCGCACCGTCGGCGTCCTCGGCGTCGATGTGCCGCAGTTCGGACCGGATTGCTCACCTACGCCGCTCGAGGTCAAGCGGCTCGAGATTTTTGCGGCGCATGCGGCGATGGGCCTGCTGCACGCCCACCTCTATCAGGCGAGTCAGCAGGACAGAAACCGTTTGCGGAACCTGCTGCGCGAACGTCGGACGCTGCGCCAACAGCTGCTAACGCTGCGCGACGAAGTTCGAACCGCGTATTCCTTCGGGCCGATCGTCGGCGCAAGTGACTCGATTCGCCGGATCCTCGCGGAAGTTGAACAGGTCGCGACCTCTGACGTGACGGTTCTGCTGCTCGGAGAAACCGGCACCGGCAAGGAACTGATTGCCCGCGCTCTCCACGAGCGCAGCAGCCGAGCGGCTCGGCCGTTCGTTCCGGTCAATTGTGCAGCGCTGCCCGAACAGCTCGTGGAAAGCGAACTGTTCGGCCATGAGCGCGGCGCGTTCACCGATGCCCACACACGTAAGCCTGGGCGGTTCGAGCTGGCACATCGGGGCACGCTGTTTCTCGACGAAATCGGCGATCTGCCGCTCAACGCGCAGGCCAAGCTTCTTCGCATTCTCCAGGACGGCGAAGTGCATCGCGTCGGGAGTACACAATCAGTCAAAGTGGACGTGCGGATCGTCGCGGCGACCAACCAGCACCTTCCAACGCGCGTTGCCGAACGGATGTTCCGGGAGGATCTGTACTATCGGATTAGCGTCTTTCCGATCCGGCTTCCTCCGCTCCGCGAGCGGGCGGACGACATACCGCTGTTGGCCAGGCACCTCGCCACCGAGTGTGCCAGGCGACTAGGCAAGCGAATCACAGGAATCGAGCAGCGCGCGGTCGATGCGCTGCGTGACTATTCGTGGCCCGGAAACGTCCGCGAGCTTCAGAACGTGATCGAGCGTGCCGTCATTCTCGCTAACGGTGCTGACATTACAGCCGGAACCATACGCCTCGATCGACCATGCCCTCCTTCTGGCTCGGCCGCGATGCGGGAATCCGGGCCGCCCTCCACGGACTCGACACCGCCGGTGACCCGGACGATGGCGGAGGCGGAACGTCTCGCGATCGTGAACGCCTTGCGCAGCGCCGAAGGCCGGGTGAGCGGCCCGCGAGGAGCGGCAGCGGTGCTTGGATTGAAACCCACGACACTACACGCAAAAATGAAGAAGCTCGGCGTACGTCGAGGCGATGCCCTGAAACAGGCCGACAGCAGCTACCTCGACGACGACAGTCGCCTGGAGTAGGGCGTGGCTCACTCGTAATGAAGGGCCGCGATCGGATCGATTGGCGCCGCGCGGCGAGCCGGGTACCACCCGAAAATACGCCAACGGCGGCTGAGAACGCGAACGTCGCCAGAGCGGCAAGCGGAGCGATAGCGGTCGGCCCTTTGGACATCCGCGTCAGTGCCTTCGCGAGCAAGAATCCGACGGCGACGCCGGGCAATCCCGCTGACGCTCAGGAGAAGGGCTTCGAGGAGGATTGAGTCCGCATATCCCGCTCGCGTGCCCCGACCGCCAGGCGAAGACCGATCTCCCGCGTCCGTTGCGCGACCGACACCAACAGAATGTTCATCACTCCGATTCCGCCGACGAGCAGCGAAACCGCGGCCACAGCCGGCAGCAGCGCGCTCATCGTTCGAGTCGTTCGAGCGCTAAGAGCCGCGATGTCCTCGAGCGTCCGGACACGGAAGTCGTCGCTGACGAGGAAGCACATATCGTCGTCGTAGTACGCGATCCAGTCCTCGACCGGCGACCACCGCGGGCCCGCCCTTCTCCTAGCTGCGGCCATCATTCCCGCTGTGATCCCACCACCCGATGTGGCACCTCGGGGCC
>Ga0075327_1000314_pt1 | contig 13321 bp, 11 predicted proteins | sample MayberrySE_Catta_2_FD_120056 | JGI IMG/M metagenome (GOLD analysis project Ga0075327, IMG submission 120056) | Natural and restored wetland microbial communities from the San Francisco Bay, California, USA, that impact long-term carbon... | ecosystem: Environmental > Terrestrial > Soil >...
CCGGTCACGATCACCCGGCCGCGGCAGTCGAAGAGCAGCTGCACCGCGCGCTCGAAGTCGCCGTTGACGCGGTCGACGAGGCCCAGGATGGCGGCCGCCTCCGTGCGGAGCACTTTTCGCGCGAGTTCGAGTCCCGCTGCCGTGTCGGTGGTCATGTGTGGCCGCCGGTCCGGCTGACGCCGGGCTCGACATCCGTCGATTGTGGAGTCAACCGCACTGGTGCGCCAGCCGGCGCGACCGCATGAATGCCAACCAGCCGACGCAGGAGGGGCTCGAGCAGATCCAGGCGGAGTGCGTTCTGCGCGTCGCTTCTGGCCTTCTCGGGCTGCTCGTGGACCTCGAGGAACACGCCGTCGACGCCGGCGGCGACGCCCGCCGACGCGAGCGGTTCGATGAATTCGGCCTGCCCGGCGGTGACGCCGTCGCCGGCGCCCGGGAGCTGGAGGCTGTGCGTCACGTCGTAGACGACCGGATAACCGAACGCCCGCATGATGGGAAACGCCCGCATGTCGACGACGAGGTTGTGATATCCGAAGGTGACGCCGCGTTCGGTGACGATCACCCGTTCGTTACCGGCGGCCGTGACTTTCTCTATAGCGTGCCGGATGTCGGTGGGGGCCAGGAACTGGCCCTTCTTCAGGTTGACGACGCGATTGGTCCGGGCCGCGGCCTCGAGCAGATCCGTCTGACGCGAGAGGAAGGCCGGGATCTGGAGCACGTCGGCGATCTCGGCGGCCGGCGCGGCGTGCGACGCCTCGTGGATATCGGTGAGGATGGGAACGGTCGCCCGCTCGCGCACCCGAGCCAGGATGCGCAGTCCGGCTTCGAGCCCCGGTCCGCGGAAGGACCGCCCCGATGTGCGGTTGGCCTTGTCGTACGACGCCTTGAAGACGTACGGGACCCCCACGCGGTGTGCGATGTCTCGAATCGCCACCGCCAGGTCGATCGCGTGGGACTCGCCCTCGATGACGCAGGGGCCTGCGATGAGCAGCAGCGGACCGCCGCCGCCCACGCTGAGCCCGGCAAACTGAATCGGCTGCACGCGCCCTTAACCTACCACGGTCGCCGCCGGCTGTGTCCGTGCCGCGCGGGCGTGCCGGTGGCTGGCCTCCACGAATCCAGCGAAGAGCGGATGGGGCTTGAGCGGCTTCGACTTGAACTCCGGGTGGAACTGCACCGCGACGTACCACGGGTGGGTCGGCAGCTCGACGATCTCGACGAACTTGCCGTCGAGCGACCGTCCCGAGATCTCGAGTCCCTTTTCGGTCAACGCTTTCTCGTACAGGCAGTTGAACTCGTAGCGGTGGCGGTGGCGCTCGTGAACGACGTCCTCGCCATAGAGCTCGCGTGAACGCGAGCCGGCCTTGAGCGCGCAGGGGTAGGTCCCCAGCCGCATCGTCCCGCCGAGATCGTCGACGCCGAGGAGGTCGCGGAGCTTGTAGATCAGCTTGATCGGCGTGTCAGGGCTGCACTCGGTGGAGTCGGCGTCGGCCAGGCCCGCGACGTGCCTGGCGAACTCGACCGCGGCCCACTGGAACCCGTAGCAGATGCCGAAGTAGGGAATGCCGCGCTCGCGGGCGATTTCGGCGGCGCGCATCATTCCGCGCGTGCCGCGGTCGCCGAAGCCGCCGGGGACGAGGATGCCGTGCGCGCCGTCGAGCAGCTGCTCGCCGCCGGGCTGTTCGAGCGCTTCGGCTTCGACCCAGCGGATGTTGACGCGCAGGCGGTGCCTGAAGCCGCCGTGATAGAGCGCCTCGTTGAGGCTCTTGTACGAATCCTCGTAGCCGACGTACTTGCCGACGACGTGAATCGTGACCTCATCGGCTGGATGCCGGATGCGGTCCACCAGGTCGACCCAGGCATCCATCCGGGCCTCGGTCTGGGGCAGGTGCAGGCGATCGAGCACGATGCGGTCGAGGCCTTCGGCCGCCAGCACGAGCGGCACCTCGTAGATGCTCGCGACGTCCTTGGCCGTGATGACGGCCTCTTCGTCGACGTCGCAGAAGAGCGCGATCTTCCGCTTGATGTCCTGATCGAGGAACCGGTCGGTCCGGCACAGGAGGATGTCGGGCTGGATGCCGATGGCGCGCAGATCGCGCACGCTGTGCTGCGTCGGCTTTGTCTTGAGCTCGCCTGCCGCGCCGATGAACGGCACGAGGGTCAGATGGACGTAGAGCGTGTTCTCGCGGCCAACGTCCTGGCGGAGCTGCCGGATCGCCTCGAGGAAGGGTTGGCTCTCGATGTCGCCGACAGTGCCGCCGATCTCGACGAGCACGATGTCGACGCCGCGCGCGACGGTCCGGATGCTGTCCTTGATCTCGTTGGTGATGTGCGGAATGACCTGGACCGTGCGGCCCAGATAGTCGCCCCGCCGCTCTTTCTGGATGACCGAGAGATAGATCTTTCCTGTCGTCCAGTTGTTGTTCCGCGTCGTGACCTGATTGGTGAACCGTTCGTAGTGTCCGAGATCGAGGTCGGTCTCGGCGCCGTCGTCAGTGACGTACACCTCGCCGTGCTGGTAGGGGCTCATCGTCCCGGGGTCGACGTTGATGTAGGGGTCGAATTTCTGCAGGGCCACTTTGTAGCCATGCCCCTCGAGCAGGGCGCCGATCGAGGCCGCGGCAAGCCCTTTCCCGAGCGACGAGACGACGCCGCCGGTCACGAGGATGTACTTCACGGGCCTGGCGGGCCGGGAGTCCGGATTCACGATGACGTCGCCCATGTGAGTCTGTGCGCTCCTTGTTGTTCGGCGAAGAGACGACGGACGCGCTCGAGGTCGTCCGGCGTATCCACGCCGATCGAGTCGTGATGCGTTTCGATGGCCTTGATTCTGATGCCGTGCTCGAGCGCGCGGAGTTGTTCGAGCGCTTCGGACTGCTCGAGCTCGGTCGGCGGGAGGCCTGCCAGGAAGAGGAGGCACTCGCGCCGATAGACGTAGAGCCCGACGTGCCGCCAGGCGCGGGCGGCGGGGCTGTCGTCGCGCACATGCGGAATCGGAGCGCGCGAGAAGTAGAGCGCGTAGCCCTCGCGATCGACAACGACCTTGGTGACGTGCGGGTTCCGGTAGTCCGCCGGGTCCTCGATGAGACGCCGCAGCGTGCTCATCCGCAGGCCCGCCTCCGTGTCGAACGGGGCCACGGCCTCGTCGATCATCGCCGGCTCGATGAACGGTTCGTCGCCCTGCACGTTCACGACCAGATCGCACTCCATCGTCGCCGCGACTTCGGCGAGCCGATCCGTTCCGCTCCGGTGGCTGGCCGACGTCATCCGTACGTCGCCGCCGAACGCGCGAACGGCCTCTGCGATGCGCGAGTCATCGGTCGCCACGATCACGGCCGCAACCGAGCGCGCGTCGCTGGCGCGCCGATAGACATGCTCGATCATCGGACGGCCGCAAATGTCCGCCAGCGCCTTCCCGGGGAGCCTGGTCGACTGGTAACGCGCGGGGATGACGACGACAGTGGTGCGAAGGCTTGAAGTAGAGGGCCCGGGGGACGAAACAGGGGGCACGACGAATATTACCACAACTGCACTTGGCTTCCAGTCGCCTGCGTCCAGCTGCCCGCTCGATTTCGGAATCGACGTCAGGTCGGAAGCAGGAAGCTGGCACCTGGAAGCCTGTGGTACCATCGTGCCAGTCACCCTGAACATGCCATGAGTACCAAGCGGGCGGCCGGATACTGTGGCGGCGGGTTGCTGCTGCTGGCCTGGTTGTCGTCGGCCGGTGGTCTCATGCGCCAGACGCCCGACACGTCCGCCGTCGGTCCCGTTGAAGCCAGCGCGACGGCAACGCTTGCCGCCGAAGTACAGGCACAGACGCTTCGGCTGAAGAGCCGTCTCGCCGCCGCGCCGGCCCCGCAGGAACCGTTTCGAGATCCGTTCAGCTTTGCCTCGCGCCCGCCAGCCGCGCGGCACCAGGCGCCCCCGGTCACGTCCGCCGAGCCGGCGCCCGAGGTCGGCCCGCCGCTCGAGCCCGCCATCGAGCTCATCGGCGTCGCGGCAAGCGAGTCGCCGGCGGGCGTCGTCCGCACTGCGATCATCTCGGCGCTCGACGGAGAGTTGTTTCTCGTGAAGGAAGGGGAGTCGATCGCCTCGCGCTACCGTGTCGGGCCAGTCTCAGCCGACGCGGTCGAGCTCAACGACTTGCTGACGGGAGCCGTGCGCCGGCTCACCCTGCGCGAGTAACCGCGCGTTCCCTCAGGAAACCTTCGCCACTTTCGCTTCCCTGACAGCGGCCGCCGCCCGGATCTCGGGCAACGCGTTGGCGAGCCCGGCATCATCGGGCGCCGCATCGAGCTTCACCACGCCGACCGCGCCGGCCTCGTCGCGTCCGAGCGCGAAGTTGGCGATGTTGACCGCGTGGCGTCCGAGGATCGATCCAATCTGCCCGATGACGCCCGGCTTGTCGGCGTTCTTGATGACGAGAAGCGTGCCGTCGAGCGGCGCCTCGACCTCGATGCCGTCGAGCAGCGTGAGGCGCGGCCGCGCCGGCTCGAAAACCGTGCCCTCCAGCCAGCGCTCGCCCTCGCTCGTCTGGACCTTGACCGAGATGATGTTGGCGAAGTTCCGCGCCCTCGAGCTGTGCGACTCGACGATCTCGATCCCGCGCTCTTTGGCCACGTCGCGCGCATTGACGATCGTGACCGCCGAGGACAGGAGCGGGCGAAGCAGGCCGTTGACCGCCGAGCTCACGATCAGGCTGCTGTTCGAGCCGACGAGCGGGCCGTACAGGCGGACGCTGATTCCCTGGGTACGGCCGTCGGCCAGTTGAACGACCAGCGCGCCGAGCTGCTCGGCCAGCGTGAGATACGGCTGCAGACGCAGCATCTCTTCGGCGGCAATGGACGGGAAGTTCACGGCGTTGCGAATGACCCCCTGTGTCAGGTAGTCCCGGACCGCCGCCGCCGTTTCAAGGCCGACCAGCTCCTGAGCCTCTGCCGTCGACGCGGCAATGTGCGGGGTGGCCACCACCTGTGGAAGCTGCGCCAGCCGCCAGTCCTTGGGAGGCTCCACTTCGAACACATCGAGAGCCGCCCCGGCCACCTGGCCCGACTCGATGGCGGCCGCGAGAGCCGCCTCGTCGATGAGCTCGCCGCGCGCCGTGTTGACAATCCGCATGCCACGCTTGCACTTCGCGAGGCGTGCGGCCCCGAACAGGTGCCGGGTTTCCGTCGTCGCCGGGATGTGGAGGCTGATGTAGTCGGCGACCTCGCACATCTCATCGAGGCCGAGCAGCTTGATACCAAGCGACGCGGCGACCGTCTCCGAGATGAATGGATCGTGCGCGACGATGTCCATGCCGAAGGCGCGGGCCCGTGCCGCCACCTCCTGGCCGATTCGTCCGAGCCCGCACAGTCCCAGCGTCTTGCCGCGCAACTCCGCGCCCGTCAGCTTCTTCTTGTCCCAGACCCCGCGCTTCATCGTGCCGTCGGCGGTCGGGACTGAACGCGCGAGCGAGAGCATCAGCGCCAGCGCGTGCTCTGCCACGCTCACGCTGTTGCCGCCCGGTGCGTTCATGACCAGGATGCCGCGCGCGCTTGCCGCGGCCAGGTCCACGTTGTCGATTCCGGTTCCTGCGCGGGCAATTACCCGAAGCCTGGGCGCCGCTGCGATGAGCCGCGCGTCGACCTTGGTCGCGCTGCGGACGACGAGGGCGTCGGCCTCGGCGAGGTCAGGCGCCAGGACATCCGGCGGCCGCCCGGCGCGGGCGTCGACAGACCACCCGGGCACCGACGACAGGAGTTCGACTGCGGAAGAGGGCAACTGATCGGCGATGACGATGTGCATGAGGAGAGGAGACAGGAACCTTCAGATATAATGTGCCGTTCCGATTCGCGCGCGAGACGCTGCTCTCGCACCACGATGGTGCAAACCGCTGGAACATGCGGATTCATGGGGCGGTTTCGACGAGATCGGCAGGTTTTTCAACAACGTTTTCCACAGTTTCTGTGAAGATCCTGTAACGACCCGCTGGTGATGTGACCTAAATCGACCATGCCTACTTTTTCCATGCTCAAACCGCCCACCACCGGGACAGCCATCACGAAGCAGGACGGCCGTCTCGTCGTTCCTGACGATCCTATCATCCCGTTCATCGAAGGCGATGGCACGGGCCCGGATATTTGGCGGGCCAGCGTGCGTGTCCTCGACGCCGCGGTGGCGAAAGCGTACGGCGGCACCAGGAAGATCGCCTGGTTCGAGGTCTATGCCGGCGAGAAAAGCTTCAAGAAGTCTCAGACGTGGCTGCCCGACGAGACGGTCGAGGCCTTCCGTCACTATCTCGTCGGCATCAAGGGCCCGCTCACGACGCCTGTGGGCGGCGGCATTCGTTCACTGAACGTCGCGCTGCGCCAGCTGCTCGATCTGTTCGTGTGCCTCCGCCCGGTGCGCTGGTACAACGGCGTGCCTTCACCGGTGAAGCACCCGGAGAAGGTGGACATGGTGATTTTCCGCGAGAACACGGAAGACATCTACGCCGGCATCGAGTATGCGGCTGGCTCGCCCGAGGCGCAGAAAATCCTCGACTTCTTCGCGCGGGAGTTTCCGAAGGAGTTCCAGAAGATTCGCTTCGGCACCGCGCAGGCGACGAAGGAATGGCAGGACCGGCTCGAGGGCATCGGCGCTCCTGCCCGCGAGGTCGGCGTCCAGGTCGGCGTCGGGCTGAAGCCCATCAGCTATCTGGGGAGCGAGCGCCTCGTTCACAGCGCCATCAGCTACGCCATCGCCAACAGGCGCAAGAGCGTCACGCTCGTGCACAAGGGCAACATCATGAAGTTCACCGAGGGCGCCTTCCGCGACTGGGGCTACGAAGTGGCGAAGACCTTCTTCGGCGCCGAGGAGATCGACGGCGGCCCATGGTGCCGGATTCCCGCCGGGAAGCCCGGCGCCGGCATCGTCATCAAGGACGCCATCGCCGACATCACGCTGCAGCAGGTCCTGACCCGCCCCGACGAGTTCGATGTCATCGCGACGCCGAACCTCAACGGCGACTACCTGTCCGACGCGCTCGCCGCCCAGGTCGGCGGCATCGGCATCGCTCCCGGCGGCAACATCAACTACGTGACCGGCCACGCCGTGTTCGAAGCCACGCACGGAACGGCGCCCAAGTACGCCAATCTCGACAAGGTCAACCCCGGCTCGGTGATCCTGTCGGGCGAGATGATGCTCCGCTACCTCGGGTGGACCGAGGCGGCCGATCTCGTCGTCAAAGGCATGGACGGCGCCATCGCCGCCAGGCAGGTCACCTACGACTTCGCCCGGCTCATGACGGGGGCGACCGAGCTCAAGACGTCCGAGTTCGCCGACGCCATGATAAGAAACCTGCAAGGCTGAATGCCGACATGAATTCTCGAATCTCCATCCAGCCTGCAACGGTCAGCGTTCAGGATTGCTAGTTGTTCCCCAGAGGCCACGTAGATGAACAGAAAAGTCACCGTAGTGGGCGGCGCCGGGGCCGTCGGGGCGACAGTCGCCCGCGCGATTGCGGACAAGGAGCTGGCCGACGTCGTGATCGTCGATGTCGCGGACCAGAAGGCCGCGGGCGTCGGCCTCGACCTGCTCGAGGCCTGTCCGATCGAAGGGTCTGACTCGCGCGTAGTCGGATACGGCGCGAACGATGAGGGCTGGCAGGCGACGGCCGGTTCGGACGTCGTCGTCATCACGTCGGGGATGCCGCGGAAGCCCGGGATGAGCCGCGACGACCTGCTGAACACCAACTACAGGATCATGCAGGCGGTCACCGAGCAGATCGTCAAGTACTCGCCGAACACCATCATCGTTCCCGTCGCCAATCCGCTCGACGCCATGGCGCAGGCGGTCTACCGGCTCAGCAGGTTTCCGCGCGAGCGCGTCATCGGCATGGCCGGCGTGCTCGATTCGGCGCGGATGCGGACGTTCATCGCCATGGAGCTCAACGTCTCGGTCGAGAACGTCCATGCTTTCGTCCTCGGCGGCCACGGCGACACGATGGTGCCGCTGCCGCGCTACTCGACCGTCGCGGGGATTCCGATCACCGATCTGCTGTCGAAGGAGCGCATCGACGCGATCAGCAAGCGGACCGCGGACGGCGGCGCTGAAATCACCAAGCTCGTCGGCACGAGCGCCTGGTACGCTCCGGGTTCGGCGGCGGCCGAAATGGTCGAAGTGATCCTGAAGGACAAGAAGAAGATCCTGCCGTGCTCGGTCTTTCTTCAGGGCGAGTACGGCGTGCAGGACCTGTTCGTCGGCGTGCCGGTCAAGCTCGGGGCACGTGGCGTCGAGCAGATCATCCAGATCAAGCTCACGCCGGAGGAAGACGCGGCCCTGAAGAAGTCCGCCGGCGCGGTCAAGGAACTGGTCGACGTCATCAAGGTGTGATCCGCTCGGGGGCGCGCGTTATCGCGCCAGGACGGCGCGGAAGTACTCGCGATTCATCCGGGCGATGTTATCGATCGAGATTTCCTTGGGGCAGACGGCTTCGCACTCGCCCTCGTTCGAGCAGCTCCCAAACCCCTCGGTGTCGTGCCGATCGACCATCGCGATGGCGCGGCGCCCGCGCTCGACCTGGCCCTGCGGCAGGAGCGCGAGGTGGCTGATCTTGGACGAGGTGAACAACACCGCCGAGGCGTTCTTGCAGGCCGCCACGCAGGCGCCGCAACCGATGCAGGCCGCCGAATCCATGGCCTGCTCCACGACGGGTCCCGGAATCAGGATGGCGTTGCCGTCCGGGGCGCCGCCCACGTTCACCGACGTGTAACCGCCGGCCTGAACGATCCGGTCCAGCGCGCTGCGGTCGACGACAAGGTCCTTGACGAGGGGGAACGCCTTCGCCCGCCACGGCTCGAGGACGAGCCGGTCGTTGTCCTTGAACCGCCGCATGTGCAGCTGGCAGACGGTGGTCCCGGGGTCGGGCCCGTGAGGGACCCCGTTCACCAGGAATCCACAGGCGCCGCAGATGCCTTCGCGGCAGTCCGAGTCGAACGCGATGGGATCCCTGCCCGCCGCGATCAGCCCTTCGTTGACGACGTCGAGCATCTCGAGAAAGGACATGTCAGGCGACACGTGCTCGACCGTGTAGTCGACCAGCTCACCCGCCGCCCGCGGGCCGGACTGTCGCCAGACCTTGAGGAAGATGCGCATAGTGTATCTCTGCAAGTCTGAAGTCTGACGTGAGAAGTCAGAAGTCCCACTTCCTACTTCACTTCCGACTTCCGCACTTCCTACTTCCACACTTCAGACTTCGAACTTCCTTCCAACTTCCACTTCGAACTTCTTACTTCCCACTTCCTAACTTCAGACTCCTCACGTCAGACTTCAAACTTTCTACCTGTAGCTCCGCTGCGTCGGCTTGACGTACTCGAACGTCAGCGGCTCCTTGTGCAGGATCGGCGGCGTGCCGGGGCCCTGGAACTCCCACGCGGCGACGTACGAGAAGTGCTCGTCGTCGCGGAGGGCCTCGCCGTCGGGGGTCTGGCTCTCTTCGCGGAAGTGCCCTCCGCACGATTCTGTGCGATGCAGGGCGTCGAGCGTCAGCACCTCGGCAAACTCGAGGTAGTCGGCGACACGGCCGGCATACTCGAGGTTCTTGTTCAGGTTGTCGGCCGGGCCGGGCACCGACACGTTCTGCCAGAACTCGTCGCGCAGTTGCGGAATCCGCTCGAGCGCACGGCGAAGCCCGGCATCGTTGCGTGCCATGCCGACCTCGTCCCAGAGGAGCGCGCCGAGGTCGCGGTGCAGTTGTCGTGGCGTGCGGGTGCCCTTCGAGGCGAGCAGCCGATCCAGGCGCGACTGCACCGACGACGCGGCTTCGTTGAACGCATCGTGCTCGGTCGTCACGGGTGGAAAGGCTGTGCTGCTCAGGTAATGCGCCAGCGTGCTCGGGATGACGAAGTAGCCGTCGGCGAGCCCCTGCATCAGGGCGCTCGCGCCGAGCCGGTTGGCGCCGTGATCCGAGAAGTTCGCTTCGCCGAGGACGTGGAGGCCCGGAATCGTGCTCATCAGGTTGTAGTCCACCCAGAGGCCGCCCATCGTGTAGTGGATGGCCGGGTAGATGCGCATCGGCACCGTAAACGGATCGTCGTCGGTAATCTTCCGGTACATGTCGAAGAGGTTGCCGTACCGCGCCCGGATCACATCGGCCCCGAGCCGCCGGATGGCGTCCGTGAAATCCAGATAGACGGCAAGCCCGCTCTCGCCGACACCCCGCCCCTCGTCGCACACGGACTTGGCGTTCCTGGAGGCGACGTCGCGCGGGACCAGGTTGCCGAAGCTCGGATACCGCCGCTCGAGGTAGTAGTCGCGATCGGCCTCCGGAATCTCGGCGGGGGAGCGCCGGTCGCCGGGAGTCCTCGGGACCCAGACGCGGCCGTCGTTGCGCAGGCTCTCGCTCATCAGCGTCAGCTTCGACTGATGAGTGCCCGAGACAGGAATGCAGGTCGGGTGAATCTGGGTGTAGCAGGGGTTCGCGAGGAACGCGCCGCGTTTGTGCGCCCGCCACGCGGCCGTCACGTTCGAGTTCACCGCGTTGGTCGACAGGTAGTAGGCCGTGCCGTACCCGCCGGTGCACAGCAGCACGGCGTGGCCGGCGTGCCGCTCGATCGCGCCGGTGATCAGGTTGCGGCACACGATGCCGCGGGCCTGGCCGTTGACGACGACGACGTCGAGCATCTCCCGGTTGGCGAAGGTCCTGACCGTCCCGCGCTCCACCTGCCGCATCATCGATTGGTAGGCGCCGAGGAGGAGTTGCTGGCCCGTCTGGCCGCGCGCGTAGAACGTGCGCGAGACCTGCGCGCCGCCAAACGACCGGTTGTCGAGCAATCCGCCGTATTCGCGAGCGAAGGGGACTCCCTGCGCCACGCACTGATCGATGATGTTGACGCTCAGCTGCGCCAGCCGGTGCACGTTCGGCTCCCGCGACCGGTAGTCGCCGCCCTTGACCGTGTCGTAAAACAGCCGCTGAACGCTGTCGCCGTCGTTCTGGTAGTTCTTGGCGGCGTTGATGCCGCCCTGCGCCGCGATGCTGTGCGCGCGCCGGGGGCTGTCCTGAATGCAGAAGCTCAGAACGTTGTAGCCCAGCTCCCCGAGCGACGAGGCGGCCGACGCCCCGGCGAGGCCGGTACCGACGATGATGACGGTGTACTTTCGCCGATTGGCCGGATTGACCAGCTTGGAGTCGAAGCGGTGCCGGTCCCATTTCTCGGCCAGCGGCCCGCCCGGAACTTTCGCATCAAGAACCATACTGATCAACCTGCCCCGCCGTCCCTGTCGCCCGCGGTCCCCGGCGCAACCCTGTTCCAGACACCGTCACGGGATCATTACGAGGACTTCGAAGCTCGCGAAGTGCACGAAGATCCCAGGGAGTATGATCGAGACATCTTGTTCGTGGCGGTCGTGTTCTTCGCGTTCATCGTGATGAGCCGTCGGCTGCTTCAGTAGTGCGTCACATACGCCCAAATCGGGATCAGCGCCAGCCCCACGCTGACGACCACGGCCACGACAATGCCGACCGCCACAATCCGCCGGGTGTAACGGGGGTGGTCGATCCCGAGCGACTGGAACGCGCTCGAGACTCCGTGCCGCATGTGCAGGCCCACGAGGAGTGTCGCCACCACGTAGAACGCCACCCACAGGGGGTTGCGAAAGACCTCGATCTCCGTACGATAGAGGTCCCGCACCGTGTCGCTGCCGGCGGCCAGATAGAACGTGCCGTACTTGAACTGCTTGACGTGAATCACGACGAACACCAGGGCGAAGAGCCCCGACGCGATCATCGTGGACGAGGCGAGGCTCTTGCGGCTCGTGTGGCCGGCGAGCTCCCTCTTCTGGTATGGCACCGGTCGCGCCGCCCGGTTCCGCTGCCACATCGTGACGGTCTTGTAGATGTGCAGGACGAAGACCAGGAGCAGACCGATCTCGATCGGGACGATGAGTGGGTTTGAGATGAGCGCGTCTGAGTACTCGTTGAAGATGTCGCGGCCGAAGAGGATGAGCACGTTCCCGGCCACGTGAAGCACCATGTACACCACGAGCAGCAGGCCGGTGAGGCCGACGAGCAACTTGGTCCCGACCGAGGAGGAGAAGGCCCGGAAGAGATTCGGCGACATGGAGACGACTCAGGGATTCTACCGCGAGGAGCCGCAGTAAAGAACGTCGCGCACTGGGATATGATTGAAAGGTTGCGCTCATGAAAATCCACGAGTATCAGGCCAAGGCCATCCTGGCGGCACACGGCGTGCCCGTCCCGCAGGGTGAAATCGTCTTCAGCGCCGACGACGCCAGGGCCGCCGCCGTCCGCCTCGGCGGCGGAACGGTCGTCGTCAAGGCTCAGATTCACGCAGGGGGCCGGGGAAAGGGCGGCGGCGTCAAGGTGGTCAAGGGGCCCGACGCCGCCGAGAAGGCGTCGGTCGATATGATCGGCATGCGCCTGGTCACCTATCAGACCGGCGCCGAGGGCCAGGTGGTGTCGCGCGTCCTCGTCGAGCAGGGGCTCAGCATCGCGCGGGAACTCTACCTCGGGATCGTTCTCGATCGCGCGTCCGAGAAGCCCGTGCTGATGGTCAGCCAGGATGGCGGGGTCGAGATCGAGAAGGTCGCGCACGAGACCCCCGAACGCATCTTCAAGGAGTTCATCCATCCGGGCGTGGGCCTCGCCGCCTATCAGACCCGCAAGCTCGCGTTCGCCCTGGGACTCAGGGGGCCTCAGGTGGCGCAGGCCGGCGTGCTCATGAACGCCGTCTACGAGACGTTCAAGGCGACCGACGCCACCCTCATCGAGATCAACCCGCTCATCGTCACCGAGGACGGCAGACTGCTGGCACTCGACGCGAAGATGAACTTCGACGACAACGCTCTGTACCGGCACGCCGACATCAAGGCGCTGCGGGACATGGCCGAGGAGGCGCCGCTCGAAGTCGAGGCGTCCAAGTACTCGCTCAACTACATCAAGCTCGACGGAACGATCGGCTGCATGGTCAACGGCGCGGGGCTGGCCATGGCGACGATGGACATCATCAAGCTGGCGGGCGGGGAGCCGGCGAACTTCCTGGACGTGGGCGGCGGCGCCAATGCCGAGCAGATTCGCAACGCCTTCAAGATCCTGATGTCGGATGCGAGCGTGAAGGCGGTGCTCATCAACATCTTTGGCGGCATCCTCCGCTGCGACGTGCTGGCGGAAGGTGTGATTGCCGCCGTGAAGGAGCTTGGCGTGCCGGTTCCCATCGTGATCCGGATGGAGGGCACCAACGTCGAGCGCGGCAAGCAGATGCTGAGGGACAGCGGGCTGAACTTCACGACCGCCGACACGATGGACGAGGCGGCGCAGAAGGTCGTCGAACTCGGAAAATGA
>Ga0075327_1000315_pt1 | contig 13298 bp, 12 predicted proteins | sample MayberrySE_Catta_2_FD_120056 | JGI IMG/M metagenome (GOLD analysis project Ga0075327, IMG submission 120056) | Natural and restored wetland microbial communities from the San Francisco Bay, California, USA, that impact long-term carbon... | ecosystem: Environmental > Terrestrial > Soil >...
AGAGGCCGGCCTTGCCGAGGGTTAGCCGCATGCGGGCGCTCGACGAGTTCGAGCACACGCAGCGTTCGCCGTCGAGGCGGTGGAGGATCTCGTCCAGCCCCGCCACGGCCTTGAGGTCGCGCGCCAGCCGCTCCTCGAGGATCGCTCTATGCCGGTCGAGCAGGTCCTCGGGCAATTTGCGCCCCGATTCCTTCTCGATCAGCTCGGCCGCCTTGCGAACGGTCAGCCCGGCATAGCGGTGGACGATATCCTCCGCCGTCATCGGCATGCCGAGTTCGGTGAAGAGTTCGGCGCCGACCTCGGCCGAGATGATTTCGGAATCGACGAGCACGCCGTCGCAATCGAAGAGGTAGAGCATTTTTTGAAAATCGCTGCTGACAACGCAACGTCGGTTCGTGTTTAGCGTTTATCTAGCTATTCTGCAGCAACTTGCAACAAAGTGACGACAATTGGATTTCAAAACGGCCTTTACGCCCGCTTAACCAAGAACCCTAACCCGAGCTTAAGCCTAACCGATTGATAGTCCGGCACTTGTTGTTGGTGTGTCGGGTTCTTGTTTCATGGTTGCGTTGCGTAAGGCCGGAGAGGCTCCGGCGATCCTCGACAGGATCATTGTCGGCGACTGTATCGCGGAGATCGAACGCCTGCCGGCGGCGTCCGTCGATCTGGTCTTCGCCGACCCGCCCTACAACCTCCAGCTCGAAGGCCGGCTGACCCGTCCCGACCAGTCGGTGGTCGATGCCGTCGACGACGACTGGGACAAGTTTGCCGGCTTTTCCGCCTATGACGATTTCACCCGCGCCTGGCTGCTTGCCTGCCGGCGCGTGTTGAAGCCGAGCGGCGCGCTATGGGTGATCGGCTCCTATCACAACATCTTCCGCGTCGGGACGATGCTTCAGGATCTCGGCTTCTGGATCCTCAACGACATCGTATGGCGCAAGACCAACCCGATGCCGAACTTTCGCGGCCGACGGTTCACCAACGCCCACGAGACGCTGATCTGGGCAAGCCGCGACTCCAGCAAGAGCTATACCTTCAACTACGAGGCGCTAAAGGCGGCGAACGACGAGCTGCAGATGCGTTCCGACTGGCTCCTGCCGATCTGCATCGGCAACGAGCGCCTGAAAGGGGCGGACGGCCGCAAGATTCACCCGACCCAGAAGCCGGAGGCGTTGCTCCACCGCGTGCTGCTCGCTTCGTCGAAGCCGGGCGACGTGGTTCTCGATCCCTTCTTCGGCACCGGCACCAGCGGGGCGGTGGCCAAACGCCTCGGCCGCCATTTCATCGGCATCGAGCGCGAGCGGAGCTATGCCGACGCCGCAGCGGCCCGCATCGCTGCCATCGACGGCGCGCCGCGCTCGGCGCTGACGGTATCGGCGGGCAAGCGCGGCGAGCCGCGAATCCCCTTCGGCACGCTGATCGAAGCCGGATTGATCGCGCCGGGGGCGATCCTCACCGACGCCCGCGCCCGGCACGAGGCGGAGGTCCGCGCCGACGGGACGCTCCGCGCCGGCGACCACACCGGCTCGATCCACCGCGTCGGCGCCCTGGTCCAGGGCCTCGACGCCTGCAACGGCTGGACCTTCTGGCATGTCGAGAGCGAGGGCGCGCTGGCGCCGATCGACGAACTCAGGAAGGTGGTGCGGGCGGAACTGGCGACGGCAGGGGCTTGAGGGAGCGGGGCGGATTTCAGCCTACCGCGACGCGCTCCTTTTGGCGCCTCATGGCGCCGGGCACGGCCGCCTCGACCACCTTGCGCATGACGCTCGGCAAGGCCTCGCCGGGGAGCGTTTCGGCCGGCACCCACCACATGCCGGCCGGCGGCTTGCGCGACTGCGCGATCTCGGCTCGAAAGACGATCAGCTCAAGCCGGAAATGGGTGAAGACATGGGTGACGACGCCGGGCAGGCGCTGCCACTCGGCGCGGATCGGCGCCTTGGCGAGGGCTTCGGCAAGGTCGCATTCGCTTGTCCATTCGCTGCCCGGCACTTCGGTCATGCCGCCGAGCAGGCCCCGATCGGCGCGGCGGCGGAGCAGGATCGCCCCGTCCTCGCGCACGGCAACGAAGGCCGCGCCGCGCCGGGTCGGCCGATCCGTTCGCGTGGCCTTGACCGGGTAGGTTTCCGGATTGCCGGCGGCGCGGGCCGCGCAGGAATCGGTCCACGGGCACAGCGCGCAGGCCGGACGTTTCGGCGTGCATAGCGTCGCGCCGAGATCCATCAACGCCTGGGCGTAGTCGCCGGCGCGTTGCCTCGGTGTCAGCTCGCGCTGGATATCGCGGATCGTCGCCTTGGCGGCGGGGAAGGGCGTTTCGACGGCGAACAGGCGCGCGATCACCCGCTCGATGTTGCCATCGACCACCGCCTCCGGCTGGTCGAAGGCGATCGCGGCGATGGCCGCGGCCGTGTAGTCGCCGATCCCGGGAAGCTGGCGCAAGGCCGCCGCGGTCTCGGGAAAACGCCCGTCGTGTTCGTCGTTGACCCTTTCGGCGCAGGCCTTGAGGTTGCGGGCGCGGGCGTAGTAGCCGAGACCGGCCCACGCTTTCATGACATCGTCGCGCGGCGCGGCGGCGAGCGCGCCGACGTCCGGCCAGCGGCTGAGGAAGTCGTCGAAATAGGGCTTAACCGCCGCGACCGTGGTCTGTTGCAACATGACCTCCGACAGCCAGACCCGATACGGGTCGGGCCTGATGCCGCGGGCGCGGTCCCGCGGTCCGACCCGCCAGGGCAACTTGCGGGCATGACGGTCGTACCAGGACAGCAGCGCCGCGGGGGAGGGCGGCGGCAGGTCCTCGGGCCGTGGCTTGTGGGATTCTCCGACGTCATGGCCGTGATTGTCACGGCCATCCACGTCTTTTCCGCGGTCGGCACGGTCGTCAGAGATCATCTCGCTCAGGATTCGTTCCTATGATCAGCCGGGGCATCGGATGCACCGAGGATGCCGCCCGTGGATACCCGCGACAAGCGCGGGCATGACGTTGGAGGGGGGAGACGACCGTGGGCCCCGCGATCCTCATCCAGAGGGCTCCCCCGGCCCTATTCTTGATGAGAGGCTCGCGACCACCTCGGTAGCTAGGGAGCCTCGAAGGACGAGGGTATTTTCTGTGCCACACAAATCACGCAAGTGGCTTGGACCTACCGACGCGCAAAATGCGAAACTCGTGCAGCCGCGACGACGTCGCCCGACCGGTCACACCGCCTCGAGGAAGGTCTCGGCCGTTTCGAGGTCGACCGACACCACTTGCGAGACCCCGCGTTCGGCCATGGTCACGCCGAAGAGACGATTCATCCGCGCCATGGTGATCGGGTTGTGGGTGATGACGACGAAGCGGGTATCGGTTTGCCGGGTCATCTCGTCGAGCAGATTGCAGAAGCGCTCGATGTTGGCGTCGTCGAGCGGTGCGTCGACCTCGTCGAGAACGCAGATCGGCGCCGGATTGGTGAGAAACACGGCGAAGATCAGGGAAAGCGCCGTCAGCGCCTGCTCGCCGCCGGACAACAGGGTCATGATCTGCGGCTTCTTGCCGGGCGGGCGGGCGACGATCTCGAGCCCGGCCTCGAGCGGATCGTCGGAATCGATCAGCTGAAGCTCGGCCTGGCCGCCGCCGAAGAGATGCGTGAACAGCTTCTGGAAGTGATCGTTGACCGTGTCGAAGGCGGCGCTCAGCCGTTCGCGGCCCTCGCGATTGAGGCTGGAAATGCCGTGCCGGAGCCGGTGGATGGCGCCAACCAGGTCGTCGCGCTCGCTGGTCAACGCGTCCTGGCGTTCGGCAAGCTCGGCCGCCTCGGCCTCGGCCCGCAGGTTCACGGCGCCGAGCCGCTCGCGCTCCTGTTTGTAGCGCTCGAGCCGCGCCTCGGTGTCGCCGAGATCGGGAAGAGGTGCGTCCGGCCTCAACTCGGCCTGATCGACCGCGCCTTCGGGCTCGCAGTCGAGGACCTCGGCGATGCGGGCGCCGACCTCGCTCCGCCGCTCCCTGGCGGCAACCATCCGTTCCTCGGCGCGGCCGCGTTGCTCCCGCGCCTCGGCCAGGAGGTCGAGCGTCTCGCGCGCTGCCTTATCGGCGGCGGCGAGGGCGGTCTCGCCTTCGGCAAGCCGGTCGGCTGCTTCGGCGCGGACCTTCTCGGCTGCCTCGATCTGGCTGAGGAGTGCCTTGCGCTGTTCCTCGATCCGCGCCGGCGCGCCGGACAGGCGCTCGCGTTCGGCTTCGGTTTCCTCGCGCCGCGATGACAGCGTGGCGATCTGCGCCTCGGCATTGGCGGCGCGTTCGTGCCAGGTCTGGCGCTCGACGGCGATCGCCGCCAGCCGGCCCGTGCGCAATTCGGCTTCATGCGCAAGGCTTTCGAAGGCGGCGCGGGCTTCGGCGAGTGCGCCGCGATCTTCCTCGACCCGGCGACGGAGTCCGGCGAGACGATCGGACAATTGCGCCGGCTCGGGGGTTGTCATCAGGCCGTTGCGGGCAGCGGCAAGCGTTGCCTCGGTTTCGGCGAGGCTGATGGCCAGGCGGTTCCGCGCCTCGTCGACGGCGCTACGACGGGCGGCGATACGGCCTGCTTCCCGCTCGGCGTCGGCCAGAGCCGCCCTGGCCGCATCAAGCGTCCGCTGGGCTTCGCGCCAGGCGGCGCGCTCGCGGGCTTCCTGCTCGCCGGCACTGTGCAGCACGGCGGCTGCCGCCTCGAGCTGACGTTGCCGCCCGGCAACCAGGTCGCGGGCGCCGGCGAACTCGCCGTCGAGGACGGCGAGCCGGTTGCGGCTGGCGAGCCGTTGAGCGGATGCGGTCTCAGCATCGGCCGCCGCGGTAAAGCCATCCCAGCGCCACAGGTCGCCTTCGCGACTGACCAGACGCTGGCCCGGCCTCAGCTGTTGCTGAAGTGCGGGCCCGTCGGCGCGAGCGACAATCCCGATCTGGCGAAGCTTGCGCGACACGACGTCGGGCGCCTTGACGTGGTCGGCAAGCGACTGGACGCCGAAGGGCAGGGTCGGGTCGACCCTGGTCTCGGCGATGCTACGCCAGTGCACCGGCGCGCTGTCGTCGGCGGGTGCATCGAGATCGTCGCCGAAGGCGGCGCCCAAAGCGGCTTCGAAGCCCGGTGCGACCCCGATCGCGTCGATCACCGGAGCGGCGCCGTCCGCCGGCCGCGCCAACAGACGGGACAGCGTCGTGGCCTCCGCCTCCATCCGCCCGAGCGCGCGTTCGGCCTCGGCAAGCGCCTCGCGCGCCGCCGCCTGTGCTTCGCGGGCGCCCGCGGTTCGTTTCTCCGCAGCGCCGGCAGCTTCCTCCGCCGCGGTGACCGCTGCTTCGCTGACGCCGACGGCATCCCGACGGCCGGCGATCGCCGGCAGCGCCGCAGCGGCCTCGTTGAGCGCGGCGAGCTCGGCCTCGACGTCGGCGACCTGGGCCCTGAGCCGGGCCGCGCGCTCATCGGATTCGTTCAGCGTACGCTCGTACTGCCCGCGCGCCGCCGTGATCCGGGCGAGTTCCTCGGTGCATTCGGCGAGCGCCTGCTCGCTCTCGCCAAGCGTCGAATCGGCACCCTGCCGCCGCGCTGCTGCGCTCGACTGGCGGTCGGCCATCGTCGCGATCGCCGCTTCGAGTTCGGTTTCCTCCTCGTCGAGGCGCGACAGAATCGCACCGTTGTCGGCAAGCATGCGTTGCTCGCGAGCGAGGTCATCGCCGAGTTGCGCCAAGCGCCGATCGAGCTCGGCGAAGCGCTCGCGCACACGCTGCTCCTCGGCGTCGAGATTTTCGCGGGCGACGGTGATCCGTTGCAACGCGGCGCCGGCGCGGGCCGCGGTGTCACGGAGCTCCGGCAAGGCAGCGGCGGCCTCCGCCTGTCGGCGCCCGGCCACCGCCTGTTCCTCGCCGCGCCGGCCGACCAGCTTTGCGGTTTCGGCGAGCGCCGCCTCGGCCTCGCCGAGGGCGGCGGTTGCCGCGAGCCAGCGCAAGTGGAGTACGGTCGCCTCCGCTTTGCGGATGTGGCCGGAAAGATTGCGGTAGCGCACCGCCTGCCGCGCCTGGCGCTTGAGCATATCGTGCTGGGTCTGGATCTCGGCGATGACGTCGTCGACGCGCTCGAGGTTCTGCTCGGCAGCGCGGAGCCGCAGCTCGGCCTCGTGACGCCGGTTGTGCAATCCCGAAATGCCGGCGGCTTCCTCGAGCAGGGCGCGGCGGGCTTGCGGCTTGGCGGCGATCAGCTCGCCGACCTTGCCCTGTCCCACCATTGCCGGCGAATGCGCACCGGTGGAGGCATCGGCAAACAGGAGCTGCACGTCACGGGCGCGAACGTCACGGCCGTTGATTTTGTATGCGGAACCGGCTTCGCGCTCGATCCGCCGCGTCACTTCGAGCGCTTCGGAATCGTTGAAGGCAGCCGGCGCCTGCCGTTCGGTGTTGTCGACGAGCAGGGTGACCTCGGCCGTGTTGCGCGCCGGACGATTGAGGCTGCCGGAGAAGATGACGTCGTCCATGCCCGAGGCGCGCATGTTCTTGTACGAGCTTTCGCCCATCACCCAGCGCAGCGCCTCGACAAGGTTCGACTTGCCGCAGCCGTTCGGCCCGACCACACCAGTCAGGCCGGGTTCGATCATAAATTCGATCGGTTCGACGAAGGATTTGAAGCCGAGAATCCGGAGGCGGGTGAACTTCACAGCTCCGCCCCCGTCGACGATATGGCCAGCGTTGTCCGCACCGCTCGGTTAAAGCAGCGGTTCGATTTCCTGATCCATCTCTTCAAGACTGAGTGCCCCACTCTTCTTGGTGCCGTTGATGAAGAAGGTCGGGGTGGCGGAAACCTCGAATTGGTTCGCCCCGCGATCCTTCACCCAGTTCACTCCGTCGAGAATTTGCTGATTCGTCAAGCACGCATTGAATGACTCTTGTGTGAAGCCCGCCTGTTTGACGATGTTCAGCAGCGCGCCGCTGGGGTCGTCGGCGAACGCCCAGGTCCTCTGCTGGCGGAACAGTATGTCGACCAGCGGCAGATAGCGGTCCTCGGGGAGGCAGCGGGCGAGCATGAAGGCCGCGGTCGCCAGCGGGTCAAGGGGAAACTCCCGGAAGATGAAATAGACCTTGCCGGTGTCGATGTATTTTTCCTTGAACGGCGTAAACGTCGTTTCGTGGAAATGGGCACAGTGGGAGCAGGTCATCGAGGCGTATTCGATCACCGTTACCGGAGCCGAGGGATCGCCGAGCGTGATCTCGCCGAGCGGGCCGGCAACGAGAAGCTCGTCATCGGCCGGTTGGGCGAGTGCGCTGCCGGCGATCGGGCCGGCCGAACCCGTCGGCTGGCCGATATAGTAGTAGATGCCGCCGGCGACGGCGACGACTGCCACCGCGACGGCGAGGAGGAGATTGCGTATGTTCATGGCGTTGCGCTGATCCTGTTCTCTCGTCCGGAAAATTCGCCCATCCTTGCCGACATTGCCCGATGTCCGCGATGCTAGTGCCGCCGATTTGAAGTTCCTAAAGCATTTTCAGCACGCTCCGTTCAGGAACTTCAAATCGAAAAGCGGCACTAGAATTATACGCTTGCTAGTGCCCCTTCGCTTCCGAAGTTCGTGCCAAAGCCCGCTGCAGTGTATTACGAACTTCGAAAGCGGGGCACTAGACAGACGATCTATGGCTCGATTCCGCCGGGGGCCAGTGTGGTGGAATTGACATTCATACCCCGTTTGCAATCGGCGCAGGAACGAATGTCAATTCGAGAACCACGCTGGTTTCTTGTAGTTGCCAGTGTCCTTGCGAAACCGACATTCGTACGGCGTCTGCCGGAAACGGGATACGAATGTCGGATTCGCTCCACCATTCACGTTTTCTTGTGGCTTTCGGCGAGGATGGCACGGCCCAGCCGGTCGAGAGCCGAGCGCAGGTCTTCGCCATCGACGGTGCCAAGAGTGTGCTCCAGCTCCGCCAGGGCATGGGCTTCGAGCGGCACCTCCTCCAGGGTTTGGGCCGATGATCTTGCCGATACCGGCCCTTGAACGATCTTGATTCTGCCGATCGCCCCGTAGCCGAGAAAGCCATTGACGCGCTCGACGATCTGATCGGCCTCGTGCTGCAGCAGCAATGCCCGGGGACCTTCGACGGCGATGACCAGGGTTCCCGGCTTGTCGTTGTTCGCCTTGCCGCGCGGCCAGGCGATTCGTTCCGGCCGACTGCAGTCGGCATAGCGGGGGCCGACGATCTCGGGCCAGCCGGCGATCAGCTCCGCAGTCGCGAAACCGCGCCGCGCCGTCACCGGATCGAGCACCCGCCCGACCAGTTCGGCGAGCGCGATCGGGCCTCGTTTTCGCTGCTTAGCTCCGCTTTGTCGCATAGTCCTATTTTTGCATGCGCATCCGGCGAGCGGAAGCCGTCCGCCGGCCGCCATTGTGCAGCGCAACCGCAGCGCCCGCCCCGAACCGGTCGCGACCTGTTGTCGCCAGAGAGTTATATGAGTTATTTCAATATCTTAAGTGGTAAGCAGGGCTGCTTGACACTGTCATGGGCCGCAACTAAGGTGCGGCCGGCTTTTTGGAGGGTGAGGCGAGAATCCGGGGGTTTCTCGACCAAGGCGGAGCGAAGCGATGAGCGACAGGGACGGTGCGCCGGACCCTTCGACTTCCGCCAGGGACACCGAGCTTTCCGGCAGGTTGCGTGACCTCGGCCGGCGACTGCGAGAACGGCGCGGCGACGACCGCGCCGATGCAGCGCCCAAAGAGGTTGCGTCACGCAATCCGGGTGTGGCAATGGCTTTGCGCGTCGCGTCCGATCTTGTCGGCGGCGTCATCGTCGGGGCGGCGCTCGGTTGGGGTTTCGATCGCTTGTTCGACACCTCGCCGTGGGGACTGATCGTGCTCTTCCTGTTCGGATTCGGCGCCGGTCTTCGCAATGTGATGAAATCGACCGGGCTTTCCCGATCGACGACCGGCGGCGCCGACGGTGACCGCGACGTGAAACAGGGAAATACGCGTGGCCACTGACCCGATCCATCAATTCCAGATCCAGAAGCTCATTCCGATCGAAATCGGCGGCGTCGACCTTTCCTTCACCAACTCGGCGCTTTTCATGTCGCTGACGGTTGCGGCGGCCTCCGGCTTTCTGATCCTGTCGAGCCGCGGCCGCGGACTGGTGCCGACGCGCTGGCAGTCGGCCGCCGAGATGACCTACGAGTTCGTGGCGGAAACCTTGCGCGAAGCCGCCGGCAGCGAGGGGATGCGCTTCTTCCCGTTCGTCTTCTCGCTGTTCATGTTCGTCCTGGTCGCCAATCTGTGGGGGATGTTCCCGTACTTCTTCACGGTGACGTCGCATATCGTGATTACCGCTGCGATGTCGCTGGCGGTGATCCTGACGGTGATCATCTACGGCCTGTGGCGGCACAAACTCCATTTCTTCAAGCTGTTCGTGCCGAGCGGCGTCCCGGCGGTGCTCTTGCCGTTCATCGTGGTCATCGAGGTTCTGTCCTTCGTGTCGCGGCCGATCAGCCTGTCGATCCGGCTTTTCGCCAACATGCTCGCCGGCCACATCACCTTGAAGGTTTTCGCCGGCTTCGTCGTGGCCCTCGGCTCTTTCGGCTTCGTCGGCGTGCTCGGCGCCATCCTGCCGTTGCTCGCCGCGGTCGCCCTGACGGCCCTGGAGTTCCTGGTGGCGGCGCTGCAAGCCTATGTCTTCGCCATCCTCACCAGTCTCTACCTCAACGACGCCCTTCATCCCGGCCACTGAGCGCGAATGCGGCGCCGGCCTGCAACACCCGACAATTCAAACAAGGAGATCGAAAATATGGAAGCGGAAGCAGCACAATTCATCGGTGCCGGTATCGCCTGCATCGGCATGGGTACGGCCGGCATCGGCCTTGGCCACATCTTCGGCAACTATCTTGCCGGCGCCATCCGCAATCCGGCGGCCGCCGACGGCCAGTTCGGCCGCCTGATTTTCGGCTTTGCCGTCACCGAGGCTATGGGCATCTTCTCGCTGCTGGTCGCACTTATCCTCCTGTTCGGCTAAAGTTCGCGAGGCAGCCCTGCGATGGCAACCGAAAGTCCGGACCATCAGACCTTTCCGCCCGGCGAGGGAGGGACCTTGGTAGAGACACCGGCGGAACACAACGTGTTCCCACCTTTCGATTCGACGACCTATGCCTCGCAGCTTCTGTGGTTCGCGATAACCTTTGTGCTGCTTTACTACCTGATGGCAAAGGTGGCGCTGCCGCGGATCGCGGGCATCCTCGAGGACCGGCGGGATCGCATCGCCAGCGACCTCGACCTCGCCGAAAGCCTGAAAAAGGACTCCGAGGCTGCCCTCGAGAGTTACGAGAAAGCGCTTGCCGACGCCCGCGCGCGGGCCAACACCATCGCCGAGGGAGCCCGCGATTCCGCCCGGCAAGCGGCAGCGGCCAAGCGCTCGGCGATCGAGGAAAGCCTGGCCGAAAAACTCGAGGCAGCAGAAAAACGCATCGGCGAGATCAAGGCGAAAGCCCTGGCCGACGTCGGCGAGATCGCCGTCGAGGCGACCGAGGCGTTGGTCGCATCGCTGGTTGACGTCGGAATCGGCAAGAACGAGGTCGCCGACGCGGTGTCATCGGTCATGTCAGAAGAGGGACGCCGGCATGATTGAAGACGCAACCTTCTGGGCGCTCGTTGCGCTGATTATTTTCCTGGGCGTCATGGTCTACCTGAAGGTGCCGGGCATGATCACCTCGGCGCTCGACAAGCGCGCCGACACGATCCAGAAGGAACTCGACGAGGCGCGGCGTCTGCGCGAGGAAGCCCAGGCGCTTCTCGCCGATTACCAGCGCAAGGGCCGCGAAGCCGAGACCGAAGCCGAGGAAATCATCGAGCAGGCCAGGCGCGAAGCCGAGGCGCTGACCGCCGAGAGTGGCCGACGGCTGGAGGAGTATGTCGCCAACCGGACGCGGCAGGCCGAGGAGAAAATCGCCCAGGCCGAGGCCCAGGCCCTGCAGGAGGTTCGTGCCCTGTCGGCCGACGTGGCGATTGCGGCGGCCGAAAAGATTCTCGCCGCCAAGGTCACGGGCACCACCGCTGACGCGCTGATCGAGCGTTCGATCGGCGAGGTCAAGTCGAAGCTCAACTAACGTCGGCAAGCGCCGGCGTCATCGGCGGGTCGGATGATCGCGCCGCTGACCTGGATGCCTCCCAGTGGAGCGAATTTGACATTTGAGTCCCGGTTGCGGCAAGGCTCTTGCTCAAATGTTAAATTAAAAAGCTCCACTAGAATCAATAACTTGCTAGTGGTCCTTTCGATTCCGACATTTGCTCGAATGGGTGCTGCTAAGGGATGCAAATGTCGGAATCGGACCACTAGTCAGTCTTGAACCTCGAGCAAGGGCAGCACCGCGCCGGCGACCTCCGCACCTTCGCCGAGGGCGATCCGCACCGGGGCGAAGCTCCGCCGATGATGGGGACTCGCTCCATGGCGTTCGAGCGCGTCGAGATGGCGGGCGGTGCAATAGCCCATATGCTGCTCGAAGCCGTAGTCCGGGTAGGTCCGGCCCATGGCCGCCATCAGCCGGTCGCGCGTCACCTTGGCGACGATCGAGGCCGCGGCAATCGACGCCGACAGGCTGTCGCCGCCGACAATCGCCTCGCCCGGACACGGCAAGCCGGGCGGAAGGTCGCGGCCGTCGACGAGGACATGGTCGGGTTGGCAGGGCAGTCCGGCCAGCGCCCGCGACATCGCCCACAGCGACGCGCGCAGGATGTTCATCCGGTCGATCCGGGCCCGGCTGGAGACCGCCACCGAGACATGCGCGCGTGCGACGATGAGGTCGTAGAGACGCTCGCGTTCGGCCCGATTGAGCTTCTTGGAATCGTTGACGCCCGAGGGAACGCGCTGCCGGCCTTCGAAGACGACGGCGGCAGCCACGACCGGACCGGCGAGCGGGCCGCGCCCGGCTTCGTCGAGACCGGCGACGAGGCGGGCGCCGCGCCGACGCGCCCGGCGCTCGAATCGGTCGGTCGGCTCGGCCGGCAGAACGAGGAGGGCGGGCGAATCGGGTTTGGACGACGGCATGCGGGGAGGGTGCCTTTGCACGCATCGCCAGACAAGAGGCGCGCATCGAATAGCGGGCGTTATGCACGACACGGATGCCAAGCCGGCGCTATTCGCGTAGGGTTTGATGAGCTCAGAGACTCCCGGAGGACATCCATGAAACGCCGACGCCTTGGCCGCACCGGCCTCGAAGTCTCTGAAGTCGGGCTCGGCGGCGCCGGGCTCGGCCATGCCTGGGGCGCGACGACCGACGCGGAATGCGTAGAGGCGGTGCGTCGCGCGGTCGATCTCGGCATCACATTCTTCGATACCTCGCCGGTCTACGGCGCCGGCAAGTCGGAGGAGAATCTCGGTGCCGGGCTTGCCGGCAACCGGGATCGCGTGATGCTGGCGACCAAGGTCCGGCTGAAAACCGATGACGAACTCGGCGACATGGCAACCGCCATCCGCCGGTCGGTGGAGACCAGCCTGGAGCGTCTCGGCACCGACTATGTCGACATCCTCCAGATCCACCATCAGGTCGGTCGCGCGCGCGGCCGCTATCTCGCCGTCGCCGATCCGCCGATCGAGGCGATCCGGTTGTCGACCGCCGACGGCCTCGCTTTTGCAGAGGCCGCTCGTGGTCTCGTCGACGACGGCAAGGTGCGCTTTCTCGGCATCACCGCGTGGGACGGGGATCGTGAGGCGGTCGGCCCGCTCCTGGCCAGCGGTGCGTTCGATACCGCCCAGATCCTCTACAACATGACCAACCAGTCGGCGGCGACGCCGGCGCCCGACGGCTTCGACGACGTCGACCAGGGCGAGGCCCTGGCCGTCGCGGAGGCGAACGACATTGGGGTCATCGGCATTCGTTCGCATGCCGCCGGCGCCCTGGTCGACGAACTCGATCGCGTGGTCAAGCCGAACTCCGACGTCGCCCGCGACCATGGCCGCGCGTCGCTTCTCGGCTTCTTCAGGAAGGGGCCCTTCGCCACGCTGTCGCAGGTCGCCCTGCGCTTCTGTTTAGACAATCCGGCAATCGCTACCGTAGTGCCCGGCTGCAAGAATGCCGCCGAGGTGGAGGAGGCGGTCGCGACGGCCGATCTGCCGCCGCTTGCTGCCGAAGACATCGCCGAGCTGCAAAGGCTCTATCGACGACAATTTCGGGTTTAGGGAGTTTCAGAACAGGCTCATTTGAGCACCTTCGGCTAGCGGCGGGGTGAAGAGGTCGGTCCGGAGCTTCAGCCTTTTTCCGTTGAGCCCGAGCCGTCGGGCGGCGATCTCGAAGCGCCGGCCGATCTGCCAGGCATGCGGTCCGTCGCCGCTCATGCGCGTG
>Ga0075327_1000316_pt1 | contig 13290 bp, 12 predicted proteins | sample MayberrySE_Catta_2_FD_120056 | JGI IMG/M metagenome (GOLD analysis project Ga0075327, IMG submission 120056) | Natural and restored wetland microbial communities from the San Francisco Bay, California, USA, that impact long-term carbon... | ecosystem: Environmental > Terrestrial > Soil >...
CAACAACTCACCCCTGACCCCGCACCCTACGCCTGCTTACCGCGGTGGGGTAAACGCTTGAGTGCTCCGATAGCCACGTTGATCTTTGTCCTGTTTGCCGGCGCGGCGTGTCCGGCACCGGCGGCCGAGCGCCCAAGCGCGAATAGCGATGATCGCGCTGTCGCGGATTTCTATCGCGGCAAAGTCGTGCGAATCATCGTCGGCTTTCCGCCGGGCGGCGGCGCTGACGTCTATTCAAGGATTCTCGCCCGCTATCTCGGCCACTCCATCCCCGGTAATCCGACGGTTGCGGTGACAAACATGCCGGGCGCCGGCAGCATTATTGCTGGCAATCATATTTTCAATGCCGGGGCCACGGACGGCACAGAGATCGGCATGCTCAACGGCGCGGTGATTCTCGAACAGCTATTCGGCAACCCCGCAGTCCGGTTCGACATGGCGCGATTTCGCTATCTCGCGGTACCAATAACCGAGATCTACGTCATGATCGTCGCGCGCCGCTCGGGTATCACGAGATTTAGCGAGCTCATCGGAGCCAAGGCGAAACAGGCCGTCCTCGGCGCCATTCCCAATTCGACCCTGGAGCATGCGCCGATCCTGCTGCGCGATGCTCTGAATGCGAATTTAAAAGTGGTGTCCGGCTACAAAGGCAGCGCGGACATCCGCCTGGCCATCGACTCGGGCGAGATCGGCGGTTTTTTCAATCCGTGGAGCACGGTCAAGGCGAGCTCATTGGCGAAATTTACCAGCGGCCAGTGGTCGGTGATCCTTCAGCTGAGCGACCAATCGGTGCCCGATCTGCCATCGGCCAACGTCCCGACGATAGCCGATCTAACCGCAGACGAAAGCCAGCGCATGCTGTTGCGCTACGGCACTCTGGCGCCGAACCAATTCGGCAAGGTTTACATGCTGCGCCCCGGCGTGCCGGCGGGTCGAGCCGCGGCTCTTGAAGCGGCGTTTGCCAGAACTTTCGCTGACCTGAATTTTCAAGTCGAGGCGGAAAGGAGCCAATTGGAAATCTCACCGCTCTATGGTGAGTCGATCCGGCAAATCGTCGGCGACTTTCTAACTATGCCGCCGGCCATCAAGGAACGGCTGATGCGTTCTCTCAAACGGTGATCCGATTAGGTTGCTCAAATCCCCCGCCTCATCGCTCACCAGGGCGCATAGGCGCCAGGCTTCCGTATTGACTTAATGAATTTAGCCGGAGTATAGAGGCGGGCATGGCGCGGAAGCCGAGGGTGGAGTATGCGGGGGCGTTTTACCATGTGATTTGTCGGGGTAATCAGCGCCAGGTGATCTTTCGTAGCAATGCGGATCGAAAATATTATCTGGGCAAGTATAAAAAAGAAGGCAACTTCGTAAGAAATTGATTGGAAAGAACCACAGACCGCGTGCTTTTCGGCGCGACATCCTGGAGCGCTTTTTCGACGACCGTCGGGCGGGCCATTTGCGGAAGGATGCCTGACTTTCACCCGATGGCTTTACGATGATTTCTCACGATCGTCTCGATCCGTGAAAGTTCAGTTCGGGAGCCGCCACTGCTCTGCAATCGAATTGGGTCCAACCAGAACGTCGCAGTTTTTTCATCCCTTTCAACATGACCATGTTTAACTTCGTCACGGTCACCCGAGCCGATGACATGGTGCCAGGCTTTCGTATTGCTTTATTTAGCGGGCGTATACTAGGAGGCAGGGGATGGCGCGAAGCAAATCGCCTCTTGTGCTCAAAACTTTTCGGCGTTTTTGGTCTTTGCAATGCGCCGTTCTTGGGCCTTCTTCATCGCGATCTCCTTCTGCCCTATCGCATGTACAGTCCGGTCGAGGTATTCAACCGGATATCTGAGCGCTGCCGCTTTAAGACGAAAAAGGATTGCGGATTGTCAGTTTCTCGACAACCTGGCCGTCCTGAAAGTCTTCGCTGTAGAGAGTCGCGCAGCCCGCGCCGATGGCCGCAGCGGCGATGGTCGCGTCATAGATCGAAAATCCGTAGCGCTCGGCGATTGAAACCGCGCGGTCGTGGGTTTGAACGGTCAGCGGCTCGATGTCGCAAACGGCGCGAATGGCGCCGAGCGCGTCTTTGATTTCGCTCCAGGACATGCCTAGCTTGCGTGAAGTAACCGCCGTAAACTCGTTCAATACCTGAATGCTGATGACGCCCCCGGTGGCGAGCAGTTCTTCCGCCCGGTTCGCTTTGGCGGTCTCCGCCGAAAGCAAGTAGAGCAGGACGTTGGTGTCGAAAAAACTCTTACCGCCGGGCATTGGCCTCGAGCCGGTCGAACTTGAAATCGTTGGGGAGACGCCCGCGGTATTTTCGCAGGCGCGCGAGGAGCTCCCGGGCGCCGGGCGCCTTCTTAATATCGAAACGGCGGGCTCCCGCCACTTCGATTTCGATGTGATCCCCTTCCTTCAAATCGAGCGCCTCGACCACCGCGGCGGGCAAGCGCACGGCCAAGCTATTTCCCCATTTGGCGACCTGCATAAGCACCTCTGAGCCATTTTGATATACGTATATTATTGTATATCCACGGGTCTGTCATGGCAACTCCCGGCAGTTTCCGCCTAGCTCCGCGTCGGATCAGGCAAGCTCGTGATGGGGAAGGGACTTAGGTCAGGCTTTCGTATTGCGGCGGGTGTTAGGAAACTGGCGATGGCGCGTAAGCCGGAGTAGAGTTTGCCGGAGCATTTTATCATGTGATCTGCCGCGGCAATCAGCGGCCAGCGATCTTTTTCAGCAATGCGGATCGAAAGTATTGTCTGGAACGGTTGGAGCAATATCGCGAGCGGTACGGTACGGCTTCAAGGTCTATGTCCATGTGATGATGGGAAAGCACGTGCATTTGTCAACCGCTGCGCTCCGTTCAAAACGTTGAAGCGCGAAACGCCACCTCTTCGGAGCGCGCGATCGACTGATGATTCGCGCTTTCGGGCGCATCGCCCGCAATCCGACATCGCAACGTTGGTTTGATATAAAACAGGCCACCAACTGAGGCAGCCTCGTGAATCGGCTAAACGTAATCGCTATTGCGGTGCGGCTCCCCGACTTGAAGCGTTGAAGCACCTATGAAATGCGAGAAATTATAAGCGAGCGAACAAAGTAGGGGCGCGGATCGATGTGCTTTTCTACTGAAAAGTGATCATATCCGTGCGGCTCAGGGTTGAGGCGTTCGCCTTCAGCGGTTCGTTCGTGGCGTTCGCGCTATTCTGATTCAATATCTGGAATTGGCCGATCGCCACTTCGTAGTCCGTCGCGGCTAAGCTGGCATCCGTGGGTACAACGACAGTGTACCCCCGCAGCGTTGCTCCGATCGATGTATAGACCACCGAGCCGCTGACCTTCCAGCCGGTAAGAACCAGCGTCGTAATCCCCTTGGCCTTCAGCGTATTGTCGAGATCCGTGTTGTAGAATCTGTCCTGAGCATACGACTTGACGATCGGGTCGGCCGGAACGGGAGCGACCTCCGGCATCCACTTTGAGCTCTCCGGCTCTCGAGTGGAATACAGGACGAACACGCCGGCTTTTCTTGCCCGCGCCAGCAGCGAGGCGAGGGCCGGCACCATGACCCCGGTGCAATTCGGCTGGTTTTTGCAGATACGATCGATCATGTCGAACACCAACAACGCCGTCTTAGCGGGTTGGAGGGCAACGTTGATCGGGTCGGGAAGGGCCGGCATTTGCAGTGTCAGCAATGACATGAGTCTCCTCCGAAGAGCGCAAAAAGGGCGAGGTTCAAAACGTTCAAGCCGTTCAACCCCCCGGATCGAGTCCGGGGTCCGTTAAAGTCGTTACGAACCAAAAAGGTTCCGGGTGGTTCCAATGGTTTCATTGTTTGCGCGGTTCCAAACGTAATGACTCTCCATTTCTTGCGAAAGAAATATCGCCGACGGGAGAAGGTGTCAATCACATCTTGGCACGCGCCCGTTCAAATCGTTCAAGCAGTTCAAGCGCTGCGCTCCGTTCAAATCGTTTAAAGTCGGAGACCTCGACTAAAAACTTAAGGTCAATCACATCCACCTGCTGCCTGTGCTAACTTTTCTTTTCCCTTTCAACCCTCGCGTGTGTGATCCTTGATTGACGCGCTTTAGCGGTAAAGCCGGTCCAGGAATCCTGATTTCTTAATCTCGTCGATCAAACTCGTATCCCAATGATCCCGTTCACTCCATTGCTTCGCTTGCGGATAATCCAGCGCAACAAGATCGAGCAATGCGCGCACAGCGGTCTTGTCCGGTTGCAGATCCGTTGCTACGCGCGTGGTGATCTCCTCGTAGAGATACGACATGACGTCACGATCCGGATTTCGCGTGTATTTCGAAAAGATCTTCAAGCTTTCAGCCTTGTGTCCCCTTAGATAATGGATTCCTTCGATATAACCTGTCAGAAATCGAACCAGCACAGCCCGCCTGTTCTGAACGGTTGCCTTCATCGTGGTGATTCCGCCGCCAATGTTTTCGACATCGATCTTGGAGAGATTTTTCATGCCGGAACGCTCGGCAATCATGTCGGTCGGCGGCGTGAACATCGTCGCATGAATAACACCGCTCGAAAGCGCCGCAAGACGCCCCGAGGGGCCTTCTGCGATCGGAAGAAATTTGACATCTTTGCTGGCGTCCAGTCCGTTTTCCTGCAAGACCTTGACGACGCGGGAATACGACGCGTCACGGCCCTGGGTTATACCGATGATCTTGCCCTTGAGGTCCTTGAGGCTCCTGAGATTGGGCCGCCCCAGCATCGAATAACCGAGCGTATTCGTCGTGACCCCGAGTTTGACGAGCTCCGCGCCCTGGAGTATCGCCTGAATTGATCCGATGTCGGAGCCAATGATGATATCGATGCTGCCCCCGACCATCGCGGAAACCGTTCTGGAACCACCGCGGAGATAGATCAGCTCAACCTCAAGCCCGTGCTTTTTCCACAATCCCTTGTCCGCCGTGACCCACGATGGTGCGAAGCCGGTCGCAAGTGACGGGAATCCAACTCTGACGGTTTCCGCCCGAAGTGAAATTGTTTGCAGGAAAAATACCAAGACAGAAAAAAAGACGAACCGACCAAGCAGTGTCATGTGCCGTCCTCCCTGATTGAATACGCAACCTGGCCAAGGATTGCGGTCGTCGAATCCATAGCCAAGCTAGACAAAGAACGCTTTCTCACACGTTTAGGCGTTACCGTGCGAAAGTTCAAGTTCAACGTTCCATGTTCAACGTCTGGATCTCTGAGCAGGCGACCGGGTTGCGTTCGGCGGCTATACGGTTATCGCTTCGACTCGCAGACCGCGCGTTCTCGCAGCTTTGCACTGACGGTCGTCGGCGGAAACGAAGAGGTCGGTCGACCATTCCGAGGCGCAGGCGATATGTAACGCGTCGGCACTACGGAGCGGGAACTGCTCAAGCAAGGCCACCGCCCGGGCTATGACTTCCTCAGTCATGCCAATGACCGTCGCGTCGTCGATGTCCGAAAGTACCGCTGCCTTCGCACTGCGGTACTCTGCCGTTGAAATTTTACGTTCGCGGCGACGGCGGCACAGAGCCGAGACGATCTCCGGAACGCAGATCACCGAGACGGCTAACGTTGAAGCAGAAGAGAGGATGGCTTGAACCTGATCGCTTCCTTTCTCTTGGATGTATCGTTTAGCGAGAGCTGAAGAATCGAAGAAAATATTCAACGCGACTTCCGCCTTTCCTGCAGAATCGCCTTGCTGAGCGATGCACCTGGACGCACCAACCTCAACCCGGGCCGCTTCCATGACGGAATCTTCTCCTCGGCGTCTGCCGGAACGATTTTCGCCACGGTTTTGCCATGGCGAATGACACGCACGGTTTCACCCTTTTCAACCAGAGTCAAAATTTCTGACGCGCGCTTGCGGAATTCAGTAAATGATAAACTTTTCATCGATCGCCCTCCTCCATCGGGTCAAACTGTACATTACTGCACTGTGTCGTGCAATCAGCAAAATCGCGCCAACGATTGGTGTATTTGGCGCGTGAATGGGGCAGGGCAAGCGTTAAGGAAATCGGGCGCCGGCTCCACCGCGATCCCTCGATCATCAGCCGGCTTACGCCGCGTCTGCCGCCGATCGGGACCCCAACAGGCGAAACAGCTTGAGCGATAATGCAATACGAAAGCCTGACAGTTACGGCCCTTACTTACGGCCCTTCGCTTACGGCCCTTACGGCCCTTGCTCAAGGAGATAGCTTGGTCCGACTCGGATGGAATGTCGTCACGAGCTTAACAGTGAAGCGACCATTACCGCTTCGACGCAGCCATACACGACAAGCTCGAGCAGGCCAATTGTCGATAGCATGCAATCCATGCTACCGTGGTTGAGATGATTCGGTCCTTCGGTGACCAGGGGACGGAAGATGTGTTCAATGGCCGCAATACGAAGGCATCTCGGAAAAGCTGCCCCCGCGACCTTTGGACTGTCGCCGGCCGTAAATTAGACCAACTGGACTCTGTCGAACGGCTCGACGAATTGCGGATTCCTCCCGGGAATCATCTTGAGGCGCTCACAGGAAACAGGAAAGGTCAATACAGTATTAGAATTAACGAGCGATATAGGGTCTGTTTCCGTTGGACCAGCGATGGGCCATCGGAAGTGCAGATCCTCGATTACCATTGAGGATCGGAAAGGATCGGTCATGGTTCGCGTCCCAGTCAATCGAGAGCCTACGCATCCGGGCGAGATGCTGCTCGAGGAATTCTTAAAGCCCATGGGATTATCCCAGCAGGAACTTGCCCGGAGCATCAAAGTGCCTTATCAACGGGTAAACGAGTTGGTTCATCGACGGCGGAGCTTAACGCCGAGCACAGCGTTGCGACTGGCGAAATACTTCGGAAACTCAGCGGGGTTTTGGATGAACCTTCAGCTTCGATGGGACCTTCATCGGGCGCAAACGGCCGAAGCCGATGCGCTGAAACGTATTCGTCCTCTTCGCGCCGTGGGCTGAGATCTTCGAAAATCTGTGCGCTGGATCGTATGGACGCCGATGGCAAACGCCTTGGTGACATCAAAGGGCACCTGATCTTTCATGATGCTTGCGCGCGCTATTGCTTATAGCCCACCACGAGATGGGTCCGGTGGGACTCCGGGAAAGCTTCTCCTTCGCACTTGAGAGTGACGATGTAAGTGCCCGCCTTGGGAATCGCCTCGGGCGGAATAGTTGCGTTGAGCTCGTCCCTGGAGACAAAGCTAGTCGGCAGCGGGTCGCCGTTCAGCATCACCCGGTGAAACGGCCACATCCCACCCGCTCCCCGGACTTTCAAAACGGTGGGACCCGAGCCCTCGATGAGAAACAACGGCGCGATCTCGAGGTCCAGCGGCAGGGTTTGATACGAATAGAATGACGGAATCGGATTTTTGTATTTTGTAAATCCGGTATCCACGACCTTGCCGTCCATGACGACCATCTTGACGTTTTGTGTCATCCAGATGTCTTGGAGTGGATCGCCCTCGACGATCGAGAGGTCGGCGACCTTGCCGGGCTCGACGCTGCCGTAGTCCTTATCCTTCTTGAAAGTCTTGGCTGCGTTGAGGGTGGCGGCCTGGATCGCAGTCATCGGCGAGACGCCCGCCTCGACGTCCATCACCAGGGCCTGGTGCATCAGCAGGGCCGCCATTCCGCGTGGCGGGTCCGAACCTTCCTTGAGAATGCCGCCCGCTTCGACGAAGCGGCGGATGAACTCGTTGGCTTTCTCATAGCCGACTTTGGCGCGAGCGAGCTGCTCGGAGGAGTAGCGCTTGAACAACTTGTCATAGGCCGTGTCGGTCACCGTGCGAACCGCGGCGGGGAGATCGGCGTTGGGGTCGTTGAGGATTTCATTTTCTCTTTTCCTGAAACGCTTGGCGCTGGGCGATAGGGGCCGCAGCCATTTGGCGATGGTCGGAGTCCACGCGACACCGTGATCGACCATGGCGCCGATCACCTCGTCGTAATTCTCGGTCTGGTAATAGGAGCCGGCAAGCTCCTGATCGATACGCCCGCCCAACCGGTCCTCCGCCAGCTTGCGCCGCGACGGGACGTAAGGAATGGAACTGTAGCCCACCGACCAGATATGCTCGATCGAGTCAACGCCTGCGTTGACAGAGCCGACGACGTCCCAGCTATGCGCGGCGACCGGCATGCCGAGCCGATGGGCCTCGTCAACGGCGATTTTCAGCAAATCGAAAGATAGAAATTCGTTGACCTTGAGGAGGTCGCAGCCGAATTCCTTTTTTCGCTGCACCGCTCGGCGCACCTCTTCCGGCGTCGTGACGATAACGTGGCCGCGGATTGTTCTCGAGATCGGGACATCGTGCCCCGTGCCGACGGCACCGATCGCCCGGCCTGACATCCAAATCCGCGGTCCGCGAATTTTTCTCAGCTCGGTTCCCTGCTTTTGCGCACGGGTCCATGGACCGTCCTGGTAGGTGTCGATCGTAGCGCAGGTGGTAATTCCCAGATGGAGATAAAGCTCTCCATGGAAATCTTCCAGGTGGCCATGACCATCGATAAAGCCCGGCAGAACGGTCTTGCCCTTGGCATCGATCAGCTGCGCGTCGGGTGGAACGGAGACTTGCCCGTTCCTGCCGATCGCCTGGAACCTGCCCGCCTGGATAACGATCACGGAATTTTCGATCGGTGGCCGGCCGGTGCCATCGATCAGTCTTCCACCCAGTACCACGAGTGCTTTCTCTGCCATGTTATCTTTTCCTCGGTGGCAGACGTTCGCGCGCGACCCGCGGCGGTCTCTCTACTGGCTTTTCGAAGCAAGAAGAGATGCGGCTTCTGCGCGCTCGATTACATGGTGACACCCAACCATGTTCCACCTTAATGCGGGATACCGGTAGGGGTGTCATTGCATAGAGCATGCAGCTCATCGCAGCGCTTACGAAACAACCAGCGGTGCAGCTATGAGCTCCGCCTGGTGCTCTCGACAAGTTCGAGGCAGCGATCGAATGGATGATTCAGCCGATACGGTCAAGACTTTAATGCGCGGAGTTCGATCGACCTGACCATTCCCGGCTTTTTCATTTGGATAAGGCGCCCTCTCGCATCAATTCGTCAAGCAACGTCTCGTCGATGAGCTGTGCGGCGTTGACCGGGCGATCGATTTTTTGTGCCGCACGAGCGAAGTCGACCAGCAATTGGTATCCGCTCACCCGATTTCGCCCGTCCGGGCTGAGCAATTCCAGTAACTGTCCGTAAGCCAGACCGGCGATCTCTTGATCCATGTTGAATTCACGGGCGATCAGCTCCGTCGTCTCGCGTCGGTGATCCCTGATATATTTCATCGCGCCCAACGATGCGCGCATGAATCGCTTGAGGGTGTTTGGCCGTGTCTTGATTTTTTCCGCGTGCACGACCACAGCCGTGCCGGGAACGTCGACGTACTCGCGGGTTGTGGCCAGTTTCGAGAATCCCTCTTTGTCGGCGAGAAAATTAAACGGCGAGCTCAACATCGTCGCCGCAATGGCTCCGGCTTTGAGCGCCGCGAAACGTTCGGGAGTACCCCCCATGGTGATCAGATTCACATCGCGCTCCGGTTGCAACCCGTTCTTTACGAGGATGCGCCGTACCATGGTATCGACGAGCCCGCCCGGATTCAGTGACCCGATCGGCTGGCCTTTGAGGTCGGCGATGCGACGATACTTGGCTTGGGCGTACAATCCCTGATCGACGTGCGCGTTGTAGCTCAAAATGATGCGCAATGGAGCACCGGCAACAAACGCCGTAACGGCCGTGGTACTCCCCATCGCAAAGTCGGCGTCATTGGTGAGCAACGTCTTGATGTCCAAGCCGCCGCGGATGTAAACCAGAGTGACGTCAAGATGCTCCCTTTGAAAGAAACCTTTCTGCCGCGCCGTTTCTAAAATCGGAAAGTTCGTGATCGATTTGCTAGGGTAAGTGACGACGATCTTTTCTCGGTCCGAAACGCGACTACTTTGCGCGTAGGCTGAAATCGGGCCGCTGATAAGAGCACTGACCACAATCAAACAGACTTTGAATACGGTCGGCATGCTTGTTCTCCTTGGACGCGGAGTCGATGCCGTAGCATAAAGCATCGATAGATCGGTGTCTGTGGGTCCTATAGTCGATGATCGCGGAAAATGTCAATCCGTTTCCTGGCGCGATCTATTATCTGAGCAGCCGCGGTAACGCGGCAGAAAGTGTTTTTCACGGGCCGAAGCCCTTCACAACCTCCAGTTTTCAACACGCAGGCCACGCACTCGTCAGGCGGAAATGCCGATATCGCCGACTTGCTGTTGTTTTAGGGACACGGTTCATTAAGATCTCCACAACGATCTCAAGGAGGTGCCAAGATGATTGCCGCCCGCGCATGGGTATTTTTCTTTTTCGTGGTTACCGGTACGGTCGTCGGGAGTTCGTTGCCGCTGAGCGAAGCGGCCGAGTCGTGGCGGGCGGAATGGGATAAAACCGTCAAAGCCGCCGAAGAGGAGGGGCAAGTCTCGCTTTACATTTCCGGCTACGGAAAAGTAATCGACTCCGGGGAATTTCAAAAAGCCTATCCTAAAATCAAAGTGGTCAGCGTGACCGGATCGGGCACACAACTCAGTAAGCGTATCGCGGCGGAAAGGCGAGCCGAGAAATTTCTCGCCGATGTTTACAACGGCGGCGGCAACTCGCTTTACCAGGTGCTGTTCTTGAACAAAATTCTCGATCCGATCAAGCCCGCCCTGCTCTTGCCGGAAGTCCGCGACACGTCCAAGTGGTGGGAGCACAAACACAAGTACGTCGACAAGGAAGCCGAGTATATTTTCGTGTATGAAGGCAACGTTTCGGGGGGCGGCAACCCGGCTTTCCATACCCAACAAATCAGACCCGGCGACTTCAAATCCTATTGGGACTTTCTAAATCCGAAGCTCAAGGGAAAAATCGTCTCCCTGGACCTGCGCAAAGTGCGTGGCGCCGGCGGTTCCTGGGGGTTCATTTACTACCATCCAGAGCTTGGAGAAAAGTTTATCCGGCGTTTTTACGGCGAAATGGATGTGACGATGAGCGGCGACTTGCGGCAAGCCGTGGATTGGCTGGCCAACGGAAGAGTCGCTTTGTGCCTGCCGTGCCAGGGCTCGACGGTGGTGAAGGCGAAGAATCAGGGGCTTCCCGTTTCAGATTTTCCGCCCTATCATTTCAAGGAAGGCATCAATATTTCCTCGGCCTTCGGCCAACTGGCGCTGATCAATCGCGCGCCCCATCCAAACGCCGCCAAGGTCTTTATCAACTGGTATCTGTCGCGGGCGGGTCAGACCGCATTTCAAAAGATCATGAGCATTCCGGGGGATGCCAAAAACTCGCGGCGCATCGACGTCCCTAAAGATCACATTCCCCCCGAAGAGCAGCGCAAGGACGGCCTGGGCTATTTCGACACCGACGCGCCCGGCTCCAAGGATCTCAGGCCGTTGGGCAAGCTTTTGAGCGAAGTCATCCCGATGCAAAAATAACGGGAGTTCTATGATATCGCACGTTCGTGGGACGTGCTGATCGCTGTTGGGTCTTAACCTCAAAACGGAGCGTCGCTCATGTTGGTTGCCACGGATATCACCGGCCAGTTGGCCCAGTACATGGCAGAGGTCAGACATCGTCGCCTGCCACCGGAGGTCGCGCAGGCAGGCAAACAGCGCATCTTAGATTCTCTCGGCGCTATAGTCTCCGGCTCCCGACTCAAGGCGGGAGAATTGGCTATCCGCTATGTGCGCCTGCAGGGCGGCGTGCCCGAAGCCTCTATCCTCGCCACCGACGTAAAGAGCTCCGCCGTGAACGCCGCGCTGGCGAACGGGATGTTTGGACACGCCGATGAGACCGATGACTTTGAGCCGGTGACCAAGGCCCATCCGGGTTGCTCCGTGGTGCCCGCTGCCCTGGCCATGGCGGAGCGCGAAGGCAGCTCGGGCGAGGAACTCCTGCGCGCCGTGGTTCTTGGCTATGACGTGTGCTGCCGCTTCCTCATGGCCCTGGGGCCGGACCTGGTGCGCGGCGGGCACCGCAGCGCGGAAGGGACCAGTTCGACGATGGGCTGTGCGGCGGCAGCGGCATCCCTCGCCAAGCTGGACCAGACGGGCATGCGTTACGTGCTGTCCTACGCTGCCCAGCAGGTTTCCGGCGTTTGGAGTTGGGTGCGGGATTCGGAGCATGTGGAGAAGGCCTTCGACTTCGCGGGCATGGGAGCACGCAACGGTGTCACTGCCGCCATAATGGTGCAAACGGGCTTCAGCGGTGTTTGGGATGTACTGGAAGGTGAGCACAACGTGCTGGAAGCTCTCTCGCCTTCACCGAAGCCGAGTGAGATGGTGAAGGATTTGGGAGAGCGCTTCTTCGTCACCGAGACGGCGATCAAGCCCTACCCCGTAGGTTATCCCATTCAGTCGGCTCTCGATGCTTTCTTCGCGCTCTACCGTCGGCACGGCCTGACCGTGGAGAATGTGGAGCACATCACGGTTCGGCTGCCGGAAGACGGCGCGCGCATTGTGAACAACCGCTCGATGCCGGACGTTAACTGCCAGCACATGATCGCTATGGCGCTGGTCGACGGCAATGTCACCTTTGCCTCTACCCGTTCCTACCAGCGCATGTCAGACCCCGCGGTGCTGGCGGTAAAGGGACGAGTGAATCTAGTGGCGGACCCCGCTCTCATGAACCCCGAGGCCCCCCGCAGCGCAAAGGTGGAGGTGGTTTTAAAAGACGGCCGCACTCTGAACCACTTCATACCCCATGCTTATGGCACCAAGCAGAACCCGATGGATAGTGAGAGCGTCAACGCGAAGGTGCGGGACTTGCTGGAGCCGGTGTTCGGGCCATCACGGACCGAAGCTGTCATAGAGCGGCTAAACGATTTGGAGGCCGTTGCCAACGTCCGGGAGCTGCTGCCGTTCCTGACTCTGTAGGGCAGGTCGTTCCAGTCTCTAGTGTAGTGACTCTTAAATGAAGGCATTTAATGTTCGAGATAACAAAGCGGAAATTCTCGAACAAGGGAATCGACTCGCGCCAAGACGCAAAGCACGCCAATTTCGGAGGGAAGAGTGAATTGTCTTGGAAAAATTATCGACCCTTATTCTCCGACCTTTGCGGCCTTGGCGTCTTTGCGCGAGATATTCCGAGTTTCGGTTGCGACTCTGCCGCGTCAGGATCTTCGTGATGGTTATACACCGGATAAATTACCAACAGCGTGAGACACTAAACTAGTTTAGCTAGTAAGCCCGTTTGGCCTGCGGGCCAGTCAATCTTTCTTTCAACTTTGTCCAATATTAGACAGCAACCTCTCCCCTACCCGGCGTATCAATATGCCCTAACAGGCGAA
>Ga0075327_1000318_pt1 | contig 13281 bp, 11 predicted proteins | sample MayberrySE_Catta_2_FD_120056 | JGI IMG/M metagenome (GOLD analysis project Ga0075327, IMG submission 120056) | Natural and restored wetland microbial communities from the San Francisco Bay, California, USA, that impact long-term carbon... | ecosystem: Environmental > Terrestrial > Soil >...
AAAGCCAGCGGAAGATCTTGGACGCCTTTGCTGGCCGCCAGGAGATCGATCACTTTGCCAAGCTGGTGGCCAACTCTGACCTCGAGGCGAACGGGTACAACATCGCTGTGTCGTCGTACATCGAACGGCGCGACGACACCGAGCCCGTGGCCCTCGAGGCTCGGTTCCGCGCATACCTGACGACCCTCGAGGCGCCGCCGAGGCCGTACGAACTCGCGTTGGTAGAGCAGCTCGACGAGCCCGACGCGATGCGAGCGACGCTCCGACAGGTGTTCGACGATCCGGCCTATCAGTCGGCCGGGCCGATGACGGCAGTCTACCTGTATGCGGATCTGGTGGGGGACGAGGAGTTGGCGTTCGTCGCGTTGCGCCGCGCCTTCCTGGATCTGGACAAGGTCAACTTCGAGGGTCTGTGGTGGCCCTTCCAGACGGGCTTGCGCCTCGACCCTCGATTCAAGGACGTCGTGCGCGAGATCGGACTCGTCGAGTACTGGCGATCGAGCGGTAACTGGGGTGACTTCGCCCGACCGGTGGGTGCCGACGACTTCGAGGTCTATCGCTGACTGCGGGCATCACGCCCCCGCTCTCGGGTCGCCGCCTCTCAGCCGCTCACGGGTCCGTGCTCACGCTGTGGTCGCCCTCGGGAGCGACCGTCACGGGCGAGAGCTCCCTCGGTGGCGTGCCGAGGAGCCGGACCCGGTAGCTGCCGGGCGCCAGGCGTAGGCCGGGGCCGTTGACCACCCCCGTGCCGACGACCTCCTCACCGCTGAGGACTTCGAACGGAACCGCCAACGACGCGCGCATCGCGTCGGCGAGCTCGGCGCCGTCGTTCGCCTCGACGTAGCGCCCGTTCCCGAGCCGCGACCACGCCTGGAACGTCTCCCGGAGCTGCTGCTCGTCGATCGCGAAGCCGACGATGTTCACCCGTACGTCCATCCCGGAGCTTCGGAGCGCCTCGATGGCGGCCGCCGGGTCGCCCTCGCACGTCTCCTCGCCGTCGGTCACGAGCACGACCACCACCGGCCCCCGCGCGCCGGCGAGGTCTTCACGGACCAGCCCGAGCGACGCGGCGATGGGGGTTCTGGCGAGGTTCAGCGCCTCGATGGTCCCGATGCGTGTCGCGGCGGTCGCGGAAGCGAGGGGCGCGAGAGGGATCTCCAGGTCGGTGCGGCAGGAGCCCGCCTCGCGGTGGCCGAAGACGCGGAGCGCGAAGGGCGTTCCGGCCGGGACGATCTCTCCCACGAGGAGGTCGAGCGCGTCCTTGGCCAGCTCGATGCGACGCACGCCGTCGATCCTCTGGAGCATGCTTCCCGAGGCGTCGAGGACGATCTCCACGGCCCCGTGTCCGGGTCCCGGGAGCCCCGTGCTGGAGCCGACGACCCGCAGGTTACCCGGAGGGGCGCCCGGAGTCACCGTGATGGGCACCGACGCGAGCACCTGTCGGCTCCGTCCGGTCATGTAGCGCACCTCGTGCGGGCCGGCGTCGAGCGGGGCCTCGATGGTGACGGCGGCTCCCTCTAGTGTGTATGCGTAGTCCAGGTACTCGCGCGGGCCCGCCCCCACTGGGACGATCGTCACGTAGTCGCCCGGGTTGTCGGGTCCAGTCCAGCGTACCTCGAAGGCCGTCGCACCCACGACCGTGGCCGGGCCCTCCAACGTGGCGCTGTTCGCCAGCACGCGGATGGGGCGGGAGCCGATCACGGCATACGATTGGCCGGCGTGGTATCGGATCGAATAGGTGCCGGGCTCCTCGGGCAGGCGAATCAGGAGCGGGCTGCCGGCGCTCGTGTACGCGTACGGGCCGTACTCGGCGTCCGGTGCTCCCTCGGGGTCCACGCTGATGTAGTCGAGGCTCCCTTTGGGCCCCTGCCACGTGATGCTCACCTCGGCCCCGGCCCGGGCCTCCGGCGGTGCCGTGATCTCGGCGCTGACGCTTCCCACCGTGAGCGCCGTCTGCCCGATGACTCGGTACGAGTTGGCGAGGTGGTAGCGGACGACGTACGAGCCGGCGGCGTCCGGGGCCTGAATCGACGCGGGGCTCGCCGTCGTGTACGCGTAGGGTCCGTACTCACGCTCCGGGGCGCCGGGCGGGTCGATGCTGATGAAATCCCCAGGATATGCGGGACCGCTCCATACGACCGCGACCTGCGCGCCGGCATCCACGGGAGCGATCGCGTCGAAGGTGGCCTCCACGTCCCCGACCTCGATGGGCCGGCTCGCGATGACCGCATAACCCGTTCTACCCAGGTGATAGCGGAGCACGTAGCCACCGGGAACGTCCGGCACGCGGAGCGTCCCCGGTTGCGCGATGTTGGCGTAGACGTACGCGCCGTACTGCGCGTCGGGCGCTCCCGCCGGATCGATGCTGATGAACTCCCCCGCAGCGGACGGTCCACTCCAGGACAGGGTGATCGACGAGCCCACGACCGCCCGGTCCGGTGCGGTGAGCGTGGCGGCTTGGCCCAGCAGGGACGTCGCGCCCACCCCGGAGCCGACGACGACGAGGAGCGTGATCAGGAAGGCGCGAACGTGCGGGAAGGGGGGGCACATGGGGGATGCACTCGTGGAAGTGTACCGCGGTGGCCAGCAACGTACGCGGGGGCGATACGCGCAGCCACGTCGGTCGCCATCCCCACCCGCCGACCGGGCCCGAGTCGGCGGATCCCCGTGCTTGCCGGCCGCCCAGGCGGGCGGGATGTTTGCCAGTCGACTGAGCGTGGAACGCGTGATGTCCGATCCCATTGCCTGCCTGAACGCGGCACTAAGCGGCCGCTACCGCGTCGAGCGCGAGCTCGGTGAGGGCGGTATGGCCACGGTCTATCTGGCCGACGACGTCAGGCACGGGCGAAAGGTCGCGCTGAAGGTCCTGAAGCCCGAGCTCGCCGCGATCGTGGGCGCCGCCCCGTTTCTGGCCGAGATCCGGACGACGGCGAGCCTCCAGCACCCGCACATCCTGCCGCTCTTCGACTCCGGTGAGGCGGACGGTCTCCTCTTCTACGTCATGCCGCACGTGGAGGGCGAGAGCCTTCGCGACCGCCTGGACCGGGAGCGCCAGCTGCCGGTGGACGTGGCGCTGGAGGTCGCCACCACGGTTGCGCCCCGCAGGCGATTCTGGCCAACATCATGGCCGAGGCGGTTTCCGTACACGGGCCAACGCAGATCGGTGCTCCGACGGGATCCGGGAGCCCGTGCTGGAGATCGACGAGGAATGGGCGGTGGCCGAGGCGCTGTGGTCACCGGACGGGGAGTGGTTCATCCACCGCACGTCGACCAACGTGCGTGGCGCGGGTGACATCGTGGGACTGCGGAAGAGCCAGGGTGACGCGCGTATCCCGCTCCTGGCCAGCGGCTTCACCGAGACCGAACCGGCGATCTCGCCCACCGGAAAGTGGATGGCGTACGCGTCGAACGAGACGGGCCGGACCGAGGTCTTCGTGGTCCCGTTCCCGAACACGGGCGACGCGAGGTGGCTCGTGTCGGTCGGCGTCCTGTTCTCGGACGTCGACTATCTCCGAAGCACCGTGCGTCGCCAATACGAAGTCTCACCGGACGGCGAGCGCTTCGTCATGATCCGTCCGGTCGGCGCCGGGCGCGAGATCCAGCTGATTCTCGTGCACAGCTTCTTCGAGGAGCTGAGGCGGATCGGTCCGAGCTGAGGCGGCGCCCGCGTCTCACCCGTCCTGCGTCAGCACGAGACGACCTGGCCCCGCGCCACGCCCGTGTATCCCGTGATCCTCCACCCCTCGTCGGTGAGTCCGAGGAAGTAGGCGAGGCTCCCCACGGACATCTCCTGGCCGTCTTCCGCGTAGCGCGTGTTGTAGCCGCTCGCGATGGCGGCGCCCGCGTTCAGGACGCAGACGTTCTCGACGGTGAAGACCGAGTGGTCCCAGCCACGCTCCAGGAGACCGATGAGTGACGCCTGCCAACGGACGAGTGACTCGTCCCGGGTCGTGCTCGTCGTGATGCCGTTCGCGCCGAGCGTCATCCACGGGATGGTGAACACACGGTCCGGTAACGCCTCCATGTTCCGCTCGGAAAACAGGGAGTAGTAGAGGTCCATCGTGGCCCGCACCTCCGTGCTCACCCGCTCCACGTCGGCGGGCGTCATCGCCTGTCCCTCCGCCTCGCTCGAGCCGCCCACGGCCAAGAGGAGGACCAGGAGGGCAAAGGTCCGCATGATGAGTCGGCGCATCGGAGTCCTCCTCCGTTTCTGCGTCAGGTCCGCGTCGCTTCGATCGTGACGGGGATGCCGCCGATGGAGCCCGTCCACGTCATGGTCGATCCCTGGATCTCGTAGTTGAACGTGATGGCGTCCGGCGTGCCGGGATCGAGCGTGATCTGCGAGGAGGTGGCGCCGTAGGTACCCGAGTCCGTGCAGTCCGCGGCCCCCTCGCAGATGCCCACCAGATCGTTGGTGACCGTGAAGGTGTAGTCGTCCTCCGTGAGCGTGATCGTGAGGCTCATTCCAGCGGCGACGAAGTCGGGAAACCCCACGGCCTGGAAGCGCGTGACCTCCCACGTCCCGACCAGATCGGCCGCGACGCCCGTGGGGTCGTCATCGTCGCCGCAGCCGACGAGCGCGCCGAGGAGAGCGATCGTGAGGAACGTCCGGGCAGGGCCGGCGGCCGGCCTCTTCATGGGTGCCTCCCGAGGGACGAACAGCGCGTGCGACGTGCATCCGGACTCTCGACGATAGGAGCGCGTGGCGCTTGGAAAGGCAAGGGAGGGCAAGCGCGAATCTCCCGTAGCTACGAGGGGCTCCGTCCGACCGAAGCTTGCCGCACCGCAGGGCGCGCGGTGCCACGTCCCCACACTCGGCGGTCCCGTCATGTGAGCGTTGCCGTGCCGCGAGTGGCGGGCCTAGGTTGGAAAGAGATGGGCGGTGCGCCTTGGGGAGCGCGGGTGGGTCGAGTCCGTTTGGGTCGATGTGCGATCGCGTTGGGCAGCAGGAGGTTACAGGTATGAGCCGTTCCCCGTCTCCGCTCTTTCCTCGTCGGGTCACGATGGGCTTCGCCGTCCTCACGGCGATCCTCTGGTCAGCGTGCTCCGACGCGCCGGAATCGCCGGTCGAGCCCGCCCTCACGAGTCAGGCGGCCCTGCTTCAGGCACCTCCGTGAACGTCACCATCAGCGGTTCAGGCTTCGCGAACGGCGCTGCCGTCTCTTTCGAGAACGGTAGTGGGCCCTCACCCACGTCGTCGAACATCGTGGTGGTGGACAGCCAGACGATCACGGCTACGATCACGGCGAGGGCAGGGGGACCCCGGAGGAACCGAGAGTGGGGCGTCCGAGTGACGAACCCCGATGGGTCGAGCGACGTTCTCGCCGGCGGCTTCACCGTCACGCCCTGATCGACCGTGCCACGACGTACCCGTGGATGAGCACCGGCTGGAGTCGCAGGAGCGGGACGGCCATGCTCATCGTGCTCGCGTCGTGTGGCGGCAGCGCCCGCAGCGACCAACCGTCCCTCGAGGTGCCCTTGGCTCGATCGATCGAGGAAGTGCAGGAGGCGTTCACGTCGGAGTGGATGGCGCTTCCGGGAGTGATCGGGACAGGGGTCGCCCTCTGCGGGGGTGAGCCCTGCATCAAAGTCTTCGTCGCTGGACCGATCGAGCCGTTGCAGGGCGCGATACCGGGCGAGGTCGAGGGCCACCGGGTCGTCCTGGAGACCACGGGACGCTTCCAGGCGCGCGACAGCGGGGCGGCGCCCGGCCCGAACCGGGATCGATAGGCGATCGGGACGGGCCGCACCCGCCGGACCTGCGGGAGGCGGCACCCTCCTGGTAGTGAGCGAGGCCCCTTACGGCAGGACGATGTACTCCTGGTCCCTGAGCCGCTCGATCCAGGCGACATCCACCAAGCTAGTCACGACGAAGGTCACGACCACGAGAGTGACCAGGGCCACCAGGCCCGGCTCACGAAAGAGGTTCTCGGGCCTCTGCGCCACGGAGCCCGGCCGCATGGCCAGCGCCAGGTAGTGCGCGAAGAGCGCGGTGATGACCGGCATGAGCAGCAGGTACTCGACGCGGTACTTGATCAGGAAGACTGCGAGAAAGAAGCTGGAGAGCATCCCGTAAGTGAAGCAGGACACCTGAAGGGACGTCTCGGAGTATCCCGCGAAGCTTGCCCGGTATCGCGCGAGCAGCTCCGCACCGTGCGAGGCCACGATCTCGCGGTACTCGGACAACCGCTTGGCGCCCATGAGGAAGGCGCCCCCCAACCAGTAGGAAAGGAGGAGCGAGGAGGGCGGCAGCGTCGTTGGATCGACCATGGCCCAGCCGATCATGAGGCGGAGCGGGTTGTTGACCGACTCCGATACGACGTCGAGGTAGGGACGGTCCTTGGTGCGCAGCGGGGGGACGTTGTACGCTACGCCCTGCAGGGCGAAGAGGAACGTGACCGCGAACATCGTATCGCTCGCAAGCAGGGCGCTGAGCTCGCCGATGGCAATGAACACCGCCCACGCGAGGAGGACGACGAAGCCGCTGAGGTCGAGCTGCACGGCCAGGCGCACGGCCTTGGTGGGGTGGTGCTTGTCGAACTCCCGGTCGAGCCACTCGTTGATCGTGTAGTTGGCCGAAGCGATCGCGACGGCTGCGATCAGGCCGAGGGCGATCTGGACCAGGAGGGACTCGACCCGTGGCCCCCGCAGGAGGAGGGCGAGGATGAAGCCGGGAACGATGAAGACGTGCTTGGTGCTGTGACTGAGGCGGGCCAGGGCGAGATAGTCCGCCAGCTTGCCTCGCCTCTTCGGCGCGTCGACCTGTAGCGATTCCTCCATATCCGACAAAGCTACCTTGATCAAACCCATCCTTTCCAGCCGAGCGCGCCACGGCCGCGTCACGACCCCCCGCTCCGCGCGCCGCGCCGCGACCCGTGTTCCTCGCTGAGGAGCGAGGTGGGAAGAGCCCGGCCTTCTGGTGGCTCCTGGGGAGTATCTGCCTCGCGGCTGCGGCCCTGCGAGCGCCTGGCCTGTGGTGGTTATTGGACGTCACTCCCTACCCCGGATTCGACTTCCATCCCGACGCCAGGGGGCTCATCCGGCCGGCCGCCGACCTGGCGACGATCGAGCACCCGAGCGGATATCCGCTGGGCCAGACCACGCAGCTCTACGTGGTTCGGCAGGCCTTCGAGGCCTTCGGCCGGTCTCCCGACCCGACGCTGATCATGCGCTCGCTGAGCTTGGTCTACGGGGTGCTGACCGTGCTCCTCGGCGGCATGATCGGGCGAGCTCTGACCGGCTCCATCGGGGTCGGGCTGCTGACGGCGCTGTTCCTGGCGCTCGCACCCATGCACGTCTTCAACTCGCATTTCGGTACCGCGGACAGCGCGCTGGTCTTCTTCCTTTATCTCTCGCTCCTGTTCGGCTGGAGGACCTTGCGCCACCGCCGCGACCTGGACTTCCTCCTCTTCGTCGCCTCCGTCGGTGTCGCCCTCGCGGTCAAGTTCTTCATTCCGCTCCTATTCCCGTTGGCGATCGTCACCTGGCACCAGCCGCGCCGGCTCGAGAAGGCGCTCGAAGGCGCACTCGTGCTGGCGGGGAGCTTCTCGGTGGCGAGCTTTTTCAACTACACGCCCTGGGACCTGGCGCGGCTCTTCGAGATGATCCGCTTCGACAACCTGGAGGTCGTCGACGGCCGCTCGCCGCTGGGTCAGGTCGCGATGTACTCCTGGGAGACGGTGGTCGCCCTTGGGATCGGGACCTGGCTGTGCTTCGCCCTGGGGCTTGCGGTCGTGGTCGTGCGGGGATGGCGCCGACGGCCGAGACTGGGCTCCCTCGGCGCGGAGGCCTGGTCCGCCCTGACCCGGTCACCCTGGGTGGTGCCCGCGAGCGCGCTGGGCTTGCACGTCGCCTCGCTCGTCGCGGCCGACTATCACGCGCCGCGGCACCTCCTCCCGCTCGTGCCCGCGATGTGCTTCGTCGCGGCGCTCGGCTTCATTGGAGCGCGCGCTCGCCTCGGCGGGGAAAGGCTCGTAGCCGGCGTGACGCTCGTCCTCGTCGTGACGTATCAGGTGTACAACGCGATCGGTACAGAGGCGCGCTACCGCAACGACATCCGGAACCCGCTCGCGGCCGCGGTCGCGGAGGTCGCCGGAGCGGGCGGGGACGTCGTCACGTTCAGCGAGTACACCCTGGTGCGGGGAGCCAGGTTCGCCACCGCCGAGGAGTCGTCCGAGTCCCGCCCGAGAGCCGCCTTCTTCGCGACGTGCGACATGGAGTACAATCGCTACTTCGGCTCGGAGGACGCCGACGAGGTCTTCCACCCGTACGGCGGTCAGAGCCGGCTCGACTTCTACCGCGATCTCTTCGCGGACCGGCTCGGCTACCGCAGGATCTTCGAGGTCTCCCGCACGGACTTCACTCTGGAGCAGCGGCTGGCCTCGCGCGGCGTTCTTCCGAGCCCGGGCTGGTTCAGTCCTTCCCACTGTGTACTGTTCGAGGACACCGGTGAGATCGAAGCGCAGGGCCTCTAGCCCTCACCGCCGGGGGCGTCCCCTCGCCTCGCTCCTGGCTCTCCTTGCCGCGCAGGTGGCGTGCTCGGACACGGGCACACCGCCCCCGGAAGGGCGTGTCGTCGAGGGGGTCGATCTCGACGTCCTCTTCGCTGCTCCGGAGCCGGCCGAGGTCGCGGCGGTCTCCGCGGAGTGGGCCGGCCGGACGCCGGGGGCCGCCGGAGTCGTCACCGAGAAGGACTCGACCGTGTCGGCTGCCGGCTTGGAGTTGAGGGTGCGCGTCCTCTCCCACGACGCGGGAGGGGTGCGCCACTTCGGGGCGGTGCTCACGCCGGTGGGGCTCGCCGGCCCCGCGCCCGTCGTCGTCTACGCACACGGCGGGGACGACGGCGCGTCGGTCGAGGAGCTCATCCTCACGCTGGGCTTCGTGGGCTCCTCGGCCGGCGACTTCGTCTGGGTGCTGCCGTCGTTCCGCGCGGAGCCGCTGCGCTTCGGGGGGGCCGAATGGACGTCGGGCGGTCCGCCGAGCCCGTGGGACCGGGACGTCGACGACGCGCTCTCGCTCCTCGACGTTGCTCTCGCCCTCGAGCCCGTCGCGGATCCGGACAGGATCGGGGTGATCGGGCTCAGCCGAGGGGCGGGCGTCGGCATGCTCATGGGAATCCGCGACGTGCGCGTCGACCGGGTGGTGGAGTTCTTCGGGCCGACCGACTTCTTCGGTCCCTTCGTCCAGGAGGTGGTCGAGGAGGCGCTGCGAGGCTCCCTTCGGGATCTGCCCGGCCTGAGCTTCCTCGACGAGGAGTTCATCCAGCCGCTCAGGCGCGGGGAGCTGACCGTCGCGGATGTCCGGCCGGAGCTGATCCGCCGCTCGGCGGTCCTGTTCGCCGACCGCTTGCCTGCGCTCCAGCTCCACCACGGGAGCGCGGACATGGTCGTCGAGGTGAGCCAGGCCGAGTCGCTCGTCGCCGCGATGGCAGCCCTCAACCGGGGCGAGCCGGGCTTTCAAGCGTTCATCTATCCGGGCGGCACACACAATCCTCTGACGATGCCGGGGAGCATCCCTTCGGCGGTCGCGTTCCTCGGCGAGCTGCGGACGCTTCCGGCGACGGCGTCGCGTCCCGCGGGCTGAGCGTTCGGAGGGGGATCCGCCGCGTGGCCCCGCCCGACCCGACGCTCCGCTTCGGCGACCGCGTCGAGGACTACGACCGGTATCGGCCGCGGTATCCTCACGAGGTGATCGAAGTCCTCAGGAGCCGCATCGGCCTCGAGGACGATTGGGTCGTCGCCGACCTGGGCTCCGGGACGGGCATCTCGACCGAGCTCTTTCTCCACCACGGCCTGGAGGTATTCGCCGTCGAGCCGAACGAGGCAATGCGCGCCGCCGCCGAGCGGCGGCTGGGGCGCCGGCGGGGCTTCCACAGCGTCGCGGGCACTGCCGAGCGTACCGGGCTCGAGTCCGAAAGCGTCGACCTGGTGCTTGCCGCGCAGGCGTTCCACTGGTTCGACCCGGCGGGCACACGGGTGGAGGCGCACAGGATCGCGCGCGCACCCAGGTGGGCGGCCCTCCTCTGGAACACGCGCCACACCGACTCCACGCCGTTCCTGCGGGCCTACGAAGCGCTCCTGGTCGCGCACGGCACGGACTACCAGGCGGTGCGGCACGACCGGCGTGACACCACATCGCTCCGAGTCTTCTATCCGGCGGGCTTCGAGCGGATCGTGGTGCCGAACGAGCAGCTCCTCGACCTCGAGGGCCTGCGCGGCCGGCTCGCCTCTTCGTCGTACGTCCCCGCGCCGGGGGCTCCCGGGCACGAGAGCATGCTCGAGGACCTCCGCGCGCTCTTCGCCGCGCACGAGCGCGGCGGGGTCGTCCCGATGACCTACGACTGCGAGGTGCTGGTGGGCCGTCTCGTGTCGGTTACCTAACTATTTACCGTAATGCCTCCGTGATGCCTTCTCGGTCGCGAAATCGGAGTTAGAGTTCATAACAAACGATCGTCCACTTTGGGGGAGCAGGAGCGATGAAGAAGCGATTGCGCGCGTTCGTGGAAGATCACCCGGACGGCTGGGATCACGACGATTGGATGGGGTTGTTGGCGGAGCTCGAGGCGAACGGGTCGGATGTCAGCGACCCGCAGAAGATCGGTCGCTTCCTGGAGAAGACCCGCCTGGAGTGGGAGCTCACGCGCCGCTCGGTGAAGGGGCTCGGGCCCAAGCGGAGCGAGGCCCTCGTCGACCGCTTCGAGACGCTGTGGAGCCTGCGGCACGCCTCGGTGGACGACGTCGCCGAGGTGCCCACGATCACGCGGAGCTTGGCCGAGAAGGTCATCCAGGCGATCCAGTGACGTCCGAAGGCGGGGTGCCCCCCCGCCTTCACATCGCCCGGGGTCCGACGCGAGATTGACCGGTTCGCGCCCCGGCGACTCCGCCACGAGTCATCTCGCCCCGACCCCATGCCCACCGACTCGAGAAAGATCCCGTACCTCCCGGACCCCATTGCGGGGCTCGAGCCCCTCGCCCTCAACCTCTGGTGGCGATGGGACCGTCGCGCTCGGCTGCTCTTCCGCAACATCGATCCGACGATCTGGTCGGCGACCCGCCACAACCCGGTGGCGCTGCTCCGCAAGGTCGACCCGAACCGGCTGGCGCATGTCTCGCGGGACAGGGGGTTTCTCGCCGACTACCGGACGGTCATGGAGGCGTTCGACGTAGCCATGGATGTCGGGCGGGGGTGGTTCAGGCAGACCTTTCCCGACCTCAATGGCGACTGCTTCGCGTACTTCTGCGCGGAGTTCGGCCTGCACAACTCCATCCCGATCTATTCGGGGGGACTCGGCATCCTCGCGGGCGATCACTGCAAGTCGGCGTCGGATCTTGGCGTTCCACTCATCGGAGTCGGGCTCCTCTATTCCAAGGGATACTTCGACCAGAAGCTGAACCTGGACGGCTGGCAGGAGGACTCGGACGAGCTGTTCGATCCCCGCATCATGCCGCTCGTTCGGATCACGGGAGCGGACGACTCGCCCACACTGGCGGTGCTCGAGACGGCAGGTCGCCCGGTGTACATCGGCGCTTGGCAGCTGAACGTTGGCCGCGTCAAGCTCTACCTCCTCGACACCAACTTGCCGGAGAACGACCCGGCGGACCGAGAGCTCACCTACAAGCTCTACGGCGGGGGGCAGGAGCATCGACTCAGGCAGGAATGGATCCTGGGGGTCGGGGGCGTGCGCGTCTTACGCGCGCTCGGGGTCTCGCCGGGCGTCTGGCACGCCAACGAGGGCCACGCCGCGTTCATGCTCGTGGAGCGCGTCCGGGAGCAGCTCGTCGAGGGTAGGACCCTCGAGGACGCGGTCCGGGAGGTGCGCGCGCGTTCGGTCTTCACGACGCACACGCCGGTGCCGGCCGGGCACGACATCTTCTACCGCGATCTGATCGAGTCCGTGTGCGGCAGCTACTTCGACGACAAGCTCCTGGACCATCAAGCCTTTCTGTCGCTGGGGCGTCATCCCGAGATCGACCACGGCTCGTTCCACATGACCGCGGCAGCGTTCCGCCTCGCCCGCCATCTCAACGGTGTGGCCAAGCGGCACAAGGTCGTGACGCAGGAGCTTTGGGCGTCGATGTGGCCCGGCAGGGAAGCGGCCGACGTTCCCATAACATCCATCACCAACGGCGTGCACGTCGGCAGCTGGCTGTCGCATCACTTCATGATCGTCCTCGACGAGCTGTTTGGTGAGTTCTGGGAATCGAACCCGCCCGAGGGCGACGCCTGGGATCGGATCCTGGAGCTGGATGATCACAAGATCTGGGACACGCACTCCACTCTGAAGGTCACGCTCCTCGACTTCTGCCGGGAGCAAGCCCGCCGCCGTTGGAAGGAGGAGTGGCGTGACGCGACGCACCTCGTGGGGGCAGGTACGCTCCTCAGCCCGGAGCCGCTGACGATCGGCTTCGCGAGGCGGTTCGCGACGTACAAGCGTGCCGATCTGCTGTTCCGTCACGAGAAGCGCCTCCGGCGTTTGCTCACCGATCCGCAGCGACCGGTGCAGCTCGTCTTCGCGGGCAAGGCGCATCCCGCGGACGACGAGGGCAAGCGCATCTTGCAGCGCGTCTGGAAGGCGACCCGGGAGCACGAGTTCGAAGGGCGCATCGCGTTCGTGGAGGACTACGACGTGCACGTTGCCCACCGGCTCGTTCAGGGCGTCGACCTCTGGCTGAACCTCCCGCGAATGCCGATGGAGGCGTGCGGCACGAGCGGCATGAAGGCCGCGATCAACTTCGTGCCGCAGCTCTCCACCCTCGACGGGTGGTGGGCGGAGGGGTTCAACGGTGCGAACGGATGGGCGATCCCGACATCGGAGGCCGACGGCGACGAGCGCGACGCGGCCGACCACGAGGCGCTCTTCACGCTTCTGGAGCGTGAGGTGGTGCCCATGTTCTACGACCGCGACGAGCAGGGCATCCCGCGGGATTGGTTGGCGCGCATGAAGCAAGCGATGGTCGTGGCCGCGAAAACCTTCACGACGGCCCGGATGGTGAAAGAGTACACGGAGCGCTTCTATGTTCCGGCGCTGCGCGGGGCCTCGGAAGGTGACGATCCGCCGACGGACGAGCTCGTTTCGACTCCGGGAGGGAAGGACCTCAGCGGTCGGGCTTGAGGACGACGACCGCGAGGCCCGGCAGCGCCAGCTCCACGTACTGCCCCCGGCCGTGCAGCTCGCCGGCGTGCGACTCGAGCACCGGCGGCACGACCACGCCGGCGCCCCCGTAAACCGGTGCATCCGAGTTCAGCAGCACGCGCCAGCGTCCGGCCCAGGGCACCGCGAGC
>Ga0075327_1000319_pt1 | contig 13167 bp, 10 predicted proteins | sample MayberrySE_Catta_2_FD_120056 | JGI IMG/M metagenome (GOLD analysis project Ga0075327, IMG submission 120056) | Natural and restored wetland microbial communities from the San Francisco Bay, California, USA, that impact long-term carbon... | ecosystem: Environmental > Terrestrial > Soil >...
AGGACCAGCGCGCCGATCGCCAGCTCGAGTTCACGCAGATCGACCTCGAGATGTCCTTCGTCGGCGTCGACGACGTGCTCGCCGTGCTCGAGGAGGTGACCGCACGTGCCTGGCGCGAGGCGATCGGCGTCGAGCTGCCGCGCCCCTTCCCGCGCGTTTCCTACGCGGAGGCGATGGCGCGCTATGGCTCCGACAAGCCCGACACGCGCGTCCGGCTCGAGCTGGTCGAGCTCACCGACCTGTTCCGCGAGACCGGCTTCCGCGCGTTCGGCGCCGCGGTCGCGAAGGGCGGCGTCGTGAAGTGCCTGCCGATCCACGAGGCCGACGCGCTCACGCGCGGCGAGCTCGACCGGCTCGAGGCCTTCGTGAAGAAGGAGCTCGGCGGCCGGGGGCTCGCGTGGGTGCGCGTGGCCGCGGACGGCGGGTGGCAGTCCCCGATCGCGAAGTTCCTGTCGGAGAGCGAGCGCGCGGGCATCCAGGCGCGCACGGGGGCCCGGCCGGGCTCCGTGCTGTTCTTCGCGGCCGACGACTTCGCCAAGGCGAACGCGATCCTGGGCCGCCTGCGCACCGATCTCGGGCGCCAGCTCGGCCGCGCCGAGGCGCGGGACTGGGACCCGCTGCTCGTGCTCGAGTTCCCCGTCTTCGAGACGGACCCGGAGCGCGGCCTCACCTTCATGCACATGCCCTTCGTGGCGCCGGTCGAGGAGGACCTGCCCCTCCTCGAGACGGACCCGCTGCGCGTCCGGGGCACGCACTACGACGTGGTGATGAACGGCCTCGAGCTCGGCTCCGGGAGCCTCCGCAACCATCGGAGCGACGTGCAGCGGCGAATCTTCGAGCTGCTCGGCTACTCCAAGCAGGAGATGGAGGCCCGCTTCGGATTCCTGCTGAACGCGCTCGAGGCCGGCGCGCCGCCCCACGGCGGCTTCGCCTTCGGGCTCGACCGCATGGCGATGCTGCTCGCGGGAGTCGAGAGCCTCCGCGAGGTCATCGCCTTCCCGAAGACCCAGCGCGGACAGGATCTCCTGATGGGCGCGCCGTCCGGGGTCGACCCGGCCCAGCTCGACGAGCTCGGCCTCGAGCTCGCCCGCCGGGCGGAGGAGGGGGAGTGAAGCGGGCGGCCGCTGCCTGTCTGGCGGCGGTGCTCGCGCTCGCCGCACGCGCCGCCGCCGCGCCGCCGACAATCGTGGTCGAGCGCGGCGACACGCTCGCGGCGATCGCGGAGCGCACGCTCGGCGACGCCGCGCTCTGGCCGCTGCTCTACCGCGCGAACCGGGACCGCATCAAGGATCCGGAGCGCGTCTATCCCGGCCAGGTGCTCACGGTGCCGCCGCTCGACGAGGCGCGGAAGGCGAGGCGCGAGGCGGAAGCCCGCGCGGAGACGCCGTGACACGCCTTCTGCGCACGCGCGTGCTCGTGATCGGAGGCGGCATCAATGGCACCGGCATCGCGCGCGACCTCGCGCTGCGCGGCGTCCCGGTCGTCCTCGCGGAGCGCCGCGAGCTCGGCTCGGGCACGACCTGGGCCTCGTCCGGGATGATCCACGGCGGCCTGCGGTATCTGCAGAAGGACCCCGCCGTCACCGAGCACTCGTGTCTCGACTCGGGCGCGATCCAGCGCATCGCACCCCACCTGGTGTTCCGGATCCCCTTCCTGATGCCCGTGTTCCGTGAGGACCCGCTCGGGCCCGAGCTCGTCGAGATCGGGCTCGAGATGTACGACCGCTACGTGCCGCTCAAGAACGGGCGCCCGCACACGCGGCTCACGCGCGCGCAGGCCCTCGCGCTCGAGCCCGCGCTCTCCGATCGCATCGAATGCGCCTTCACGCTCGACGAGTGGGGAGTGGACGCGGCGCGCCTCTGCGTCGCGAACGCGCTCGACGCGGCCGACCGCGGCGCCAGCGTGCTCACGCACACCGAGGTGGTGGAGCTCCTCCGCGACGCATCGGGGCGCGTGACCGGGGCGCGGCTGCGCGACCGCCTCCGCGGTGACGAGGCGATCGTCGAGGCGGAGCTCGTGATGAACGCGGCGGGGCCGTGGGTGCCGCAGGTCGCCGGGCTCGCCGGCGAGGCCGTGCGGCTCCGGCCGGGCAAGGGCATCCACCTGGTGTTCGAGCGCCGCGTCTCGAACCTCGCGATCTACGCGAAGGGTGTCGACGGTCGTGACATGTTCACGTTCCCGCACGAGCAGAACAGCATGGCGGGCACGACCGACGACGACTACTACGGCGATCTCGACCGCATCGACGTCACCGAGGACGAGGTCGCCTACGTGCTCCAGGCGATGGAGCGCTCGATCCCCGGCATCCGTGAGCACCGCGTGCTGCACGCGATCCAGGGCGTCCGCCCGACGCTGTTCGGGTTCGGCGCGTACGAGGACGAGCTCTCGCGCGACTACGAGATCCTGGACCACGGCGCAGCGGGCGACGCGCCAGGCCTGTGGAGCATCACGGGCGGCAAGCTCGCGGCGTACCGGCTGATGGCGGAGGACGCCGCGGACCGGCTCTGCGCCGCGCTCGGGGTCGAGGCTGCATCTCGCACGGCGGAGCTGCCGCTCCCGGGCGGCGAGGCACCGGCCGATCTGCCGGCGCTCGCGGCGCGCTTCCGGATCGGCCTCGCGCCGGCCGCGCGGCTCGCGTTCCGCCACGGCGCGCGCGCGCAGGGCGTCCTCGAGGCCGGCGAGGACGCGCACGCGCGCGGCCGCCGCATCGTCTGCGCGTGCGAGCCCGTGCTCGACGCCGAGCTGCGCCACGTGGCGCGGAGCGAGGGGCTGCGCCGGCTCACCGACTGCACGCTGCGCGTGCGGCTCGGCGTCGGCGCCTGCCAGGGGGCGGCCTGCGCGGTCGGGGCGGCCTCCGTGCTCGCGGAGGAGCTCGGCTGGGACGCGGAGCGCGCGGTGCGCGAGGTGGCGGAGCTCGCGGCGGCGCGCTGGCGCGCGGTGGCGCCCGTGCTCGCGGGCGCGCAGGTGGCGGCGATGGAGATCCACCGCCATGTGAACTTCGGCATGCTCGGCCTCGCGGAGGAGATCCTGCCTTGAGCGCCGTGGTCGTGGGAGCCGGCCTCGCCGGCTCCGCCGCGGCGCTCGCGCTCGCCGAGGCGGGCGTCGACGTCGCGCAGGTCGCCGCGGCGCCCGGCGCGACCGCGCTCTCCGCCGGAACGCTCGACGTGGCGGGCGCCTCGCCCGGCATTCCCACCTTGCCCTGGCGCGACGCGCTGCGCGGCACGCCGCTGCTGCCGCGCGAGCGGCTGGCCCTCCACCGGCGCGGAGCGCCGAGCCACCCGTGGGCGCAGCTCTTCGGCGCGGGCGACGATCCCTCGCAGCCCGAGCGCGAAGTGGACGCCGGCGTCGCCCGGCTCGCCGGCTGGCTCGCGCCCGCCGGGCTCGGGCTCGCGGGCGGCCTCGGCGCGAACCGTCTGCTCGCGACCGTGGCGGGCACGCTCCGCGTGGCGGACTTCGCCTTCGCGCCCGCCGCGGGCGGCGATCTCCTCGCGGCGCACGAGATCGCGGTCGTCGACGTGCCGCCGCTCGAGGGCTTCGATGCGCGCGCGCTCGCGCGCATCCTCGCGCGCGAGATCGAGGTGCTCGGGCTTCCGAAGCGCCCGGTGAGCGTCGTCCACCCGAAGCTTCCCGAGCCGCTCCTCGCGGCGCCGAGCCCGGCGCGCGTGGCGGCGCGCCTCGACGGCGCGGACGCGCGCACCGTGCTCGCGCAGGCGTGCCAGGGCCTCGGCGCGCCGGGGCGCCTGCTGCTGTTCCCGCCGATCCTCGGCATCGCCGCCGGCGCGGAGCTCGTGGCCGCGCTCGAGGCGTCGAGCGGAGGCCGCGTGGCGGAGGCGCTCGCGTTCCCGCCCTTCGCGCTCGCCGGCTTCCGCCTCCAGCGCGCCCTCGACGCCGCGCTCGCGGCCGCCGGCGTGCGCCGCATCGCCGCGCACGTGCGGCGCCTCGCGTCCGGCGCCGGCGCCCGGCTCCGCGTGGTGCTCGCCGAAGAGCCCGCGAGCCTCGACGCGGAAGCGGTGGTGCTCGCCACGGGCCGCTTCACGAGCGGTGGGCTCGGCGCCGATCTCGGCGTGGTGGCGGAGCCGCTGCTCGGGCTCCCGCTCTACGACGCCGACGGGCGCCGCATCGACGGCATCCCGGCGCGCCGCAGCGCACGCAAGGGCTACGGCAACGAGCAGCCGCTCTTCTCCGCGGGGGTCCGCACCGACCGCCGCCTCCGCCCGCTCGGAGCGAACGGCCGCCCGCACCACGGGCGGCTCTTCGCCGCCGGCGATCTGCTCGGTGGCTTCGATCCCGCGCGCGAGCGGACCGGCCTCGGCGTCGCGCTCGTGACGGGGCTCCGCGCCGCACGCGCCGTCGTCGAGGCGCTGCACGCTCCGCCGTCGCGCACGGGAGACGTACCGTGAGGGGTTACCGCGGCTTCCTGCGCGAGATGCTCCGCACGGGCTCGCTGCGCGCGCTCGCGCTCCAGCTCCGGACCGGCGCGCTGCACGTCGCGCACCAGGCGTTCGGACGCAGACGTGGCGATCCGGTGGCGCGCTTCCTCGCTGCGTACGGTCCCGACGGCATCCGCGAGCCGGATCCCGCGGCGCGCCGGCTCGCACGACAGGCGGAGCGCTGCCTCGTGTGCGGACTCTGCAGTCTCGAGTGCGCGCGCACAGGCGGCGTGCCGCCGCTCGATCCGCGCGACGCGGTGATCGCCGCGGCGCGGCTCGAGGTCGACTGGGTGCGGCTCGGTGTCTCACCGGGCGGCGACACTGCGTGCGGAGCATGCGACGCGTGCGCGCGCATCTGCCCTGCGGGGATCCCGATCCATCTCGTGCAGGCGCGCCTCGCCTCGTTCGCAGCGTCGCCGAGCGCAGGCACGAAGGCTGATGCGACGCCCGCCGGGATCGGCTAAACCGCCGCCCCATGGCGGAAAAGATCACGGCGGACGCGTCCGGCAAGCTGCGGGTCCCCGACGCGCCCGTGATCCCCTTCATCATGGGCGACGGCACCGGCCCGGACATCTGGCGCGCCGCCGTCCGCGTCTTCGACGCGGCGGTGGAGAAGGCGTACGGCGGCAAGCGCAAGATCGCCTGGCAGGAGGTGCTCGCCGGCGAGAAGGCCTGGAACCAGACCGGCAGCTGGCTCCCCGACGAGACGCTCGAGGCCTTCCGGAGCTACCGCGTGGGCATCAAGGGCCCGCTCACCACGCCCGTCGGTGGGGGCATCCGCAGCCTCAACGTCGCGCTGCGCCAGCTGCTCGACCTCTACGTGTGTCTGCGGCCCGTCCGGTACTTCCAGGGCGTGCCTTCGCCGGTGAAGCGGCCCGAGCTCGTCGACATGGTGATCTTCCGCGAGAACACGGAGGACATCTACGCCGGGATCGAGTGGGCGGCCGGTACGCCGGAAGCCCGGAAGCTGGTCGACTTCCTCCAGAAGGAGATGCGCGTCGAGAAGATCCGCTTCCCGGAGACGAGCGGCATCGGCGTGAAGCCGATCTCCTCCGAGGGTACGGAGCGGCTCGTGCGCGCTGCGATCGAGTACGCGCTCGCCTGGGAGCGCAAGAGCGTGACCTTCGTGCACAAGGGCAACATCATGAAGTTCACGGAGGGCGCCTTCCGCGACTGGGGCTACGCCCTCGCGACGCGCGAGTACCGGAAGCTCTGCGTGACCGAGCGCGAGAGCTGGATCCTCGCCAACCAGGACGGCCAGCCCGGCCTCTCGGCCGAGGAGAACGCGCGGCTCGTCGACCCCGGCTACGACACCATGACGCCGGAGCAGCAGGCGAAGCTGCGGAAGGAGATCGAGGCGGCGCTGGCGCTCGCCCCGACGCACGGCAAGGGTCAGTGGAAGAAGCGGCTGCTGATCCGCGACGCGATCGCCGACATCACGCTCCAGCAGGTGCTCACGCGGCCCAAGGACTTCGACGTGATCGCGACGCCGAACCTGAACGGCGACTACCTGTCGGACGCGCTCGCCGCGCAGGTGGGCGGCATCGGCATCGCGCCGGGCGGGAACATCAACTACGTGACCGGCCACGCGATCTTCGAGGCGACGCACGGCACCGCGCCGAAGTACGCGAACAAGGACCAGGTGAACCCGGGCTCGCTGATCCTGTCCGGCGAGATGATGTTCCGGCACCTCGGCTGGAACGAGGCCGCCGAGAGGATCCTCCGCGGCATGGACGGCGCGATCGCCGCCAAGACGGTGACGTACGACTTCCACCGGCTGATGGAAGGTGCGAAGCTCCTCCGCTGCTCGGAGTTCGGCGACGCCGTCATCCGGCACATGGCGTAGCGCGAGCCCGCGCGAGCGGAGAGGAGACCCCCCATGCCCCGGCCCCGGATCGCCCTCATCGGCGGCGGCAACATCGGCGGCGTGCTCGCGGAGCACATCGCACTGCGCGAGCTCGGCGACGTCGTCGTGTTCGACGTCGTCGAAGGCCTGCCGCAGGGCAAGACGCTCGACATCGCGGAGGGTGCACCGCTGATCGACAGCGACGTGAAGCTGCGCGGCACCAACGACTACGCGGACGTGGCGGGCGCCGACCTCGTGATCATCACGGCGGGCCTCGCGCGCAAGCCCGGCATGTCGCGCGACGACCTGCTGAAGACGAACCTCGGCATCATGCGGCAGGTCGCCGAGGGCGTGAAGACGCACGCGCCGAAGGCCATCGTGATCGTGGTCTCGAATCCGCTCGACGCGATGGTCTACACCTTCAAGCAGGTGTCCGGCTTCCCGAAGAACCGGGTGGTCGGCATGGCGGGCGTGCTCGATTCGGCGCGCTTCCGCGCCTTCGTGGCCTGGGAGCTCGGCGTCTCGGTGCAGGACGTGACGGCGCTCGTGCTCGGCGGCCACGGCGACACCATGGTGCCGCTGGTGCGCTACTGCACCGTGGCGGGCATCCCCGTCGCGAAGCTCCTTCCGCGCGACAAGATCGACGCCATCGTCGAGCGCACGAAGAACGCGGGCGGCGAGGTCGTGGCCCTCCTCAAGACCGGCTCCGCCTTCGTGTCTCCGGCGCTCTCGGCGCTCGAGATGGCCGAGTCGATCCTCAGGGACAAGAAGCGCGTGCTGGCCTGCGCCTGCTACCTCGAGGGCGAGTACGGCGTCTCCGGCCTCTACGCCGGCGTGCCCTGCGTGCTCGGGGCGAACGGCGTCGAGAAGGTGATCGAGATCGAGCTCGACGGCGACGAGCGCAAGCTCTTCGACGCCTCGCTCGACCACGTGCGCAAGCTGGTGGCGGAGATCGGGAAGCTCGCCGCAGGGGACGTTCGTTGAGTCGTCGAAGGCAACGCCGCGCGTCCTCCTCCGAGGCAGTCGACGAGTCAACGAACGTCCCCCCGCCCCGGAGCTACGTTTGAACGTCCACGAGTACCAGGCCAAGGCGCTCTTCCGCGATTTCGGCGTCGCGGTCCCGGACGGCGAGCTCGCCACGACGCCGGCAGAGGCCGAAACCGCGGCGAAGCGGCTCGGCGTCCCCGTCGTGGTGGTGAAGGCGCAGGTGCACGCCGGCGGGCGCGGCAAGGGCGGCGGCATCCAGCTGGCGAAGTCGCCCGCCGAGGCGAAGCAGCGCGCGAGCGAGATCCTCGGCATGACGCTCGTCACGCACCAGACCGGGCCCGAGGGCAAGCTCGTGCGCAAGGTGTACGTGGAGGCGGGCTCCGAGATCGCGCGCGAGCTCTATCTCGCGCTCACCCTCGACCGCGCCAGCGAGTGCTTCGCCGTGATCGCGTCCACCGCGGGCGGCATGGACATCGAGGAGGTCGCGGCGAAGACGCCGGAGCGCATCCACACGGAGCTCGTGGACCCGCTGGTCGGGCTCCAGGGCTACCAGATCCGCAAGATCGCGCGCGCGCTCGAGCTGGACGCCCCGCAGAGCGGCCGGCTCGACGCGTTCCTGCGCGGCCTCTACCGGCTGTTCGTGGAGAAGGACGCCTCGCTCGTCGAGATCAACCCGCTCGTCGTGACCCAGCAGGGCGAGCTCTTCGCGCTCGACGGCAAGCTCAACTTCGACGACAACGCGCTCTACCGGCATCCGGACGTCGCGGCGCTGCGCGACCCCGAGGAGGAGGATCCGCGCGAGCGGGCCGCCAAGGAGATCGACCTCGCCTACGTGGGCCTCGACGGCGACGTCGGCTGCATGGTGAACGGCGCCGGCCTCGCGATGGCGACGCTCGACATGATCACCGTGTGCGGCGGGCGCCCCGCGAACTTCCTCGACGCGGGCGGCGGTGCCGACAAGGCGAAGGTGAAGGAGGCCTTCAAGCTGATCCTCCGCGACCCGAACGTGCGCGCGATCCTGGTGAACATCTTCGGGGGCATCGTGCGCTGCGACCTGATCGCGGAGGGGGTGGTCGCCGCGGCGGCCGAGCTCGGCGTGAAGGTGCCCCTCGTGGTGCGGCTCCAGGGCACGAACGCGGCCGAGGGCCGCAAGATCCTGGCCGACTCGAAGCTCGACATCACGCCGGCCGAGACGCTGCGCGAGGCCGCCGAGAAGGCTGTCGCGGCGGCGCGGGGGAGATAGACAGGGATGGCGATCCTCGCCGGCCGGCACACGCGGCTCCTGGTCCAGGGCATGGGCCGGATGGGCCAGTTCCACGCGAAGCTCTCGCGCGAGTACGGCACGGCCGTCGTGGCGGGCGTCCATCCCGGCAAGGGCGGGACGACGATCGAGGACGTCCCGATCTTCGAGACGGTCGGGGAGGCCGTTCGCGCGACGGGCGCGAACGCCTCCGTCGTGTTCGTGCCGCCGCCGGGCGCCGCCGACGCGATCCTCGAGGCCGCCGACGCGAGCCTCGAGCTGGTCTGCTGCATCACCGAGGGCATCCCCACGCTCGACATGGCGCGCGCGAAGCGGGCCATGTGCTCCTCCCCGACGCGCCTCGTCGGCCCGAACTGCCCGGGCGTCGTGGTGCCGGAGCAATGCCGCATCGGCATCATGCCCGCGCAGATCACGCGCCCCGGGCCGGTCGGCGTGGTGTCGCGCTCGGGCACGCTCACCTACGAGGCCGTCGACCAGCTCTCGCGGCTCGGCATCGGCCAGTCGACCTGCGTCGGGATCGGCGGCGATCCGGTGATCGGCACGAACTTCGTGGACGCGCTCGCGCTCTTCGAGGCGGACCCCGAGACGAAGGCGGTCGTGATGATCGGCGAGATCGGCGGCAGCGCCGAGGAGACGGCGGCCCGCTTCATCCGGGACCACGTGACCAAGCCGGTGGCCGCCTTCATCGCCGGCCAGAACGCGCCGGCCGGCAAGCGCATGGGCCACGCGGGCGCCATCATCGCGGGCGGCAAGGGCCGGGCGGTCGACAAGATCGCGGCGCTCGAGGCCGCCGGCGTCGCCGTCGCCCGCTCGCCCGCCGAGATCGGCGAGACGCTCGCGAAGCACGCCGCGGGCGTCTTGTAGCGGCGCGAAGGCCTACGCCTCCACCTTCCACGTGTCGCCCGAGCCGAGCAGCTTCTCGAGGCTACCCTTGCCGCGCTCGGCGAGCGCGCTCTCGACCTGCTCATCGAGCGTGCGGTCGTAGGTGCTCTTCTCGACGGCGCGGAACACGCCGATCGGCACCGGGAACCTCGGGCGCGCCAGGCTCGCGAGCGCGAAGGCGTAGGCCGGGCTCTCGTGGCCTTCGCGGTGGATTGCGACGCCGGCCGCGACCGGATCGTCGCCGTCGCCCAGCTCGACGATGAACGGCACGCCGTCCTGGATCCGGATGCCGCGGCGGGCGCCCTTCGGCCCCCACACGAGCGGCTGGCCGTCCTCGAGCGCGAGCGCTGCATCGATGCGCGTCTTGCGGTTCTCGACCTCCTCCCACTCGCCGTCGTTGTAGACCGGGCAGTTCTGGAGGATCTCGATCAGGGCCGTGCCGCGGTGCGCGTGCGCGCGGTGCAGCATCTCCTGGAGGTGGTTCGCGTCCACGTCGACGGTGCGCGCCACGAAGGTGGCGCCGGCGCCGAGCGCGAAGGCGATGGGATCGATCGGATGGTCGATCGCGCCCTGCGGCGTCGATTTGCTCTTGCTGCCCTCGCGCGAGGTCGGCGAGTACTGCCCCTTGGTGAGCCCGTAGATGCGGTTGTTGAAGAGCAGGATCTGGAGGTCGACGTTGCGGCGGATCACGTGCAGCAGGTGGTTGCCGCCGATCGAGAGGCCGTCGCCGTCGCCCGTCACCACCCACACCGAGAGCTCGGGTCGCGCCGCCTTGATGCCGGTGGCGAAGGCGGGCGCGCGGCCGTGGATGGTGTGGAAGCCGTACGTGTTCATGTAGTACGGGAAGCGGCTCGAGCAGCCGATGCCCGACACGAACACGACGTTCTCGCGCGCGACACCGAGCTCGGGCATCACCTTCTGCACGTTCGCGAGGATCGAGTAGTCGCCGCAGCCCGGGCACCAGCGCACGTCCTGGTCGGAGATCCAATCCTTGCGGTTGGTCGATGTGGTCGTCGTCGCGGGCGCTGCCGCCATCAGCCGTTTCCTCCGAGCAGCCCTTCGATCGCGGCGCGCAGCTCGCCCACCTTGAAGGGCTGACCCTCGACCTTCGCGAGCTTCTCCGCGGGCACCACGAACTCCGCGCGCAGCAGCCGCCAGAGCTGGCCCGAGTTCAGCTCCGCGACGAGCACCTTGTCGAAGCGCCGCAGCACCTCCCCGAGGTTGGTCGGGAAGGGATTCAGATGGCGCAGGTGGATGCTCGACACGTCGCGGCCCGCAGCGCGCGCCTCGTTCACCGCCGACGTGATCGCGCCGTGGGTGCCGCCCCAGCCGACCACGAGCAGCTGCCCCGACGGCGCGCCGTTCACCTCGACCGGCGGCAGCTCGTTCGCGATCCGCGCCACCTTCTCCGCGCGCTGGTCGACCATGTGCTGGTGGTTCGCGGGCCGGTAGGAGACGTTCCCGCTGAGCTCCTCGGTCTCGAGGCCGCCGATCCGATGCTCGAGCCCCTTCGTGCCCGGAATCGCCCAGGGCCGCGCGAAGGTCGCGCGGTCGCGCGCGTAGGGCTGGAAGCCCTCCGGATCCGAGCGGTGCTCCACCTTCGTGCGCGGCAGCGACTTCACGTCGGGGATCAGCCACGGCTCCGAGCTGTTCGCGAGATAGCCGTCCGAGAGCACGACGACCGGCGTCATGTAACGCACGGCGATGCGGAACGCCTCGAGCATGATCAGGAAGCAGTCGCCCGGCGTCGCGGGTGCGAGCACCGCGACCGGGCTCTCGGAATTGCGGCCGTAGAGCGCGGCCAGCAGGTCCGCCTGCTCGGTCTTCGTCGGCATGCCCGTCGAGGGGCCCGCGCGCTGGATGTCCACGACCACGAGGGGCAGCTCGGCCATCACGGCGAGGCCGATCGCCTCCTGCTTCAGGATGAAGCCGGGCCCGCTGGTCGTACAGATGCCGAGGTGCCCGGCGTAGGAAGCGCCGATCGCGGCGGAGACGGCCGCGATCTCGTCCTCGGCCTGGAACGTCTTCACGCCGAAGTGGCGGTAGCGCGCGAGCTCGTGCAGCACGTCGCTGGCCGGCGTGATCGGGTACGCCCCGAGGAAGACCGGCTTCCCCATCTGGACGCCCGCCGCCACGATGCCCCACGCGAGCGCCGTGTTGCCGGTGATGTTGCGGTAGGTACCGGGCTGGATCTTCGCCTTCGGCACCGCGAACGAGACCGGGAAGAGCTCCGTCGTCTCGCCGAAGTGGAGGCCCGCCTTGAGGGACTTCAGGTTCGCCTCGAGCACGTCGCCCTGGAAACGCGTCTGCATCCAGCGCAGCGTCGGCTCGATGGGACGCCCGTAGAGCCAGTACACGAGGCCGAGCGCGAAGAAGTTCTTGCTGCGGTCGGCCTCGCGTGCGCCGAGCTTCGTGTCGCGGAGCGCCTCGCGCGTGAGGCTCGTGATCGGCACGTCCACGACGCGGAAACGATCGCGCAGCGGGGCGAGCGGATCCGCCTCGGCGTAGCCCGCGCGCTCGACGTTCTTCGCCACGAACGCGTCGCTGTTCACGATCAGCATGCCGTTCGGGCGCAGGTCTTCGACGTTCGCACGGAGCGCCGCGGGATTGAAGGCGACGAGCACGTCGGGCTGGTCGCCGGGCGTGCGGATGTCGCTGCCCGCGAACTGGATCTGGAAGCCGGACACGCCCGCGAGCGAGCCGGCGGGCGCGCGGATCTCGGCCGGGAAGTCGGGGAAGGTGGAGAGGTCGTTGCCGGCGAGCGCCGTGGACTCGGTGAACTTGGTGCCGGTGAGCTGGATGCCGTCTCCGGAGTCTCCAGCGAACCGGATGGCGACGCGCTGGAGCTCCTCGACCGGCTTCTTGGCTTGGCCCACGGCGGTTTGGCGGCTCCTCACTTCGGCGGCTCGGAGCAGCGGCACCACGCGCGGTCCGGACCGAAGAGGAGCGTACCGCGTGGGGTGCGCGGCGAAAGGGCCGCGTGCACGCCGTGGCAGCTTCGCGCCGGCCTCGGAAAACCTCTGCGTCTCGCCGACTTGGAGAGCGCCGCTGCGACTCCGGGAGCCTCAAGTGGCTTCGGAAGCGCGCCGATGCAGGCGCGCATGTTCTTCCTCCGCCGGACGCGGCCGCTCGCGCTCACGGCCGGACGCATGCGGGCGCTCCGGGTGTCGCTCAACACGCCCGTCGTGGCGACGCAGGAGCTGCCGGCCGGGCCGGCGCGCGCCGCGATCGTGATCCACGCCGAGCCGCGCGGCGGGCTCGCGATCACCGTTGGCGTGCGCTCGCTCGCGTGCGGCTCCGTCGTGCTCTACGGCGCCGACGGCGCGATCCGCCCGGACCTCGTGAACGAGGTGATGGACGCCGCCCTCTCGTTCGCGGAGGGGATGGGCTTCCTCTTCGACGACGAGCTCGTCGGCGACCACGCGGGCGCGCAGGAGAAGGCGCTCCTCCGCTGGGAGGAGGCGATCGGACGGGCGGACGCGGGCCCGCCCGCGGACGCGGCGGAGCCCGAGCCGGTGCTCGAGCTCTTCGATCTCGCCGGCGGCGACCTGACCGACCCGCCGGTGGCGCCAGAGCTCCCGCGCACGTCCGAGGAGATCGCCTGGTCCGGGCTTCCGCCGGTCGAGCTCGCTGGCGAGGCCGAGCCGTCCGACGTGGACTCCCCCGAGGGAAGCGCGCTCGACACGGCAGACGTCTCGTTCGAGCCAGAGCGGGTGATTCCAGACACACTTCCCCTCACCAAATTCCGGGTGCGTGCCGAT
>Ga0075327_1000320_pt1 | contig 13160 bp, 5 predicted proteins | sample MayberrySE_Catta_2_FD_120056 | JGI IMG/M metagenome (GOLD analysis project Ga0075327, IMG submission 120056) | Natural and restored wetland microbial communities from the San Francisco Bay, California, USA, that impact long-term carbon... | ecosystem: Environmental > Terrestrial > Soil > Wetlands...
CCGGGACGACCGCCGGCACCGTCGCCGCCAGCCCGAGGATCGGGGATCGGAGGAAGACCGTGACGAGCACGAGCACGATGGCGAAGGCCGTCCCGAAGCTGCGGATCTGGGTCTCCTGGACCTCGTCCACCCACTCCATGTCGAGCACGTAGGAGCCCGTCAGTGTCACCTCCCAATCCTCTGGCGCCCGGGCGCGGAGCGCCGCTCGCAGCTGGCCGGGAAGATCGCCAGAGCCGGGCGGCTCCGCGGACGCGGCCTCGACCGAGATCCGGATGCTCCTCCAGTCTGGCGTCACCCAGGAGTCGAGCTGCTCGGGGGCGTCGAACCCCAGGAGCTCGAGTAGCTCGGCGTTGGCCGCCAGCGTGTCGCCCGTCCTCTCCCAGGCGGGATCGTCGTCGTGGAGGACCCTGTTCAGGCGGCTCAGCACGTCCCGGACGCTCCGCGCCTTCCCGAGGCCGGGCTGAGATTCCAGGAACGAGGAGATCTCGCCGATCCGAACCTGCGTCTCGGGCCGCAGGAGCGAATCCTCCTCCGGAAGGCGGATGTCGACCTCCAGACTCTCGAGACCACGCAGATGTCGCTCGATGAAGCGGGTCCACTGGGTCACCCGGTTCTGATCGCCGTACATCTCGCTGACCTCGGTATCCACGCGGAGGCGCGTCGCGAGGCCGAAGGCACAGAACGCGGAAACGAGCAGGGTCACGACCAGGATCGGCGTGGCCCGACGCTCGGAAGTCTCGACGACCGACGACAGCAGTCCGTGCCATCCCTCGCCCGCACTGCCCGCGGGTCGCACTGCGAGTCTTGCGGCCAGAACCGGAATCAGCGAGAAGGTCAGCAGCAGACACGCGGAGGTGCCGAACGCGGCGGTCGTCCCGAATCGCGCGAAGGTGCTCAGGTCGCTCGTAGCGAACGAGGCGAGAGCACCCGCCGTCGTGAGGGTGGTGATCACACAGGCCGGGCCAACCTCCCCCGCTGCGTCGATCAGGGCCTCCTCGATCCCCCTGCGACCGGGGTCGTCTCCCAATCGTCGGGCCGCCTGCGAGAGGAAGTGGACCGCATCGCACGTCCCGATCGTCATGATCAGGGGAGCGAGCACCTCGAGGATGCTGTCCTGGGGCCAGGACATCCAGGACAGGAATCCAAAGGTCCACAGCAGCGCCACGCCCATGCTCAGCATCGTGACGAGCGTGGACTGCCAGGATCGGGTCAGCAGCAGCACGATGGTGGCGACGATCGCCGCAATCAGGGGCGTCAGTGCCTGGGTGCTACGGGCCAGGTCGCGCCCGGCAGCGATGCTCTCGACGGGTTTTCCCGAGAAGTGGAAGGTCCAGCCAGCCTCCTCGAAGGGGGCGACCGCCGCGAAGACCGCGTCGGCCACCTGCTCCATCGTTCCGCCCTGCGCGTCGGTCGACAGGGCCACGATCGCTCCGGTACGGCCGTCCTCCGAGACGATCTGGTTCTTCCACATCGGATCGCCCAGTGCACGCTCGACGAACTCCGATCTCGCCTGCGGATCGTCGCTCGCGACCTCCGAGAATCGCATGGCTGCGAAGCCGTTCCCCGAGGAGACCAGCAGAGGCGCCGAGACGATGCTGCTGACCCGTGTCACCGCCCCCGATGCGGTCAGCGACTCCTCGACCGCCTCGGCCATCTGCAGGGACGACTCGTCGAAGACGCTGGTGCAGGGTGCGCCGTCGCCGCACCGCCAGACGACGTATGCGGGATAGCCCCCGCCGTAGCGCTCGAGGACTCCCTCGAGCCGCTGGATCGCCGGATGCTCCCCTCCGAGGAGCACCCGATACCCGAACTCCCTCTGGATGCGAGGGAGGGAGGACCCGAGCCCGAGGGTCGTCACCAACAACACCACCACGGTTGCCAGCGGGTATCGAAGGGAAAGCCGGGTCAGCCCGCGCAAGAGTGATTGCTCCCTCGGCGTCGTCCTGTTTGGAAGGGTGCGGCACCTCGCAGACCGAAGGCGAGGCATCCTAGCCCAAAGGCGGGCCCGCGCTGCGCGGGCGGTGTCCGGTTGTGTCCGGGTTCGCAGACGCCGGCGGAGCGGTCGGCACGAACGTCGTCCCTGCTCCGCTCCGTCCGGTCCTCGTGGTAACCTGCCGTCCCGTGAGCCTCGAACGAGCAGTCGGGAATGAGAGTTCCTTCGGCAGCGTCTGGCGACTCGCAGGCCCGTGTCTCTTCTTCCTGGCTGTTGCGCACCCCACGGCCGCCGAGGGCGCCGACGGCCACGCAGGAGGCTCCACGGACCGTGCGGTCGAGATCCTTCGCGAGGCGTTCCGCAATCGCTACGACCTGAGCTTCACCGCGGAGGTCGAGCTCGTGATCGGGCGCCGAGAGGGGGCGAAGCGGCGCCGCGTCCTTCGGGTAGCGACGCTGCACGAGCCGGGAGCGTACCGGGCGCTCGGGCAGCTCACCTTCCCCGAGTATCTGAGGGGAATGAGCATCCTGTCGATCTCCATGGGGAGGAAGGATCACCAGGCCTTCGTCTACCTGCCGTCCGAGGCTCGGGTGCGACGGATCTCGATCACGCACAAGGACGATGCCTTCCTGGGGAGCGACCTGACGTACGAAGACTTCGAGCGCCGCTACGCGGAAGACTGTGCGCTCCGGATGCTCCCCGATTCGGAGACGCAAGGGGAGGGAGTGCACGTGGTCGAGTGCCGGCCCGTCGCCAAACTCAAGTACGAACGCGCAGAGTTCGTGATTGCGAAGAGCGACTCCGTCATCCTGGAGATCCGGGAGTATCGTGCGGGGCGGGAGGAGCCGTTTCGCCGAATGATCGCACCGCGCGACGCTGTCACGCCGTTGGACGAGCACTTCATCGCAACGCGGCTCAGCTTCGAGAGCCTCGAGCGAAACACGGTTACCGACGTGACCTTTCGCGACCTCCGGTCGCGGAGCATCGACCGGCGCTTGTTCACGGTTGGCGCGCTCGAGCGGCGGCCCGATCTCGAGCGTACGAGCACCGGCGAGGATGGGGGCTAGGGGGCCATCGAGGCCCCGCTCGGGCGGAGCTTGACCGGGCCCAACCCGCCCCGGTACCGTGCCCGCCATGATCTTCGGGGTGGCGGGGCCCAACGGGGCGGGGAAGGGCGAGATCGTCGATTATCTCGTGGCTCGCAGCTTTTCTTCCTTCTCTCTCTCCGACGTCATCCGTCAGGAGCTGTCGCGGCGGGGGGTCGAGGAGTCGCGGGAGCGGCTGATCGAGGTGGGCACGCAGCTCCGGGCCGAGGGTGGGCCCGGGGTGCTGGCCGAGCGGGCGGTGGAGGGGCTGCAGGCCGACCGCAACTACGCCATCGATTCCATCCGGCACCCGGCCGAGGTGGAGGTGCTGCGGCACTGCGGGCATCCCTTCAAGCTCATCTGGGTCGACGCCGACATCGAGACCCGCTTCGACCGACTCCACCGGCGGGGGCGCAAGGGCGATCCCCAGACCCTGGAGCATCTCCGGACCCTCGAGGGCCGCGAGCTCGGCAGCGACGATCCTTCCGCCCAGCAGCTGCTGGCCGTGAAGGCGCTCGCCGACTTCGAGGTACGCAACGACGGCGACCTCGAGACGCTCCACCAGGCGGTCCGGCAGGTGTTCGAGAGGAGCCTCTTCTTCGAGCGCCCTAGTTGGGACGAGTACTTCATGGCCATCGCCCGCACGGTGGCCTCGCGCAGCAATTGCGTGAAGCGCAAGGTGGCGGCCGTCGTCGTGAAGGACCGCCGCATCATCTCCACCGGCTACAACGGCACGCCCCGCGGCACCCGCAACTGCAACGAAGGCGGCTGCCCGCGCTGCAACGCCCTGGTCGAAGGCGGCACCCGCCTCGACGAATGCCTCTGCTCCCACGGCGAAGAGAACGCCATCAGCCAGGCCGCCTACCACGGCGTGAGCCTGGCCAACGCCACCATCTACACCACCTTCAGCCCCTGCCTCGGCTGCACCAAGCTGATCATCAACGCCGGCCTCGCCGAAGTCGTCTACAACACCGACTACCCGCTGGGAGGCACGTCGCTGGCGCTGCTGAGAGAGGCGGGAGTGAAGGTGCGGCAGGGCTGATCCCGGGCGTGAGCGCCGCGTCGGAGCCCATCCTCAAGTCCCCCGCCCTGTTTTCCCTCTCGTCGCCAGTACCTCACTCCGGCTCCGAGATCGGGATTTCCTCGCAGTTTCCTGAATTTACGACCCAAGCTGCGACTCGTATATACTAAGGCGCCCGCCGGCTTGGCGTCCGGGGGATTCGGTGGAGGGGAGGTCTGCGCTTGGACACCCAGCCGGAGCTCGGCGAGCTGCGCTCTGAGAGTCTGCGTCGTCTCCACCGTGGGGCGATCGACGACCCGGGCCAGGTCCGAGCGGTATTCGAGCGCCTCCGCCAAGAGGGGACCGTGCTGGGCAACGGCATTGACCGGGCCAGCAGCCCTCGCACGGCCGTGATCCGGCGCGTTGCCCCGAGACACCTCGAGCTTGACGCAAAGGGGATCACCTACCAGGGACAGCCCCAGATCTACATGGGGTTCGAGTTGGCCGGTGTGAGTCACTTCTTCGCCGGTGTACCCGTTGGCGGCGGCGGAGAGGAGCCTCTCATCCTGGAGATTCCCGCGGCCATCTACCAGAGCGAGCGCCGCGACCTGACGCGGAGCGCGACCGGCGCTGTATCGCGTGTCGAGGTCATCCGATCGGATGGCGCTTCCGAAGCGGCTTGGGTCGCGGACGCTTCGTATCAAGGAGTCGGGATGGTCCTGCCCGAAGCCCAGGCCCGTCGCCTCGGAGAATCGGTCCAGATCCGGTACCTCGACGGCCCCCGGCGCGGGCAGCTCGTACACGGGCTACGGCGCCACCTCGAACCGGACGCCGGGCGTGCCGGTTGGGTCCGGGTCGGGTTCTCGGTGAGTGGTGTTGAGAGCACCGACCGAATCGCCGTCGACGACCGATCCTCGATTCTCGACGACGGCGTCGCGAAGGGTCTCTGGCGCAAGGTCAGTCTTGCGGGTGCGCTCGCCAGAGCCGGCACCGGCCGCATTCGAGGGGGTCGCGCGGCGGGGACCCAGGACGCGCCTCGCATCCAGCTGGTCGAGTATCCGAACTCCCGGGGACTACCACTCAGAGCGATCGTCGATTCGACGGGCGACACCAAAGGTGCGCCCGTCGTAGTGATCCCCCCCGCCTGGGGAAAGACCAAGGAGACGCTGCTCGCGCTCGCCCGGGTCATAGTGAAGACCTTCGAGGACGCCGGGGAGGCCGTCGTCGTCGTCCGCTTCGATGGCACCAACCGGCGCGGCGAATCCTACATCGCTCCGGACTTCCGCAGCCCGGGCCAGGAGTACCTGGGCTTCACGTTCTCCGAGGCAGTTCGCGACATCCAGTCGACCCTGGACTTCTTCGAACAGTCTCCGAGTTACTGTGCCAACCGCTTCGTCCTGGTCACGTACAGCCTCGGAGCGATCGAGGGGCGACGAAGCGTTGCGGTCGACGATCGTTTCGCCGGCTGGGTGAGCGTAGTCGGCATGGTCGACCTCCAGTCCGGCCTGCGGACCGTTTCCGGCGGCGTCGACTACGCGTTCGGCCTGATCGAGGGAGTGTCCTTCGGTCTCCATGAGCTGGTCGGTGTGGTTGCCGACATGGACCACACAGGACGCGATGCGCTCGAGCACTCCCTGGTCTTTGCCGAGGACGCGCGCCGGGATATGGCTCGCATCGAGGTTCCCGTGACCTGGATTCACGGTCGATACGATGCCTGGATGGACTTGTGGCGCGTGAGGGATCTTCTTTCCGCGGGAGACCTGTCGAGGAGGAAGCTGATCCAGGTGCCGGCTGGGCACCAGATGCGGAGCAGTCGGGAGGCCCTGGAGACCTTCCAATTGGTCGCCGAAGAGGTGACAGAGATGGCACTCGGATCGCGCGCCGAGGCAAGCCTGCCCGACGTCCGCGATCTGGAGCTGCGTCGCCACGCCGAGCGCTCTCGTCTGAAACAGGGGCCCCCCGACCTCAGGAGCTTCTGGCGGGACTACCTGCTTGGTCGCGACCGCAGCGTCGGGATCGAGCTGATGACGTCGACCGGTGCGTACCAATCGCTCATGGCAACGCAGATCGAGAGGTTGGCACTCGGTCCCGATGATCTGCTCGTCGACCTCGGCGCCGGAGCAGGAGACTGTCCGCTGGCCCTAGGCACCGGTGCCAAGGGAACGCTGCGGGTCGTGGAGATCGACTACGTCCTCGAAGCCCTGATGCGCGGACGCGCGCGGTGCAACGCACAAGCTCTGGCATCCCGCGGCGTCTCGACGTCCTATGTCTGCAGCGACGTGGATTCGCCTGCGACAGGCGCTGTTCCGCTCCGGGACGGAATTGCCGACGCCATCCTCGCGTCGCTGCTGATCAGCTATGTGAACGATGCCACCGGACTCCTTCGGGAAGCGTTCCGGCTCCTAAAGCCGGGGGGTCGACTCGTCGTGTCTTCGCTGCGTGAGGACGCCGACATCTCCGGGATCTACGTACACGGGGTTGCGGAGCTCCCCCCCGACCGTGTCCGCGCTCACTTCGGCGATAGCGCCGTTGCCCACTTCGATTCGCTCCAGCGAACCTTCCTGAACGACGCCGCAAAGATCCTCGAGTTGGAGGAGGCGGGACAGTTCAGGTTCTGGAGTGAGGCGAGGCTCGTCGATCTCGTGCGCAAGGTCGGCTTCGATGGCGTGCAGGCCCAATCCGCCTTTGGCGAGCCTCCCCAAGCCGTTGTCGTCAGCGCCAGACGTCCGTCGTAGGAGAGAATGCCCTCGCTCCAGCGACGTGACCTCGTCACCCGGCTCGTTCTCTCGTCGCTCGCCCATCCAGCCAGAGCGTGCGCATTCTGGCTCGTCTGCGTCGCCGCGAGTGGGATGGGCGTCCTGGCTCTCGAGATCGATACCTCGACGGCGAGCTTTCTGGACCGCGCAGGTGAGGAGTGGGCGACCTACCAGCGAAGCGCCGAACAATTCGGCGGAGATGAGTTCATCGCCGTCGCCATTCGCGGAGAGCGCCCCTTCGATCGGGAACTCCTTCAGGACGTCGTTCGGCTCTCGGGCGAAGTTGCGAGGGTCGAGGGTGTCCGTCGTGTCGACAGCCTGGCGACAGTGAACAACCTCCGCCGCGGCGCTGACGGCTCCTTGCGGCTCGATCCGGTTCTCTCGGGTGGTGTGCCCCGCTCGGACCAGGAACTGCGCGCCCTCCGGGAGGCTGTCCGCAGCGACTTCATGGCACCCGGCAGTCTCGTGTCCGCCGACGAGAAGACGTTCGCGCTGAACGTGATGCTCGACGAGAACGTCGATGCGAACCGAGCGCATACCGTTGAGCAGGTTCGGAAGCTGCTGGGCCCATTGCCTACATGGATGTCGGGGGTGCCCGTCTTTCGAACAGCGGTCAACTCCCGGACGAAGACGGAGGTGCTCCTATTCACACCACTCACCGTGCTGGTTTTGGGGCTCGTCTTCGGACTCGCGTTGCGGAGTCCCGTCGTGGTGCTGATGCCGCTACTCATGGGAGCGATCGGCAGCGCGGCCGCACTCGGCGCCATGGGTGCCACGGGGACGCCGTTGTCCTTGTCCACGCTTCTCTTGCCGTCAGTGCTCCTGGCCCTGGGATGTGCGTACGCGACCCACATGGTCCTGGCGGGAGGGCAAAATGGGAGCGGACACATGGCGGAATCCTCGACGAATCTGGTTCGGCCGGTGGCGCTGTCGGGGTTGACCACCGCGATCGGGTTCCTGGCGATGGCGACCGTGAATATCGCTGCGATTCGGGAACTCGCTACCTTCGGCGCGATCGGTGTGTTGATCTTGACCGCCGCCGTCCTGACACTGCTGCCGGCGCTCCTGTCCATGATCAGACCCGTAGCCCTTGACGGCGGCGCTCTCGCTTGGGCCCGGGGTCCCCTGAGTTCGCGGCTTTCAGCGCTGGTCGGGGGCTGGTCGGACGCTCTCATCGTCCTGTGGATCGCCATGCTGGTCCTCGTCGGGGTCGGCGTCGCGAACCTTCGAGTCTCGACGGACATCATCCTCTGGTTCACCCGCGACTCGGCGATCCGCTCCGACTATGAAGAGATTCGCAGAAGCTTCGCGGGAATCACTCCGGTCAACGTGGTGATCCGGTCGACGGAAGGCGCCCCTGTTACCGCGCCCGCGGCCGTCGCCGCGATCGACGCGCTGGCGGCCGAGCTTCGCTCGTTGCCGATCGTGGGCCAGGCCATCTCCGTGGCCGACCCCCTCGCCCGGATGCATCAACTCGTGACGGAGAGCGATGAGCGTGTCATCCCGAAGGACGAGGCGACGATCGAGCAGTACCTGCTGTTCCTGGAGGGGGAGTCGTCGATCCGTGACGTGCTCTCGAGCGATCATCGCGCTGCCAACGTGAAGCTGCGGATCGACGACAACTCATCCGACGAGATCGTCGCGCTTGGCGACTGGGTCGATGCATGGTGGTCACGTTTCGGTCCGAGGGGGTATGAGGCCGAGACGACGGGCATCATGTATGAGTTCGGTCGGGCGGAGGAAGAGATCGCATACGGCCAGCTGCGCGGCCTTGGGTTGGCGTTCGCATCGATCGCGGCAGTGCTGCTCCTGATGCTCCGTCGCATCAAGATGGCGCTGATCGCCCTGCTGCCGAACGCGATTCCCCTGGGTATGGCGTTCGGGTTCATGGGCATCATCGAGGTGCCACTCGACGCGGCGACGGTCTGTTTGGGCTCCCTTGCCCTTGGGATCGCGGTGGATGACTCGATCCACCTGATGACGCGCTTCGGCGAGGCACAGGGGGATGGCGATTCCCCGAAGGAGGCCATCCAGACCGCCTTCAGGCGGGTGCTTCCGGCCCTGGTGCTGAGCAGCGTCGCGATCGCCGTGGGCTTCGCCGTGCTGGCGGTCTCCGACTTCACCCTCGTGCGGAACCTGGGCCTCATCACCGCGGGGCTGGTTCTGCTCTGCTTGCTGGCTGACGCGACCCTCCTGCCGGCCCTATTGCTGCGTGCCTCGCCGCGGGAAGCGCCCGCCGACCAGCAGGATTCGATCAGCCATCCAGCCCTCAAGTAGTCACCCCACGGGGTCGATCTCCTCCTCATGTCCGACCTCGAGGGCGAGCCCGGCCACCTCTACGCGAGCTACCAGGACCGAGTCCGCAGCGACTCGATGACCCGAAGTCTGGACCAGGGCGCTTGGGTCGTGATCGGGCTGAACTCCCTGTTCATCGCGCTCGACTACTGGGTGTTCCTCGGCCGGTTCTGGGACCTCCTCGGCGTTCGGCTGGCATTGAACGCGGTGCTCGTTGGTCTGGTGTTCACCGACTGGAGTGGCCGCGACGGGTTCTGGAAGACACTCGTCGGCTGCTACGCCACCGGCTTCGGCCTCGTCTGGATCATCGGCCTCGCGGGAGGTGTGACCACCCACTACTCGCCCGGTGTGACGCTCCTGTTCCTGGGGATGCCTGTTCTTCTACCCCTGAACCTCCGGCAGGCGACGATCATCGTGGTGCCGATTTTGGCTGCCTTCGCGGCGCTGCCCCTGGTAACGGGATCGGGCCTCGGTCTGGCCGAGTACGCGGTTCACCTCGTGTTCCCGGCGGCTACGGCCGTCGAGTGCGTCGTCAGCTGCGCCGTGCTCGACCGTATGCGCTTTGCCGACTTCCGCCAGCGTGCCGAGCTCGAGCGGGCTCGGGATCGGTTGGCGGCTCTCGACGAGGCCAAGGCTCGGTTCAGCGCCAACGTGCATCACGAGCTGCGGACTCCGCTCACGCTGATCCTCGCGCCGCTCGATGCGCTGCGCTCCGGGGAGTTCGGGGATCTGTCGCCGGTCGTCGACAAGACGCTTCGCACGATGCACATCAACGGGCAGCGGCTGCTCAAGATGATCAACAACCTGCTCGACCTGGCGAAGGTGGAGAGCCGGTCGTTCGAGATCCACCGTCGGCCGATGGACCTCGAGCGGCTCGTGCGCGGGGTGATCGAGGGGGCGGACGACCTGGCGCGCCGCAAGGGGCTCACGCTGTCGGTGAGGGTGCCCGAGGGCGGCGTGCCGACGCTGAACGCCGATCCCGACGCCATCGAGAAGGTGGTGATGAACCTCGTGGGCAACGCGCTGAAGTTCACCGAAGCGGGCGGTCGCATCGAGGCGTCCATCGAGACGGGGGTCGAGGTGGACGGCTACGACGGCGTCCGGGTGTGCGTCCGCGACACCGGCGTGGGCCTCGAGCCCGAGCAGCTCGCCCGGGTGTTCGACCGCTTCTCCCAGGTGGACAGCTCGGCCACCCGCAAGCACGAGGGTACGGGCATCGGCCTGTCCCTGGCCCTCGAGATGGTGGAGCTGCACGGCGGGCGCATCTGGGCCGAGAGCGAGGGCGCGGGCCGGGGCACGTCGATGATCTTCGAGCTGCCCGTGGGCGAGGTGGACGCGGCCGAGGAAGAGGAGGTGCTGCAGGACGAGGAGGGCCGGGGCCTGAAGCTCGGCAGCTCGATCCAGGCGATGGAGGGCGACCTGGGCCTGGCGACGGAGCAGGGCGAGGGCGCCCGCTTCGCCGAGATGGAGCGCAGCGTGCGCCGCTGGGAGGAGCAGGCGGGCGAGGCCGGCGAGGTGCCGCGTCCCGCGGTGCTGGCGCCCGACACGCCCGAGGTGCTGGTGGTCGAGGACAACCCCGACATGCGCGAGCTGCTCCTCTTCCTGGTGGGGCGCGAGTTCCGCACGCGCTTCGCCCGCAACGGGCGCGAGGCCCTGGAGCGCATCGCCGAGGGGCTGCCCGACCTGGTGCTCACCGACGTCATGATGCCCGAGATGTCGGGCACCGAGCTGTGCCGCGCCCTCAAGACCGACCCGGCCACCAGCGGCGTCCCGGTGGTGCTCGTCACCTCCAAGGCCGAGGGCGAGATGAAGGTGGAGGGCCTGGAGCTGGGCGCCGACGACTACGTGACGAAGCCCTTCCATCCCCGGGAGCTGCTGGCGCGGGTGCGGTCGCTGGTGACCCAGCGCGTGCTGCGACGCCAGCTGGCCGGCCGCAACCAGGAGCTCGAGCGCACCCTCGCCGAGCTCGGGCAGGCGCAGGTGCAGCTCGTGCAGTCCGAGCGGCTGGCGGCGGTGGGCGAGCTGGCGGCCGGCATCGCCCACGAGGTGAACAACCCGGTGAACTTCGCGCTCAACGCCGTGCGCGCGATGAAGACGTCGGTGCTCGAGCTGCAGGAGCTGGGGCGCGCCATCGCCGCCATCGACTGGCAGGACGCCGCCAAGCGCGACGCCCAGATCGCCGAGCTGCGCCGGCTGTCCGACGAGCTGGGCGTGGCCGAGCTGACCGACACCCTGGGCGAGCTGTCGGGCATCGTGAGCGAGGGCCTCACCCGCACCCACTCCCTGGTGGGCGACCTGCGGGACTTCGCGGCCCCCGGCGCCCGCGGCGAGCCCACGTCGGTGGACGTCGAGAAGGGCCTGCAGTCCACCGCCCAGCTCCTGAAGCCCCTGCTGAAGGACACCCGGGCGGAGCTCTCGCTCGAAATTCCGCCGGGCCTGCCGGCCGTCCAGGGCGACCCGGGCGCCCTGAACCAGGTTTTCCTCAACCTCATCAAGAATGCAGCCGAATCAGTCGCAGATGGCGGTGTTTCCATTCACGTGGACGTCTCCGTCTCGGGCGGAAATCTCCGGATCCGTGTGCGCGACGACGGCAGCGGGATGAGTCCCGAGGTGGCGAGCCGGCTGTTCGAGCCCTTCTTCAGCACCAAGGAGGAGGGCCGGGGCACCGGGCTGGGGCTGTCGATCTCGAAGCAGATCGTCGAGGGCCACGGCGGACGTCTCGAGGTCGAGTCGAGGGAAGGCGAAGGAACGACGATGAGCGTGACGCTGCCCGTCGAAGTCCCCGCGGAGGAAGACCTTGCAACCTAAGCCCATGCGGCTGATGGACCACCGCGAGTTCCCGATCCTCTACGTGGACGACGAGCCGGACAACCTCCGCATCTTCGAGCTCACCTTCCGCCGCCAGTTCTCGATCCTGACCGCCGAGACCCCCGACGAGGGGCTGCGCCTGCTGCACGAGAACCCCGTCGCCGTCATCCTGTCCGACTACCGCATGCCGGGCATGAACGGGGTGGAGTTCCTGTCCCGCGCGCGCGAGATCGACGAGCGCTGCATCCGCATCCTGGTCACCGCCTACGGCGACGTGCGGATCCTGCGCGAGGCCATCAACGACGGCCGCATCTACAGCTACGTCCCGAAGCCCTGGGAGCCCGAGGACATGCAGCTCACGGTGCGCCGGGCGATCGAGACCTACGCGATCGAGCGCGAGCGCCTGGCCCTGCTGGAAGAGCTCACCCTGCTGAACCGCCTCTCCCACGCCCTCCACCGCGAGCTCGACCTCGAACGGCTCCTCAAGCTCGTGCTCGACGCCACCCACCACGAGCTGTCCTTCGACGGCGCCGCCATCGCGCTGCTCGACGCCCACGGCGACCAGCTCACCTGGATGGGCCTGGTGCCCGACGACGACGTGTCGTCCCGGGTGCGCAACATCGTCATCTCGCGCGACAAGGCCCCCTCGTTCATGGAGGGCCTGCGCCAGGGCCAGGTGCGGTCCCTGCGCATCGAGCAGATGGAAGACCTGGAGGAGCCCCTGCGCCGCTGGGTGGCCGAGGTGTCGGCGGACGAGATCCTGGTGGTGCCCCTGATCGGCCAGAACGACGTGATCGGCATGCTGGCCATCGACCAGCGCAGCGGCAGCAAGCGCTTCGGCGCCGACGACCGCACGCTGCTCGAAGGTCTCGCCACCCAGGTGGTGATCGCGATCGAGAACGCGCGGGTGGTGGAGACGCTCCGCAGCACGCGCGAGCAGGTGAAGCGGGCCGACCGCCTCGGCACCCTCGGCACCCTGGCCGCCGGCCTGGCCCACGAGATCAACAACCCGCTCGTCTCGATCCACACCTTCCTGAGCATGGCGCGCGACAAGCGCTCCGAGCCGGACGACGAGTTCTGGGGCGACTACCACGACCTGGCCTGCCGCGAGGTCGAACGCATCCGCGGGCTGGTGGGGACCATGCAGCGACTGGGTCGCGGCGGCGCCAGCACCGCACCGCGCGAGCGCGTGGATCTCGCGGCGATCGCCCGCGAAGCGGTGACGCTGCTCGAGCGCGAGGCCCAGCTCGGCGACGTCGCGCTGCGCTGCGAGACCGGCGACG
>Ga0075327_1000321_pt1 | contig 13133 bp, 10 predicted proteins | sample MayberrySE_Catta_2_FD_120056 | JGI IMG/M metagenome (GOLD analysis project Ga0075327, IMG submission 120056) | Natural and restored wetland microbial communities from the San Francisco Bay, California, USA, that impact long-term carbon... | ecosystem: Environmental > Terrestrial > Soil >...
CTCGACCCCGCCGCCGCGGCGCGGCTCTCGCGGCCGCCGGCGCCCTAGAGCGGTCGAGTCCAGGCACGTTCGTCACAGCTGCGGGTGGGTCAGGCTCGAGGAGGAACGCGGATGCGATCTTGGCGGCGGGCGCGAGGCGCGAGGCAATCGGCTGGGAGGGCCGGCGGCTAGCATCCCTGGATGCAGCTCGGCATGATCGGGCTCGGGCGCATGGGCGCGAACATGGTGCGTCGCCTGCTCCGCGGCGGGCACGCGTGCGTCGTGCACGACCTCTCGCCGAGCGCGATCCGGGCGCTCGAGGCGGAGGGCGCCGAGGGCGCCGACTCGCTCGACGCCCTCGTGCAGCGCCTCACGGCGCCCCGCGCCGTCTGGCTGATGCTCCCCGCCGCCGCCGTGGACGCGGCGCTCGCCGAGCTCGCGCCGCGTCTCGCGCCCGGCGACGTCGTGATCGACGGAGGCAACTCGCACCACCGCGACGACGTCGAGCGCGCACGGAGACTCCGCGAGCACGGGCTCGACTACGTCGACTGCGGAACGAGCGGCGGCGTCCGCGGACTCGAGCGCGGCTACTGCCTGATGATCGGCGGGGAGCCGCGCGTCGTGAAGCGCCTCGAGCCGATCTTCCGGGCGCTCGCACCGGGCCGGGGCGAGCTCCCGCCCACGCCGGGGCGCGAGCCGGGCGCGGGCACGTCCGAGCAGGGCTATCTGCACTGCGGCCCGCACGGCGCCGGCCACTTCGTGAAGATGGTGCACAACGGGATCGAGTACGGGCTGATGGCGGCGTACGCCGAGGGGCTCGGCATCCTCGCGCACGCGGACGCCGGCGCCCGGCGGCCCGCGCACGACGCCGGGACGACGCCGCTGCGCGACCCCGAGTCGTACGCCTACGGCTTCGATCTCCCCGAGATCGCCGAGCTGTGGCGGCGCGGGAGCGTGATCTCGTCGTGGCTGCTCGATCTCGTGGCGGAGGCGCTCGTCGACGATCCCGGGCTCGCGTCGTTCTCGGGCGCCGTCTCGGACTCGGGCGAGGGACGCTGGGCGCTCGCCGCGGCGATCGACGAGGGCGTGCCGGCCCACGTGCTGTCCGCCGCGCTCTTCGAGCGCTTCGCGTCGCGCGGTGCGGACGACTTCCAGAACCGCGTGCTCTCGGCGCTGCGCTTCGCCTTCGGCGGCCACGTCGAGAGGAAGTGACCCATTGCCGCCCGAACGCTCGGACGCGCTCGTCTTCTTCGGTGCCACGGGGGACCTCGCCTACAAGAAGATCTTCCCGGCCCTCCAGTCGCTGGTGCAGAGCGGCCACCTCGACGTTCCGGTGATCGGCGTCTCGCGAGGGGGCTACGGGCTCCCCGCCCTGCGCGAGCGGGCGCGCGCGAGCGTGGCCGAGCACGGCGGCGGCGTGGACGAGGCCGCCTTCGCGAAGCTCGCGAAGCTGCTCCGCTACGTCGATGGCGACTATCGGGATCCGGAGACGTTCCGGGCGCTCCACGCGGCGCTCGGGCCCGCGGAGCGGCCGCTGCACTACCTCGCGATCCCGCCGAGCGCGTTTTCGACGGTGCTCGAGGGACTGAAGCGCGCGGGCTGCATGCGCGAGCCGCGCGTGGTCGTCGAGAAGCCCTTCGGCCGCGACCTCGCCTCGGCGCGCGAGCTCAGCGCCACGCTGCACCGGGTCGTCCCGGAAGCGGCCGTGTTCCGCATCGATCACTACCTCGGCAAGGAGCCGGTGCAGAACCTGCTGGTGTTCCGCTTCGCGAATACCTTCCTCGAGCCGATCTGGAACCGGCACTACGTGCGCAGCGTGCAGATCACCCTGGCGGAGCGCTTCGGCGTGGCGGGTCGAGGCCGCTTCTACGAAGAGGTGGGCGCGATCCGCGACGTGATCCAGAACCACGTGCTCCAGCTGGTGAGCCATCTCGCCATGGAGCCTCCGGCCGCCACCTACACGGAGGCGATCCGCGACGAGCAGGTGAAGCTGTTCCGCTCGATCGAGCCGCTCGAGCCGCGTGACCTGGTCCGCGGCCAGTACCGCGGCTATCGCGACGAGGCGGGCGTCGCGGCGGGCTCGCACGTCGAGACCTTCGCGGCACTCCGGCTCGACATCGACTCCTGGCGCTGGGCGGGCGTGCCGTTCTTCGTGCGAGCGGGAAAGTGCCTGCCCCTCACCGCGACCGAGGTGCTGGTCGAGCTGTGCCGGCCGCCGCTCGCGAAGGCGTTCCCCGCCCGGGGCAACTACTTCCGCTTCCGACTCGGGCCGGAGGTGGCGATCGCGGTCGGCGCCCAGGTGAAGGAGCCGGGCGAGCGGCTCGAGGGGCGCTCGACCGAGCTCACCCTCGTGCGCCAGCCCCAGGACGAGGACCTCGAAGCCTACGAGCGCCTGCTCGGGGACGCCCTGGAGGGCGATCCCGCGCTCTTCGCGCGCCAGGAAGCGGTGGAGCGCCAGTGGGAGATCGTCGCGCCGATCCTCGGCGACGCGACGCCGCTCCACGACTACGCGCCGGGGAGCTGGGGCCCGCCCGAGGCGGATCGGCTCACCGCGGCGCACGGCGGCTGGCACGCCCCTGGGGCGTCGCCCTGATCGCGGCGCGCGCTCAGCGGCCCTTCGCCGCTCGCACGCGGGCCGCGCCCTGCGCAGGCCGTGCGGCCGGTGGCGGCGGCGCGCTCGCCGCGTCGGGCGGCGTGAAGAACCGCACCGGCCAGCGCCGTCGCACGGCCTCGCGGTACAGGCGCGGATCGGGGTTCGTCACCACCGGATGGCCGACGAGCTCGAGCAGCGGCAGGTCCGTGATCGAGTCGGTGTAGAACCAGCTCCGCGCCAGGTCGATGCGTTGGTCGGTGACGAGTTGCTCCAGCCAGTGGATCTTCCCCTGCTCGAAGCACACGGGCTCGATCACGCGCCCCGTGAAGCAGCCGTCCAGGGTCTCGAGCCGCGTGTACAGGAAGTGATCGATGCCGAGGTGCTTCGCGAGCGGCCCGACCACGAAACGCGTCGCTCCCGACACGATCGCCACCACGTGACCCTGCGCCTGGTGCCAGCGGACCGCCTCGCGCGCCTCGGGGTAGACGTGCTGCACCACCTTGTCGACGAGCCAGGCGTCCGCCTGCCGCGCGAGCTCGGCCTCGCTCTCGCCCTCGAACTGGCGCATCGCCTCGCGACTCCAGGCCGCGATGTCGAGCAGGCCCGCCTTGTACCGGAGGTACGCGAGGGCGCCCTTCGCGAGCTCCCAGCCGTCGATCTCGCCCTGCTCGTAGCGGTGCTTCATGTACAAGGACCCCGAGTTCTCGGCGATCAGGGTCTTGTCCATGTCGAAGAAGGCGCCGACGCGCGAATCTCGCGGGGAGGGCATCGGCTCTCAGCCTACCCGGCCGCGGGCCGGAGGGCATGTTCGGCCCCGGCGCGGCTTCGAACGGCCCGGTCGGGTCAGAAGATGTAACGCCGCATGGAGACGTTCATCAGCAGGCCGAGGCCGATCAGGTTCGCGAGCACCTGCGTGCCGCCGTACGAGACGAGCGGCAGCGGCACCCCGATCACCGGCGCGAGCCCGAGCACCATGGCGACGTTGATGGCCGCCGGCCAGAACAGCATCGCGACGACGCCGATCGCGACCATCGAGCCGAAGCCGTCCTTCGAGTTGCTGGCCACCACGAGCCCCCACACCAGCAGGCTCAGGTAGACCAGCAGGAGCACGCTGCAGCCGACGAAGCCCCACTCCTCGGCGAGCACCGAGAACGCGAAGTCGGAGTGCTGCGTGGGAAGGAACTGGAGCTGCGTCTGGGGCCCTTCGAGGTAGCCCTGGCCGGTGAGGCCGCCCGATCCGACCGCGATGCGGGATTGGATCGCCTGGTAGCCGGAGGCGAGCGGATCGCGCGTGGGATCGAGGAAGTCGAGGATGCGCTTCCGCTGATAGTCCTTGAACACGTAGCTCCAGAGCCCCGCGAGCGCGACCAGCCCCGCCGCGCCGACCACGCTCCAGGCGCGGGCCGGGATGCGGACGAAGAGCAGGTAGGTGGCGCCGATCAGGAGCGTCAGCACCGCGACGCCGAGGTCGCGCTGGAGCACGATCACGGCGACCGGACCGGCGAGGATCAGCCCCGGAACGAAGAGATCGCGCAGCCGGCGCACCAGGCCCGGCGGATGGCGGTGGAACCAGCGCGCCATCAGCAGGACGAGGCCGAGCTTCGCGAACTCGGCCGGCTGGAGCGAGAGCGGCCCGTACACGAGCCAGGAGCGGTTGCCGCGCGTGACCGGCGCCAGCACGAGCGTGGAGGCGGTCAGCAGCAGCGCCGCCGCATAGAGCGCCGGCGCCCAACGCTCGAGCCGCCGGTAGTCGACCGTCAGCAGCACGACCACCGCGACCGCCCCGAGCGCGACCGCTGCGAGCTGACGGCGGAACTCGGTGGGCAGCCCGTGCTCGACACCCGCTTGTGTCGCGGAGAAGAGGTTCGCGAGCCCGATGCCGAGCACGGCGAGCACGAGCCCGAGGAGCAGCCAGTCGAAGTGCTGGAAGACGCGGCGGTCGATCGACAGCATCAGGGAGCCCTCTGCGGCGCCGCCGCGGCCTGGACCGGCGCGGTCATGCCGCGCTTCTCGAAGTAGCGGGCCAGGATGCGCTGTGCGACCGGGCCGGCGCCGCTGCTGCCGTGGAGCCCGTGCTCGACGAACACGCCGACCGCGATGTCGGGCGCGTCGGCGGGCGCGAACGCGCCGAACCAGGCGTGGTCGCGATGGCGGACCGGGATCTCGTGCTCCTTCATGCCCTCGGTGTGCTCGAGGCGCACCACCTGCGCCGTGCCGGTCTTGCCGGCGACGCGCACGCCCGGCACGCGCGCCCGCATGCCGGTGCCGCCCGGCTCCTCGACCACCGCGGTCATGCCGCGCCGCACCCACGCGAGGTGCTCGGGCGCCACGGGCACCGGATGCCGCTTCGCCGGCGGCGCCTCGTACACGCCGTCCTTCCCCTCGACGCGCAGCACCAGGCGTGGCTGGATCTGCTCGCCGCTCGCGATCGCCGCGTAGGACACCGCGAGCTGGATCGGCGTGTACAGGTTGTAGCCCTGGCCGATCGACGCCGAGACCGTCTCGCCCGGGTACCAGCGCTCGCCGAAGCGGCGCTGCTTCCACTCCGAGCTCGGCACGAGGCCGGTCGTCTCTCCGGACAGGCCGAGCCCCGTCGGCTGGCCGAGCCCGAAGCCCTTTGCGATCCGCGCCATGCGGTCGATGCCGAGCTGTACGCCGTACGTGTAGAAGAACACGTCGCACGACTGCTGGATCGCGCGGATGAGGTCGACCGAGCCGTGGCCCTCCTTCTTCCAGCAGCGGTAGCTCCGGCCGCCGTAGCGGAAGAAGCCCGGGCAGAACACGCGGCTCTGCGGCGTGATCACCTTCTCCTCGAGCAGCGCGGCGGCCACGATCACCTTGTGCGTCGAGCCGGGCGGGTAGTGGTTCTGGACCGCGCGGTTCTGGAGCGGATCCCACTCGTCCCCGGTCAGCGCCTTCCACGTCGCGGCATCGATCCCGCCGGCGAACGCGTTGGGATCGAACGCCGGCAGCGAGACGAGCGCGAGCACGTCGCCGGTGTGCACGTCGATCGCGACCGCCGAGCCCATCTTCGGGGGCTCGCCGTCGGGCACGTCGTGGAACGCCTCCCAGGCCGCCCGCTGCAGGTCCAGGTCGAGCGTCAGCACGACGCGCGAGCCCGGCTCGGGCTCGACCCGCTCGAGCTCCTCGACCTCGCGGCCCGCCGCATCCACCACGATGTTGCGGCCGCCCGCCACGCCGCGGAGCGTGGACTCGAGCTCGGCTTCGAGGCCGGTCTGCCCGATCACGTCGCCCGCGCGGTGGTCGGCGTAGGCTTCCTTCTCGAGCTGGTCGCCGCGCACCTCGCCGAGCGTGCCGAGCACGTGCGCGCCGAGCGGGCCGTGCGGGTAGTTGCGGAGCGGCCGCACGTGGGTGCCGACGCCCGGGAGCGCGAAGCGGTGCGTCTCGATGCGCGCGAGCTGCACGTAGTCGAGGTCGCCGACCAGGCGCACCGGCCGGAAGCGGGCGTTGCCGCGCGGGCTCCCGACGCGCTCGCCGAGCTCGGCGACGTCGCGCTCGAGCAGCTGCGCGAGCGCCGCGAAGGTCACCTCCTTGCGCTGGAGGTCGTTCGGGACCACCGAGAGCTCGCGCGCCGAGCGCGTGTCGGCGAGCGTGCGGCCCTCGCGGTCCACGATCTCGCCGCGCGGCGCCTCGAGCCGCACCGTGCGCACGGAGTTCCGGAGCGCGCGCTCGCGCAGCTCCTGGGCCTCGACGACCTGGAGCTGGAAGAGCCGCAGCTCGAAGATCGCGAAGATGGCGCCGAGCAGCGCCGCGAAGAGCCGGAGCCGCCCGTCGATGGGGACGTCGCCGCCCGAGAGGTGGGTCACCGGAGCACCGCCCGGCGGGTCTCGAGCCGCATCTCGCGGCGCGCCTCGCTCTCGTCGAGCCGCTCGCAGACGCGCCGCGCGAGCGCGCCGACGAGCGGCGCGAGGGGCGCCGTCACGGCGGCGCGGATGCCGAGGGTGACGAGCTCGCCGGCACGCAGCGGGAACTCGCCGAGGAAGAGCAGCGACAGGCCGGCCTGCCCGAAGCCGTCGATCCAGACCAGCGCGAACGCGAAGACGGCGAGCGGCAGGCCGCGGCGCAGGTCGAGCTGGCCCGCGATGCCGCGCGTCAGCACGAGGTCGAGCAGGCGCAGGCATGCGAGCTGACCGAGAAGCGTGCCAGAGACCATGTCCGCGCCGAGGCCGACCGTGGCGGCCACGACGAGGCCCGCGGCCGGCCCGAGCACGAGCGCGGCGGCGAGCGTGACGAGCAGCGAGAGGTCGGGCACGAGGTGCGCCGGCGCGAGGTACGCGAGCGCTCCCTGCACGAGGGCCGCGAGCAGGCCGAGCGCGGTCAGCGCGACGGGGGGCTTCATCGTCTCTCGGCCACCGTCTTCGGCTCGGGCTCCGGCAGATCGCCGTCGCCCCCGCCGAACAGGAGCTCCATCGTCGGGCCTCGGCGCAGCATCACGAAGACCTGCTCGAGCCGGCCGAAGTCGACCGACGGCTCGACGCGCGCCGTGTGGAGCAGCTCGGAGCGATCGGCGCTCACCGAGCGGATCGTGCCGATGCGGAGCCCCTTCGGGTACACGCCGCCGACGCCCGAGGTGATCACCTCGTCGCCGACCCCGACGTCGTCGCCCCGCACCATGAACTCGAACTCGAGCTCGCCCGTGCCGAGGCCGCGCACCAGCCCGCGCGCGCGGCTCCGCTGGATCATCGCGTCCACGGCGCTCCGCCGGTCGAGGATCATCATGGCGCGCGCGGCGTGGAGCGAGGTGGCGCTGACGAGGCCGACGACGCCCTGGTCGATCATCACGGGCATGCCCGAGCGCACGTCGGACGAGCGCCCGCGGTCGAGCAGCAGCGAGCGGGCCCAGGGCGAGGCGTCCTCGCCCACCACGTCCGCCGGCAGCAGCGGCACCTCGAAGTCCCGGCGCATCTCCACGATGCGCCGCAGCTGGCCGCTCGTGACGAGCGCCTCGCGGTACTGGAGGTTCTCCTCCTCGAGCCGCGCGACCTCCGCGCGGAGCGCCTCGTTCTCCGCGTGGAGGTCGACGAGCGCCACGTAGCGCTCCCAGGTCTCGCGCACGAACAGGATCGGGCGCGTGATCGCCTTCTGCACCGGCGCGGCGAGCTCGAGCAGCGCGCGCGCCGCCCAATGCCGCTCCTCCGCGGCATCGCCGCGATCGCGGAGCATCAGCGCCAGCGTCCCGAGCAGGAGCGCGGCAAAGAGCAACGGCAGACGGATCCGCCGCAGGAACTCGCTCATGTCTCCCCATCAGTGTGGGAAGGGGGCGATCAGTGTCGAATCGTCACTTCGCGCAGCAGCGAGATCTCGTCCAGACAGCGGCCGGTGCCGAGCGCCACCGCGGTCAGCGGATCCTCCGCCAGCATCACCGGCAGGCCGGTCTGCTCGCGCAGCAGCACGTCGAGGTTCCGGAGCAGGGCACCGCCCCCCACCATCACGATGCCCTTGTCCACGATGTCGGCCGCCAGCTCGGGCGGCGTGCGCTCGAGCGCGATCTTCACGGCCTCGACCACGGCGTTGATCGGCTCCTGGAGTGCCTCCAGCACCTCGTCCGACTTGATCTCCAGCGTCTTCGGCACACCGGCGACCAGATCGCGGCCCTTCACCTCCATGGTGTAGATCTCGGCCGTCGGATAGGCGGTGCCGATGGAGATCTTGATCATCTCCGCGGTGCGTTCGCCGATCAGCAGGTTGTAGCGCCGCTTCACGTGGTTGATGATCGCCTCGTCCATCTTGTCGCCGCCGACGCGGACCGAGTTCGAGTAGACGATGCCCGACAGCGAGATCACGGCGACCTCGGTGGTGCCGCCGCCGATGTCGACGATCATGTTGCCCGACGGCTCGGTCACCGGGAGACCCGCGCCGATCGCGGCCGCCATCGGCTCCTCGATCAGGAACACCTCGCGCGCTCCCGCGGAGAGCGCTGCCTCGCGCACCGCGCGCTGCTCGACGGAGGTGATGCCCGACGGCACGGCGATCACGATGCGGGGGCGCACCAGGCTCGACGAGCGGTTGTGCACGCGCTCGATGAAGTGCCGCAGCATCGCCTCGGCCACCTCGAAGTCGGCGATCACGCCGTCCTTCATCGGCCGCGTCGCGACGATGTTGCCCGGCGTGCGGCCGAGCATCTCCTTGGCCTCCTCGCCGACGGCCTTCACCTTGTCCGGGCCGCGGCCGTCCTTGACGACGGCGACGACGCTCGGCTCGGACACCACGATGCCCTTGCCGCGCGCGTAGACCAGCGTGTTCGCCGTGCCCAGGTCGATGGCGAGGTCGCTCGAGAACCAGCCCAGGATCCGCTTCAGAGGCAAAGGCGCGCTCCTCGCGTCCCGGCTCGACCGGCGCCGGGAACGCCGTTTCCCTGGTGGCTAACCCTGTGTCGCGCCAGCGCCTTTTGGGCACGGACGCGGCCGCATCCTATCAGCCCCCGGGGAAGGGGGCAACACGGATTCGGCTCGTTGCCGGGACGGTGAGTGCCGGTACCCTCGGCCGGTCAGTGGGGGATACCCCCGGGGAGGCAGCGTGCTTCGGATCCTCCGCAAGGGCTCCCGGGTCGTGCTGTGGATCGTGATCGTCGGCGTCGGCGCCGTGTTCGTCCTCTACCTGGGCTTCCAGGGGGGCTTCTCTCCCGCCCCGGGCAGCGGCCCCGTGGTGCAGGTGGGCGACGTCTCGTTCGAGGGGCGCGATCTCGAGCGCGTGCGGCTCGGCATGGAGCAGCGCTACCGCGAGGCGCTCGGCGACCAGTTCGATGAAGAGCGGGCGCGCGACCTGCTGGTCGACAGCGCCGGGGGCGCCCTGCTCCGCTCGGGGCTCCTCGCCTGGCAGGGCGAGCAGATGGGGCTCACGGTGAGCGATGCCGAGGTGCGGGAGTACCTGCGCGGAGCCGGCCTGGTCGGTGACGACGGCAGGCTCGACCGCGAGTCCATCACGAACTACGCCGAGCGCGAGTTCGGCAGCGTGCGGCGCTTCCAGGAGCGGCTCCGCACGGACCTGCTCGCCGACAAGACCGCGCGCCTGCTCCGCGAGAGCGCGACGCTCACGGACGCCGAAGCACGCGATGCCGTGCGCCACGCGCTCGAGGAGGTGACGATCGCGGCCGTGCGGCTCGACGGGCGGACGCTGCCCGAAGACCTCGAGCTACCCGACGACGCGGCGCAGGCGCTGCTCCGCGCCGATCCCGAGCGCGTCCGCCGGAGCTACGAGGGCCGGAAGGCCGAGTTCGACCGTCCCGAGCGGGCGCGGACGCGCCACCTCCTCGTGCGCTTCGATCCGGGCGACGAGGCTGCGAAGGCGGACGCGAGGCAGCGCATCGACGCGCTCCGCGAGCGCATCGCGGCGGGCGCCGACTTCGCCGAGGTGGCGACGGAGGCGAGCGAGGACGAGGCCACGAAGGCGCAGGGCGGCGACCTCGGCTGGCTCGCGCGAGGCGCCGTGGTGAAGCCGCTCGAGGAGGCCGCCTTCTCGCAGGCTCCCGGCGCGCTCGGCGACGTGATCGAGACGCCGCAGGGCTTCCACCTGGTGCGGGTCGAGGAGCGCGAGCCCGCGCGCGTGGTGCCCTTCGAGGAGGCGCAGAGCCAGGTCGCGCAGGACCTCGCGCGCCGCGATGCGGCCGCCGCGGCGGCGCGCGCGCGCGCGGAGGAGCTGGCCCGCGAGGTCGCCGCGGGGCGGAGCCTCGTCGACCTCGCCCGTGAGAAGAACCTGCCGATCCTGCGTCCGCCCGCCTTCCGCCGCCGACCCGACGGCTACGTGCCCGAGATCGGCGTGGCGCCCGAGGTGATGACCGCGGCGTTCGCGCTCGATCCCGAGCAGCCGTCCGACCCGACGCTGCACGCGGCGGGCGAGAACGTCTTCGTGCTGATCCAGCGGCTCGGGGGGAAGTCGCCGAGCGAGGAGGAGATCGCGCAGAACCTGGCGAACGTGCGCGAGCAGATCCTCGAGCAGCGGCGTGCCGAGATCGAGAATGCCTGGCTCTCGGAGCTGAGACAGCGCCTCGGCGAGGAGCGCGAGCTGGTCTACGACCTCTCGGCGTTCCGGGGCTAGCCAGGCGCCCACGCGGCGCCGCCGCATGGGCGCCCACGCGGCGCCGCCGGATCTGCAGTCCTGCCCGGCGGAGCCGGCGGGTCGCCCTCTGGCCCCCGCGCATCGAGCCCGATGGTGGCCGACCCCCACCGGGCTCGACGCTCAGGAGAGCTGGAAGGAGTCGTAGACGAACGACTCGAGCCGCTCGCGGTTGTCCGAGTTGCGGAGCTTCGCGAGCGCCCGCGCCTCGAGCTGGCGCACGCGCTCGCGCGAGAGCCCGAGCTTGCCGCCGATCTCCTCGAGCGTGTGCTCGCGTTCGCCCTTCAGCCCGAAGCGCCAGCGCAGGATGTTGCGCTCGCGCTCGCAGAGCTGAGCGACCGACTCGTCCGCGGCGCGCTCGAGGCGCCCGTGGTCGAGGCCGGAGACCGGCGAGATCGCGTTCGGGTCGGAGACGATGTCCTTCACCTTCTTGGAGTCGGTGCCGGGTACCTCCTTCTCGAGGCTCACGGGCTCCCGCACCATGCGCTGCAGCTGCTCGGCCCGCTCCTCCTCGATCTCCATCGCCTCGGCGATCTCGAGCGTGGTCGGGTCGCGGCCCAGCTTCTTCTCGAGCGCGTTGTAGGCGCGGTAGTACTTGAGGAGCGTGTCGTGCACGTGGCTCGGAATGCGGATCGTGCGCGAGTGGTTCTGGATGGCCCGGATCAGTGCCTGCCGGATCCACCACACGGCGTAGGTCGAGAACTTGTGACCGCGCTGGTACTCGAACTTCTCGACCGCGCGGATCAGCCCGATGTTCCCCTCCTGGATCAGATCCTGGAAGGGGATGCCCATGTTGCGGAAATCCTTGGCGATCGCGACGACCAGCTTGAGGTTGTGCTGGACGAACACGTTCTTGACCTCGGAGAGGCGCTCCCACGCCTCCTCGAGCCCACGCACGTGGTCGATGAAGGCCTGCGCCTCCATGCCGAGCTCGCGCTCGAGCTCCGCGATGCGCTCCGGCCAGCGCGCGGTCTCGCCGCGCCGGCGCGCGCCCCGGCTCGGCTTGCCGGCGCGCTCCGCGCGGACCCGGCGCAGACCCCGGGCGAGCTCGTCGCGGCGCTGGAGCAGGCCGCGGCGCATGCGGCCGAGGAGCTGCATCGACAGATCCGCCTCGCGCAGGAGACGGGCCATGCGGCGCTCGTGCGTCTGCACGAGCGGAAGCTTGCTCGCGGCCCGCGCCGCCTCGCGCTTGTTCGCGAGCGACTCGATCTTGGCGAGGATCGCGTCGACGCGCGCCCCGAGGTCTTCGCCCTCGGGCGAGCCGCTGCCGAAGGCCTCGCACATCTTGCCGGTGGCGCGGTTCTCGGCCTTGAGCGTCCGCCAGATGCGGACCGCCTCGACCGCCGTCCACGGGATCCGGATCATCCCCTCGCGGAAGGCGAGGGTCGCCGCCTCGATCTCCTTGGCGAGGAGGACCTCCTCCTCCTTGCCGAGCGTCGGGATCTCGGCGATGTCCCGGAAGTACGAGACGAGCGCCCCGCGCTCGCTCGACCGGGTCGACTCGCCGCTCGTGTTCAGCCGGCGCGGGTCGACGCGCACGCCGCCGATGGCGCGCGCGCTCTTCACGGTGGCGTCGTCGGTCTCGGCGCCGAGCTCGTGGTCGGGAGCGATCTTGCGCCAGGTCGCACGTCGCTGCGCCACGATCGAATGGTCGTTGTGTGAGCTCACCTCATCTCCTCGCACGGGGGTGACCGCCGCCCCCCGGTACCGCCGTGCCGCGGTGCGGTCTGTCCGCGCCGCAAGCCCGTGCAGTCCGCCGGCGTGCCTTCCGGCCTTCCCTCTCGATCGAAGCCCCGCGCCCCACGCGGCGCGCACCCAGGGGCGCGCACTGCACGAGCGCAACGTCCGACGGCCACCCCCCAAGGACACCATCGAACGTCCGAGGCCGAGAATGTGTCCGGGGCCGCACTCGACCCGCCTGCATGCGTGCGATGCGACGCATCGCATCAGGAGGGTCCGTCTCATGACGCAGCGACTCTTCCGGACCCCCTCCCCTCGGTGACTCCAACCTGGCCGGCAGCCTATTCCGTTTCGCCGTATCTGCCAAGACCTTTTTCACTTCCACCATCTAGAAAGGTCCTTCGGAAAATCCGTCCCCCCAGGGGATCCGTGACGCGCCGCGACAATCTGGAACGCGGAAAGCGTGAAACGGCGCGTTACGCCTCATCGCCCCCCTCTCTCGCAGGGGGGCTCTTCGGCGGCGGCGCGGAGCCGCAATGCGACCGGGCTCACCAGCTCCGGCTCCGGCTTCGCTCGCCTGCGGCTCGCTGCGCGGGAAGCGACGCCGAGGCTTCGCAAGCCGCCCCAGCCTTGCCTCGGAGGCCTGGGCCGCAGGCGAGCGAAGCCGCAGCTAGGCGAAGCTCTCCTTGCGGTGGCGGATCAGCTCCATGAACTCGGAGCGGGTCTTCGGATCGCTCTGGAACTCGCCCTTGAGCGAGCTCGTGATCGCGAAGGCGTTCTGCTGCTCCACCCCGCGCATCATCATGCA
>Ga0075327_1000322_pt1 | contig 13101 bp, 9 predicted proteins | sample MayberrySE_Catta_2_FD_120056 | JGI IMG/M metagenome (GOLD analysis project Ga0075327, IMG submission 120056) | Natural and restored wetland microbial communities from the San Francisco Bay, California, USA, that impact long-term carbon... | ecosystem: Environmental > Terrestrial > Soil > Wetlands...
CGCACGGTGAAGTTCGCGCTCGGCGAGAACCCCAAGCGGCGGCAGGGGCGTTATCCCGACACGCGCATGGGCACCTACCAGATCATCCGCGACCACTTCGAGGCGGCGCGCGACTACGAGGCGCGCTGGCAGGAGTGGGAGCGCACGAATGAAGGCGTACCGCCCCGTCGCGACCTGCGCATGGAGGCGCTGCTCGAGATCCTCGGCCAGGAGCTGCTCGTGTCGATGCACGGGTATCGCCAGGACGAGTTCCTGGCCATCGTCCGCCTCGCAGAGGAGTTCGGGTTTCGCATCCAGACGCTCCAGCACGGTGTCGAGGCGTACAAGATCGCGCCCGAGCTCGCGGCGAGCGGCGTGGCCGCGGCCGTGTGGAGCGACTGGGGGTCGTTCAAGATGGAGGCATACGACGCGACGACGTACAACGCACGCATCCTGCTCGAAGCGGGCGTCGTGACCTCGCTCCACTCCGACGACAGCCCGATCTCGAGCCGCATGAACTGGGAGGCGGGCAAGCTGCTGCGCACGGGTGTGTCCGAGGAGGACGCGCTCGCGACGGTGACGATCAACGCGGCGCGGGTGGTCGCGATCGATGACCGCGTCGGGTCGCTCGAGCCCGGCAAGGACGCGGACTTCGTGATCTGGAGCGGGCACCCGCTCTCGCAGTTCACGAGGGCGGAGCAGACCTGGGTGGACGGGCGCCGCCACTTCTCGCTCGATGAGGACCGCGCGCTGCGCGAGCGCGTGACGAGCGAGCGAGCCCGCCTCACCCAGGTCGTCCTGGAATCCGAGGCGAGCGGATCCGAAGCGAACGGAGGTGACCGATGAGTCGCTCGTCCAAGGGGCTCGCGCTCGCTGCCGCGGCCGCGCTTGCGGCCTCGCTTGCCGAACCGCTCGCCGCGCAGGTGACGATTCCCGCGCCACCCCAGAGCGGTCCGATCGCGCTGACGGGCGCGACGATCCACACCGTCGCGAACGGGGTCATCGAGAACGGCACCATCGTCTTCGACGGCGGCGTGATCACCGCGGTCGGAGAGGGCGTGGCCATCCCCGCGGGCGCTCGCACCATCGACGTCACGGGCAAGCACGTCTACCCTGGGCTCGTCGACGCGTACAGCGCCGTCGGCATCGACGAGATCGGCGACGTCACGGTCACCGACGACCAGAACGAGCTGGGCGACTTCAACCCGAACGCGCAGCCCAACGTCGCGGTGAACCCCGAAAGCCGGCACATCGGAACGTCGCGCACGAACGGGGTCTTGGTGACGCTCACCACGCCTTCGGGCGGGCTCTTCCCGGGCCTCACCTCCGCGATGAACCTCGACGGATGGACGTGGGAGGAGATGACGCTCGAGGCCGTGACCGCGCTCAACGTCGACTGGCCACAGCCGGAAGAGGCGGAGGAGTACGAGGACGCGCTCCGCGAGATCCGCGAGCGCTTCGCCCAGGCGCGCGCCTACGGCGCCGCGCGCTCCGGGGAGGGGCGGGTCCCGTCTGACCCACGCCTGGAGGCCATGGTCCCGGCCCTCGAGGGCGAGATCCCCGTCGTCGTCTGGGCCGACGAGGTGGCGCAGATCCGGGACGCGATGCGGTGGGCCGAAGACGAAGGCGTGCGCCTCGTCATCCTGGGCGGGAGGGATGCCATCCATGTCGCCGACGACCTGGCCGAGAGCGACATCCCCGTGATCCTCACGCAAACGATGTCTCCTCCGGAGCGGGACTGGGAGCCGTACGATGCCGCCTACGCCCGGGCCGCGCAGCTCCACGAGCGCGGCGTGCGCATCGCCATCTCCGGCGGGTCGAGCGCGCCCTACACGAACCGCCTCCCCTACGAAGCCGGCGTCGCGGTCGCCTTCGGGCTGCCGGAGGACGAAGCGCTGCGCGCGGTCACGCTCGCGCCGGCGGAGCTCATGGGCATCGCGGACCGCGTCGGCTCGCTCGAGCCGGGGAAGGACGCCACGCTCCTGATCACCACCGGAAGTCCCCTCGACTACCTGTCGAGCATCGAGCAGGCGTACATCCAGGGCCGCGAGATCGACATGCGCGACATCCATCGCTTCTTCTTCGAGAAGTACATGGAGAAGCTGCGCCAGACGAGGCCTACGATCTCGGAGTAAGGTCGTCGCGCGCTACCAGGGCATCACGCGGCCGGTGTAGCGCCGGCCCCTGTCGGCCACCTCCGCCCCGGGGTTGGCGCCGATCCTCACGCCTTCGTCGATCATCGCCTCGACGTTCTGGGCGCTGACCGTGTTGAGGAAGGCGATGCCCGCGCGCTTCGTCGCCTCCAGGACACGCGCGCGCGCGTCCACGAGCACCTGGGCGTTGCCCGGCGCGTCGAACGACATCGCCATGTCGCCGGGGCCCCACTCCGCGAAGCCCACGCCCGGCACGGCCGTGCTCGCTTCGGCGTTCTCGAGCGCGTGGCGGTCCTCGATCTTGAGGCCGATCAGCAGCTCGCCTTCCGGGTTCAGGGGCCACGGATCCGCCAGCCGTCGGTACTCCTGCTGGCTCACCCCCCAGATGCGCGCGGCGAACCCCTGGCCGCCGCTGCCCCTGAGGCCCTCGTCGATGCCCTCGGCGGAAGGGGCATACGGATAGCGTGCGGCCTGCACGAGGACGCGCACGGCCTCGGGCGAGCGCGCATGCGCCAGCAGGACGCCGTGCACACCCGACCCGAGCACCTGCTCGACCATCCAGTAGTTCGCGCGCATGACGGTCCCGTCGATACCTCCGAACGGGAGCACCGCGATCACGGTCGGAGTGCGATGGCCGCTCTTGGTGGGCCCGCCGTCGACGAGGCCCTGCATGAACGCGCGGAGCTCGCCCACGTCGAACGGCGAGTGCTCCATGTTGTACGTGATGTAGTCGGCCCACGTCTGCGCGAGCCTCCGGCCGTCCTCGTAGCCGCCGCCGTCCACCTGCGTGTAGTAGATGGGCTGATCGGCGGCGAGCAGCTCGACGGCCTTGCTGATCCGCGTCGGCTCGTACGCCTGGGTCGACGCGTCCACCGCTGCAGGACCAACCGCCACGCTCAGCATGCACGTCGCCAGCGAGGCGACCACGGCTACGGGTTTCATCGCATTCCTCCGTCGCGCGTTCGGGGTCGGACAACGTAGTGCGGGGCGGGCGGCTCGGCAGCACCGGATCCCCGCGGGGCGACGGCGAGTTGCGCGGGAGCCGTCCGGTGCCTATATGATAGACACCGTCGAGTTCCTAGACAGTCGTCGAGACCCTCCAGACCGAAGGTGACCGGTGGCCGACGCCCTGGGTGAGTTCGAGCAGCTCGTTCTGCTGGCTATCCTCCAGCTCGACACGGAGGCCCATGCGGCGCGGGTACGCGAGGCCATCGAGGAGGGCGCGCATCGGCGCGTGACGAGAGGCGCTCTCTACGCTACGCTCGACCGGCTGACGGCGAAGGGCTTCGTGGAATGGGACGTCGAGGAGAGCACTCCGGAGAGGGGCGGGATTCCGCGCCGGCGCTTCCGCGTGACGAAGCCGGGCGTGGCGGCGCTACGCCGCTCCTACCATGCGGTTCGCACGCTCTCGCGCGGGCTCGAGAGCCTCCTGCGGGAGGGCCGGAGAGCGTGATGAGGACTCCGTTCCTCCCGCCATCGGTGCTCGAGCGCTGGGTGCGGGCGTGGATCGGGCGTGACCCGTCGACGTCCTACGTGCTGGGAGACCTCCGGGAGGAGTACGATGCCCGCAGGGAGCGGAGCTCCGCCGCGAGCGCCGCCACGTGGTACCTCATCCAGGGAGCGCGCGTGGCGGGAAGGCTGCGGTGGGAGCGCCGCCGACATCTGCCCTCTGACACTTCGCCCCCGAGGCGGGACGGCCTGGCGACCGATGTCCGTCAGGCCCTTCGCTTCCTCCTGCGACGCCCAGGCTTCACGACGGCGATCGTCCTGACCGTGGCGCTCGCGGTCGCATCGACCACCGTGGCGTTCGCGGTCGTCGACGGCGTGCTACTGGAGCCGCTCCCGTACCGAGCACCGCAGCGGCTGGTGGCCATTTGGGAGACGAACCCGCGCGGCAACCAACGCAACGTCGTGTCGCCGGCCAACTTCCTCACGTGGCACGACGAGCTCGAGTCGTTCGACGCGCTGGCCTCGATCATCGAGGGCAGCACGACCTTCGTGTACGGTGGAGAGCCCGAGCGCGTGGGCTCGGTGCCGGCCTCCCCCGCGTATTTCGACATCGTGGGCGCCGAGCCTCTCGCTGGGCGGCTGTACGGGCCGGATGACGACGCGCCCGGCGCTCCCGCGGTGGCCGTCCTGTCCGAGGACTTCTGGCGCAGACGCTTCGGCGCGGACCCCGGGGTCGTGGGCGCGACCGCGCAGATCGGAGGCACCCCGCACACGATCGTGGGGGTGCTCCCGGATCGCTACGACCTCGACCTCGAGTGGTCCTTCTCCGGGGTGGGCTCACGGGACGTGTGGCGGCCCCCGGGCTTTCCTCCGGAGGCGCGCCAGGCCAGCGGACGCTATCTCCAGGTCGTCGCACGGCTGGCGCCCGGGACGACAGCGGCGAGCGCCCAGACCGAAGCGGACGCGCTCGCCGCGCGGCTGGCCGAGGCGTATCCGGACCGCCAGAGGGGCTGGGGAATCAATATCGTGCCGCTCCACGCCGATCTGGTGGGCGACACACGCTCGACCGTGCTCGTCGTGTTCGGCGCTGTCTGCTTCGTGCTGCTCATCGCGTGCGCCAATGTCGCGAACCTGCTGCTCACTCGAGCGAGCGAGCGCGGACAGGAGATGGCGGTGCGGGCGGCGATGGGCGCGAGCCGCGGCCGGATCGCGCGTCAGCTGCTGGTCGAGGGTGGGCTGCTCTCCGTCGCCGGCGGAGTGCTGGGCTTCGTCCTCGCGGCTTGGGGCGTGCGCTCTGTCGTGGGGGCTGCCCCCGACATCCCGCGCATCGATGCGGTCGGGCTAGACGCCAGCGTCCTGGGCTTCGCCGTGCTCACCACGGCCGCCGCCGCGCTCCTTTTCGGGCTCGCGCCCGCGTTCCGGCTGCCGGGAACGTCCCCAACGGCACCTCTCGCGGGACGGCGCGCCTCCACGGGCCGCGAGACGCAGCGCATCCGCAGCGCGCTGGTGGTGGCTCAGCTCGCGCTCTCTCTCGTGCTCCTCGCCGGCGCGGGGCTCCTCACGCGAAGCCTCGTCAACCGCTTGGCCACGGGCGCGGGGTTCGACGTGAGCGGCGTCGTCTCGGCGGAGGTCCAGCTCGGCAGTACCTCCTACCCCACGACGGAGGAGCGCGCCGCTTTCTTCGAGCAGCTCGTCGACCGCGTGCGGGCTCTTCCGGGCGTCGAGCGAGCGAGCGCGATCACCTTCCCGCCCCTCGGAGGAGCCGGGAGCCGAACCAGCTTCCGCCCGCTGGATCGTCCGCCCCCGGCACCCGGAGAGGAGCCCGGGGCCGACGTGCGCTGGGTCCATCGCGACTACTACGAGACGATGGGGATCCCGGTGATCGAGGGCCGCACCTTCGGCGCGGCCGACGCCGCAGACGCTCCCCTCGTCACCGTGATCAACGAGACCGGCGCGCGGCAGCTCTGGCCGGGTGAGAGCGCGGTCGGACAGCGGATCGAGATGGAATGGGGGGACACGCTCGTCGCCGAGGTCGTGGGCGTCGTTGCCGATGTCCGCCACGACGGCCCCGACACGCCGCCCTATCCCATGTTCTACTGGGAACACCGCCAGTTCGGAGCGTTCAACCAGATGTCCCTCGTCGTGCGCACCACCCGAGCGGACGCCGGGTCGGTCGTCGAGGGGATCCGTCGTGAGCTCGCCGAGCTCGATCCGGGCCTGCCGCTCTACAACGTGCACACCATGTCCGAGCTGCTCGACGACGCCCTCCGGCGCGCCCGCTTCACGACCGTCAGCCTCGGGCTCTTCGCGCTGGTCGCACTCATGCTCGCATGCATCGGCATCTACGGGGTGATGGCCCAGGTTGCCGCGCGCCGCACCCAGGAGATCGGCATCCGCATCGCGCTCGGAGCGAGCCGCCGCTCGATCCTGCGTCTCGTCGTCGGCCAGGGGATGGTACAGGTCGGCGTAGCGATCGCCCTCGGGATCGCCGGCGCACTGGCCCTCTCACGCGTCCTCGAGAGCCTCGTCTTCGACCTGAGCGCCGCCGACCCGACCACGCTCGCCGCGACCGCCCTCCTCCTCGGCCTCGTGGCGCTCGTCGCGTGCTGGCTGCCGGCTCGGCGGGCGGCGGCCACCGATCCCGTCGAGGCGATCCGGCAGGAGTGAATCCCCGGCCGCTGGCCGTCCGTAGATAGGTCTGCCGCGCTCGAACCAGGAGGCACGATGGGCGTCGAAGTGCTGATACCGATCATGGGCATCCTGCTGGTGATGATCCCCGTCGCCGGACTGACGCTCGGGCTCACGCTGCGCTTCGCCGTCCGGCCCATGGTCGAGACGTTGGCGAACGCGCTGCAGCAGGCACGTTCTCCCGGCAGCGACGGGCTCGGCGCGCGGATCGTCCTGCTCCACGAAGAGGTGGAGAGCCTCTCGCGCGAGGTGCACGAGCTGCGCAGCGCGCAGGAGTTCGACAGGAAGCTGCTCACTCGAGAGGGCGAAGCGAGGCACCCGAGCGCGGTCGAGCGCTAGCTTCCGGTCGGGACGATCCCCTTCGGCTCGACCATCAGGACGATCGTGCGCTCCGGGGCGCGCGTCCGGTGTCGCGTGCCGCGCGGCACCACGAACCCCTGGCGCGGACCGAGCTCCACCGTGCTTCCCTCGAGGTCGACAAGGAGCCTGCCCTCGAGCACGAGGAAAAGCTCATCCTCGACGTCGTGGTGGTGCCAGTGGTACTCGCCCTCGAGGACTCCGAGCCGAACCACCGCGTCGTTCACGAGGCAGAGCGACTGATTGTACCAGGGGTGCGTGCTCGCATCGGCCAGCGCCTGCACGTCGAACGTCTCGAGCGGGCCGAACAGCACGTCGAGGCGGGTGTCATAGCGAAGGCTCGAGGGATCGTTCATGCGGCGCCCTCGCCCCAGGCGGCGTCGGTGACGTCCTGATCCGCCTCGGCGCGCCACCCCGCCATGCTGGAGGGCTCCTTGATGCTCGTGAGCAGGTCGATGAACCCCCGGAGGTGCCGCGGCGGGTCCTTCCGCGCCAGGGTCGCCGCGCTCCACTGGCGATGGAGACCTCGCTTGGTGACCCGCACCGCCACCACGTGGCCCGAGCGCACGCAGGGCTCCACCGCCCAGCGCGCCAGCAACGAGACCCCCATGCCGGCACGCACGAGCTCGAGGATGGCCTCCGTGAGCTCCACGCGAGACACGCGCTCGGGCGTCACTCGCGCCGGATCGAGCACATGTCGGAACAAGGTGCTGTCGGCCCGCGAGCCGCTGTAGAGCAGCACGTGCTCGCTCGCGAAGTCCTCGGCCACGACGTACGGGCGCAACGCCCAGGGATGTCCGGTTGGCACGACGGCGGCCAGCTCGTCGCGGAACAAGGGTGTCTCGCTCACCCTGCGATTGCGCGCCCGACAGCTCACCACGGCCAGGTCGATCTGTCCCTTCAATAGGGCCTGGATCGGCCGCCTGGTCGCTGCCGCCACGATGCGCGGCTCGACACGCGGGTACAGGCGCTGGTACTCGGTGAGCACGCGCGGGAGCCAGTGATAGCAGGTGTAACATTCCGTGCTGAACCGCAGGAGGGCCTCGGCCTTACCCGCGGCTTCCCGCGCCTCGGCCTCGGCACGCGCGAGCGCGTCGAGGATCTCGCGCCCCGCCTCGATCAGGCGCTCGCCCGCGGGGGTGGCGACCATGCGGCGGCCGCTGCGTTGGAAGAGCGCCGCGCCGAGCCTTCGCTCGAGATCCGCGAGCTGGCGACTGAGGGCAGACTGCGTCAGAAAGAGCACGTTCCCGGCACGCGTCAGGCTCCCCTCTTCCTTGATCGCGTTGACGAGCCGCAGGTCCCCCGCGTCGAGCTGCATCCCCCTCCCCCCTCTGCGTTATCTATGCAGTAACTGCATGCATATCGTGATAACTATTCGTTTTGATCATGACAAGATGGGGGCGATCATTGGGTGCGGTCAATGTGATTGTCGATCGCTGCCAGGGGGTGGTGGATGTCGGGGAAGGACGGGGTGGTGTCCTGGCTGCGGGCCGCCGCAGTCGCGTCGCTCTTCGCGGCTGCGGCGTGCGGCCCGCACCGGATGGGGCTGAGTGGCGAGCCCGGCGGGCGGGTGACGGTCGAGGTGTCCAACCGCGCCTGGTCGGACGTGGTGGTCTACGTCGCGGACGGCTCGACCCCGCGGCGGCTCGGACACGTGCCGGCGCTCGGGCGAGCCCGGTGGGTCGTGCCGGTGGGGGCAGAAGCGGTGCGGCTCCTGGTGCGTCCCATCGGATCGACCGAGGGATACGCCCTCGAGCCGATCTTCGTCGGGCCCGAGCGACGGGTCGAGCTGTCCGTCGACCCTGACGTCGAGCGCTCGCTCGCGGTCGCGCGCTGAAGGCGAACCGGCCGAGCGCACCGGCGTGCCGGGCGGTCTCAGGACGTAGAGTCTGGCCGCGGGGGGCGGCGTATCACGAGCCGGCGACGGGCCCCAGGTATCGGTCCAGGAAGTCCGCCGTCTCCCTGATGACCTCGTTGCGCGGAAGCGGCCAGTGTCCCCCCTCGTCGATGATCAGGATTCGCTTGTCCGCAGCCGGCGTTCCGTAGGCGCGGAACAGGGCCTCCTGCTGCCCCGCCGGGTTCGAGAAGTCGTGTCGGCCGCCGAGCATGAGGAGCGGCATCCGAAGTCGTTGCGCAAGCCCGACCTGTGCGTCGATCTCGACTTGGGACGCCTGCTTCGACACACCGCCGCTGTAGAGCACGGCCACCGCGAAGCGATCCTCGTATGCCAGGACGTATGGGCTCAGGCTCGCGCCGAAGCTCAGCCCGGCATACGCGACCTTGGAGCCGTCGATGTCGGTGCGGGCCTCGAGATAGTCCATCACCCTGCCCAGATCCTGGATCCAGTGGGTGACCATCTGCGTCCGGGTCGACGGAGCGCCGAACCGCTGCATCGTCAGGCCATCGTTGCGCTGGAAGGTCCCCTCGTAGATCGGCTCGACGAGTACGCGGCCCGACGCGGGAATGAAGTCCAGCGCGGGTGGACCGAGCTCGAGGCTTCGCAGCACGTTGCCGCCCGGAAAGAAGACGACAGCCTGCAGAGGCGGCTCGACGTCGACGGGAATGTGGAGGCGGAGGGGAAGGCGCTGACCGTACGGCGTGTCGACGGAGACCCACTCTTCGATCACGCCGAAGTCGAGCGCACGACTCGAGTCGACCGTCGCGACGAGCGGTTGGTCGTGGTCGTACAGGCGCGGCGCCCTCATGGCTGAGAAAACCGCATCCGGAAGCGTCGAGATCCGCGAGAGATCCTGCTCGGGATAGTCGAGGCTCCGCAGCAAGACTTCCGGCACGTCGCCCTCGTACAGCACACAGCGGAAGCCATCGGTCGGGAGGCGAACCCAGGGCGACGCCGGCGTCTGATCGTGCAGCGCGTAGGGTGTGTCCGCCCACGCGCCACCGGCCAAGTAACGGAGCGCACCGGACGACGTCGACGTCCACTCGCGCACGTTCCCCGCTAGATCGTGCGCGCCCGATACGCCGATCGCGTCGCGCGTCGCCACGGGGACGGTCCCCTCCCCAGCCAGGTTCGACGCCTCGGCGAGCAACGGGTTGAAGGGGAGCCATACGTCCGAGCTGGGCATCGCAGCGCGCGCCCAATGATAGAGCGTGGGCAGGCCCTTGCCGCGCCACTGACAGTAGGCGGCAGCCTCGTACCAGCTGACCCCATCCACCGGGTGCTCATCCCGTCCCGCCGCCGGGCGCCCGAGCGCCCACGTCGCGGGACCGGCTCGGCCCGTGGCATCCCGGAACTGCGTCATGGCCTCCTCCCACGCCACGACGCGGCCGTCGCGCAGGAAGGGTTCCACCCAGTGCTCCGGGCTCTCGTACGCGCCGGCCTCCACGAACTCCAGGTACGCGGCGCTCGTGACCTCGGTGCGGTCGATGAAGAAGGTGGGGATGTCGATCGGCGCGAGCGCGCCGAAGCCCGAGATCGGCAGCAGTCCATAAAGGCCACCCGCCACGGAGACCATGCCGGGTGGGAGCCCGCCGACGGGAGTCATGCGTAGGTCGATCGCGTAGCTCGGGTCCGTGAGGTAGTCGAACCCGGCGCTCGCGAGCGATGCGAGGTGGGCCCCCGGCATGAACGAGCGGGCTTCCTCGACGGGCTCGTAACCCTCCAGCTCGACCCGGAAGCGGAACGCCCCGATCGGGAAGCGGTCGGTCACGTACGGAGTCGTGCCGAGGCGTCGCCACTCGGCGTCGGCGATCTCGTACGGCCGATACCAGACCTCTGCGCCCGGTGGATCGGTCTCGGCGCGGAACGGCGTGCTGATCCTCGGCCACACGGTCTCGAGCACGGGATCCGGGCCCACGACGCTCTCGGCCTCGAGCGCCAACTCCGCGGCCTCCCGGCCCCGCGCTCCGTCCGCGAGCCGCAGCACCTCCGGGATCGCTTCGAACCGAGCCCACCGCTCGAGCGCGCGTTGCTCCGACACACGCAGGACGGCGAACAACACGCCAACGAGCGCGATCAAGGCCACCGCCGCGCGTAGGGGCGTGAAGCGTCGCGGGCGCCCCGGTGCCGGGGAGACGCCCGAGCTCGGCGTCACGCCGGACATCGGCGTGAGCACCGCGTCCAGCCGGCCCAGCAGCTCATCCGCCGTCTGCGGCCGACCTCCAGGCTCCTTCGCCAGGCACGTCATCACGAGCGCTGCCAGCGTCTCGGGGACGGCGGGCCGCACGAGGTGCGGCGGCTCGGGATCCCGGGTCATGAGCGCCGCGAACACTGCCGGTGTGCTCCCGGCGGCGAAGGGCGAGCTGCCCGTGAGCATCTCGTACGCGACGACGCCGGCCGCGAAGAGGTCCGCCCGGTGGTCCATCGCGGGGTCCGCCGCGGCCTGTTCCGGAGCCATGTACTGCGGCGTGCCGAGCGCGACGCCCATCGTGGTCAGCTTCTGGACGTCGGCAGCCTCGCGGACGGCCTTGGCGACCCCGAAGTCGGCCACGAGCGCGTGACCGCCCGACAACAAGACGTTGCCCGGCTTCACGTCGCGGTGCACCACACCCTGGCGGTGCGCGGCGCCGAGCGCGTCGACGACCTCCCGGAAGATCCGCGCGGCCTCGGGAATGGGCAGCTCACCGCCGCGAGCCAGGCGCTCCCGGAGCGTCTCGCCCTCGATGAATGGCATCACGTAATAGAGGAAGCCTGCGGCCTCCCCGGAGTCGTAGAGCGGCACGATGTGCGGGTGGGTCAGCCCCGCGGCCACCTCGATCTCCCGGAGGAAGCGCTCCGCGCCGAGCGTCTCGGAGAGGTCTGGGCGGAGCAGCTTGAGCGCGACGCGGCGGTTGTGCTTGCGATCGATCGCGAGGTAGACCGTGGCCATCCCGCCCGCACCGATCTCCCTCTCGAGCGTGTACCGGCCGGCCAAAGCCTCGGAGAGCCCACGGGGTACTCCCGCCACGATCCCTCCTTGAGCGGCGACGCGACGCTGCAAGATGGACGGGCGCGAGGCGGGCCGGCAATCATCCGCGCCCCGACCGCGGGGAGGATCCGACCCCGACCGACGCTTGGGGCGTCCTGCGCCCCCTACTCCCTGAGCCCGAACGTCACCAGCGTGTGCCCCGAGATCACCGACACGTACTGCCGCCCGTCGACCATGTACGTCACCGGCGCCATGACGATTTGCCCGCCGAGGCTCGCCTTCCAGAGCACCTCGCCCGTGCGGGCGTCGAAGGCGTGGAAGTAGCCCTCTCGCCCTCCGGTGAAGAGGACATCCGAGGCGGTCGTCAGCATGCCGCTGTCGCTCACGTCGAACTGGTCGAAACGCCAGCGCGGCTGGCCGGTGCGCGGATCCATCGCCATCACCACGCCGTGGCCGACCGCGTCGGTCCAGTTGTTGATCGGGTTCGTGCGGCCGATGCCGACACCGGGCGCGCCCGGCACCGGTGTGAGCACGTCGAAGCCGCCGCCCAGGAACGCGCGGCCCGGGAAGTACTCCGACTCCTCGGGCCGGTAGATCGTCGCGTAGTCCTCCCACGCGGCGAAGTAGAAGAGCTCCGTGCGCGGGCTGAACGAGGGAGGGTACCAGTTCGTCCCCCCTTGGTTGCCGGGATGGGTCGGCATTCCCTCCGGCTGGGGCGTCGGGATCGGCCGACCGTTCGCGTCCAGGCCGCTCGACCAGTTCACCTGCACGAACGGCGTGCCCGAGAGGAACTCCCCGTCCTCCCGGTCGAGCACGTAGAAGTAGCCGTTGCGGTTGGCCCAGAGCATGAGCCTCCTGGGCTCGCCGTTCCACTCCATGTCGGCGAGCACGGGCACCTGCACGGAGTCGTAGTCGTAGCCGTCGTTCGGCGTGAACTGGAAGTGCCAGACCAGCTCGCCGGTGTCGGCGTCCAGCGCCACCACGGCGTCCGAGTAGAGGTTGTCGCCCGGACGCTGCGCCGGGTTCCAGTCGGGCCCCGGGTTGCCCACGCCCCAGTAGACGAGGTTGAGCTCCGGGTCGAACGAGCCGGTGATCCAGATGGGCGCGCCGCCATGCTCCCAGTCGTCGCCCTCCCAAGTGTCGTGGCCCGGCTCACCCGGCCCCGGAATCGTGTAGAACTTCCACGCCTCCTCGCCCGTCTCCGCGTCGTAGGCCGCGACGAACCCGCGGATGCCGAACTCGCCGCCGCCCACGCCGACCATGACTTTGTCCTTCACCACGAGGGGCGCCATGGTGATCGAATAGGCGAGGTTCACGTCGCCGACCGCGACCTTCCAGAGCGGCTCGCCGCTGATCCGGTCGAGCGCAACGAGGTGGGCGTCGAGCGTCCCCATGAAGACCTTGTCGCCGAGCACCGCCACCCCACGGTTGTTCGCGCCGCAGCAGACGCGCGCGTTCTCGGCATTCGTGTGCCGATACACCCAGAAGACGCGCCCTGTCACGGGATCGACCGCCATGACGTCGTTCGGGCGCTGGGTCAGGTACATGACGCCGTCGAAGACGATCGGATTGGACTGCCAGGCTCCGAAGACCTGGTTCGGGAGCATCCA
>Ga0075327_1000323_pt1 | contig 13095 bp, 11 predicted proteins | sample MayberrySE_Catta_2_FD_120056 | JGI IMG/M metagenome (GOLD analysis project Ga0075327, IMG submission 120056) | Natural and restored wetland microbial communities from the San Francisco Bay, California, USA, that impact long-term carbon... | ecosystem: Environmental > Terrestrial > Soil >...
ATCGCCGCGGGCATCGGGCTCAGCGGGAACGTCTACTGGACGGCGCTGGCGGTGTCGCTCGCGGGCTCGCTCGGGGCGGTCGGCCTGGTCGCCGCGCGCCTCGCGCGCTCGCGCTGGAACGCCGCGGTCGCCGTCGCGGTGCTCACGCTCTCGAGCGCCTTCGTCGACTACTCGACCTCGGGGCTCGAGAACCCGCTCACGCACCTGCTGCTCGCGCTCTTCCTCCACCGCTTCCTGTGCCGGCCGCTCGACGCCGCGAACCTCGCGGGGCTCTCCGTGCTCGCGTCGCTCGCCGCGCTGAACCGGCTCGACACGCTGCTGCTCTACGCGCCGGCGCTGGCGTTCGCGCTGCTCCGCTTCCGGAGCTGGCGGGGGCTCGCGATCGTCGCGGCCGGCTTCGCGCCGCTCGCGGCGTGGGAGCTCTTCTCGCTCGTCTACTACGGCTTCCCGTTCCCCAACACGGCCTACGCGAAGCTGAAGCTCTACCTGCCGCGCGACGAGGTCGTCCTGCAGGGCGTTCGCTACCTCGCGAACTCGCTGCGGCTCGATCCGCTCACCCTCGGGACGCTCGCCGCGGCGGGTGGGCTCGCCTTCCTGCGCGGCCCCCGGGCGGAGCGTTTCGTATTCGCGGGCGCGGTCCTCTACGTCGCGTACGTCGTCGCCGTGGGCGGAGACTTCATGGCGGGGCGCATGCTGACGGCGCCGCTCTTCGCGGGCGCCGTGCTCCTCGCCCGCGCGGAGCCCCTCCAGCGCGCGCGGCGCGCCGTCGCGGCCCTCGTCGTGCTCCTCGGCATCGGATTCGCGTCGCCGCATCCCTCGTTCCTGGCCGGGATCCGCGAGAACGTCGCGCACGGCGCGCTCATCGGCGCGCACGGCATCGCCGACGAGCGGCGTTACTACGAGCCCTTCACCGCGCTCTCGAGCTACGCCGTCCACGGCGGCGTTCCGGCGAACGAGTGGACGATCGAGGGCGAGCAGGCGCGCGCGCGGGGGGTGACGCTCGCGCTCATGAGCTACGTCGGCTTCTTCGGCTTCGCCGCGGGGCCGGGCGTCCACGTCGTCGACCAGCACGGGCTCGGCGAGCCGCTGCTCGCGCGGATCCCGCCGCCCTACCGGCCCGACTGGCGGATCGGGCACGTCTGGCGCGCGCTTCCGGAGGGATACTGGGAAACGCTCCGCACCGGCGAGAACCGGATCGCCGACCCCGGGCTCGCGGCCTACCACGAGAAGCTCGCCTTGATCACGCGCGGCCCGCTGTGGAGCGCGGAGCGCTGGCGGGCCATCGCCGGCATGGCGCTCGGCCGCTACGAGCACTGGATCGACGTGAGCCGCTACCGCTTCCCGCCGACGGAGACGCTCGCGCAGGCGCGCCTGGCCGAGCCCTTCGCGGCGAACGGCGGCGCCGAGCGGGCGGCGCCCGTGGCGCTCACCGAGGCCGGCGCCGACGTCCTGCTGCCCGCGCCCTGGCGCGCGCGCCGGCTCGAGCTGGGTGTGGGCGCCGACGACGCGCACGCGCTCGTGTTCTTCCGCGGCGACCGCGACCTCGCGATCGTGAAGCGGCCGCCGCGCCCGGGCACGGCCGCCGGCCTCGCGACGCTCGTCGTCGACGTCCCGCCCGCGGCGAGCGAGGCGGGCTACGACCGCGTGCGCGTGCTCCCGTACGGCGGAGACGGCCGCTACGCGCTCGGGCACCTGCGCGTCTTCGCCCCCGATCAGTCGAGGCGCTTGCGGAAGCGCAGCAGCGCGAGCGCGAGCGTCGCCGCGAAGAAGAGCGCGAGGGGCCAGAGCTCGCGGCCGACGTCGCCGAGGCCGGCGCCGCGCAGGACGATGCCGCGGATGATCCGCAGGAAGTGCGTGAGCGGGAAGAGCTCGGCGAGCCACTGCGCCGGCCGCGGCATGCCGTCGAAGGGGAACATGTAGCCGGACAGCATGATCTGGGGCAGGAAGCTCATGAACGTGAGCTGGAAGGCCTGGAACTGGCTCGCCGCGAGCGTCGAGAAGAGGAGCCCGAGGCTCAGCGACGCGACCACGAAGCCGCCGGCCGCGACGTACAGGTCGGCGAGCGAGCCGCGCACCGGGAGCTCGAAGAGGAGCACGCCGAGCCCGAGGATCAGCGAGATCTGGACGTACCCGATCGCGACGTAGGGGAGGATCTTCCCCGCCATCAGCTCGACGCTCTGGACGGGCGTCGCGATCAGGAGCTCGAGGTTCCCGCGCTCGCGTTCGCGCACGATCGCGATCGCGGTGAACAGCACCATCGTGAGCGCGAGGATCACGCCGCAGACGCCGGGCACGATGTGCACGGCCGAGCGGCGCTCGGGGTTGTAGTAGGCGCGCACCTCGAAGGCGGGAGCCGCCGCGGCGGCCGGGGGGCCGCGGCCGGGCAGCGGGAGCGCCGCGAGCGCGCGCGCGGCGCCGAGCACGACGGGGTCGCCGCCGTCCACGAGGAGCTGCGCGGCCGGCCGCTCGCGCCCGGCGAGGCGCGCCTCGAGGTCCGCCGGGATCAGGATCCCGACCGAGATGTCGCCGCGCGCGAGCCAGCGCTCGAGCTCGCGCGCGCTCTTCGCCTGGCGCACCAGGTCGATCACCTGCGTCGCCTGGGCGTCGGCGGCGAGCCAGCGCGCATGCTGCGTGCCCGCCAGGTCGGCGACGCCCGCGCGCAGGTGGCGGATGTCCTGGTTGATCGCGTAGCCGAACAGCAGCGTCATCATCACCGGGATGCCGGCGATCATGGCGCCGGTGAGCCGGTCGCGGCGCAGGTGGAGCAGCTCCTTCTTCGCCACCGCGGCGACGCGCTCGAGCGAGAAGCTCACGGCTCCCGCTCCGCGTGCCGCGTGGCCGCGACGAACACGTCCTCGAGGTTCGGCGGCGCGGCGCGCGCCTCGGCGGCGACGCCCGCCGCGGCGAGCGCGTCCACGAGCGCCCGCGCCGCGTCGGGAAGCGCGGGATCGACGAGCACGCGCAGCCGGCTGCCGAGCTGCGCCGTGCCGCGCACCGCGGGGTGGCGCTCGAGGCGCTCGCGGGCCGCCCGCGGCGCGTCGGTCTCGACCTCGAGCACGGCGTCGTCGAGCTCGGCGAGGAGCCGCCGCGGCGGCCCCGACGCCACCAGCCGGCCGCGGTCGAGGATCGCGAGCTCGTGGCAGCGCTCCGCCTCGTCCATGAAGTGCGTCGAGACGAGGATCGTGACGCCGCGCTCGGCCAGCGCGAAGAGCGCCTCCCAGAAGTCGCGGCGGCTCTGCGGATCGACGGCGCTGGTCGGCTCGTCGAGGACGAGCAGCTCCGGCTCGTGCAGGATCGCGCCCGCGAGGGCGAGGCGCTGGCGCTGTCCGCCCGAGAGCGTGCCGGCGAGCTGGCCGGCGCGCGACGCGAGCCCGAACTCGCCGAGCAGCGACTCGATGCGCGCGCGGCGCTTCGCACCGGGCAGGCGGTGGATCGCGGCCAGGAACTCGAGGTTCTCGCGGACGGAGAGGTCCTCGTAGAGCGAGAAGCGCTGCGTCATGTAGCCGAGCCGCGTGCGCAGGATCTCGGCGTCGCGCGGCATCTCGAGGCCGAGCACGGTCGCCTCGCCCGCGCTCGGCGTGAGGAGGCCGCAGAGCATCCGCATCGTGGTGGACTTGCCCGAGCCGTTCGGGCCGAGGAAGCCGGAGACGCGCGCGCGGGGCACGCGCAGGTCGAGGCGGTCGACGGCCACGCGCGCCCCGAAGCGGCGCGTCAGGCCGCGGGTCTCGATCGCGGGCTCAGTCCCCGCGCCTTGCATCCTGCCGCTCCGCGTCGAGCACGAACGTCACCTCGACGGGCACACCGGTCGGGAGCTCTCGGGCCTCGGGCGAGACCAGGTCGATCTCCGCGAGGTAGGAGAGACGGCTGCGATCGCGCTGGGTGAGCGCGAAGTACGGGGTGAAGGCCGCCTCGTGGGAGATCGTGCGGAGCCGGCCCTCGAAGGGCTCGTCCCAGCCGTCGATGCGCACGGAGGCCCGGGCCCCCGCCCGCAGCCGCACGCGCACCGGCTCGGGCACGTGCACGCGCGCCCAGGGCGGGCCGTCCGCGAGCAGCACGGCGAGCACCGCGCCCGGCGGCGGGCGCTCGCCGAGCTCGAAGGGCAGCGCGTCGACGAGGCCCGCGCGCGGCGCCCGCACCGCGAGCCGCGCGAGGCGCAGCTCCGCGTCGGCGAGTGCGGCCTCCGCTGCGGCGAGCGCGCTCTCGCCGGCGGCGAGCTCCTCGGCGGTGGCGCCCGTCTCGAGCGCCTCGAGCCGCGCCCGCGCGGCGCCGCGCGCCGCGAGCGCGTTGGCGTGGCCCGTGCGCGCCTCGTCGAGGCGCGCGCGCGAGGCGTAGTCCGCCGCCGCGAGCGCGCGCGCCCGCTCGAGCTCGCGCTGCGCCGCGGCGAGCACGCCCTCGGCGCCTGCGAGCACGGCGCGCGCCTCGGCGATCCGCTCCGCGCGCGGGCCGCGCCGGAGCTCGGCGAGCCGGGCCGCGGCCTCGTCGCGCGCGCTCCGCGCGCGGGCCGCCTGCGCCGCCACGCGGCCGGCGTCGAGCCGCACGACGAGCGCGCCCGCCTCGACGTGCTCGCCTTCGCGCACCGGACGCTCCACGACGGCCTCGTCCGCCTCGGCCACGAGCTCGATGCGGTCGCGCTCGAGCGTGCCGAGGGAAGGCAGCTTCGCGGGGTCGTCCGCGCACGCCGCCAGCGCGAGCGCGAGGACGAGCAGGCGAGATCTCACGACGGCCCCCGGGCGCCCTCGAGGAAGAGGCGGACGCTGTGGTCGGCGAGGCGCTGCTGGAACGCCTCGTCGAGCTCGTAGCCGAGCACGGGACCGAGCAGCGGATGCGCGAGGAAGGGGAACGCGCACATGCCGACGAGGGAGAGGAGCGCGAGCGCGGGGTCGAGGTCGCGGCGCAGGTGGCCACGCTCCTGCTCGCGCGCGAGGAAGGGCAGCAGCACCGGCGCGAGGCGCGCCGGGAAGCGCGCCGCGAAGCGCGCGCGCCGTTCGGCGTCGCCGCCGAGCACCTCGCGCACGATGAAGGAGGGCAGCCAGGGCTCGCGGCCGATCGTCTCGAGGTAGACGCGGATCAGGCGCTCGGGTGCCTCGCGCTCGCTCGCGGGCGCCTCCGCGAGGCGGCGGAGCTGGCCGAGCAGGCGCTCGAAGACGCGATCGAAGACGGCGTCGAGGAGCCCGGCCTTGTCGCCGAAGTAGTACGCGATCATGGCCGGCGAGACGTGGGCCGCGCGCGCGAGCTCGCGGACGCTCACCGCGTCGTAGCCGCGCGCCGCGAAGCGCTGCTGCGCGGCCTCGAGCAGGCGCGCGCGCACCTCGTCCGCCGGCAGCGCCGCGGGCCGGGCGGGCCGGCCGGGGCGGCGGCGGATCGGGGTCGCGCGGGGGGACGCAGGCACGAGATGAATTAAACAGACGATCGTTTAATTCGCAACTCCGCGTGCCGTCAGGCGAGGGGGCCCCGCTCAGGCCCGCGCCGCGGCCCGGCGCAGCACCGCGCGGTAGCCGCCCGTCTCGACGCACGCGCGCGCCAGCACGCCCCGCTCGCGCAGCTGGCGGTGCATCTCGGGCAGCCGGTAGTGCGGCACCGTCATGAGCAGGTGGTGCTCGAGGTGGTAGTTGACGCGGTTCGGCGCGATGAGCAGCCGCTCCCAGCCGCGGGCCCGCGTGGTGCGGGTGTTCCCGAGCGGATCGTCCGCGTCGGGCGTGAGCGCGTGCTCCGCGATCGCGCGGATGCGCGTCACCAGCGTGTGCGTGGTGAGCCAGGCGCCCGCCCAGAGCAGATAGAGCTCGGCGTGGCCCGCGAGCGCGAGCGTCGCGAGGAGCGCGCCGTTGGTCCCGGCGAAGCCGAGCGCGGCGCGCCGCGCGGCCGGATCCCGCCAGCGCAGGAAGGTCCGCCGGAAGGCGGCGCGCGCGAACTTCACGCCGGTCTGCCCGGACAGATCGCGCCAGATCTTCCGCCGCAGGCTCGCGCGCGTGATCGGGAAGGGCGCGGTCAGGCCGAGATCGGGATCGCGCGGCGTCCCGGTGTGCGCGTGGTGCTGGAGGTGGTAGGGCCGGTACGCGTGGAGGTCGCTCCAGATCGGAGACGCGCAGAGCCACTGGCCCACGAAGTCGTTCACGCGCCGGCTCGAGAAGAGGCTCCGGTGCGCGGCCTCGTGCATCAGCACCGCGCAGCCGAGCTGCCGTGCGCCGATCACGAAGAGCGCGACGACGATCGTGAGCGGGTTCGGCCAGAGGGCCACGAGCGCGAACGACGCGCCGACGAGCCCCCAGTTCACGCCGACCGAGAGCCACGAGCGCCAGTCGTTCATCGCGAGCAGGCCGGCGACGTCCTCGCGCGAGAACGAGGCGCGCCAGTCGGCGTTGCCCTCCGCGGTGTGGCGCTCGACGAACCCAAGCTCGGCCATGGGGACTCCTAGAGGTGCGCGACGGCGAGCGCGCCGTCGGTCGGCAGGGTGAGCGCCACGTGCGGGGCGCCGTGGCGGGCCAGGAACGCCGCCCAGGCGCGGCGCCCGGCGCGGTCGTAGCGGCGGAGCGCCGCCACGACGGCCCGGCGCTCGTCCGCCGGCACGAGCGGCTCGGGCAGCAGCGGATCGTGCACGAGCTCGCGGATCACGCGGCCGCCGACGCGGAACGACTCGAGCATCGCGGCCCGCTCGGAGAGCCGCGCGAGCCGCGCCTCGCCGGCGGCGAGCTGCGCGCAGCTTCGCGCATAGCCGCGCCGGAGCGCCGCGACGTCCCAGAGGCCGCGCGCGCGGGCCTCGCTCACGGGGTCGAGCGCGGAGAGCGCGAAGACGAGCGTCCCGGGCTCGAGGCCGAGCGCCACGAGCTCCTCGCGCACGGCGGGGATGCCGCCCTTCAGGTTGTCGGGCCGGAGCGCGAGATCGGGCGCGAGGCGCGCGAAGCCGAGCAGCCGCAGCGCGCGCTCGGCCGCCGCCCCGGCGCGCCCGCGCGCGAGGGCGCGCCGGTGCATGCCGATCCAGCCGCCCTCCCAGCGCCGCAGGCGCTCCTCGAGCCGCCGCCACGAGACGACGCGCCGGTGGACCGCCGCGGCCCCGGCACCGAGCCGGTAGCGGCCCCGCTCGTCGCGCGTCACCAGGCGCTTCGCGAGCAGCCGGGTCAGCGCCACCCGCATGCCGCCCTCGGGGATCCCGAACAGCGTGCCCGCCGCGACCAGCGCGCCGACCGGCATGCTCTCGCCCCGCAGCGTCGAGAGCAGGTCGAGGATCAGGCTGCGCGGGGAGGGGGCCGACACGCCCAGGACATTACAACTGCGATCCGAGCGATGCAACGGATGTAATGTGTGGATCTCAGAGCAGGATCCCCGCCACGCAGCCGGTCATGGCCGAGGCGAGCGTGCCGGCGAGGATCGAGCGCATGCCGAGCGCGGCGATCTCGCCGCGGCGCGAGGGCGCCATGCCGCCCATGCCGCCGATCAGGATGGCGAGCGAGCCGAAGTTCGCGAAGCCGCAGAGCCCGTAGGAGGCGATCACGGCGGAGCGCTCGGAGATCGTGCCGGCCGCGATCTGCGCGGCGAGGTCCCGGTAGGCGAGGAACTCGTTCAGCACGGTCTTCAGCCCGAGCAGCGAGCCCACCTCGAGCGCGTCGGCCGGGGCGATCCCCATCAGGAGCGCGAGCGGGGCGAAGGCGAAGCCGAAGATCTGCTGGAGCGTGAGGCCCGGGGCGCCGAGCCAGCCGCCGAGCGTCTCCACCCCGGCGTTCGCCATCGCGACGAGCGCGACGAACGCGATCAGCAGCCCGCCCACGTACGCCGCGAGCCGGAGCGCGGCGAGCGCGCCCTCGGAGGCCGCGTCGATCACGTTCACCGTGCGCCGCGCGACGAGCGCGCCGGCGGCGGCGCCGGTGAGCGGCGTCTCCGTCTCCGGCACCATCACCTTCGCGATCAGCACGCCGGCCGGCGCGGAGAGCAGGCTCGCCGTGACGAGGTGCCCGGCGTAGCCCGGCGCGCCGAGCATCTTTGCGTACGCGACCAGCACCGAGCCCGCGATGGTCGCCATGCCCGTCGTCATCACGCAGAAGAGCTCCGAGCGGGTCATGCGCTCGAGGTAGGGGCGTACGAGGAGCGGCGCCTCCGTCATGCCCACGAAGACGTTCGCGACGGCCGCGAGGCTCTCGGCGCCCGAGCTGCCCATGCTGCGCGAGAGGGCGCGCGCGAGGAGCCCGACGAGGCGCTGGACGACGCCGAGGTGGTAGAGGATCCCGAACACGCTGCCCATGAAGACGATGATGGGCAGCACCTCGAGGGCGAAGGAGAAGCCGCCCTCGACGAGTGAGCCGAACACGAACTGCGTGCCGGCATCGGTGAAGCGGACGAGGCCGTTCACCGCCTCGTTCACGCCGACGAAGAAGCGCCGGCCCGCCTCGGTCCGGAGCAGCAGCAGCCCGAGCGCGAGCTGCAGGCCGCTGCCCCACGCCACGACCCGCCACGGCAGGCGGCGCCGCTCGGTCGAGAAGAGCCATGCGATCGCGACGATGCCGACGAGCCCGAGGAGCGAGAGCGCCCGCAGCCCGGCGTCGCTCAAGCGCGTGCCTCGAACGCGCGCGCGAGACGCGCGGTCGCCGCCGCGGGGTCGGCCGCGCCGGCCACGGCGGAGAGCACCGCGACGCCGCGCGCGCCGGCCGCGAGCACGGCGTCGATGCGCTCGGCGTCGATGCCGCCGATCGCGACGAGCGGCCGCGGCGCGACGCGCGCGGCGGCCTCCGCGAGCGCGGCGAGCCCGCGTGCGGTGTGCGGCGTGGACTTCGAGCGCGTGCCGAACACCGGTCCGTAGGCGACGTAGTCGACGGGCTCGGTGCACGCGCGCGCGAGCTCGGCGTCGTCGTGCGTCGAGCGTCCGAGCGCGAGCGCCGGGCCCGCGGCCGCGCGCACGCGCGCGGGCGGCAGGTCGAGCTGCCCGAGGTGCACCGCGTCGGCCTCGAGCGCGAGCGCGAGATCGAAGCGGTCGTTCACGACAAGGCGGACGCCCGCGCGCCGCGTCGCCTCGCGGATCGCCTCGCCCCAGGCGAGGGCCTGCCGGTCGGTCGCCCGCTTCGCGCGCAGCTGGACGACTGCGGCGCCGCCGTCGCACGCGGCCCGTGCCTGCTCGAGCGGGCTCCAGCGCCAGCGCGGATCGTCGTCCGCGAGGACGTGCAGGCCGAGCCCGAGGACTCCGCTCAGCTTGGCCTCGCTGCGCGCTTCGCTTGCCATCACCCGCCGCGTCCTCGCGGGTCGATGCCGAGCTCGGTGAGCTTCTTGCGCAGCGTGTTGCGGTTGATGCCGAGGAGCGCGGCGGCGCGCAGCTGGTTGCCGGCCGTCCGCGCCATCACCGTCTCGAGCAGCGGGCGCTCCACGCGCTCGAGCAGGCGCCGGAACAGCTCGCCCGGCTCCGGGCTCGCGAGCGCGGCGTCGACCTCCTCCGCGACGAGCGCCTCGAGCGCGGGCCCTTCGGCGTCGCGCGGGCCCGGCGCCGCCGCGGCGAGGAAGGCGAAGTCCTCGGGGCCGAGGACGTCTCCGCTCGCCAGCACCAGCGCGCGCTTGATCGCGTTCTCGAGCTCGCGCACGTTGCCCGGCCAGTCGTGCGCCACGAGCCTCGCCAGCGCTTCCGGCGAGACGACCACGCGCCGCCCGGCCAGCGCCTCGGAGTAGCGGCCGAGGAAGTGCTCGACGAGCGGCGCCACGTCGTCGCGCCGCTCGCGGAGCGGCGGCACGTGGATCGGGACCACGCGGAGGCGGTAGAGCAGGTCCTCGCGGAAGCGCCCGCTCGCGACCGCCCCGTCGAGGTCGCGGTGCGTCGCCGCCACGATGCGCACGTCCACCCGCTCGGTCCGGCGCCCGCCGACGGACGTCAGCTCGCCGCTCTGGAGCACGCGCAGCAGCTTCGCCTGGAGCTCGATCGGCATGTCACCGATCTCGTCGAGGAAGAGCGTCCCGCCCGCCGCCTCCCGAAAGCGGCCCGGCCGCGACTCGACCGCGCCCGTGAAGGCGCCGCGCTCGTGGCCGAAGAGCTCGCTCTCGAGCAGCTCGCGCGGGATCGCCGCGGCGTTCACCGGCACGATGGGGCCCTCGGCGCGCGTGCTCGCCGCATGGATGCCGCGCGCGATCAGCTCCTTGCCCGTGCCGCTCTCGCCGGTCACGAGCACCGGCACGTCGCTGCGCGCGACGCGGCCGATCGTCTTGAAGAGCTCGAGCATGGCGGGGCTCGTGCCGACCAGCCGCTCGCCCGTCGCGGTGCGCCCGGCCACCTCGCGGCGGAGCGCCCGCACCTCGCGCTCGAGCGCGCGCGCGCGGAGCGCCTTCTCGACGAGCGCGCGCGCCTCCTCCGTGCCGAAGGGCTTCACCAGGTAGTCGAGCGCGCCGCGCTTCATCGCCTCGACCGCGTTCTCGAAGGTGCTCTGCGCCGTGATGATCACGACCGCGGCCTCGCTGCCGCTCGCCTTCACCTGGTCGAGCAGCTCGAGGCCCGAGGGCCCGGGCATGCGGATGTCGAAGAACGCGATCGCGAACTCGCCGGAGGCGAGCGCCGCGAGCGCCTCGTCGCCGCTCGCGGCCTCGACCACCTCGTGCCCCGCCTCCGTGAGCGTCTCGCGCAACACGAAGCGGATGCCCGGCTCGTCGTCGGCGACGAGCACGCGGGCGTGCTCGCTCAAGCCTGCCTCCGCACGGGCAGCGTGACGCGCGCGCGCGTGCCGACGCCCTTCTCGCTCTCGAGGTGGAGGCTGCCGTGGTGGCGCGCCACCCAGTACTCGGCGAGCGCGAGGCCGAGGCCCGTGCCGCCGGCCCGCGTGGTGTAGAAGGGCGTGCTCGCCTGGCGGAGCTCTTCCGCGTCCATGCCGCGCCCGGTGTCCTCGAGCCAGACCGCGAGCGTCGGCAGCGGCCTGCCCTTCTCGAGGGCGATGCGGTGGTCGAGCGTCATGCGCGTGGTGACGGTGAGCGTGCCGCCGCCGGGCGACATCGCCTGGAGCGCGTTGCGCGCGACGTTCAGGAACACCTGCTCGAGGCGGTCGGGGTCGGCGAGGAGCTCGGGGATCGAGGGATCGAACGCGCGCACGACCTCGACGCCGGCCGCGAGCGGGTCGTGCGAGACGAGGGCGAGGACGCCGTCGAGCACGCGGTGGACGTTCACGGGCGCGAGGCGCAGCTCGTCGCCGCGCGCGAACACGCCGAGCTCGTCGACGAGGCGCGCGATCCGCGCGGCCTCGTGCACGACGAGCTCGGCCGTCTCGCGCGTCTTCGCGTCGCTGGCGCGCGCCGCGAGCAGCTCGCCCGCGCCGCGGATCCCGCCGAGCGGGTTCTTGATCTCGTGGGCGAGGCCCGCCGCGATGCGGCCGAAGGCGTCGAAGCGCTCGCGCTCGGACTCGAGCTGCTCGAGGCGGCGCTCCATGCTGCGGTCGCGCAGCACGAGCAGCACGCCGTCCGGCCGCGCCCCGGCGCCGAAGAGCGGCGAGGCCGCCACGTCGACGCGCGCGTGCTCGCCCCCGCGCCGCTCGATCTCCTGCCCGAGCTCCGAGATCGCGATGCCGCCCGCGAGCACCTGCCGGGCGAGCCGCGCGATCGCGTGGCCCGGCCCGACCAGGGCCTCGACCGGGCGGCCGAGCGCGGACGCGCGCGAGTGCTCGAGGAGCCGGCACGCCACGGAGTTCAGCTCCTCGACGGCCCCGCCCTGGTCCACGACCACGGTGCCGGCGAGCAGAGCCTCGAGGACGTCCCCGAGGGAGCGGGCCACGAGCCGTCCTCCCGATGAAAGTGCCCGGACAGTAGGCAGTCTCCCGGGGCGACGTCGAGGCGCTACCGTCGCGGCGATGCGCACCGGCATCGCGGTCGAGGAGGCCCGGCGCCTCGTGCTCGACGGGATCGCGCCGCTCCCGCCCGAGACCGTGACGGTCCCCGGCGCCCTCGGGCGCGTGCTCGCGGTCGCGGTCACGGCCGGACGCACGCTGCCGCCGGCGGACTGCTCGGCGATGGACGGCTACGCCCTGCGCGCCGCCGACCTCGCAGGCGCGACCCGCGCCGCAGCGCGCGAGCTCGCGCTCGCCTTCGAGGTGGCGGCGGGCGCCTCGGCCCCGCGCGCGCTCCGGCCGGGCGAGGCCGCGCGCATCTTCACGGGCGCCCCGCTCCCCGAGGGCGCGGACAGCGTCGTGATGCAGGAGGACACGGAGGCGGCCGGCGCGCGCGTGCGCTTCTTCGCCGCGCCGGGCCCCGGGGAGCACGTGCGGGCGGCGGGCGAGGACGTCCGCGCCGGCGAGACCGTGCTCGAGCCGGGGACGCGGCTCGGCCCGCCCCACGTCGGCGTCCTCGCCTCGCTCGGCCGGAGCTTCGTGCGCGTCCACCGGCGGCCGCGCGTCGCGATCCTCTCGGGCGGCGACGAGCTCGTCGAGCCCGACGAGGACGTCGCGGGCGGGCGCATCGTCGCCTCGAACGCCTGGTCGCTCGCCGCGGCGTGCACCGAGGCGGGCGCGCTCGCCACCCAGCTCGGCATCGCGCGCGACACGCCGCGCGATCTCGAGCGCTCGCTCCGCGCCGGCCTCGCGAGCGACGTGCTCGTCTCCTCGGCCGGCGTCTCGGTCGGCGACCACGACCACGTGCGCCCCGTGCTCGAGAAGCTCGGCTGCCGGCTCGTGTTCTGGGGCGTCGAGATGAAGCCGGGCTACCCCGTCACGTTCGGCCGCTTCGAGGAGGGCACGGGCCCGCTCGTGTTCGCGCTGCCGGGCAATCCGGTCTCCGCGCTCGTGACCTTCGAGCAGTTCGTGCGCCCCGCGCTGCTGCGCCTCGCGGGCCGCCGCACGCTCGCGCGGCCGGTGCTGCGGGCGCGCCTCGGCGAGACGCTCCGCAAGAAGGCCGGCCGCTGTCACTTCGTGCGCGTCACCCTCGCGCGCGAAAGCGAGGGCTTCGTGGCGCGGAGCACAGGCAACCAGAGCTCCGGCGTGCTGCGCTCGCTGGCGCTCGCGCACGGGCTGCTCGTCTTCCCCGCCGAGGCGACGGAGCTCGCCGCCGGGAGCGCGGCCGACGTGCAGGTGCTCGTCGCCGACGTGCTGGCCGGGCCGGAGCCCGTTTGAGCGAGGGTCGGATCGCGAACGTCTCGGCCGCGCTTCTCACGGGCGGGGC
>Ga0075327_1000324_pt1 | contig 13069 bp, 14 predicted proteins | sample MayberrySE_Catta_2_FD_120056 | JGI IMG/M metagenome (GOLD analysis project Ga0075327, IMG submission 120056) | Natural and restored wetland microbial communities from the San Francisco Bay, California, USA, that impact long-term carbon... | ecosystem: Environmental > Terrestrial > Soil >...
AGGGCTGGTAGGCGACGAGGTCGATGATGCCCGGTCCCCCCGGCTTCTTTTTCCTGTAGACCCAGGCCGCGGCCGCGATCAGGAGGATCACGAGCGCGAGGGCGGCTCCGGTCTGGACGAGGAGTGCGTTCATCTGAGCTGCTGGATCCTCTCCGCCGGGCTGACGATGTCCGTGAGCCGTATGCCGAACTTTTCGTTGATGACGACAACCTCGCCCCGCGCGATCAGCTTCCCGTTGACGAAGACATCCATCGGCTCCCCGACCATCTTGTCGAGCTCGATGACGGACCCTTGGCCGAGCTGGAGGAGGTCCTTGATGAACATCTTCGTCCGCCCGATCTCGATCATGACGACCAGGGGGATGTCGAGGAGGAAGTTGATGTCGCGCGCCCCCGTCGCCCCGTTCTCGTCGCTCAGCTCCACGAACGCCGGATCGCGCACATCCTGTCCCATCGGCTCGTCCATTCCCTTCTTCCTTTCTCAGAGAATTTCGGTGATCTTGACCGCCCTGTTGCCCTTCCGGTACCCGGGTACGCCCCTGAACTTCGGCACACCCTCGACCTTCACGACGAAATCGCTTTCTGTATGGACGCCAAGGGGAAGAACGTTCCCCACCTCGAGATGCATGATGTCTCCGATCGGGATATGGACACTCCCGGCCTCGGCAACCACCTCGACGGACGACTCCGACAGCCTCTGCCGGAGACCTTCGACCCAGCGCTCGTCGATCTCGAACTTGTCCCCCTGGATTCCGGAACAGAGCTTCTCCTTGACCGGCTCGACGACCGAGTACGGGATGCAGAAGTACATCTTTCCCGTGAAGTTCTCGATCTCGACGTGGGCCTCGATCTTGATCACGATCTCGGGGGCCTGGACGATCGTCACGAACTGCGGGTTGATCTCGTTGCCGACGTACTCCGGTTCGATCATGGCGATCCCCTGCCAGGAAGCGGCCATGTCCGAAAGCGCCAAACCAAGGATTTTCCGGATGATCTTCTGCTCGATCGGGGTGAAGTACCGCCCCTCCGCCTTGACATACTTGACCGTAGAACCGCCGAAGAAACATTCGACGAGGGCGAAGACCATCGGGGCCTCGATCACGAAGAGGGCGAGGCCCTTGAGAGGCTTCATCCGGAAGATGTTGATGTTCGAGGGAAGCGGAATCGTCTTCATGAACTCGCCGAACTTCATCATGTTGATGCTCTGGATGTTGACGTCGACGAAACGCCGGAGAACGCTCGAAACGGAGTTGCGGAAGGCGCGGGCAAATCGCTCGTTGGCGATTTCGAGGCCGGGCATTCGCCCGCGGATGATCCTCTCCTGGCTCCGGAAATCGAACGAGCGATCCCCGCCGGAAGAGGACGAATCCGCGCCGGGACCGAGGTCGCCGTTCTGGACTCCCCGGAGCAGGGAGTCGATCTCGTCCTGGGAGAGGATATCGTTGCTCATTGCATCACGAAGTCGGTGAAGTAGAGGTTCCGGAACGCCTCTTTCCCGAAGACCTGGTTCGTTCGGAGAAGGATCTCGTCCTTGAGCTGACTCTTGCCCTCGGGGCTCGATGCGTACTCGTAGGTCTGGCTGCTGATCAGCGTGATGATGACATCCCGGAGGATGGGAACCTTCTCGACGATGAGATCCTGGCGCGGCTCGCCGGTGATTTCAAACTGCATCGTCACCTTGAGGTACCGGCCGGGCTCCGAGAGGTTGACGACGAACGGATCCAGGGAGAACAGAACGGCCTTCTTTTCGTTTCCCGCGGAGACTCCCTTCATCCCTGCCTTACCCTTCCCGGGCGACAGGAGCGTGTAAGCGTAATACCCGCCCGCGGCAAGGGCGACAACGACGACCGGGATCAGCAGCAGGATCTTGTTGAATCCCTTCCCTGTCTTCTTCCCTGCCCGCTTCCCTTCTTTCTTCCCGTCGCCCTTTTCCTTCTCCTGACCTTCCCCGCCCTGGACGTCTTCCATTTCATCGGTCATCGTGCAGCACCTCCTTGATGACCACTACCTATCAAAAAGCATGCCACGCCGTAACATGTTGAAATCAAACAGGATCATGGATCGAGGGACAGAAGGGCAACCCGGGGTGCGGGTCAAGGAAATGACTAGATGGCGGATTTTTGATTCGGGAGCCGGTGCCTAGACGGCTCCCTGGACCATGCGAACTTCGGCGACGGCGGGACGGAGGTATCGGGGAGCGGAAGATGCGACGTCTCCGACGGCGCATGGGGGGCGCTCCGGCGCCACCTGGATACGGTCCCGTCCCCCGTTCTTCGCCCGGTAGAGAGCCGCGTCGGCCAGGAGGAGGAGTTCCCCGCGGTCTCCCGACGTGAGCCGGTGGCAGTCGGCGATCCCGATGCTCGTCGAGAAGGAAAATTCGCAGCGGACCTCCCGTTTCACCGCCATGCGGATCCGCTGGGCGAAAGCCGCGGCCATCTCCGCATTCGTCTCGGCCATCAGCAGGACGAACTCGTCGCCGCCGTACCGGAAGGCGTAGTCGGTCTTCCGCAGATTCGTCCTGAGGATTCTCGCGACTTCGCGCAGGGCGTGGTCGCCGGCCTGGTGTCCGAAGGTGTCGTTGATCCGCTTGAAGTTGTCGAGGTCGATCATCATAAGGGACATGTTCCGGCCGTGGCGACAGAACCGTTCGAATTCGCGGTCGAAAATATCCTGGAACGAGCGATAGTTGAACAACCCGGTGAGCGCATCGTGGGCGGCAAGGGACCGGATCCTCTCCCGGTCGGCGTTCTTGTGGAGGAAGAGCCCGATCTGGCCGGCCACCGAGGAGATCAACCTGTCGATGAAGAGGCCGTCCTCCGGGGTGGCGGGCATCTCGACCGCGAGGAACCCCACGACCTGACCTTCGTGGAGAAGCGGCGTCTCGACCCTCCGTCGGGCCGTCCCGGACCGATCGGGACACGGCGCGGCGATACACTCGACCCGCTTTACCTTGAACCCGGCCGCCGGGGCACGGATCCGGTAACGGGAGGCGAGGGTTTCCGAATATTTCCGCGAAACGACCAGCCTTTCGTCGCCTGCCGGGACCTTCGCTCCGGGGACGGACCCGATCCGGACGACCGACTTCCCGGTCAGGGAAACCATCTCTATTCCGAGGACGGGGACGAAACGCTCGATCTCCCGGCTCAGCCACCTGAACATCGAGTCCGCGTCCCCGTTCGCATGAAGCGACTCGCTGAAGCGAAGGAGACACCCGAGTTCCTCGTTCGCGCGGAACAGGCGGTCCCTGTCGTTTTCCGCCTGCTCGCACCGGAAGGCATTCTCGCAGAACGCTCCCACTTGGGCACCGACGATATCGAGAAGGTGGAGAGTCCTGCGGGAGGGGGAAGACCCTTTCCCGGTCCGGAAGATACCGTACCCGACTCGCCTGCGCCGGACGTGCAAGGGCAGGGCGACGGAGTCGGAAGATCCATCCCGACTCTCCCGCGGTGCGGAAAGACGGCCGGGAATGGCGGACAGGACAACGGGCATCGCCCGGGCCACGAGACGGGCCGTGCGCGGGAGGGTCCGGTAGAATGCCTCGTCGGCGCCCCGGCCGACCACGATCCAGCCGCTTTCCCGGCGGACGAGGAACGCCCCGAAGTCGGACCCGAGGAATCGTATCAGGAGAGGAAGGATGTCGGCGAGTCCCTGCTCGACCTCCCTCGACGTCGCAAGACGTTCCGCAACGGATCGTATCAGCGCGGTGTCGGCGATCTGGCGATCTTCCCTCTCCTTCTCCATGCGTCCTCCCGGTTTCACCAGACTTCGGAGCAGATGCTCGTTTTGAAGCATTTATCGTGCCTATTTCGCATGTATGCGTTATCGTTGATAAATGTTTTGTTCCTCCCGGTGGATTCCTCTTGGTGATCGGGGAAACGTCAACGGGTTGACTCTGCCGTTACCTCTTGAGGTTGACGACTTCCTGCATCAGCTCGTCCGTGGTCGTGATGATCCGGGAATTCGCCTGGAACCCTCTTTGCGCCGAGATCATCTTGACGAATTCCGTGGCCAGGTCGACGTTGCTGAGTTCGAGCGTATTCGAGGCGATGCGGCCGAGCCCGGAGGTCCCGGGGGCGCTCACGATCGGCTGCCCGGAGGAGAACGACTCCCCGTAGAGGTTTCGCCCAAGCTTCACCAGCTCCGTCGGGGCGATGAACTTCGCCATGGCGACCTGGCCGATGAGCCGCGTCTGGCCGTTCGTGAAGTTGCCCGTCATCACGCCGGCATCGGAGATGATCAGGTTCCTGAGCGACCCGGAGGAGTAGCCGTCCTGGTCGAGCTTCAGAACCGCGAAGTTCGAGGCATATTGCATCGTTCCCGTGTGATCGAAGGTTATCGACTGGGCCGGCGTGACGCCGCCACCGAAGTCGAACACGGGAGAGCCGGCCGATACGGACGTCAGCGTTCCGGCCGTGTCGAACGTCAGCGTCCGCGGGCTCCCCGTGGCCTCGAGGAGCTGTCCGGGGTTGGCCGGATCCGCGTAGACATCGTGAACGCTCCAGGTGTTGGAGGCGGTTTTGCTGTAGTAGAGGGTCACCTGATGGGCGCCGCCCTGCGAGTCGTACACCGAGACCGTCGTGGAGGAACTGTAGTTGAGAGGGTCGTTCGGTATCCCGTTGCCGTCGCCGTCGAGGGTGAACGCGGCGGCCTGGACGGGGGCGGTGGCGTCGAGGTTCACGGCGACGTTCGCCGCGCCGGTCATCCGGGCGGGGTTCTGCGTGGCCGTGAGTTGAAGATCGCCGGTCGTCCCGGTGATGTTCCCGGCGGCGTCGGCGAGATACCCCTGGAGGCGAAGATTGTCGGGATTCACGATGAAACCGTCGCGGTTGACGGAGAAGTTCCCGGCCCGCGTATAGAACCGCGCGCCGCTGTCGCTGACGGCGAAGAACCCGTCGCCGTCGATCGCGAGGTCGAGGGCGTTCTCCGTGGTCTCGAACGCACCCTGCGTCATCAGGGGGGAGACCTCCTGCACGAAGACGCCGCGGCCGACCTGGCCCGAACCCGAGACGTTCGTGATCGACTGGCTCAGGACGTCGCCGAAGGAGACGGAGCTCTTCTTGAATCCGACCGTGTTCATGTTCGCGATGTTGTCCCCGATGACGGAGAGCTGGGTGCCGGTGGCGTCCATGCCGCTGATGGCGGTGTAAAGCGACGTAAGCATCTTCGTTCCTCCTTGGTGAGGGGTTAGGGCCTGTCCAGGCCCTCAACGGATCTCTTTGATGACGCCGGGTGCGATCCTCGTGGCGCCATCGACGACGAACCAGGTCTTGTCCGCGTCGAAGGTGATGCCGGTTACCGTGCCGTACCGAATCGGGCCGTCGCTGCCGGAGGCATCCTGCCCGTGGAACCCGACCTGCTTCCCGATGAGACTCGCGGAAAGGGCGTTCTGGAGGGAATTCTGGGACAAGAGCAGGGATCTCATGCCGTCGTTGAGGTTGGTGAGCTGCTCGAGCGAGCTGAACTGGGCGAGCTGGGTCGTGAACCCCGTGCTGTCCATCGGGCTCAGCGGATCCTGGAACTTCAGTTGCGTCACGAAGAGCCTCAGGAACTCGTCCTTGCCGACCGTCTTCTGCGACGCGGCATTGGGGACCGACGACGAGGCGGCCGTGGCACTGTTCAAAGCGGTTACGTTCATGGGTTCCCCTTTCTCAGATGAAAATGTCGACGAGCCCCGCCGACGCGGCGGGGGTCGATCCTGCCGGCGGTACAGCGGACGGGAGGCGGGCATCGGGGTCACGCGACGCGCCGTGTGCCGGTGCGTCCCCCATCCGCTCTCTTCTCTCCTTCAGCGAAACGGTGAATCCTCCGATGTTCATCCCGTCCCGGGCGAGCGCTTCCACGATCTGGGGAAGGCTGCGCGCGATCGCTTCCCGGCCGGCGGAATCCGCGGCGGTGATCCGTGCGTTGACGACCCCTTTCTCAAGGACGACCTCGATCTCGAGCTTTCCGACGCCCGGGGGCGCAAGGGTCACCTCGACCGAGGTGTCGCTCTTCCGGGTGATGACGAAGGCCTTCTCCTCAAGCCGGATAACGCCAGGGTCTGACGCGAGTCCGACGGGCCGAGGTGTGGCCGGCCTCTCCGCACCTCCGCGGTTTCCGTCCACCGCCGGCGCAGCGACCGGTTCGCCCTGCCCCTCGTTCCACACGGTGGCGTCGGCCCTCCTTTTCCTGGTGCCAACGGTGTCCCGCGCCCCGCCCGGCGCCGGGTCACTGATCCCGTGCCGCATGGGGGGCCCGTCGATTTTCATGGAGCCGGCATCTTTCGGTTCGGACGCCGGGGCGGTGAGGGGAGCGGAAAGGATTACGGGACCGCCGGTCCCGGGCGCTTGCGTCGACCCGGCGCCCTCTTCACCGCCCGTCGCAGCGGGGTGAATTCCGGAAGAGAGCTGTTTCGGGGATGGACCCTCCGCCGAGGGCAAGGTCGCTGCGCCCGCGAGGACAGGGACCGGGCCGGACTTGGTGGAACCGGCATCTTGCGGATCGGACGTCGTGGCGGTCGGGGGAGCCGGAACGGCTCCGGCTCCGGCTCCGGCGGCCTTGGGCACTTCCGCCGGTGCGGCGTTCTCCTCACCACCCTCCGCACCGCCCGCCGCAACGGTGTGAATTCCGGAGGAGAGCTGTTCCAGGGACGGACCCGCCGCCGAGGGCACGGTCGCCGCGCCCGCCGGGACAGGGACCGGATCGGATTTCGCCGAACCGGCATCTTCCGGTTCGGACACCGCGACCCCGGCTCCCGGCCGGGAATCGTCCGGTGCGGAGGGTGCGACCGAATCCCATGCGGCAGCGGAGAAGGGAGGAGGGGTACAGGCGTCCGTCTTGTCTTCCTTCCCGGCGATCGCAGCGCGGCGACCGCCCTGCGCGGAGAGTCGGCTCCTCGCTGGATTCTCCCGGCAGCCGCCGGTGCTCTTCAGGACGCTCTCGAACCGGCTTTCACCGGCGTGCGACGTGTCGGAGGAACCCGCCTTTTCTCCCTGTTCTGCGGGGCCCCGCGCGGTCGAAGCCGGCGAGAAGATGGAGTTGGATGGGATCCGTTCCATGGCATCATTACTACAACTACCGTGCCACTTCGGTAACTTACCGGTTAATATGGTATTCAGATAAAAAATGCGGCCAACGGGAAGAGGCTGGAAGAAAAAAAATCACTCCGCGGGAAAAATATTCCCTCCGCCGACGATTTTCCGGGCGATGACCGCTACCCGCTTCGGGTCCATGACCGACAGGGCCGCGCTGGCTTTCCGGCTCTTCATCTTTCCGAGGATCGCGGCGGCCATCCCGTCGTCGAGTGCGGCAAGGCGCGCGGCCGCTCCTTCGGGGGACATCCCCTCGAAAAGCTTCACGAGCCGGTCGACCTTGGCGTCCTTTTCTTCCTGCTTCCGCTTCTGTTTCTCTTCCGCCTGTCCGAGAAGCTTTTCGTACTTCGCGATCTTCATGTCGACTTCCTTGCGGAGAACGAGGAGCCGCTCCTCCTCGGCCTTCAGCGCCCTCTCCCGCCCTGCAAGGTCCGGGGCCTTCTTCGCCTGGATCGACATCGATGTCTCCCCGGGCTCCGCGGTGGGAGGCCCGGCGACCGAGACGGGGACCGGGCACAACAAGGCTGCAAGGAGGATCGCCGAAGCTGCGCGATGCGCCCTCACCGCCCGACCCTCCTCGTGGACGAGATGAAATCCATCTCCTTGCGCTCCCTCCGCGCATCTTCCTTTTCGTATTCCCGGGATCGCCGGTCTTTCAACGACTCCACGACCCGCGTCTCCACATGCGCCGCGACGAGGGCACACTGGCTCGCATCGAGCTCCGAAAGGGCCCGGGCGATCTCCGCCTTCTTCGCCTCCATCTCGTTGCCGAGATGGAAGAAATAGCTGTAGTAGATCCCCATCTCGTGGGGCGCCAGCCTCCCTTCGCGCTGCTTCCGGTTGAACGACTCGAGGGTCTCCATGTAACTTTTTTCGAGGATGCCGAGTCGTGTCCGATGCGCGTCGACCGCGTTGCGAAGAGCCCGGACCTCGCACTCGATCTCCTCTTCCCTGTTCTCCTTGAGCTGCAGAACCTTACCGATCGTTCCGAGCCGGTTCATCGCTGGTCTCCTCGAAGAGTCGGTAGAGTTGCGCAACGCTCTCCCTGAAATTCTCGGGTTCGTTCATCCCCTGCCGAAGGTACCCTTTCAGCCGGTCGATCATCCGTATGGCCCGGTCGACCTTGGGGTTGGACCCATCCTTGTAGGCGCCGATGTTGATCATGTCCTCGTGCTTGCGAAACGTCGCCAGGAGTTCCCTGAAGCGGCTCGCCGCCTCCTTGTGCGCCGGCTCGACGATATCCGGCATTACCCTGCTGATGGAACGGAGGATGTCGACGGCGGGGTACTGGTTCTCGACGGCGAGGTCCCGCGACAGGACGATGTGGCCGTCGAGGATGGACATCGAGGCATCCGCGACGGGGTCCGAGAGGTCGTCCCCCTCGACGAGAATCGTGTACATCCCGGTGATGCTCCCTTTCCCTTCCCTCGTTCCCGCCCGCTCGAGGAGCTTGGAGAGGATGGTGGACAGGGAGGGTGTATACCCTTTGGTCGTCGGCGGCTCGCCCAGGGCGAGGCCGATCTCCCGCTGCGCCATCGCCACGCGCGTAAGCGAGTCCATGAAGAGGAGGACGTCGTGACCGCAATTCCGGAAATATTCCGCGATGGCCGTGGCCGTGAACGCGGCGCGGAGCTTCATCAAGGCCGGCTGCTCTGACGTCGACACGACGACGACGGACTTGCGCATCCCCTCCTCGCCGAGGTTCCGGTCGATGAACTCGCGGACTTCCCTTCCCCGCTCGCCGGTCAGCGCGATGACGTTGACGGAAGCATCGGTGTACTTTGCGATCATCCCCAGAAGAACGCTCTTACCGACGCCCGGGCCCGCCATGATCCCGATACGTTGGCCCTTCCCGCAGGTAAGGAGCCCGTTGAGCGACCGGATGCCAAGGTCGATCGGATGCGTGATCCTGCACCGCCGCAGGGGATCCGGGGAGACGTCGAAAAGAGGGTGCTCCGCCCCGACGAGAGGCCCCTTCCCGTCGATCGGGTTCCCCATCCCGTCGATGACCCGGCCGATGATTTCGGGCCCGACCCGGACGAACACCTTCTTGCCGACGGAATGAACCCGGCTCCCGAGCTTGATCCGGGATAGATCGCCGATCGCCATCAGGAGCGCCTTGCCGTCCCGAAACCCCACCACCTCTCCCTCTACGGGGGGTCCGCCGTCGGAATAGATCTCGCACGCTTCCCCGATGCTCACCGGGAGGCCGGTCGCCTTGATGAGCAGTCCCGTGATCTCGACGATCTTCCCGTAGACCCGGAGCGGATCGGACCGCTCGACGGCACGGAGACAGGCGGAAAGGTCAACGACCGGCACGTGCGCTCCTCATCTCGTCGACGATGGCCCTGATCTGGTCGTCGACGTCCGTGAGCACTTCCTCCGACGTTCCCGCCACGATCGGCCCGCTCGGGGATACGGAAGGATCGATGTCGAAGAGGATCTCCGTCCGGGACTCCGCGAGATCGGCTTTCACCCCGGCCATCAGGTTGTAGAGGTCGGGGTGCACCTTGATGGTGACCGGGCCCGCCCGCTCGATCCTCCGGATCGCTTCCTTCACGATCGCGACGATCCGCTCGGGGGATTCGGAAAGCTCCGCCATCACGATCCGCCGGGCGATGGCCACGGCAAGTTCGACCACCTGGGGCTCGGCCTCCCGGGCGATCTGTTCCCTCATGACGCGCACCGCGTCGGCAGCGCACCGCAGCCCCTCGAGGAGCGCGGCGGCCTCGCGCGAAACGCTTTCCGCCCCGGCCTTTTCTCCCGCCTCGAATCCACGGATGTGCGTCTCCCGCTCGACGTCCTCGGGCGTCCGTTCGGGGGGGCGGGATCCCCGCCCTTCCGGACGCCGGGTACGGGCCGGCTCCGCCATACCCTCGAACGACGGGAAGGCGAATTTCGAAACGATCGCATTGCCCGCGAATTTCCTCTTAAACAACGAGATCCTCTCCGCCGCGGCCGCCGATGACGATCTTCCCGTCCGCTTCGAGTTTCCGCGCAACGCCGACGATCTTCTGCTGCGCCTTCTCGACGTCGGTGACCTTGACCGGGCCCTTCGTGGAGATTTCGTCCTTGAGGATCTCGACAGCCCGTTGCGACATGTTCTTGAAGATCTTGGCCTTTAGCCCCTCGGCGGCCGTCTTCAGCGCGAGTGCGAGCTCGTCGGTGCCGACCTCTTTGAGGACCATCTGCATGGAACGGTCGTCCAGTTCGACGAGATCGTCGAACACGAACATGAGTTCGCGGATCGACTCCGCGAGCGGTTTGTCCTGCTCCTCGATCGTCTTGAACACCGCCGCCTCCATCGACCGGTCGGACTGATTGAGGATCTCGGCGATCGTCTTCATCCCGCCGAACTTGATTCCGGAGCTGGTCCCGAGCTCAAGCTGCCCGTCGAGCGCGCTCCGGATCTCCTCGATGGCGGTCTCGGGGATCCTCTCCGTCATGGCGATGCGCATCGCGACGTCGGCCCGCAGCGTTTCGTTGAAGAACCCGAGAATTTCCGCCGCGCGGACCGGCTCGAGCAGGCAGAGGATGAAAGCGACCGTCTGGGGGTGCTCGTTCATGAGGAAATTCGCGAGCGTCCATGGGTCGACCCACCGGAGCGAGTCGATCGGGGCATCCTTGAGGGCGCGATCGAGGACCTTGGAGGCGCTGTCCTCCCCGAACCCCTTGTTCAAGACCTTCTTGATGTACTCGTTTCCGCCGACAAACTGGATATCGTCCTGGGAGATGATCCCCGTCACCTCCTTGAGCACCACATCCATCATCTCCTTCCGGATCGACTTGAGGCGGCTCATCTGTGTGGTGATCTTGCCTACCTCTTGCATGTCCAGGTTCTTGAGGACCTCCGCGGCGGCCTCCTCCCCTACGAGGCTCAGGAAGATCGCGGACTTCTCGTATCCGGTGAGCGTGTTGGCCGCCATTTATCGCATCCAGCCCCTGATGACGTTCGCGGCGTCCGTCGGGTTCTTGCGCGCCCAGTCGGCGACCTGCGCCCGGGCCGGCAATTCCTTCCGCGCGCCGGTCTTCTCGATCTCGGCGAAGTTCTGTGCGATCGGCGCCGGGGCCCCGGGGAGGGGCGATCCGGACGCCGACAGCGACTGCGCAAGCGGCCTCAACACGAAAACCACCAGCAGGATGACCGCGAGAAGGGGCAGGGCATACCGTGCCGCGGGAGCGGCCATTTCGATGATCCTGGTCTTGGGCGGAGGAACCTCCTCCTCGCGGGCGGCCACCTCGAACGGCATGTTCACGACCTTGATCTGGTCGCCCCGACTCTCCGTGAAGCCGATCGTCTCCCTGACAAGTTCCTCGTACCGGCGAACATCCTCTTCGCTGCGGGGGGTGTACTTCATCTCCTTGGAGCCCTGTTGGGGAGCGTAGGTCCCGTCGACCAGTACGGCCGCCGTGAGTTTCTTGACGAGGCCGGGAGCGGTGACGGTGCGGTTCGTGATCTTCGTCATCTCGTAATTCAGCGTCTGGCTCTGCTTCTCGGACTGCCCCTGCGATGGTGTTGCGGCGGCCGTCGTCTTCCCCGGGAGATTCGAGGCCACGCCCGGCACGCCGCCGGCGCCCACGGTCGTCGATTTTTCGTTCTGCCTCTGTTCGCTCCGGACGACCTGGCTTTCCGGGTCGAACTTCTCCTCGGTCGTCTCGCTCCGCGAATAGTCGATCACCGCGGAGACTTTCGCCCGAACCTTCCCCTTGCCCACGACCGGTTCGAGGATACCGATGATCCGCGTCTCGAGATCCTTCGAGTAGCTGCTCTGGAAGTCGAACTGGCTCGCGCTCAGGCCCGCGACATCGCCGCCGGGCTTCGAGAGCACGTTTCCCCTCGCGTCGACGACGGTGATCTCCTTCGAATTGAGCCCCTCGACGCTGCTCGCGACGAGGTGGACGATGCCGTCCACCTGGGCGGAGGACAGGGTCTTGCCCTGGCGCAGTTTCACGAGCACGGAGGCGGTGGGCTGCTCGTGCTCCCCTTCCCGCGCGAACAGCGATTTCTCGGGAATCGCGAGGTGGACCCGGCACTGCTCCACCGCGCCGATCGCCATGACGGTCCGCGCAAGTTCGCCTTGAAGCGCCCTTTTATAGTTGAGTTTCTGGACGAAGTCCGTCGTGCCGAAGCTTGTCTTGTCGAAGAGCTCGAACCCGACCCCGCCCCCCTGGGGAAGCCCCTGGGACGCGAGCTGGAGCCGCGCATCGTAGACCCGGTCGGCCGGGACGAGGATTCCTCCCGCTTCGGCCCGGTAAGGCAGCTTCATATCCTTCAGCTTCTGTACGATCTGGCCGGCGTCCGCCTCGGACAGGTTCGAGTAGAGGACATGGTACTCCTCCTTCTGGGACCACGAGAGCGCGAGGAGGAAGAGGGCGACGGAGGCGACGATTACGGCGAGGCCGGTCGCCTTCTTGCGGGCAGGCCACGTCTTGACGGAGTCGATCACATTGGACATGTTGGTCGGCATCGGTTAGATCGACATCCGCATGATCTCTTCGTACGCCGTGAGCAGGCGGTTCCGGACCTCGACCATCAGCTGGAAGGTCATGTCCGCCTTCTCCATCGAAAGGACGGCGCTCGTCACATCACCGCCCGGGGAGAGTTCCCGAACCGCGGTTTCGGCATCCTTCTGGACCTGGGAGATCTTCCCCATGGCGTCCTTGAGGATATTGTCGAACCCGCCGGATGCGATGTTGTCCGGATTCTTGACGGGGGTCGGATTTCCTGCACCCCCGATCCCCGCGATGCGCATGTCCGTCATCAGACTCTCCCCAGCTCCAGCGTCTTGAGCATCATGGTTTTCGCCGCGTTGAAGGTCGCCACGGAAGCTTCGTAGGCCCGGAATGCCATCATCATGTTGACCATTTCCTCCATCGCGTTGATGTTCGGCATCCCGACGAAGCCTTCCTTGTCCGCGTCGGGGTGGCCGGGATCGTAGACCCTCTTCGGCGGTTTTCCGTCGGGAACGACGTCCGCGACCTTGACGCCTTTGAGTTCCG
>Ga0075327_1000325_pt1 | contig 13066 bp, 14 predicted proteins | sample MayberrySE_Catta_2_FD_120056 | JGI IMG/M metagenome (GOLD analysis project Ga0075327, IMG submission 120056) | Natural and restored wetland microbial communities from the San Francisco Bay, California, USA, that impact long-term carbon... | ecosystem: Environmental > Terrestrial > Soil >...
CCTGGACGGGACGGCGCACGTCGGAGCGCACGGGGCTCGTGCGCGTGCCGAAGCCGTGCGGGACGCCGGCCTCGCGGAGCAACGCGTGCTCGATCCAGCTCATGCCGAGCTCACGTCTCGGCCGCTGCGAGCGCCTGCGCGAGCGCCACCAGGTCCGCCGGCAGCGGCGCCTCGAACGCGAGGCGCTCGCCCGTGGTCGGATGCGTGAATGCGAGCCGCGCCGCGTGGAGCGCGGGCCGCGTGAGGACGACGCCGGCGGGCAGCCCCCCGCGCGCGCGTCCGTAGACGGGGTCGCCGAGGATCGGAAGCCCCTGGGACGCCAGGTGCACGCGGATCTGATGCGTGCGCCCCGTCTCGGGCCGCACCTCGAGGCGTGCGGCGCCGCTCCGGACGAAGCGCTCGAGCACGCGCCAGGCGGTCCTGGCCTCGCGGCCCTCGCGCGCCGCCACCGACATGCGCTTGCGCTCGCGGGGGTGGCGGCCGATCGCGCGCTCCACGCGCCCCGAGGCGGCCGACGGCGTGCCGCGCACGAAGGCGTGGTAGACGCGCTCGATGCTGTGGTCGCGGAACTGGAGCGAGAGCGCCTGGTGGGCGGCGTCGCTCTTGGCGACCACCATCACGCCCGAAGTGCCGGCGTCGAGCCGGTGCACGATGCCCGGGCGGAGCACGCCGCCCACGCCGGCGAGCTGGCGGCAGTGGTGGAGGAGCGCGTGCACGAGCGTGCCGCGCGCGTGCCCGGGCCCGGGATGGACGACGAGCCCCGCGGGCTTGTCGAGCACGACGAGCGCTTCGTCCTCGTGGAGGATCGCGAGCGGGATCGCCTCGGGCTCGAGCGCGAGCGGGACCGGCTCGGGCGGCTCGGCCGCCACCACGTCGCCGAGAGCGACGCGCTGGCTCGCGCGCGCCGGCGCCTCGTTGCAGCGCACCGCGCCGGCCTCGATCCAACGCTGCGCCTGCGAGCGGGCCACGCCCGCGAGCGCGGCGAGCGCGCGGTCGAGCCGCTCGTCCGCCTCGCCCTCCCCGACGATCCAGATCACTTCGCTCGGCTTCGCCTCGCTGCGCGCTTCGCTTGCATGGCTCATGGCTCCGGCTCACCAGATGCGCGAGCGCACGGCGCGGCTGCGGAAGACGAGCACGTCCACGAGCGCGCGGTTCCACGCATTGCACTGGCGTGCGACGTCGGCCTCCACGCGCGACTCGAAGTAGGCGCGGGCCTCTTCCAGCTCGGCGGCGAGGCGCTCGAAGAGGTCGTCCGCCTCGATGCCGCGCCGCACCGCCTCCGCGTGGTAGAGCATCACGTCGGACAGGATCGCGCGGGCGAGCCGCGCCACGCGCTCCGGCTCGTGCAGGCCGCTCACGGGCGCGTGCGCGGCCGGCGCCGCAGCCCATGCGACGGGCGCGCCGCCTGGAGGCGCTCCACGTAGTCGCCCGAAACGCGCGCCGCGTCGAGGCCGAGACAGCGGGCGTAGGCGGTGACGAAGCCGCGCACGTACACCGCCGTCGGCAGCGCCTCGAAGCGCTCCTCCTCGATGCAGCGCAGGTAGAGGGGGTTCACCTTGGTGACGGCCGTGACCTGCTCGAGCTCGAGCCCGCGGGAGAGCCGCGCGCGCCGCAGCGAGGCGCCGCTCCAGTGCCCGTCCTCCGGCTCGTCGAGGTCGTCGAACGACTCGATCTCCGCCGGGAGCTCGGCGGGGATCTTCACCTCCTCGTCGTCGAAGCCGAGGTCGGGCTCCCCGGGCTCCTGCGCGGCGAGCGCGCCGAGCGCATCGTCGTAAACGCCTCGCGCCTCGGCGTCGGAGAGCACGCGGTACGCGAGCTCGACCCGCTCGCGCAGCGCCGCGAGCTCCGCGCCGTCCGCCACCGAGTAGGCGGCGAGCGCGTCGTCGGCCCAGGTCGAACGCGCCAGCCGGTACGCGCGCTCCACCGCCTCGCGCGTGGCGTCGCGCGGAAGCTCGAGCAGCTCGTAGTGGTCGAGCGCCCCACCTCGCGCGCCGGCGTGCTCCTCGCGCATCCGAGCCATGTCTAGCCTGCTCCCGCGGCGGCGGCGGCCTCGCTCAGCTTGCGGGCGATGCGCTGCACGTAGATCGCCGCGTCGCTCCCGGGCCGCACCTCCACGACCGGCCGCCGCGCGAGCACCGCCTCGCGCACCGCGGGATCGCGGTTCACGTAGCCCACGTAGTCCGCGTCGATGCCGAAGAAGCGCCGGCACACGCTCCGCACCGAGAAGCCGAGCTTGATCTCCTCGGCGCTCTCCACCTCGTTCACCACGATGCGCGGGCGGAAGCTCCGCATGCTCCTCGCGAAGCGCCGGCCCTCCTCGGGGTCCATCGACTCGATCTCGCGCAGCAGATCGAGCGGGGTGCGGATGCCGCGCGCGTTCCTCTGGTCCATCGCCTCGCGCACGCGCTCGCGGACGTCGTGCTTCTGCATCACGAGGTGCATGCGCCGGTAGAAGGCCGCGCGCAGGAACGTGTACGCGTTCTCGAGCGAGGTGGGCTCGGGGTGCAGCACGAGCACGCCTTCGTCGCCGACCAGGAAGTAGTCGAGCGTGGCGGGATGCGCGCCCGCCCCGCAGTCGACGAACACGAAGTCGCAGGGCAGGCGCTTGAGGCGCTGGAGCAGCTCGATGCGGCGCGAGGGCTCGGGCTGCGCGGCCGCGAGGTGGCCGTGCGTCGCCGCGATCAGCCCGAGATTCGGGATCGGCGTCCCGACCACGAGCTCGAGCGGGTCCTGCACGCGGCCCGACACGAAGTCGGCGAGGCTCGCGCGCGGCGAGCCCACCCCGAGCCAGGTGTGGAGGTTCGCTCCCTCGACGTCGGTGTCGACCGCCACGACGCGCGCGCCCGTCCGCGCCAGCGCGGCCGCGAGGTTCGCGGCGAGAAAGGTCTTGCCGACCCCGCCCTTGCCGCCGCCCACGGCGACGAGGCGAGGTGCGCCGACCTCGTCCGGCGTCTCGGCGATCTTCTGAGGCAGGAGCCCTCCCCCCCGAGAGCTCTACTCGGCGAGCTCCACGTTCCAGTAGGACGCGTCCACCACGCTCAGGAACGGCCGCCACTCCTGGTAGCGGACGCTCGACCACATCAGGTTCGCGAGCGGCGTCCAGCGCGGCCGCCCGGGCCGGTTGCGCAGCTTCAGACGCGCCTGGCGCGGCGTGCGGCCGCCCTTCTTGCGATTGCAGTCCACGCAGCTCGTCACGACGTTCTCCCACGTGCTGCGGCCGCCGAGCGAGCGCGGCACCACGTGGTCGAGGTTCAGCTCCGAGCGGTGCGGCTTCGCCCCGCAGTACTGGCACTGGAAGTTGTCGCGCGCCATCAGGTTGATGCGGCTGAAGCGGACGTGGCGCTTCGGGAGCCGGTCGAACGCGATCAGCACGATCACGCGGGGGATGCGGATCGGGCCGCCCGGCGTCCCGATCGCCTCCATGTCGCGCGCGACGGCGAGCTGGCTCCACGCCGCGAAGTCGAAGGTCTGGTACTGCTCGTTCACGACGCGGGCGATGCCCTGGTAGAGCAGGGAGAAGGCACGCCGGGCCGAGGTCACGTGGACCGGCAGGTACGAACGGTTCAGCACGAGGACGCTCGAGTTGAGCATGGGGCCTTCTCGGCCCGTGACCCTACCGGATGTCCCCCGGTCGATCGAGGCGGAGCGCCGCCACGGCCCGCTCGACGTCCGCCTCGTCGCCGGGAAGCAGCGTGCGTGCGTCGAGCAGCAGGCGCTCGCCGGCGACGCGCCCGAGGACGGGCACGGCGGCGCGGCGCAGCGCCGCGGCGAGCGCCTCGGCGCCGGCCGGGCTGGCGAGCGTGACGGCGCTGCTCGCGAGCTCGAAGCCGGGCAGCGAGCCGCCGCCCACCGGGGCCCGCGTCTCGACCAGCCCGACCTCGAGCCCGGCCGGCGCGGAGCCGCGCAGCCGCGCCGCGAGCGCGCGCGCGCGCTCGGCCGCCCGCTCGGGGGGCTCGAGCAGCTGGCGGAGCGTCGGCAGCTCGCCGGCGCGGCCGGCGAGCAGCAGGCGCAGCGTCGCGTCGAGCGCCGCGAGCGAGAGCTTGTCGAGGCGGAGCGCGCGGGCGAGCGGGCTCTTGCGGAGCGCGGCCACGCGCTCCCTCGCGCCGAGCACGAGGCCGGCCTGCGGCCCGCCGAGCAGCTTGTCGCCCGAGAAGCAGACCAGGTCGACGCCGCTCTCGAGCCGCGCCGGGGCGTACGACTCCGGCGGGAGCCCGGCCCGGCGCAGGTCGACGAGCGTGGCGCTGCCGAGGTCCTCCACCACCGGGACCCCGTGCCGCTTGCCGAGCGCGACCAGCTCGGGCAGCTCGACGCTCGCGACGAAGCCCTCGAGCGAGAAGTTCGAGCGGTGGACCTTCAGGATCGCGCCGCTGCGCGGGCCGAGCGCCGCCTCGTAGTCCCGAGGGTGCGTGCGGTTCGTGGTGCCGACCTCCACCAGGGTGACGCCGGCCTCGCGGAGGATCTCCGGGACGCGGAACGAGCCCCCGATCTCGACCAGCTCGCCGCGCGACACGATCACCTCGCGCCCGCGCGCGAGCGCCGCCGCGGCAAGCAGCACGGCGCCCGCGCCGTTGTTCACGGCGAGCGCGTCCTCGGCCCCGGAGAGGAGGCGGAGCAGGGCCGCGAGCTCGGCGCCGCGCTCGCCGCGCGCGCCCGTGGCGAGATCGAGCTCGAGGGCCGTGTAGGCGCTCGCCGCGGCCGCCACCGCCGCCGCGGCCTCCGGCGCGAGCAGCGCCCGGCCGAGGTTCGTGTGGAGCACCACCCCGGTCGCGTTCACGACGCGGAGCGGGCGCGGGCGCGCGAGCCCCTCCGCGAGGGCGAGCGCGGCGGCAGCGGGCTCGGCCGGGGCGGCGCCGGTCGCGAGGTCCCCGGCAGCGCCGGTCGCGAGATCGCGGCGCGCGGCCTCGAGCGCGCGCCGCGCGCCCTCCCGGAGCGCCCAGCCGGGCAGATCGGGCCGGCTCGCCTCGAGCCGCCGCACCAGCCGGTCCACGGAGGGAAGCCCGCGCCGCGGGTCATCGCTCATACGAACCCGCCCGGGTCCGGAGCCCCCACGGGGGGGAGAGCCCGGCGCACGGCCGTTCGCCTTGACCGCCCCGGCTCGATCGAGGATGTTCCGCGCCAGGCTTTTTTCGGTCCGACCATTGGGCCCCCCGGGGCTCCGCTTCGAGCAGTGTGCCGGAGCGGGGCGGGAGTGGTCCAGCGGAATGATCCGAGGCGGCCGGGACGTTGGACGTGCGGTGGGGCATGCGCGGGCGTCCGGGCCAGGGATCGGGACCGCATGAAGGTTCGATTCTTGAACGACAACCAGAGCGGTCGACTTCTCGGAGCATTGACACGGGCTCCCGTCCCGCCGCATCCCACGCCCGACGTGGGAGCCGCGGCTCCCGCCTGATCCCCGCCCCGCCGCTCGCGCGGCGGACCCGATCCCTCTCCGAGCATCGTCCGAGGCCACGGCCCCGCGGCGCACCCTGCGCGTTCGCGCGGCCGGCAGAGGGCGGGGATGCAGAACGAGATCCTGATCAACGCGGTCGCCGGCGAAACCCGGGTCGCGATCCTCGAGAAGAAGCAGTTCGTCGAGCTCCACATCGAGCGCGCGCGCAGCAAGAGCGTGGTCGGCAGCGTCGTGAAGGGCCGCGTGCTGCGCGTGCTGCCCGGCATGCAGGCCTCGTTCGTGGACATCGGCCTCGAGAAGGCCGCGTTTCTCTACGCGGGCGACTACGTCGAGAACATCGAGGGCCTCGACGAGGACGACAACGGCGGCGCCGGCCGCGGGCGCAGGCGGCGCAGCCGGAACGTCCCGAACATCGAAGGGCTCCTCGCCGAAGGGCAGGAGATCGTCGTCGAGATCGCGAAGGAGCCGATCGGCAGCAAGGGCGCGCGCATCACCTCGCACGTCTCGATCGCCGGCCGCCACCTCGTTCTCACGCCATGGGCGCAGCGCGTCGGCGTCTCGCGCAAGATCGACTCCGACCGCGAGCGCCGGCGGCTGCGCGAGATCGTGAACCGCGTGAAGCCGGTCGACCTCGGCTTCATCATCCGCACCGCCGGCGAGGGCACGCGCGATGCCGATCTCGAGGCGGACGTGAAGTACCTGACCACGGTCTGGGACGACATCCAGATCAAGAAGGACCGCGTGCGCGCGCCGGCCGTGCTCTACGAAGAGCCCTCGCTGCCGCTGCGCGTGATCCGCGACTTCGCCAACCCCGAGACGCGCCGGATCGTGGTCGACTCGCCCGAGGCGTACGCCGAGATGAAGGGCTTCGTCGACCAGTTCGTGGCCGACCCGAAGCCGCGGCTCGAGCTCTACCAGGGCGCCGTGCCGCTCTTCGACCACTACGGCCTCGAGGCGCAGATCGACGCGAACCTCGGGCGCAAGGTGTGGCTCAAGTCGGGCGGCTACCTGATCGTCGACCAGAGCGAGGCGCTCACCGCGATCGACGTCAACACCGGCCGCTACGTCGGCAAGCGCGATCTCGAGGAGACCGTGCTGCGCACGAACCTCGAGGCCGTGCGCGAGGTGGTGAACCAGCTGCGCTTCCGCAACATCGGCGGGCTCATCATCATCGACCTGATCGACATGGAGTCGAGCGAGAACCGCGACAAGGTGTATCGCGCGCTCCAGGAGGCGCTGCGCGGCGACAAGGCCAAGACGAACATCCTGAAGATCTCCGAGCTCGGCCTGGTCGAGATGACGCGGAAGCGGACGCGCGAGAACCTGGTCCAGACCCTCTGCGAGCCGTGCCCCTACTGCGAGCGCAAGGGCTACGTGCTCTCGGAGGAGAGCGTCGCGCACAAGGTGCTGCGCGAGATCCAGAAGGACCTGCCGCGCTTCGGCGGCAGGAAGCTGGCGGTGACGGTGAGCCGCCGGGTGGCCGAGCAGCTGCTCGGGCCGGCCCGGCCGATGCTCGAGGCCCTCGAGGCGCGGCTCGGGCGGGAGGTCGAGGTGCACGCGCGCGCCGACCTCCACCAGGAGCAGTTCGAGGTGACCTCGCTCGACGGGCCCACGAGCGTCGCGTTCGAGGTGCCCTGGCTCGGCGGCAACGGGCACGCGGAGCCCGCCCCCCGCGCGCGCGAGGAGGCCCTCCCCGCCCCCGAGCCCGCGGCCCAAGCGGTTGACGCAGCAGAGGAATCCCCGATACTTCCGCGCTTCGCGGAGGAGACGTGATGTACGCGGTGGTGCGCACGGGCGGCAAGCAGGTGCGCCTCGCGCCCGGCCGGGCGGTGCGCGTCGAGCGCCTGCCCGGGGCGGTCGGCGACCGCGTCGCCTTCGACGAGGTGCTCGTGGTCGGCGGCGAGGGCGATCCGCGCGTCGGGCGTCCGCTCGTCGCGGGCGCGCGCGTGGTCGGCACCATCACGCGCCAGGGTCGCGGCCCGAAGCTCGTCGTCTTCAAGAGCAAGCGGCGCAAGAACTACCGGCGCAAGCAGGGCCACCGGCAGGAGTACACCGAGGTCCGCGTCGAGGGGATCGAAGGGTAGAGGCGCGTGCGACCAGCTGGTCGCACCGCACAGCGGCACGCCCGCAAGCGGAATCGCGAAGCGATTCCGCGCGCAGTGAGCCGAAGGCGAACGGAGTTCATCCAGATGGCGCACAAGAAGGGCCAGGGAAGTTCCCGCAACGGGCGCGACAGCAACGGCCAGCGCCGCGGCGTGAAGCGCTACGGCGGCGAGCCCGTGCGCGCGGGCAACATCCTCGTGCGCCAGGTCGGGACGCGCATCCATCCGGGCACGAACGTCGGCGTCGGCAAGGACTTCACGCTCTTCGCGCTCACCGACGGCGTCGTGCAGTACGGCCGCTCGAAGGGCCGCGTCGTGGCGCGCGTCGAGCCGGCGTCCTAGCCCGCATCCGGACGGCGGCCTGCACGCCGACTTCATCGACGAAGCCGTGGTGAGCGTCGCCGCCGGCGCCGGCGGCGACGGCTGCGTCGCGTGGCGGCGCGAGAAGTTCGTGCCGCGGGGCGGACCGGCGGGCGGCGACGGCGGAAAGGGCGGCGACGTGGTGTTCGTGGCCGACCCGAGCCTCGCGACGCTGCGCGACCAGAAGTTCCAGCCCGAGATCCGGGCCGGCGCCGGGGCCGCGGGCGGCGGCCAGCAGCGCAGCGGCGCCGACGGCGCGGACGCGCTCGTGCGCGTGCCGGTCGGCACCGTGCTCTACGACGCGGACGCCGCGGCGGGCGCGCCGGCGCTCGCCGACCTCGCCGAGCCCGGCGCCCGCTTCGTAGCCGCGCGCGGGGGCCGCGGCGGGCGCGGCAACGCCCGCTTCGCGACGCCGACCCGCCAGGCGCCCGACTTCGCGACGCCCGCCGAGCCGGGCGAGTCGCGCCGCGTGCGGCTCTCGCTGAAGCTCCTCGCGGACGTCGGCCTCGTCGGGCTCCCGAACGCCGGCAAGTCGACGCTGCTCCGCCGCGTCTCCGCCGCGCGCCCGCGCGTGGCCGACTATCCCTTCACGACGCTCTTCCCCCACCTCGGCGTGGTCGAGCTCGACGAGAAGCGCTTCGTGGTCGCCGACATCCCCGGGCTGATCGAGGGCGCGAGCCAGGGCGTCGGCCTCGGCGACCGCTTCCTCCGGCACGTCGAGCGGACGCGCGTGCTCGTGCACCTGCTCGACGGGGCGGCGCTCCTCGATCCCTCGCGCGACCTCCTCGCCGAGTACGCGGTCATCCGCCGCGAGCTCGAGGCCTACGGCGCGGACCTCGCGAAGCGGCGCGAGCTCGTGTTCCTGAACAAGCTCGACCTGATCGCGGACCGCGCCGCCCTCGCGCCGCTCCTCGCGGGCCTCGCGGAGCGCGGCTGCCCGGTCGTCCTCGGCTCGGGCGCCACGGGCGAGGGCGTCGGCGAGCTCGTGCGCGCGATGGCGCGGGCGCTCCAGGAGGAGGGGCGATGAGTGCCGGCGGCACTCGGCCCGAGGCGAAGGGAGCGCGGCGCATCGTCGTGAAGGTCGGCAGCGGCGTGCTCACCCGCGCCGGCACGCTGCGCCCCGGCGTGGTGACGCGGCTGGCCGCCGAGGTCGCGGCGCTCCTCGACGCCGGCCGGCAGCCGGTGGTCGTCTCCTCCGGCGCGATCGCGCTCGGCAGCCGGATCCTCGGCTGGGACCATCCGGGCCGCTCCATCCCCGAGAAGCAGGCCGCCGCGGCGGTGGGGCAGATCTCGCTCTCCGAGCTCTGGCGCAAGCGCCTGCGCCGGCACGGGCGCGAGGCAGCGCAGGTGCTCCTGACGCGGAGCGGCCTCGTCGAGCGCGAGCGCTTCCTGAACGCGCGCCACACGCTGCTGGAGCTCCTCCGGCTCGGCGTGGTGCCCGTCGTGAACGAGAACGACACGGTCGCCACCGAGGAGATCCGCTTCGGCGACAACGACAACCTCTCCGCCACGGTCGTGAACCTGGTGGGCGCCGATCTGCTCGTGATCCTGACCGACGTCGATGGGCTCTACGCCGAGCCGCCGCGCTCGAAGCGCCCGGCCGGCGCGCCGCTCGACGTGGTCGACGCGATCACGCCCGAGATCGAGCGCGCCGCCGCCGGCTCGGGCAACGCCTTCGGCCGGGGCGGCATGATCACGAAGCTCGAGGCGGTGCGCTCCGCGGCGGCGTCCGGGGCGGCGACCGTGCTCGCGAACGGACGCAGGCCCGGCACGCTGGCGCGGGTCGTGGCCGGGGAGCCCGAGGGCACGCTGTTCCGGGCGGGCAGCCGGATCGGCAGCCGCAAGCACTGGCTCGCCTTCACGGCGAAGCCGCGCGGCCGCCTGCTGCTCGACGCGGGCGCGGTCCGCGCCGTGCGCGAGCGGGGGCGCAGCCTGCTGCCGGCCGGCATCGTCTCCGTGGAGGGGCGCTTCGGCATCGGCGACGCGGTCTCGTGCACCGACGACCGGGGCGTCGAGTTCGCGCGCGGTCTCGCCGCGTATGCGGCCGAAGACGTCCGCCGCATCAAGGGCCTCGCCACGAGCCAGATCGGCCGGGTGCTAGGCTACTCGAACGGCGACGAGGTCATCCATCGCGACGACCTCGTGCTGCTCGGCTGACGGCAAGCGGCGCAGCCGCGCGCGCAGTGAGCCGCAGGCGAGACCCGAAGAGACGACCCATGGACCTTCGCGAGAGCATCGATGCCCTGGCGCGCGACGCGCGGGAGGCGTCCCGCGTGCTCGCGAGCGCGAGCACACGCACGAAGGACGCCTGGCTGCTGCGCGCGGCCGAGCGCCTCGAGGCCGCGCGCGAGCGGATCCTCGAAGCGAACCGCGCGGACATCCGCGACGCCGAGGCGCGCGGGATCGCCGCTCCCCTGGTCCGCCGCCTCGAGCTCGGCGGCGACAAGTGGCAGGCGATGGTGGACGGGCTCCGCCAGGTCGCGACGCTGCCCGACCCCGTCGGCACGATCAGCGAGGTGCGCGTGCGCCCGAGCGGGATCCGCGTGGGGCGCATGCGCATTCCGCTCGGTGTGATCGCGATGATCTACGAGTCGCGGCCGAACGTCACGGTCGACGCGGCCGCGCTCTGCGTGAAGGCCGGCAACGCCGTGATCCTGCGCGGGGGCTCGGAGGCGCTCCGTGCGAACCTCGCGCTCGCGGCGGAGCTGCGCGCGGCGGCGGAGGAGACCGGCATCCCGCAGGCGGCGATCGCCATCGTCCCGGTCAGCGACCGGGCCGCGGTCGATCACCTGCTCACGCTGGACCGCTACGTGGACCTGCTGATCCCCCGCGGCGGCCGGGCCCTGATCCGCAAGTGCGTGGAGGAGTCCACCATCCCCGTGCTGAAGCACGACGCGGGCGTCTGCCACGTGTTCCTCGACGCGAGCGCCGATCCCGAGATGGCGCGCGCCATCGTGCGCGACTCGAAGATCCGCCAGATGGCGGTGTGCAACGCGCTCGAGACCCTGCTCTGCCACGAGGCGGCCTTGCACTCCGTGCTGCCCGGCGTGCTGAAGGCGCTCCACGAGGAGGGCGTCGAGATCCGCGGCTGCCCGCGGACGTGCGAGGTGTTCGGCGAGGCGGTGCCCGCGACCGAGGCGGACTGGGCGGAGGAGTACCTCGACAAGATCCTGGCGGTGCGCGTGGTCGCGGACCTCGACGAGGCGATCGCTCACGTGCAGCGCTTCGGCACCGAGCACACCGACGTGATCGTGAGCAACGACCTTGCCAACGTCGAGAGCTGGGTCCGGCGCGTGAACTCGTCCTGCGTCGGCGTGAACTGCTCGACCGCCTTCGCCGACGGACAGCGGCTCGGGCTCGGCGCCGAGATCGGCATCTCGACCTCGAAGCTGCACGCCTTCGGGCCGATGGGGCTCGAGGAGCTCACCACGCGCAAGTTCGTCCTCTACGGGAGCGGCCAGCTCCGCGAATGACCGAGCGAGCGGAGCAGCAAGCCGGGCGCCGCCCGGCGCGCAGCGAGCCGAAGGCGAGCGGAGTCATCGGGCTCTTCGGCGGGACTTTCAACCCCATCCACCTGGGGCACCTGCGCGCGGCGGAGGAGGCGCGCGAGGCGCTCGCGCTCGAGCGCCTCGTCTTCGTGCCGAGCGCCGATCCGCCGCTGAAGCGCGAAGGCAGCGGCGTGATCGCGCCGGCGGAGCTGCGCGTGCGCTGGGTCGAGCGGGCCATCGCCGGCAACCCCGGCTTCGCCGTCGATCCGCTCGAGCTCCGGCGCGACGGCCCCTCCTACACGGTCGACACGTTGCGCGTCTTCGGCGCGCGGCTGGCGCCGGAGCTGCCCGTCTTCGTGATCGGCAGCGACGCCTTCGCCGAGCTCGCGAGCTGGCGGGAGCCGAAGACGCTGCTCGCGCTCGCCCACTTCGCCGTGCTGACCCGCCCGCCGCACGCCGCCGCGAAGCTCGCGGCCTCGATCCCGCCGGAGCTCGCGGCGGAGCTCGTGCTCGCGCCCGACGGCCAGCAGGCGCACCACCGCAGCGCCGGGAGCTGGCTGCGCCGCATCCCGATCACGGCGCTCGACATCTCCTCCACCGACGTGCGGCGGCGGCTCTCCAAAGGCCGCTCCGTGCGCTATCTCCTGCCGGAGCCCGTGCTGGACGAAGTGCGACAGAGCGGCGTGTACGGCCCGAGGAAGCCCGCTTGAGCGAAGAGGCGCGCGAGCGCGCCCGGCGCCTCGCCGAGGCCGCCCGGGACCGGAACGCCGAGAACGTGGTGGCGCTCGAGGTGGGGCAGCTCACCTCGTTCGCGGATGCGTTCGTCCTCGCGACGGCGGGCTCCGACCGCCAGGCGCGGGCCGTCGCCGATGCCGTCAAGGAGGCGATGCAGCAGGCGGGCGGCAAGCCGCTCGGCGTCGAGGGCTACGAGGAAGGGCGCTGGATCCTGATCGACGGCGGCGACGTGATCGTGCACGTCTTCGTGCGCGAGGCCCGCGAGCACTACGACCTCGACCGGCTCTGGGGCGACGCGCCGAAGATCCCGCTGCCCGAGCCGGCCGCGGTCGCGCGGGGGGTGCGGTGACGCGCCCGGTCATGCTCGTCGTGCTCGACGGCTTCGGCCTCGGCGACGGCGGCCCGTCCGACGCGACGCACCTCGCGCACGCGCCCTTCTTCGCGCGCGCGCGCCGCGAGCTGCCCATGGCGAAGATCGAGACCTCGGGCGAGGCGGTCGGCCTGCCGCCCGGACAGATGGGCAACTCCGAGGTCGGCCACATGACGCTCGGCGCCGGCCGCATCATCGACATGGACATCACGCGGATCTCGAAGCTGCTCGCGGGCGGTGGCGCGGCGCAGAACCCCGTGCTGCAGGAGGCGTTCGCGACGCTGGCGCGCAGCGGCGGGCGCCTGCATCTGCTCGGCCTCGTCTCGGACGGCGGCGTCCACAGCCACCAGGAGCACTTCGAGGCGCTCCTGGCGACCTGCCGCGAGCGCGGCGTGCGCCCCGCCCTGCACGCCTTCCTCGACGGCCGCGACACGCCGCCGCGCTCGGGCCTCGGGTACCTGCGCGCGCTCCTCCCGCACGTCGAGGCGGCGGGCGGGCACGTCGCGACCGTCTCCGGGCGCTACTACGCGATGGACCGCGACCGGCGCTGGGAACGGACTCGCAAGGCCTACGACGCGATCGTCAATGGCATCGGAGAGCGCGCTCCTTCGGCGGCGGAGGC